>SESD01000222.1_pt1 | contig 35457 bp, 28 predicted proteins | sample 3171411 | NCBI WGS metagenome assembly SESD01 (sample SAMN06051880, study PRJNA518727) | freshwater metagenome | biome: subpolar coniferous forest; feature: holomictic lake; material: water; isolation source: holomictic Lake 442, 16.5 m depth | place: Canada: near Kenora, Ontario | collected...
GATCTATGGGCAATGATTTTTCGAAGCGCAGCGAGAAAAATCATGGCGACACGCCGGCAGGCACGGGAATGGGCTCTGCAGCTGCTTTTCCAGTTCGACCACAATCCGGTCGAGAAGCTGGACGAAGCCTTTGCGGAGTTCTGGAAGCAGCAGGTGACCGCGCAGGGAGAGGACAACGACGGCCGGGCAAACCGGCCGGCCTCTGAACCCAATGCCGACACGGAAGCGGCCTCCCCGAAGATCCAGGCGTTCACGGAGCGGGTCGTGCGCGGCGTGATCACCCATCGTGAGGCCATTGACAAGCGGCTGACCGAGTACGTGAAGAACTGGCCGCTGCACCGCATGGGCGGCATCGAGCGCAATGTCATGCGTCTGGCTTTTTTTGAGCTCTTCTTTGACGAAGAAACGCCGCCCGTGGTTGTCATCAACGAAGCCGTGGACCTGGCCAAGTACTTCAGCAACGCCGAGGCCGGGCGATTCGTCAACGGCATCCTCGACCGGGCCGCCAAGGAAGTGAAGCGGCCGGCACGGCGCTAGCAGCTTGTCGGATTTAGCGCCGTACCTTCACAAGTTTTGTGCCGACCAAGCTGCTAGTTTGGGGGACGCAACCGCCAAGCGCCGGAAAACAGTGTAATACGCAGCCAAAAGAGCCGCCGGAACAATCTTTCTGTATGTAATTGAGTTTTCGCAACCCGCGGGCAGCGGGTTGCGCAACTAGGAACCTGTCGGCAGAAGGTGACGGATCGATCCAAAGCCTAAATCCGACAGGTTCCTAGGAGACTGTCGGCAGAAAGCCCTGGATCGATCCGAGGCCTAAATCCGACAGTCTCCTAGTTAAGCCACCCGCTGCGCGCCAGATTTATCATGCCAACACCCCAACAAACCACGGACGCCCGCTGGATGGCCCGCGCACTCACATTGGCCCGGCGCGGCGAGGGGAGTACGCGGCCGAACCCTCCGGTCGGCGCCGTGGTGGTGCGTAACGGAAAGCTGCTGGGCGCGGGTTGGCACCGGCAGGCCGGGATGCCCCATGCCGAGGTTGAGGCCATCAAGGCCTGCGGTGGTTCGGTCAGGGGCGCAACCCTCTACGTCACGCTGGAGCCCTGCTGCACGCATGGCCGCACGCCGCCGTGCACAGACCTGCTGATCCGCAGCGGCATTGCCCGCGTCGTGGTTGGCTGCGTTGACCCGGACCCGCGCCATGCCAGCCGCAGCTTTCGCCTGCTGCATGCCGCCGGCATCGCCGTGACCACGGACGTGCGCAGCGAGGAATGCAGTCGCCTGATCGAGCCATTTGCCATGCGCATCAAGAACAAACGCCCGTTTGTCACGCTCAAGCTGGCCATGACGCTGGACGGCCGCATTGCGGACCGGCAGGGCGCATCCAAGTGGATCACCGGCCCGGAGGCGCGCGCGGCCGTGCAGGCGCTGCGACGGCGCGTCGATGCCGTGCTGGTCGGGGCAGGCACCATCCGGGCTGACAATCCCTCGCTGCGCTGCCGCCTGCGCGATGCCCACGATGTGTGGCGGGTGGTGGTGGACGGCTGCGGCCGCACGCCGGCCACGGCACAGGTCCTGACCGACCGCTGGGCCGACACAACCGTCATGGTGACCTCGCCGCGCTGCACCGCACGCCGGCGTGAGGCGTGGGCCCGAAACGGCAGCCGCGTGTGGTCGTTGCCGGCTGGCCCCGCCGGGCAGATCCGCATGGCCGGCCTGTTGCGGCGGCTGGCAGGCGAGGGGATCATGCACGTGCTGTGCGAGGGGGGAAGCCGCCTGGCGGGTTCGCTGGTGAAGGCCGGGCTGGTGGACGAATTTATTCTGTTCTATGCGCCGGTCATCATGGGCGACACCCGCGCGGTCGGCGCCGTTGCCGGCGCCGACCACCTGCTGGCGCAACTGCCGCGGCTGCGGATTGAGGAGACAACGCGTGTTGGGGCGGATCTGATGGTGCGCGCGCGGCCGGAGATGCCTCGCGCAACCCCCCTGCCGAAATCCGGGGAAAAGCCATGTTTACAGGCCTGATTCAACAAGTTGGCAAGCTGCACAGCCTCGCGCAAGTTTCCGGCGGCTGGTCCCTGACCATTGCACATGCGCCGTGGCCAGATGGCGCGCTCGTGCCCGGCGAGAGCGTGGCCGTGCAGGGCGCCTGCCTGACCGTGGCGCGGCTCGGAGCCACCACGTTCGGCGCCGACCTGCTCGACGAAACCCTGTCGCGCACCGCGCTGGCCGCGCTGGGCTCTGGCGCGGCGGTCAACCTGGAGCGCGCGCTGCGCCCCGCGGACCGGCTGGGTGGCCACATCGTCACAGGCCACGTGGATGAGACCGGCCGGATCGAGGCCATCGAGCCGCGCGGACGCGACTGGCGCGTGCGGGTGCGCATCTCCACGGAAGCGGCCCGGCAGACCGTGCAGAAGGGATCTGTCGTGCTGGACGGCATCAGCCTCACCGTGGCCGGGCTGGGCGACGACTGGCTCGAGGTGCACATCATTCCGCACACCTGGAGCGCCACTTCGCTGCCGCAGCGCAAGGCCGGAGACCCGGTCAACATCGAGACCGACATTCTCGGGAAGCACGTCGCGCGCCTGCTGGGCGGCGCGAGCCCGGGCCGACTCACGCTGGAAAAGCTGGCGCAGGCCGGGTTTGCATGAACGCGGTAGGTCGGGCATTCCTGCCCGACCTACTCTTGAATCCGTCAGCCACCACGTCACGGACCCATGACACGCGAACCTTCATCAGCTTGATCCCCGCCACAGAAACCCGTATTCTTTGGACCCAAACAACAATGTTTTTCCGCAGGAAAAATATAAGGAGTATGCTCCATGGCAAAGAATGTTCTCGTGGCCCAGTCGGGCGGCCCTTCGGCGGTCATCAACAACTCCATCCGCGGCGTGATCGATGCCTGCCGCGACAGCCCCTCGGTCTTCGGCCGCATCTACGGCGCGTGGCACGGCATCGAAGGCGTGCTGACCGAGGAGCTGCTCGACATCTCCGCGCAAGATGACCACGAGATCCGCCTGCTTGAAAACACGCCGGCCGCGGGTGCAATCGGCACCTGCCGCTACAAGCTGAAGGAAAAGCAGGTCGATGATTTTCAGCGCGTGGTGGATGTGCTCAAGGCGCATAACATCGGCTATTTCTTCTACGCCGGCGGCAACGATTCCATGGATACGGCCAACAAGATCTCCAAGATCGCGGCCCGGCAAGGGCTCGACCTCGTGGCCACAGGCGTGCCCAAGACCATTGACAATGATGTCGGCGACACCGAGTTCAAGCTCGTGGACCATACGCCCGGCTACGGCTCGACCGCGCGCTACTGGGCCTTCAACCTGCTGAGCGCCAACGAAGAGAACGCCGGATCCTGCCCGGCCGACCCCGTGCTGGTGCTGCAGGCCATGGGGCGCAAGATCGGCTTCATCCCGGCCGCCGTTCGCCTGGCTGACCCGCAGCGCCGCCTGCCGGTCCAGATCTACCTGACCGAGTCCGGCGTGACCCTGGAGCAGCTCGCGGAGAACGTGAACGGCGAACTCAAGCGCAGCAAGCGCTGCATCGTGGTCGTGAGCGAAGGGCTTGACGTGGGCGACATCGGGGCGCAGAAGGACTCCTTCGGACACACGAGCTTTGGCGCCAGCGAGCGCACCGCGCAATCGGTGATCGTCGCCTACCTGAACAAGGTCGGACTGGCGGCAACCGGAAACGCGCGCGGCCAGGCCCCGGGCACGGACCAGCGGCATTCGAGCGTACTGGCCTCCGTGGTGGACCTGCAGGAAGCATACGAGTCCGGCCGTCATGCCGCGGAAATCGCGCGCACGTTCGGCAACGGCTACATGGCCACCATCCTGCGCGCGCCCGGCGCGACGTACAAGGCGGTCTATGACAAGGTGCCTCTGGACGTGGTCGCCAACAGCGAGCGCTTCTTCCCGAAGCAGTGGATTGCCGCCAACCGCTACGATGTGACGGATGATTTCATCCGCTATGCCCTGCCGCTGATCGGGTCGGGAATGGCACCGGTCCCGCTGGAGCACGGGCTGCCGCGCTACACGCGCTTCCAGCCGATCTTTGCCGCGAAGAAGTGCGAAGCCTATGTGCCGCAAGCCTACCGGTAAAATTTTGCGTAGCCGCAAAATTTACTCGTGTTGTAGCATGGGCGTCGTTCGCAGGGGGCACACGTGTCTACTCCTCTCACCATGATCGTCGTCGGGGCCACCGGCGATTTGGCGCGCCGCAAGCTCTTCCCGGCCCTGTTTGCCTGCTTTGCCCGCGGCCACCTGCCGCCGGATGCGCGGTTCGTGGGTGTGGCGCGAACACCGATGGATGAGGTGGCCTTCCGCCTGCTTCTGGCCGGCGGACTCAAGTGCGAGGAACTGGAGGCCGGGGCCTGCTCCCTGCAGGCCGGCGAATTCCTGCGGCGCTGCCACTATCGCGCCTGCGCCTACGACTCCGCCGCAGACTTTGCCGCGGCGGACGCCTGGCTGACCACGCTGGAGGGGCAGACACGGGGAAACCGCGTGATCTACCTGGCGGTGCCGCCGTTTGTGTTTGGCCAGGCCGCCCGCGCCATGGCGCAGAGCGGGTTTCTGCCGCCTGACGGGCTTGAACCGTGGACTCGCCTGGTGGTGGAAAAGCCGTTCGGACGTGACCGCGCCAGTTATGATGCGCTGCAGCAGACGCTGGCGGAAGTCTGCGCCGAGGCGCAGACGTTCCGCATCGACCACTACCTCGGCAAGGAGGTTGTTCAAAACCTGCTGGTGCTGCGCTTTGCCAACTCCATCTTTGAACCGCTCTGGTGCCGCGCCCACATCCAGCACGTGCACATTGCCTGGAGCGAAACACAGGGCGTAGCCGGGCGCGCCGGCTACTTCGATCAGTACGGCATCATCCGCGATGTGATGCAGAACCACCTGATGCAGATCCTGTCGCTGCTGGCCATGGAGCAACCGGCGCACCTCGACGCGGAGGCCATCCGCGATGCCAAGGTGACGGTTGTGCGTCGCATGCGCCTGCTGGACCTGGACCATTTGGTGGTTGGGCAGTATGTGTCGGGCGAGGCGGGCGCCGCGAGCCCTGCGCCGCCACGCGGCTACGCGGAGGAGGACGGCGTTCCGGACGGCTCGCGGACGCCCACCTATGCCGCCGCCGTGATGACGATCGACACGCCCCGCTGGCGTGGCGTGCCGTTCCTGATCACGGCCGGAAAGGGGCTGCGCCGCGCCGTGACCGAGGTGCGCATCCACTTCCGCGACGCGTCCACGCTGTTCAATGGCGCCAGGACCGGCCTGCCGCCTCAGGCGCAAGCCAACGAGCTGATCATCCGGGTGCAGCCGGACGAGCAGCTGTCGCTGCGGATTGTCAGCAAAATGCCGGGAAAGGGGATGCAGCTGGGAACTACCGAGCTCGACCTCCGGTTCCGGGAGAAATACCCGGATGCCCGCATCGCGGACGCCTATGAGAACCTGCTGCTGGACGTGGTGCGCGGCGACCGCAGCCTGTTCATCCGCAGCGACGAACTGGCCGCCGCCTGGGATGTATTTACCCCTGTGCTGCAGCAGCTGGAATCGCAGGTGATCCGCCCGCTCCCGTATGCCCTTGGCGGCTGTGGTCCGGACGCCGTGGACGTTCTCGCCGCCCAACATGGCATACCCGACGCCCGGGTGATGGAGCAGGCGCCTGATAATCGATGACGACACAAGGCGGGCTCTTTCTTTCTCAACTTTAGCCTTTAGCCTTCCGCCTGCAGCCTTTATCCTTATCCCATGACACGCACCGGAATCGGTTTTGACACGCATTGCCTCGTGGCCTGCCGCCCGCTGATCCTGGGAGGGGTGGAAATCCCCCATGAGCGCGGGCTGCTGGGGCATTCCGACGCCGACGTGCTGGTGCATGCCATCATGGACGCGCTGCTGGGAGCCATTGCCGATGGCGACATCGGTCAGCATTTCCCGGACAGTGATTCGCGGTGGAAGGACGCCAGCAGCATGGAGATGCTGCGACTGGTGGTTTCCCGGCTGCGCACGCACGGGTGGCGGGTTTGTAACGTGGATTCCACCATCCTGGCGGAAGCACCGCGCCTGGCCCCGCATATGCCACGCATGCGAACCTGCCTGGCGGATGCCCTGGGCGTGGACGTCATGCGTGTCTCCGTCAAGGCCACCACCACCGAAGGTCTCGGCGCCATCGGCCGGCGCGAGGGAATCAGCGCCATGGCCGTCGCCACCGTTGTCGAGGCAGCCCCAACATGATGATCACCGGCATACATGCGCGCGCCACGCTGCACTTTTTCAACTCGCTGACCCGGCGCAAGGATCCTTTCCAGCCCCTGGACGGGCAGCAGGCGCGGCTGTACACCTGCGGACCGACCGTCTACAACTTTGCCCACATCGGAAATTTTCGCGCGTACATCTTCGAGGATGTCCTGCGCCGCACGCTCCGCTATGCCGGCTACGGGGTGCTGCAGGTGATGAACCTGACCGACATCGACGACAAGACCATCCGCGGCTCCCGCCAGGCGGGCGTGCCGCTGAAGGCGTTCACCCGGCCGTTTATCGACGCGTTCTTCGCCGACCTCCGCACGCTCAACATCGAGCCGGCGGAGCTCTATCCCGCCGCCACCGACCATGTGCCGGAGATGATCGCCCTGATTCAGCGGCTCTTGGCCAACGGACTGGCCTACTTGTCCGACGACAGGTCCGTCTACTTCAAGGTCTCGGCTTTCCCTTCGTACGGCAAGCTCGCGCACCTCGACCTGTCCGGCCTGCGCGCCGGTGCGCGCGTGGCGCAGGACGAATATGAAAAGGAGAGCGTGGGCGACTTTGCGCTCTGGAAAGCCTGGGATGAAAATGACGGCGACGTCGCATGGGATTCGCCGTGGGGTCGCGGCCGTCCCGGCTGGCACATCGAGTGTTCCGCCATGGGAATGAAATACCTGGGGGAGTCGTTCGACCTGCACACCGGCGGCGTCGACAACCTCTTCCCGCACCATGAAAACGAGCTGGCGCAGTCCGAGGGCGCAACCGGCAAGCCGTTTGTGCAGGTCTGGATGCACTGCGCGCACCTGCGCGTCAACGGCGAAAAGATGTCCAAGTCGCTCGGCAACTTCTTCACCCTGCGCGACCTGCTCGCCAGGGGGTATGCCGGCCGCGAGCTGCGGTATGTCCTGATCAACGGGCACTACCGTCAGGCGCTGAACTTCACCTTCGACGCGGTGGAGGCTGCGCGCACCTCGCTGGCGCGCATCGATGAGTTTGTCTCCCGCCTGACCGAGACGGCCGCCGGCGCCCCCCCGGATGCCGCGCTGCCGGCCTGGGCAGCTGAGATTCACCGGCAGTTTGATGCATCCGTGTTCGATGACCTCAACACCCCCGAGGCGCTGGCCGCGCTGTTTGCCCTGGTGCGGGAAGGAAACTCGGCCATGCAGGGCGGGGCGCTGACCGCATCCGGGGCCGCGGCGGTCCTGGATCTGATTGCCGGATTCGACCGTGTGCTGGGCCTTATCTCCTTTGGCAGGCGCGATGCCCGCGCGCTGCCGCAGGAGGTCACACAACTGCTCGAAGGGCGCCAGGCCGCCCGCCAGGCGAAGAACTGGGCCGAGTCGGACCGCTTGCGCGATGAGCTGAAGCGCATGGGGTGGGAAGTCCGCGACGGCAAGGAAGGCCAGAAGGTAAAGAAACTGTGAAGCGCGGCATGTTCATCACGTTCGAAGGCCCCGAGGGGAGCGGCAAGACCACCCAGATCCGCGCGTTGGCGGAGCAGTTGAACGCCTGCGGCTTGCTCACGCAGCTGACGCGCGAGCCCGGCGGCACGCCCACCGGCGAGGCGATCCGTCGCCTGCTGCAGCACGACAGCTCGGACGCGGAGATGGCCCACCGCACGGAGGTGCTGCTGTTCTGCGCCAGCCGGGCCCAGATCGTCGAGCAGGTCATCCGCCCGGCGCTGGAGCAGGGGACCTGGATCCTGTGCGACCGCTTCATCGACTCGACCCTGGCGTACCAGGGGTACGGCCGCGGCTTCGCGCTGGAGGAGTTGCGCGCCTTGAACCGTTTTGCAACCGGCGGCCTGGTCCCCGACCTCACGCTGCTGCTGGACATCCCCGTGGCCGAGAGCTTCCGCCGCATCGCCGCGCGGCCGGCGGAAAAGGATCGCATGGAGCGCGCAGAACAGGCCTTTCACGAGCGGCTGCGCGAAGGCTATCTCGAACTGGCCCAATCCGAGCCACAGCGGTTTCGAATCGTTCCCACGGCACGGCCGCCGGAACAGACCCGTGCGGCAATCTGGGATGCGGTGCGGGAACGGTTTGGACTTAAAACGGAATGACATGCGGCAGCGGATGCAGCCAACGTACGTCGTGAACACATGCAAGTAGATGCCGCCTTTGAACTGATTCGCCAGGCGCACGGGAGTGCGCGCCTGGCACATGCCTACCTGATTTCCGGCCCCACGCGCGGCGCGGCCGGCGAGCTGGTCATTCGCGTGCTGCAGATGCTGTTCTGCACAAAGCCCGAGGGACCGTGCGGCGTATGCGACGTGTGCCGGCTCATTCAGGCCCGCACGTGGGCCGATGCGTTCTGGCTGATTCCGGAAAAGACGTCACGCCGGATCAGCGCCGATGCCATGCGAGAAAAACTTCTGGCGGAAATCAATCTGACCGCGCTGGCCGGTGGCTGGAAGGCTGGAATCATTGTGGGCGCTGATCGCATGACCCCCGAGGCGGCCAACATTTTCCTGAAAACGCTGGAAGAGCCGCCGCCGCAAACGCTGTTTCTGTTGCTGACCGACGCGCCGCAGGAACTTCTCCCCACAATTATTTCCCGCTGCCAGCGGATGCAAATTGACGAACCGCACGTGCTGCCGGAGCCCTGGCGCAAGCGGCTGCTGGAATGCCTGACCGCTGCTACGCCTCCCGGTCCGCTGCCGGCCATGGCCCTGGCCTCACGGATGGCGGCGTTGCTGGCGGACATGAAGGATGCGGCCGAGGCGGAAGTGAAGGCGGAAACCAAGGCGGAAGCCGAAACGCTGGACGAGGACTCGGATGTGATCAAGGCGCGGATCAGCGCACGCTACCGGGAGATGCGCACGGATCTGCTGCGGGCCATGCTGAATTGGTACCGCGACCTGATGGTCCTGCGCGCGGGCGGCGCACCGGCGAATGTGCACTACCAGGACTCTCTCGCGCTGCTGCAGGAGCGGGCGGCACGGCTCACGATTGCGCAGGCCATGGCCAATGTGGATGGCGCCGAGGAGCTCAACCGCCAGCTCGAGCGCAGCCTCGCCGAGGAGACCGTGCTGTCCTACTGGATGGACCGCTTTTTCAGCGGCGTTCCCGCCCCGGCGCCCGCCGTCCGCGGGAGCGCAAAAAATTTGTAAGGCGGGCGACAGCCCGCAACCCAACGGACGTAAAAGTCCAGGACGCCAAGAACACAGAGAGGTACAGAGACCACAGAGAAATGACCGACTGCGGCCGGCTCGCCGGCCGCCGCAGCATGATTTTCTCTCGGTGCTCTCCGCCTCTCTCTGCGGCCTCTGTGTCCTTCCATTTGGATGATCCATGATACACGCGAAAACGTGTATCGATGATCGGAACGGTTCTCGCTATGCCCCTGTTTGCACGCATCTCGTTTGCCACCCGGGTTTGCACCACCTGTGCGCTGCCCGAGGGTTCTCCGGCATGGACGCGCGGCGACAAATGCGTGGTCGAAATGGAGTACGGCCTGGATGTCGGCACGCACATGTCCATGGTGGATGACGCGCCCGGGGTTCCGGCTGCCGGGGGGGGGCGCGTGCCGCGCATCCTGCGCAAAGCGACCGCGCAGGATCTCGCCCGGGTGCTGGAGAACGACGGACTCGCCGCAACCGCCTCGCAGCGCTTTGTTTCCCTGCTTGCCGAGGGCGGCGTATTCGTGAAGCCCCTGAGCTCCGGCTACACGCTCGGTCGCGAGCGGCTGCTGATCATTTTCGGCGCGCCGGACCACATCGACTGCCGGCGCGTGGTGGGAAAGATGCAGTGGGACCTGAAGACGCGCATCGAGGTGCGGCACGTCGGCGTGCGCGACGAGGCGGCCGTGGCCGGCGGCATCGGCCCCTGCGGCCGGCCGCTCTGCTGCGCCACCTGGCTGCGCAATTTCCGGTCCGTCAATGTCCGCATGGTCAAGGCGCAGGAGCTTTCCCTCAACCCGACCGCCATCAACGGCTGCTGCGGCCGCTTGAAATGCTGCCTGCGATACGAGTACGATGTCTACCTGGAAGCATCCAAAGACCTGCCGGAAGCCGGCACGGTGGTGCGCTGGCCGGAAAACGAGGGTGTGGTGGTGAGTCGCGACGTGCTGCAGCGGAAACTTCTGGTGCGCACGCGCGACGAGGGACTGCGCCACGTGGCGGCCGCTGACGTCACGGTGGTAGCCAAGACTGATCCGCCACTGGCGGCAAAGGAGGAAAAGCATGAAGATCCGACTGGTGAATGGGCCAAACCTGGCGCTTCTCGGGAAGCGTGAGCCGGGCATCTACGGCAGCGAAACGCTGGTCGACATTGTCGCCGCCGTGCAGCGCAAAGGCGAACCGATGGGCGTAACCGTGGAGGCCTTCCAGAGCGACATCGAGGGCGAGCTGGTTCATTACATCGGGCAAAGCCGCGGACATGCGGACGGGATTCTGATCAACGCCGGCGCCTATACGCACACGAGCATCGCCATCCGCGACGCCATCACAGCCAGCGGGCTGCCGTGCGTCGAGGTGCACCTGTCGAATGTGCACGCGCGGGAAAGCTTCCGGCATCACAGCTTCCTCTCCAGCGTCTGCATCGGCCAGGTTCTCGGCTTCGGCGGACACAGCTACCAGCTCGCGCTGGAAGGACTGGTGTGGCATCTGCGGGAGCGAGCAAAAAAGTAAGCGAGATTCCTATGTCCAACATACAGCTCTGGATCGTCGGCTCGATCGGCATCGACGACATTGAAACGCCCGCGGAAAAGCGCACCGGACTGCTCGGCGGCTCCGTGACCTATGCCTGCGCAGCCGCCTCGTTCTTTACGCCGGCCGGCGCCGTCGGCGTGGTGGGCAGCGATTTCCCCGCCGGCTTCCTGGAGCGGTACCGCCGGTTTGGCATCGACCGGACCGGCCTGCAGACCTGCCCCGGCGCCACCTTCCGGTGGGCCGGCGTGTACGAGGCCGATTTTATCAACCGCCGCACGCTGGACACCCGCCTCGGGGTTTTTGCAGATTTCTCGCCCAAGCTCCCGGAGGCCTTCCGCGATGCGCCGTTCGTGCTGCTGGGAAACATCGGCCCGTCATTGCAGCTGCACGTGCTGGATCAGGCGCGCGGCCGTCCGTTTGTCGTGGCGGACACCATGGACCTCTGGATCCGCATCGCGCGGCCGGAGCTGGAGCAGGTGATCCGGCGCGTGGACATGCTGACGCTGAACGACGCGGAGGCCCGGCTGCTGACCGGCCGGCACAACCTGCTCGACTGCGCCCGGGCCATCCTGGCCATGGGCCCCCGCTACCTGGTGATCAAAAAGGGGGAGCATGGCGCCATGCTCTGCTCCGGACAGGGCCTGGCGCTGATCCCGGCCTTCCCCGTCGAGCAGGTGGTGGACCCGACCGGGGCAGGGGACTGCTTTGCCGGCGCCTTCATGGGGTTTTTGGCGCACACGCGGGCGTCACGGATCGATGAGCCGCTGCTGCGGCGCGCGCTGCTGCACGGAAGCGTCGTGGCCTCCTTTGGCGTGGAGGCCTTCAGCACGGAGCGGCTTGAGCGTCTGACGCTGCCAGAGATCGAGTCGCGGGCCGCGGCGCTGCGCGCCATGTGCGCGCTGTGACGTTCCGGTCAGCATACAAGTTCTTGCGTGTATGTTGGATCATCATCAGTTGAAAGGACACAGAGGCCACAGAGATAAATTGAGCGCACAGAGATACACTGCGGCCGGATTGCAGGCCGCCGTCAGCAATTTCTCTGTGTTCTCTGGTCATCTCGGTGCTCTCGGTGTCCTTGACGTGTGCGTCCGGCATCCAGGAAGTTGTTTCGTGTGAAGAGCTTCTCCCTCCTGATCAAGCCCGCCTCAGCCGACTGCAATCTGCGCTGCGGCTATTGCTTCTACCTGCCTGCCGCGCGTAACTATCCCCAGACCGCCTGTCACCGCATGGATGACCGCACGCTGGCGCGGGTCATCGGCAGCTACCTGTCCACAGCGCAGCCCACGCACAGCTTCGGGTGGCAGGGCGGTGAACCGACCCTGATGGGGCTGCCTTTTTTCCGGCGCGCGGTGGAGCTTCAAAAGACGCTCGGACGTTCCGGCACCCGGGTTGCGAATGGATTGCAGACCAACGGCACGTTGCTCGACCACGAATTTGCCGCCTTCCTGGCAGAGTACCATTTTCTGGTTGGCGTCAGCCTCGACGGCCCGCCAGTTCTGCACGATGCCACGCGGCGCGCCGCAGACGGGCAGGGGTCCCATGCCCGTGTGCTCGCCGGGATCAGCGCCCTGCGGCGCGCGAAGGCGGAGTTCAACATTCTCACGCTGGTCAACCGCGCCAACGTGAGCCATGCGGCAGACGTGTACGACGATCTGGTCGAACAGGGTTTCCTGTATCACCAGTACATCGAGTGCGTTGATTTTGAAGCGGATGGATCACCGGAGCCCTTTGCCATCAATGGCGCCGCCTGGGGAGAGTTCCTCTGCGCGATCTTTGACCGCTGGTACCCGCACGATACGCGGCGCGTCTCCGTGCGACTCTTTGACACGGTGCTGGCCCGCATGGTCGACGGCGTCTCCAACACCTGCACGTGCGGCGATGACTGCCGTCAGTATTTTGTGGTCGAGTACAATGGCGACATCTACCCCTGCGACTTCCACGTGCGGCCGGAATGGCGCCTGGGGAGCATCCATGAGTCGGCGTGGGATCTGTTCATGAACCAGCCGCGCTACGCCGCCTTCGGGGCGCGCAAGCGACAGTGGCCGGCCGGGTGTGACACCTGTCCGCATCTGACGCTCTGCCATGGCGACTGCCCGAAGAACCGCGGCCGCGATCCTTCACGGCTGAGCCATCTGTGCGCCGGCTGGAAGCGGTTTTATGCGCACACCGTGCCGCGGTTCAAGGAACTGGCGGAGCAAATCCGACGCGACCGCGAATTCGTGCTCCGGGAGGCGGCGGAACAGCTGCGCCGGCAGCAGCCGGACCGGCGCGACGCTGTGCCCGGGCGCAACGAGCCGTGCACCTGCGGCAGCGGTCGCAAGTACAAGGTCTGCTGCGGACGCCGCTCGCCATAGCTGATCTGGTGGCTCCAGAACCACCTGGCACCAAGGCTAGTGGCTATTAGTTGTCATAACATATATTATGCGACGTTGGCGAAATCGGCGAATATTCCATTTTTGGGGTTGGCTGCGTACGGTTCAGAAAAAGAGATCGCGCTCGCCACGCTCAATCCGGTCATAGGCCTTCCTGACCGTGGGATAAAACTGCGGCAGCTGCGTCTGGATCTCGCCCAGTTCGCGCTGCAGCAGCGGCTCGCACAGGCGCAGGGTTGCCGGGCTGGCAAAGTCGTCGAGCCACTCGCGGAACGTCAGCACCGCATTGACCTTGCAGAACTTGCCTTCCTTGCCGGTCTTGAGCGCATCCATGATGCAACCGCCGGTCCGGCCGCACCGGTAGCCGGCCGTGCAGAACGACGTGATCGTCCCTTGCCTGGCGAGGTCGCAAACCAGCTCCTCGAGCGAGCGCTCGTCGCCAAGTAAAAACTGCTGGCGATTTTTCTCTTGCTCGTTGTTGGAATTGGCGTATGCGCCAATTCCAACACGCGAGCCGGCATCCATCTGCGTGCAGCCGCGGCGCACGGCCTCGTCCCGCAGCACCGCGCCTTCCCGTGCCGTGACCAGCATCCCCGTGTACGGCACGGAAAGACGGATCACGGTCACCAGCCTGAGAAAATCCTCGTCGCTGACGCGCCACGGCGACTGCCCGGGAAGCTCCGTGCCGCTGGCCGGCTCAAGCCGCGGGAACGAAATGGTGTGCGGCCCGATCTTGAAGCGACGCTCCAGCTCCCGCGCGTGGTGCAACAGCCCCAGCACCTCGAAGCGCCAGTCGTACAGCCCGAAGAGCGCGCCAATGCCGACGTCGTCGACGCCCGCCTCCAGCGCCCGGTGCATGCAGGTGATGCGCCAGGCATAATCCGCCTTGGGCGTCCCCTGCCCGTGCAGCTTCCGGTAGGTGTCGTGATGGTAGGTTTCCTGGAAGACCTGGTACGTGCCGATTCCCTCCTCCTTCAGCACCCGCAGGTCCTCGACCGGCAGCGGCGCGGCATTCACGTTCACCCGCCGGATCTGCCCGGTGCCGCGGCGCGTCTTGACAACTGTGCCATACACGGTGCGGATGGTCTCGGCAATGTAGTCGGTGGAAGTCTCCGGGTGCTCGCCGTAGACCACGATCAGACGCTTGTGCCCGATCTGACCTGCCAGCACCTCGGTTTCGCGGCGCACGGCCTCCATGGTCAGGCGGGAGCGCTGCTGCTGCGCATTCTCGCAGCGGAAGCCGCAGTAGGCGCAGTGGTTCACGCAGAGGTTGCTCATGTACAGCGGCGCAAAGGTCACAATGCGGTTGTCGTAGACCTTGTGCTTCACCTGCCACGCGGCAGCAACCATCTCCTCCAGCAGCCCGGGGTCGGTTACCCGGAGCAATGCCGCCGTCTCTTCCGGCAGCAGCGTCTCAATCGCCAGCGACCGGACCAGAATGTCGCGCACCTGCTGCGGCTCGGGAGGTCGCTGCGGCGCCAGCAGCGCGTGGATGGCGTCGTCCGGGATGAAGTCGCATCCGTGGTCCAGGTACTTGTCGACCTGATCGCGCCGGATGAAATTGTCCCGGTAATCGCGCTCGTCCGTGAATTGTCGTCGTGTGGATGTCATGGTGGTCCAGTAGATGTCAGCGCTTCATGGCGGCAAGTTCGCGTACCACAGGGCGGATCTCCGCGACGCCAGAACCTACCGGCGCTTGCGGCCGTGCGGCTGCTGGCGCTCCGGTTTCGGACCGCGAGCCCCCTGCCCGCCTGGCCCGCCCGCACGCTGCCCGGGCTTTCCGGTCTTGCGCGGCTGCCCCTGCGCGGGGCGTCCGGGCCAACCCGCTTCGCGTTTTCCGAACGAGTAGCGGTCGCCCAGTCCGGCTGGTTGCTGGCCCGCCTGGGTGTCGCGCACCACGGCAAAGTCGGCGCGGCGCTGGTTGAAGTCCACCCGCGCCACATGCACGCGCAGCTTCGTCCCCACGCGGAAGATCTCGTTCCCCACGCTCAGGGAGTCGTTGGCGCTGTTGTGGCGCACAAAGCTGGAGGAGATCATGGAGATGTGGATCATCCCCGTCACCTGCACGCCCTGCACATCCACGAACAGCCCGAAGTTGGTGACCTTGCTCACCACGGCGTCGTACACCACGGGCTTCTGGTCGTCGAGCTGCTGCTGCAGGAGGCGGAACTTCTTGATCTCGATCAGCGCCCGCGAGGCGTCGTCCGCCAGCTGCTCGCGCGCGCTGCAGTGCGCGGCCGTGCGCTTGAGGTACTCGGCCGGCAGGACGCCTCCCGCGCCCTTCTCGCCCAGGAGAAACCCGGCCAGCTGGCGGTGCAGGACCAGGTCCGGGTAGCGACGGATCGGCGAGGTGAAGTGGGCGTAGTGTTTCTTGGCCAGGCCGAAGTGGCCGGAAGCCTCGGCCGAGTAGACCGCGCGCTTCATGCTCCGCAGGACCATGGTGTGCAAATGGGCGGCGAGCGGATGGTCCGCCGTCTCGGCGATGAACTGTGACATGCGCCGCGGGTCGGAGAGGTCTCCCGACTTGACCCCGAGCTGCAGGAGGTTGGCGCGCAGCTCGGCAAGCTTGTCCTCGTCCGGCGCCTCGTGCAGCCGCGCGATGATGCGGATGCCGCGGGTCTCCAGCTCGGTTGCCACCGCCTCGTTGGCCGCCACCATGCACTCCTCGATCAGCTGGTGCGACTCGTCGTGCGGCACCGTGCGGATGCCGGTCATGCGGCCATCCGGGCCGATGATCACTTCGCTCTCCGGCACCTCGAGGTCCAGCGCCGCGTCGGCAAAGCGCCGCTGGCGCAGCTGGCGGGCCAGCTCGCGCACCCGGGCCAGCAGCTCCTTCGTCATCTCGGGAATTGTCGTCAGCCCCTCGGCCGGCCGGTCCATCATGATGTCCATGGCCTGCTCGTACGTCAGGCGCTGGCGCGAGTGGATGAGGGTCCGGGCGAAGCGGCGCGCCACCATGCGCCCCTTGTCGTCAAAGGTCATGAAGGCCGAGAAGGTCAGGCGGTCCACATCCGGCCGCAGGCTGCACTCGCCGTTGGACAGCTGCTCCGGCAGCATGGGGATCACCTTGTCCACGAGGTAGACGCTGGTGCCGCGCGCCATGGCTTCCTGGTCGAGCGCGCCCTCGGGGCGCACAAAGTGGCTGACATCCGCGATGTGCACGCCCAGCACGCGCCGCCCCTGGGCATCCGTGGTCATGGAAATGGCATCATCGAAGTCGCGCGCCCGCACCGGGTCGATGGTGATGATGTACTCGCCGCGCAGGTCGTCGCGCCTGCCCGGACGCTGCGCGCGCGCGGCCACGGCCTCGGCATCCTGCAGCACCTCCGGCGGGAACTCCGTGGAAAGGTCGAACTGGCGCATGACCACCTCGGTGTCCAGCGAGGGCTGGTCAGCCGGGCCGATCACGTCCACGATTTCGCCTTCCGGCGCCACGTGGCGGTTCGCCCAGTTGGTGAAGCGCAGCACCACGCGGTCGCCCTCCTTGGCGCCCTGGGCATCCGGCACGTAGAAGTCGAGCCGGTAGACCGGGTTCAGAGGCACGACGCAGAGGAATTTGCCCGTGGTGGAGAGCGTGCCCACGATGTCGCGCGGCGAGCGCTCGACAATGCGGATCACCTTGCCGCGCGGCTCCTGGCCTGCGCTGGCGGGATCCAGCCGGACCAGCACCGTGTCGTCCGGCAGCGAAGTGCCGAGGTCTTCTGATCCGATCCAGACCGTGGTGCCCGTGGCAGGGTCCACAACCAGCCCGGCGCCGGAGCGGATTATGCGCATCTTGCCGGTGACAAGGTCTGCGGCCTTGCCCAGGCCGTAGACGCCGGGGCGCAGTTCGACGATCTGTCCGTCCAGCACCATGCGCCGCAGGACGCCCTGCAGTTTCTTGATCTGCTTGCCGCGAAATTGCAGCGCTGCCGCAATTTCGTCCGGCTGCCAGGTCTTCTCTGGTTCCTGGGCGAAAAGTGCCTGGATGGCCGTGCGGTCTTGTTCGATGTTCATTTCAACTTCACCAAGTGATCCATGACGCGCCGAAGGCGCCAATGACCAATGACATACGCCTACAAACTGAGGTCGTGTTGTGGTTCGCTACGCACCGCTGGATGCCGCTATCCATCCCGTGCAGATATTCGCAAGTCTGGCGGACCGCCACAAGTACGGAAAGGCGCGGCACTGGCGCGGCTTGGCCGCCTGGATGCGGCAGGTGTTGTCCGGCAGGAGGAAGATGCAGTGGCCATCCGGGCGCTCGGAAAGCGAAAGAGCCGTGCGATCCGCCGACAGACGGGTGTAGGCGGTCGTGAAAGCATACAGATCCATGCCAAGCAGATCCGCGATTCCCTGCTCTTCTCCGTCGAGCAGGATCACGTCACCCGGGCCGTGGCAGCAGTTGCCGCAGCGCAGGCAGGTGAAATTGGACGGGACGTCGGGGGTGGAAGGATCCATGGCACGTGCAGTTAACGTACTGGTTAGGGATGGTGGACGTCCAGAATCTATACGATTTCGAGGCTATCCCGATCCGGAAGCTGCGGGAATTGACGGGAGGGCAAGGTCTGATACCAGTAAGCGACCGAGCAGATGTCATGCTGGCCCGGATGATACCGCCCCTCGCTTCTCCATCCGAGCGCCTGAATGGTGGCCCGGAAGTCGGTGTGGAACCGGATCGGGTCCATTATGTGCCAGCGATACATCGCATGCCGGTGCTGGGCGTTATAGAGTCCGTTCGGTCGTATCACCTGGTGCATCCCGAGAAACGCGGTGCTATAGGTATGGTACCGGCCCGCGACATCCCAGTTGTATGATCCTCCAAAATAGTCTTCCGTGCCGGTTCCGCAGATGGTCGGGTATTTTTTGTCTCCATCCAGATAGAATTTGATCTCGCCCTCACCCCACCAGCCATTGTTGTTGATCCCCCAGCCCATGGAGGTCCCCACATAGTGGCCGCGGCCGTGGATTCCATCCACGATAGTGTAAACATCCATGTACGAGAGCGGATTCGTGCGGCGGTACTGTGCATGGAAGTAGGCACAGTCCTCGGGTACCGCAGTTAATACGTAGTTGATCTGGTAGTAGCAGACCTGGACTTTATTCGCATGGATGTTTTCCAGGGTGATCTTGCATTTTTTGCGGAACGGCATCTCCCAGAAGCAATTCAAACCGCTCTTGGGCGCGACCACCACGGGCTGTGAGTTGACGCGAACCGAGGTCTCCTTTCCATCTTCGCTATAGGTTGCGCCCCAGGGCAAAGCAAAGAAATCCGGCAACGGAACCTCAATCGATGGCCACGCTTGATCATCCCAGTAGACGCGGAGGATGAAGCAACGCCCGGTGTACCCCGACAGCCACATGCTCTGGACTGCTCCCGGGCCGTCAATGTCGGCAAGAACCGCCGTCTCGCCAGGCTCGATATTTATCGAAGGGCTGATCTTCCATCCTTCTCCGAGATCTCTGGCGCAAAGCAACCCGGTACCTTCGGTAGCCATGCCACCCTTGCCTTTTTCACCCGTAAAGTTCTCGGCACTGATCGACCTCGTTTGCGCATCGGATAGTCGTGACAGGCTACCCAGGTTCATCCCGAGTCCATTAAAAGCGCTCATGCTTGAGTTCCTTTCCGTTGTTGAACGTACCGGTCGCTTGGCCAACCGCAACCGGACAGCATGCTGAATTAGGATCGGCCCAGAGTCAAGACTGTCGTTCAATCAATCCCAGCAGCGGCGGGACGCCGCTGCCACTTTGCGCTATGATACGCAAATGGCTGCGCATCTCACCCTCTTCAAGAACTTGACGTCCGACGCCCTGCACGCCGCCCTGGCGCCGCTGGGCGTGTCGCTGCGCCTGGCGCGGCGCCTGCAGGCCGTCGTGCTTCGCACGGGCGACCTGCCCGCCGCGATGCCGGAGGTCTCCGCGCGGCTGCTGGCCACGCTGCGTGCGTCAGTCCCGATACCCGCCCTGGCGCTCGCGGAGCGCAGCGAATCGCCGCGCGATGGCTTCGTGAAGTATCTGTTCCGCGGGGCACATGACGACCGGTTTGAGGCGGTCGGCATTCCCCTGCTCCACCGCGCCGGCGACGAGAAGGTTGTGGCCTGTGTCAGCTCGCAGGTCGGCTGCGCCATGGGGTGCGCCTTTTGCGCCACCGGCCGCATGGGGTTCCGCCGCAACCTGGCCGCATGGGAGATTGTGGACCAGGTCATCCAGATCCAGGCCGCGTCGCCGCACCCGGTGCGCGGCGTGGTCTTCATGGGCATGGGCGAACCGCTGCTGAACTACGACGCGGTCATCATGGCGGCGCGCATCCTTTGCGAGCCGTGCGGTCTGGCGATTTCCGCCAAGGCCATCACCCTCTCGACCGTGGGCATTGTGCCGGCCATCCGGCGCTTCACGGCCGAGCGCCACCCCTTTCGGATGGTCGTCTCGCTCACCACGGCAGATCCGCGGCGGCGCGCGGCGTTGATGCCGGTGGAGCAGATGCACCCGACGCCGGAGCTGATGGCGGCGCTGCGCGAATACCACCAGGCCACGGGGCAGCGCGTCACGCTGGCGTGGACCTTGCTGGATGGCATCAACACGCGACCGGAGGATGCGGCGCAGCTGGCGGAGCTGACGCGCGGCCTGCCGGTGAAGATCGACCTGATCGACGTCAACGACCCAACCGGGCGCTTCCGTCCGCCCGCTCCTGCCACGCTGGCTGCGTTCCGTGACGCCCTGCGCCAGCACCTGGCGGCGCCGGTGGCGCGGCGTTACAGCGGCGGCAGCGACATCCATGCCGCCTGCGGCATGCTAGGAGACTGCCGGATTTAGGCCTCGGAGCGGTCCAAGGCCCTCTGCCGACAGTCTCCTAGTTGAGCAACCCGCTGCCCGCGGGTTGCGAAGACTCAATTACAGACAGAAAAATTGTTCCGGCTTACTCAACAACAGGCTCGATTTCCGCGCTCTCACCGCCACTGGCCGCACCGCCATACTGCATGTTGCTGATCAAACTCCGCACCGTGGCGTTTTTCGATATGGCGCGCCCAGGGGTTGGCAGGTTGTCCCGGTTGTACTCCATGAAGTCCGGCCTGTAGCCATCAAACCCGCGCCGTCGCGGGTCCGCCTTTTTCTTGTCCTCTCCCATTTTTTCCGTGCTGGCCTTGAGGGGGTAGATGGACTTTGGCGGCGTCCAGTTGTATTTCTGGTTTGCCGCCACAGCCTGCCAGAGCCCCTTGAAGTCATATACTTCGCCCAAAGATACATGCGCATGGCGCTGCCCCGGATCGATCTTCAGCATGCGCAGCGCCAGTGCGTCACGCTCCGCCTGCGGCAGAAACAACCGCTGGTTCAGCCCCTCGAGTTTTCCCCAGGCGTCGAGGTATTCCGGGTCCATGTCCACGGCTTTCTGATAATACCCGTAGGCTTCGGTCAAGCGCTCCTGCGCCTCGCGGAGCTGCCCCAGCAAATAGTAGACCTGTGGCCGCTTCGGCCCGCTCTTCTCCAGGGTGGTCAGGATACGCTCCGCGGTGCTGCGGCTGGGTCCGCTGCGGAACACGCCCTCGCAGCCAAAGCAGAAGCTCGCCACCTGGCCGAACTGCTCGGGCATGCGCTCAAAGGCGATGCGATAGTGCGCTTCCGCTTCGTCTGGCTTTCCCATGGCCGACAGCCGCTCGGCAATGCGCCACTGGATGCAATAGGCATCCGCAAAGAGACCTTGTGCCTTCTCGTAGAGCGGCAGGCTGCGCGCAAGCAGGCCGGACTCCGTGAACTTGTCGCCTTCCTCGGCCATGCGGACGGACTGCACCACGTTGCGGAAAAAGGCGGCGTCATCCTTTTTCCCCTTGGCCAGCAGGATGTCCGCCAGCACGCCATACGCCAGCACGCGATCACCGGCCTTCTCTTCGCCGTCCGTGGGATCAATCTTGAGCGCATCACGCACAATCTTTTCCGCTTCATCGAGCTTGCCGTCCTTCAACAGGATCGACGCCTTCCAGATCAGCGGGCGCTCTTCGAACCGGTCGCGCGCATAGAGTTCATCGAGCCAGGGGATCAGGCCAGGCCCTTCTATGGCTGTCAGCACGCGGTACGCGGCGTCGTCGCCCGCATGCTCGTACAGGTAGGGCTTGAGTATCCTGACCGCGTCCGCATCGTGTCCGGTGTCGTGCAGTGCCGTGGCCACGCAACTTTCGATCGACGCTTCGCCGCAACCATAACCACGGTTGCGCAGGTTCGCGAGGTCGGGTACGCCCCACCAGGGCGCCTGATCCAGCAACAGCACCACATCGGCTGGCCGTCCGGCTGCCGCATAAATGCGCATGAGCGCCAGCAGGAATTGCATATGCGACTCACGTGCTGCCCCCTCCCCCTCCGGTTCGCCCATGCCGGACTGCTTTGGCGAGGCAGCCATGGCATCCAGCACAAAGGCCTCGGCCGCCTCGTATTGCTGGTGCTCCAGCAAGGCCTGGACGACCTGGTCGGTCTCGTAGGGGTAGTTGCCGTTCCGTTCCGACGACCACTTCTGGCGGCAGGTGGAGAGTGCCGCCGCAAGCCCCTCCCCGACCCAGGAGGGCTCGTGCAGAAGCTTCCCGATCCGGGCCAGCAGGAGCGCGAGATCCAGGCGCGTTTGCACGGCCTGGATTTGCGCGTCAGCCGGCATGCGGCTTGTGTCCATCACCAGAACTTTTCGAATCAGGGTCGCGGCCTGGTTGATTTCATCGAGCTTCAGGTACGCGGTGACGCGCTCATGCATGTCCCGCAGTTGCGCCACGGTCGTGACTTTTGCAGGTTCGTGCTTGCGCAGCAAAGCCATGGCTTCGGTGGTCTTGCCAGCCTCAAGTGCCAATGTGGCGTATTGCCCGCATAACCTGAGTTCCGGGCGCCTGCGATACAGCTCGTCGACAAACGCAAAGAGCGTGGCACTGTCCATGGGGCGGCTCTCGTGGCGGGAGATCCAGTCCATTTCGTCCGGATCCATGGCCAGCGCAAACGTCATGGCCTCGGCCCGGCGGCCCACAACCAGGAGCCCAAAAACATAGAAGTGCCGTGCCTGGCGGGCAGAACCGTCGTCGTCGCTGGAACGGTGGGAGTAGGCGTTAGGGCTTTGGAAACGTGAGGTTTGGCTGACGGCCGCAGGTTCATTTGTTTTCTTTTTACCGAATTTACGGTCCAAAGCTTCAAACAGGGTCACACCGGCGGAGTCGGCCGTGCAGACCATGGCCCACTGGGGTTTGGCAATCCGGTCGAGCATGGCCACAATGCGGCGCTGAACCAGCGCGCGGGTATCCGGGCCTGCGGGGACAGTTACAATGACATTTGGAATCGCCAGCGCACGGTCAATTAACTGTAGCGCTTCGGTCGCATCGGTCAAGGCCGCCAGGTCCGGAATGCTGATCCGCACCTCTTCGGCCGTGTCTCGCTCCTGCATGCCGAGCATTTTCCGGAAGGCCGCAAGCGAACTTTCCGGGTGCTGGCTGTCGGCGCTCCGGAGCATGCCAGCCTGCAACTGGCGGATGGTGTCGCGCAACGAATCCCTGGCATAGCGATCCGCCTTCTTCTCCAGTACCTGCAGGCTGGAAATGGCCGACTGCATGGCAGGAACATCACCGGACAGCAGTGCGACCAGAAACCGGAGTTGCGCCTCGCGTCCTGGCAACGAGCCTTCGGCCAGTTTGCGCGTGGAGACCTGCTTCTGGAGCGCCGGCCAGGACTGCGGTCCGGGGATTGCCGCCAGGATGCTCTCAAGTGAAAGATTCCTGTCCGCGCCTTCGCCAGTGATCATGGCAAGCTGGTACTCTTCGCCGTTGTCCGGCGACAGCGTCCAGAAGCGATCCAGCAGAGAGAGCCAGTCGACCGCAGCCATCTCCGGCGCCAGGTTGGTGGCGCTGGCAAACGCAGCCAGATCGTTCTTGAGCTTCATGCGTGACGACGCGGCGGTGGCGGTTTGGTTGGTAGCCTGCGAAGCAGCCAGGATTTGCGGAATCCGAGCCAGCACACCGGTTGCACCCAGGAGGTTGGAACTGGGCGCCGCGGCGCCACCTGCCACGGAGACGGACAGGCCGCACCACAGGACGAGTGCAACCCGCACGACAGCAGAATCGGAATGAAACGTTGAACCCTGCATGGCGATCTCCTCTGCGCAAGAAACAGCGAAACACGTTATGTCAATACAAACCATCCGCATTTGGTCGTAAAAAGTGAAAAATGCCTGTGTGTAGACACGAGAAAAGGCCACAGGCAAAACTAGCAGCCTGGTCGGCAGACAGTTTGTGCCTCCGCAAAACTAAATCCGACAGGCTGCTAGCAGCTTGTCGGATTTAGCGCCGTACCTTCACAAGTTTTGTGCCGACCAAGCTGCTAGTTTGGGGGACGCAACCGCCAAGCGCCGGAAAACAGTGTAATACGTAACCAAAAGAGCATCCGGAACAATCTTTCTGTCTGTAATTGAGTTTTCGCAACCCGCGGGCAGCGGGTTGCACAACTAGGAGACTGTCGGCAGAAGGCCCTGGACCGATCCGAGGCCTAAGTCCGACAGTCTCCTAGTGCAAACCTCCCCATGCTCTCCACAGGCGACCTTCTTGATCTCTCCATCGACTCGGTCGCCTATCGCGGCCAGGGTGTGGCGCGGCATGAGGGGCTGGTGTTCTTTGTGGCAGGTGTGGCGCCGGGCGAGCGCGTGCGCGTGCGGGTGACGAAGCTTCGCCGGAGCTATGCCGAGGCGCAGCTGCTGGCCGTGCTGGCGTCCTCGCCCGACCGCATCTCGCCGTGCTGCCGGCTGCCGAACGGCACACGCGTCCCCGGCTGCGTCTACGACCACCTCGCCTATCCTGCCGAAGTTGCGCTCAAGCAGCGCCAGATCGAGGCGTTCCTGCGCCGCCTGCCCGGCGGCGACGCCCTCGTGTTTGCGCCCCCTGTCCCCTCGCCGCTGGAGCGCCACTATCGCAACAAGATCGTGCTGCATGCGCAGCGCACGCCGCGCGACCGGGTGCCGCGCCTGGGGTACTTCGGTGAGGACAACCGCACCGTGATCGACATCCCGGCCTGCCCGCTGGCACGGGCGGAGCTCAATGCCGCGCTGGCCGACTTCCGCAAGCCCGGCATGCTCCGATCCCTGCAAGATGGCGAAACCGTCACCTTCCGCTGGACCGCAACCGATGGCGTGACCAGGTGGCGCGGCGAAGCCCCGCCTCACGATGGTTCGATGACCGAGGCTGCGCCATTCGGCGCCGTGCGCGTGCCATGCGACGGCTTTTACCAGGTCAACCCCGAGGTCGCCGCAGCACTCGTGCGGCAGGTGGTGGCGTGGTTTCCGGCTGGCGACGACCTGCTCGACCTGTATTGCGGCGTCGGCGTCTTCGCCATCGCCTGCGCCAGGGCCGGCGCGCGGCAGGTGACAGGGATCGAGTCCGGCCGGACGGCCGTGGCGGCGGCAAATGAAAATGCCCGCCGCCATGGCGTCCAGGCCGCCTTCCACTGCCGCACCCTGTCGGATGCCGCGCGGGACGCCTTCGGCGGCTTCGGGATGGCGCAAGCCACCGTCATCGTCGACCCGCCGCGGCAGGGGCTGGAGCCGGAGGTCGCGCAGGCGCTGGCAGCGGCCAGGCCGCCGCGGATCTTGTACGTCTCATGCGACCCGGCCACGCTCACCCGCGACCTGAAGGCCCTGCTCCCCGCCGGCTACGCGCTGCGCGCGGCGCGCGTCTTCGACATGTTCCCCCGCACGGCGCATTTCGAGACGGCCGCGTGGATGGAAAGGTGCGAGGCCATTGGTCAGTAGTCATTGGTCATTGGGGAGAGAGAAGAAGAAGGTCGACAGTTCATGGCGTCAAACCATGAGTGCGTCAAGGCACTTGCGGGCAATCCGGCCCGTTCTTTTCTCCCCAATGACAAATGACCAATGACTTTTTCCTACCCCTCCACCTTTCGCGGCAGCACTTCCACCGGCTCCAGCACAGGGATCTCCTGACCTGGCGCCGCCGCCTGCAGCTCCTCGAAGCGCCGCGCGCTCACCAGCACCCGGGACTCCAGCGAGCCCATGGCCTTGTTGTAGCATTCGGTGGCTTTTCCAAGGCGGTCGCCAAGATCCGCGAAGTGACCGGTCATGTCGGCCAGGCGCTTGTACAGCTCGCGCCCCAGCTCGGAGATGTGCTGCGCATTCTCGGCCAGCGCCTCCTGTCGCCAGCCGAACGACACTGCCTTGAGCAGCGCAATCAGCGTGGTCGGGGTGGCCAGCACCACGCGATTTTCCACGCCGGCCTCGATCAGCGTGGGGTCGGACTCCAGCGCCGCGCCATAGAATGATTCGCCGGGGAGGAAGAGCACCACAAACTCCGGGACCGGATTCAGCCGCTCCGAGTAGCTCTTGGCGGCGAGCGCCTTGATGTGCTCGCGCACGCGCCGGGAATGCTCGATCATCTTCGCGCGGCGCACCGCGTCGTCCGTCGCGTTCATGGCCTCCAGGTAGGCATTCAGCGGCACCTTGGCATCCACGGCCACGCAGCGGCCGCCGGGGAGCCGCACCACCAGGTCCGGCCGCAGCCGCCCCTCCTCGCCGGGGAGGTGCACCTGCTCGTCAAAATCGCAGTAGCGCTGCATGCCGGCCATTTCCACCACGCGCCGCAGCGTGAGCTCGCCCCAGCGGCCGCGCGCCTGCGGCGAGCCGAGCGCCTTGGCCAGATTGAGGGTCTCCTTGCGCAGCTGCTCCTGCGTGCCCTGCAGTGCCAGCACCTGCTCGGTCAGGCGGGCATAGGCATCGGTGCGCGACAGCTCGATCTCCCCCACGCGGCGGTCGAACTTCTCCAGCGTCTCGCGCACCGGCTTGACGAGCTCGTCAATCGCCTGCTGGCGCTTGGAGAGGTCGCCACGGGCCTGCGACTGGAACGTCTCCAGCGCGGTGCGGGCCAGCTCGAGGAACGACTGGTTGTTGTTGCGAAGGGCGTCGGCCGAGAGCGCCTTGAAGGCATCGGCCAGCGCGGTGCGGGCGTTTTCGAGCAGCGCCAGCTTCTCCTGCGCGGCCGCACGCTCCGAGCTCAGCGTGGCCTTGAGCTCCGCCTCGCGCGCGCCCAGCCGCTGCAGCTCGAGCTGCAGGGCGGCGAATCGCGACTCGAAGGCTTCGCGTTCGGCGCCCAGGGCGGCCAGCCGGGAATCCAGCATGGTCGCGCGCTCGCGCAGTTGTGCAGCCGGCGTGCGCGACAACAGCCAGACGACGACAGCACCAGCGGCCGCGCCGAGGGCCAGGCTGAGAAACAACGAAAGGGCATCCATGCCGAAATATTATGGCGGATGCCGGCTGGTGTCGAGCGTCGGGAATAATTATTCTGGCTGGGTTACATTTAGTCGACCCGATTGTTTCGTCATAACATGCGATGCATATGCGTCGCATCTTTGTCGCGAGCTTTGTCGACAGCTCGCGACAAAGATTGGGTTGCGGGCTGTCGCGCGCCTTGGTCGACTAAGCAGTTCGACTAAGCGTAACCGACTACGAGTGGCGACTAAGTGTAAAGGCCACCTGCCACAAATGTCCTTCAATCGGTGGACGGTCACGGGCGTACTACAGGTTGTGACCGGTTGAGTCAACGGCATAGCTAGTTTGCGTAAACACATCTTCGCCACCCGCCGGCAGCGGGTGGCTCAACTAGGAGACTGTCGGCAGAAGGCACTGGACTGATCCGAGGCCTGATTCCGACAGTCTCCTAGCAGCTTGTCGGATTTAGCGCTGTACCTTCACAAACTTTGTGCCGACCAAGCTGCTAGTTTGGGGGACGCAACCGCCAAGCGCCGGACAACCGTGTCATACGCTACCAAAAGAGCAACCGGAACAATTTTTCTGCCTGTAATTGAGTTTTCGCAACCCGCGGGCAGCGGGTTGCTCAACTAGCAGCCTGGTCGGCAGACAGTTTGTGCCTCCACGAGGCTAAGTCCGACAGGCTGCTAGTACTGGATATTCACGCCGGGCGCGAAGTACGTGGCCCCTTTGACGCCGCCCGCGCGCGTGCCGCTGGCGGCGCCGGCGCCGAGGACATTGGCGCGGATGGTTTCATCGTCGATCTGCGCGGCAAACTGTGCGGCGCCCTCGGGGTCAGTCTGGCGCAGCATGCTGCAGACCGAGCTGATGGCATTGTCGCGCGCCTTGCCGCGCGGCAGCGCCGTCACCCAGGCCCTGGCCGCGTCGGGGTCGCTCTGTCCCCACGCCTGCGCCACCTGCTGCCAGGCGCTGGCCTGCAGGTCGCCTTCGGCGAACTTCTCGACCCACTTGGCGGCGGCCTCCGGATCCTGCCACGCCCAGGCGTTGACCACGGACTGCGCCACGCTCGTCTGCAGCTCGCCGGCCGGCAGCTTGGCGGCATAGTTCGCGGCCGCTTCCGGGGAGGAATTGGCCCAGGCGCTCACGGCATTGGCCAGCGGATACGGCTGCTGCGTGTTGCCCAGGCCGGCGGCCCAGGTGACGGCGGCCAGTGGATCGTTGTTTGCCCAGGAGCTGGCAATATTGGCAAACAGGTTGTTCCGGGCGTCACCTTCTGGAAGCTTCAGCGCATAATCGGCCGCCGCGGCCGGATCATTGTACGCCCACTGGGTCACCACGCTGTTGAGGGTGTTCTGGCGGTTCGGATTGTCGGGCATCTGTGCAATCCATTCAATGGCGCGGGCCGGGTCCGAGCCGGCAAGGCCGCTGGCGATCTGCGTGATGCAGCTGTCGCGAAGCGACCCGGCCGGCAGCGAGGCCATCAGCCGGGCGGCGGCGTCGGGGTTGGCATAGCTCAACGTGGCCACCAGGTTGCGGATGGCCGCGGCCTGCGTAGGGCCGGACGGCAGCGCAAGGGTCCATTCCACGGCGCGATCCGGATCGCTCTGCGCCAGGGCGCCGGCGATTGCGGCGATCGCCTGGTTGCGTACGCGCCCGGCCGGCAGCAGGTCCACCTGCTTGACCGCGGCATCCGGGTCGTTCCGCGCCAGGGTCGAAATGGCATTCTGCATGGCCCACTCCCGGCCGCGGCTGGGCGGCATGGACTGCAGCCAGGCCATGGCCGCAGCCGCATCGTTGTTCGCCCAGGAGGAGGCGATGTTCTGGATCAGGTTATTGGCGGTCTGCCCGGCTGGCAGCGTCTTGACAAAGGCGGCGGCCGCGGCGGGATCCTTGCTGGCCCACTGCCAGGCAATGCTGGAGATGAGCTGGTTCTTCTGGACACCCTCCGGCAGCGACTGAATCCAGGCGACGGCCGCCGCGGTGTCCTTCTGCACCCACTGCGAGGCGACATTCTGCATGGCATTGTTGCGCATCGTCCCAACGGGGAGCTGCTGGGCCATGGCCAGCGCAGCCTGCGGGTCCACGCGCGCCAGCGCACTGATCACGCTCTGCGTCGCCTGGTTGCGCTCATTGCCGGCCGGCATCTGCGCCACATAGGCGAGCGCCGCGGCACGATCCTTCTCAACCCAGGCGGTGAGCACGACATTCCCGAGCTGCTGCCGCAGGGAGGGGTTCTGTCCACGTTTGACATACTGCATCGCAGCGCCCGGGTCCAGGCTGGCCCAGCGGTTGACCAGCATCTGGATGAAGTAGTTGCGGTACTGCTGGTTGGTCATCTTCTCGGCCAGGGCCAGCACTGCCGGGATGTCGGCCAGGCCGATCGACTTCGCCAGCTCCTGCAGCGCCTGGTAGCGCTTGCCATTGTCGCCCTTGGCCAGCGCATCCTTGATGGCGGCGTTGACGTCGGCCAGCGGAATCATCTTGCGGTCCGCCGCATCCGCGACGGCCGTGCGGCCGGCCACGTTGGTCACGCCGGGCAGGGCATTGGTCGGGGAAGCTGCGGCCACGCTGGCGACCGCGGCGGCGGCCGGAGTCCCGCCCGGCGCCCGGGCCGGAACCGGCGTGCGAACAGAGATGCTCCGGATCGCCGGCTGATCCGGGGCAAGGTTCTGCCCGATCAGAATGCCGACGCAAACAGCCAGCAGGATCATTAGCACAAGACGAAGGGATCCGGAACCACTCATAAGCACCTCTGTTTCCGCCAACTATAAATCAAACCTTCCCGCCGCTCAACGATGGCCGCCGCCAATCCGGCCCCGGCGAAAATCACAAGGCGGGCAACAGCCCGCAACCCAATGAATAAACAAATCAAGGACACCGAGAGCACAGAGAGCAATAGAGACCACAGAGAAATGCCTGACTGCGGCCGGCGAGCCGGCCGCAGCAACATGAATTTCTCTCTGTGCTCTCTTTCTTTCTCCGTGGCCTCTGTGTCCGTCCACTTGATCATGCAAGATGCGACGCAAATGCATCGCATGTTATGACGAAACAACCTAAGGTGCTAACCGCCACCCTGTCTCCCACCCTTCCAATCTTCCAGTCTTCCAATCTCCCAGCCTTCCGCTACTCCGGCAGCTTTCCCTCTTCCGGCAACAGCAGCCCCTGTTCCCGATATTCGTTGAGCTTGCGGTGGAGCGTGCGCCGGCTGATGCCAAGTTCAACCGCGGCGCGGCTGCGGTTGTCGTCGTGCTGCCGCAGCACGACGAGGATCTTTTCGCGCTCGGTGTCGGCCAGCGAACCGCCGGCCGGCAGCGAGGCGGCGCGCAGCGCCGGCAGGCGTTCGCGCCCGATCTCGCGGATGCCGGCGGGGACGTCGCGGGCCGTCAGCTTGTCGCCGTTCCCAAGCACCACCATCTTTTCGATCGTGTTGCGCAGCTCGCGCACGTTGCCGGGCCACGGGTATGCGGCCAGCAGGTTCAGGGCATCCGGCGTGATGGACGGCACGGCCTTGCCGTTGCGCGCCGCGCATTCTCGCAGAAAGAGGCTGCACAGCAGGGGGATGTCCCCCGCGCGCCCGGACAGCGGCGGCAGGTAGATGTCCACGACGTTGAGGCGAAAAAAGAGATCCTCGCGGAATTTTCCCTGCGCGACCAGCTCCTTGAGGTCGCGGTTGGTGGCGGCGATCAGGCGGATGTCCACCTCGACCGGCTCGACGCCGCCCACGCGCTCGAAGCGGCGCTCCTCCAGCACGCGCAGCAGCTTGACCTGCGTGGCCGGATCGATCTCCGAGATCTCGTCGAGGAAGAGCGTGCCGCCGTCGGCCAGCTCAAAGCGCCCCTTGCGGCGGGCCACCGCGCCGGTAAAGGCGCCGCGCTCATGGCCGAAGAGCTCGCTCTCCAGGAGCGTGGAGGACAACGCGGCGCAGTGCACGGCGATGAAAGGCCCCTTGGCGCGGTTGCTGAGGCGGTGGATGGCGTGTGCCACCAGCTCCTTGCCGGTCCCGCTCGGTCCCTGGATGAGCACGGTGGCCGAGGTTGGCGCGGCCTGACGGACAATATCAAACACGTGCTGCATGGGCGGCGAATCGCCGACGATGTTTTCCATCCCGTACTTGCGGTCGAGCTGGGTCAGCAGATCGCGGTTACGGCTCTCCATGTCGCGCGAGCGCAGCGCGCGGTCGATCAGCATTTCAAGGTGGTCGAGGTTGACGGGCTTGGTCAGGAAGTCGTAGGCCCCCTGCTTCATGGCCTCCACGGCCGTTTCAACGGAACCATAGGCAGTCAGCAGGATGCAGATGGTGGACGGGTGCTGCGCCTGCGCGCGCCGCAGCAGCCCCAGCCCGTCCAGGCCGGGCATGCGCAGGTCGGACAGCAGCACATCCACCTCGTTGTCCGCCAGCAGGTCGAGCGCGCGCGTGGCGTCCTCCGCGAGCCGCACGGCATAGCGGCGCTGCAGCGCGCGCTGCAGCCCCTCGCGCGTGTTGCGGTCGTCGTCCACGATCAGGATCACGGGGCGTTTGGGGGTTGAAGGAATGATGGTCATGGCAGGGCTCCGGGGACAGGCGTCGCGTGGCGGGTGTCGGGTGGAGGGTGAAGGGTGGAGGGTGTGAGGTCGCTGAGAAATTACGTTTCGTTTACGCGCAGAGAAGCAGGAATGCGGATGGAGCGAACCGTAGATTGACGATTGAAGAGGTTTGAATCATGAAGGAATCGTTCCGCGAATGCGGCATTGACTTCAAAAATCGGTGCTTGATGATTGCGTCGCATGGACTAGCAGCCTGGTCGGCAGATCGTTTGTGCCTCCACAAAGCCAAGCCCGACAGGCTGCTAGCCTTTCTCCTTTTCCTCCGGCGGCCGCAGCATGCGGATACGGCGGTCGGCCAGCGGCAGCCGAATGCGGAAGCACGTGCCGGAGTGCGGCTTGCTGGAGACCTCGATCTGTCCGCCGTGCTCCTGCACGATGCGCTGCACGATCATCAGCCCGAGCCCCGTGCCCTTGGTCTTGGTGGTGTGGTAGGGCTCGAAGATGCGCCCCAGGTCGCTCGCCGGGATGCCGTGCCCCGTGTCCTGGAAGGCGATCGTGAGAAAGGAGTCCCCCGCGGTGAAGGCAATTTTGAGCTCGCCGCCGTCCGGCATGGCTTCAAGCGCGTTTTTGATGAGATTGAAATAGACCTGCTTGATCTGCTGCGAATCGATGGAAACGTTGGGCATCGCATCCGGGCACTCCATGGAGACCACGATGCGCCGGTTCTCGATGTCCGTCTTCATCAGGCGCAGCGTCTCCTGCAGGATCTCGGCCGGCTGCGCCAGCGCGAACTGCGGCTTGGACGGCCGCAGCGCGCGAAGGAACTGGGCAATGATGTTGTCGAGGCGTCCCACCTCCGTGCGCGCCACCTCCACCAGGTCGGCCAGCTGCGCGCGCTGGGCTTCGGGCAGCGTGGCCACTTCGCGCGTCAGCAGCTGCAGGTGAATGTTGAGCGCGTTGAGCGGATTGCCGATCTCGTGCGCCACGCCGGCGGCCAGGAGCCGGACGGCGTTCAGCCGCTCATTGTCCAGCACATCGAACTCCTGCAGCCGGTCGCGGGTGACATCGCGAAAGATGATCAGGACGCTTTTGCCGGTTTCCTCCTGCGCCGGCAGGGGCACGGCATAGATGGCAAGAAACCGGTGCTCCGGGTAGGTAATCTCGATCTCGTGCGTCAGCAGATGCGACACATCGGCATCGTCCTCCAGCCCCAGCAGACGATCCCAGTCCAGGTCACGCAGGTAACGCACCACCGACCGGCCACGAACGCGGGTAAACTCAAAACCGATGAACTGCTCGGCGGCGCGGTTGGCATACAGCAGCCGTCCCTCATTGTCGATAACCATCACGCCTTCCTGGATCGACTGAAAAATTGTCTCCAGAAAGCCGCGCTCCCTGGCCAAACGCAACAGCTGCGCTTGCAGGCTGCCAGGGTCAACTTTATCCAGCCGTGAAGCCAGACGATCAAAGAATCCGGACGGCATGTGCGACAAAACCTCCCGTTGCGCCAAATTGACACCTTAACTTTTACCTGCTCGTCTTACGCTGGACAAGCGTAAAGATGCGGGGTAAGCTTGAAAGCAAATTCGTGTGGCGTAACTTCGGAAGAATCCGACATGCTGATCATGGCCTGGAGCGGGTTTGAGCGCACTGAGCTGCGCACCCTGGAGTGCGGTATCTGGGTGCATATCCTGCTTTTTCTGGCAGTGGCCCTCCACTGCCTGCTGCGCCCGCGCGATCCGCGCTCGACGCTGGCCTGGATTTTTGCCGTCTGGGTCGCCCCGGTCTTCGGCTCACTCCTCTACCTTCTTTTCGGCATCAACCGGGTGCGGGAGAAGGGGTGGCAGAAGCACGAGTCAGACCAGACCTTCCACTCCAATCGCGGCCTGCGTGAACAGGAGCGGAGCCCCCTGGCCTATTGGCGGGGCCTGCGCGACGGACTGCTGACGCAACCGGCCGATGTCGGCGCACGGGAGCTGAATGTTTTTCTGAACCGCCTGGCTCCCAACCACCCCCTGCTCGGCGGCAACTCCTTGCGCATCCTGGTGGATGCGCGCGAAGCGTACCCGGATCTGTTCGCGGCCATCCGCGGTGCCCGGCACCACATTCACCTGCAGTCCTACATCATTGGCGCCGACCAGACCGGGCGCGAGCTGATGGATGCGCTGGCGGAGCGCGCCGCCGCCGGCGTGGACGTGCGGGTGCTGTACGACGAATACGGCTCCGCCGGCGCCAGCATGCGCGGATTTTTCCGCCGCTACGCCCGTCGCCCGCGCATGCACATCGTCCGCTTCACGCAGGCCAACCTGCTCAAGCGGCAGTTTCAGATCAACCTGCGCAACCACCGCAAGATCCTCGTGGTGGACGGCGCGATCGGCTACACCGGCGGCATGAATTTCTACGACGTGTACCGGGAGCGCGGCAACACGCCGCCCACGCATGACTATCACTTCCGCGTGGAGGGCCCGGCCGTGCTGGAGCTGCAGTATTCCTTCCTGCGCGACTGGTACTACATGACCGACGAGGCGCCCGAAAAGCTGCTTGCGCCAGCCTACTTTCCGCCGACTACCGCAGTCGGCCAGACGCCTGTGCGCCTGCTGAACAACGGCCCGACCGCCGCAGAGAACGGCGCCCTGCTGGACGCGCTCTTCGCCACCATCTCCGGCGCGCGCCGGCAGGTGCTGATCGTCACGCCCTACTTCGTGCCGCCCCCGGAGATCCAGCGCGCGCTCCGGTGCGCCGCGCTCCGCGGCGTCGAGATCAAGGTGCTCGTGCCGGGCATCAACAACCACCCCTACGTCGGCTACGCCTCGCAGGCGCTGTACGACGGCCTGCTGGAGGCGGGCGTGCGGATCTTCGAGCAGCCGCCGCCGTTCCTGCACGCCAAGGCGCTGCTGGTGGATGACTGCATTGCCTTCATCGGCAGCGCCAACCTGGATGCCCGCAGCCTGCGGCTGAACTACGAGAACAGCCTCGTGGTGCTGGACGAGCGCTTCGCCTCCGCGCTGAAGCGCGTGCTGCTGAACGACTTCGCCCTCGGCCGCGAAGTCCTGCTGGCCCACTGGCGCACACGCCCGCTCCGCCGGCGCCTCACCGAAAACTTCTGCAGCCTGCTCAGCCCGGTGGCATAGATTCCCCGTTCCGGGAAATCCTGTTGTTCCGCCTCCGACCGAATGAAATCATGAATGCGGCGACCCGCCGCATTCATGCTTTCATGCCGAACATCCGCTCCTTGAGGTCCAGGTAGTAGATGTAGTTCTCGGGCGTGACGTCCGGCGGGCAGCGGTGGTCGCAGAACGGAATGTAGCCGCCGCGCTCGACAAGCGGCACGAGGGTCTCCAGGTAGGCCTTGATCTCCTTCTGCCCTTTCACCATCTGGATCTTGTCGACGCCGCCCAGGATCCGCAGATCCTTGCCAAACTCCTTCAGCAGGTCGGCCGGGTGTCCGCCGCCCATGACTTCAAACGGGAAAAGGCAGTTGATGCCGGCTTCCAGGAAGCCGGGGATCAGCGGACGCACGTCGCCGTCGCAATCGGTATACCAGAGGTCAATACCGTGCTTGTGCAGGCGCTGGCCGATGCGCTTGTAGCGCGGCACCACGACATTTGTGAAGAAATCAAGGGAGCAGATGGGCCCGTTCTTGAAGCAGATGTCCTCCCAGCCGGAGGCGTAGTCAAAGTCAATTTTGCCAAGCACCTGGTCCAAAATGTTCTCCACCATCTGGCAGCTGGTCTCGACCATGTCCTCAGCCATCTCCGGGTAGTCGTAGCAGGCGTAGGCCAGCCCTTCAAAGGTGAGCACATTCCGCACCCGGCCGATCATGGAGCCGCAGTCGATGCCCAGCGGGTAGTCGCGCGTGGGCGGATGCTGCTGACGCAATTTCTCCACGTCGACCTTGCGTGCGGGATCGTCGAGGCGGAAGCGCTCGGCCTTGCACTTCTTCCAGTCGTCCGGCGTGACAATGCTGGCCTTGATGTAGTGCGGGATGGTGTCGTGGCCGTCCACCGGCACCTCGGCAAAGAGGCCGTCGCCGTTCTGCAGGATCTTGGTGTTGCCGCGGACCTCGACCACTTTGTTTTCAAAGCACGGGTTCATCCAGTTCTGCCCGCCAAAGCCGGCGATCCGGTCGAAGCTAAAGAAGACGTCCGCCGCGGAATTGTTTTTGATGCCGTTGTCCAGGAAGAGCGGCCAGAGGTGGAAGTTCTCATCCCAGTACCCGAACTCCATGTTGAAGCAGCGGTCAACCGGACGGTAGTGCATCTGGTTGTTGAACCGCTGACGGTCCGTCATCGAGCCCTTCCACTTCGAGCGGCAAGGTGTAATGGCCATTGTATATCTCCTGTTCTCGCGTCAGGCGGAAAGAGTAGCGGATTTGCAGGAAGGGGCCTAGGAGATTGTCGGTCATAGACTTTTTGTTGCGACCCGCCCCATGCCGACAATCTCCTAGTTGAGCAACCCGCCGTC
>SESD01000223.1_pt1 | contig 35313 bp, 30 predicted proteins | sample 3171411 | NCBI WGS metagenome assembly SESD01 (sample SAMN06051880, study PRJNA518727) | freshwater metagenome | biome: subpolar coniferous forest; feature: holomictic lake; material: water; isolation source: holomictic Lake 442, 16.5 m depth | place: Canada: near Kenora, Ontario | collected...
GCACTCGGCCAGGCAACGCCGGCCAATGCGCCCGGCCAGACCCTCTACTTGCAAGAGGTCACCATCCCGGCGCACACCAAGCTGGGTACGCACCTGCATGAAGGCACACAAGTGGCCCGCGTGCGCAGCGGCGTACTTACCTACAACATCGTTTCTGGCGTTGCTGTGGTCGCTCGCGTCGACGGCAAGGTCGAGAACTTCACCGGTCCGCTGGTGATCACGTTGAACCCCGGTGACGCAATCACCGAGACCGAGCAGCTCACCCACTTTGGCGCCAACGATGGCGATGTTCCTGTGGTCATCACCCTTGCTGCACTGTTGCGCGACGGCGCCCCGCTGGCCACGCCACAGAAGTAGCTAGCGCAGCGGCTTGGTGCGGCAGTAGATGCGCGAGTCGCGCATGTCATGCTGTCGCCATGTCTGAAGCCGCATTCCCGTTTGCAGATCGCCCACTTCCAGATTGGTATGAAGACGCCAAGTTCGGCATCTTCATTCACTGGGGCCCATACACGGTTCCGTGCTTCGCTCCGGTCGAGAACAACATGGGCGACCTCATGGCTGGTGACAACTGGACCGAGGCGTTCCGTTCGAGCCCGTACACCGAGTGGTATCTCAACTCGTGGGCGCTCGAGGGCAGCGCCACAGCCAAGCATCACGCCGAGGTCTATGGCGAGCGCACCTATCAGAGCTTCGTCGAAGAATTTCGCGAGCGCTCCAATGGCGTCGACGTAGCCGATTGGTCCGATCTGTTTCAGGCTGCCGGCGCGCGCTACGTGGTACCCGTCACCAAGCATCACGATGGTTTCCTGATGTGGCAGAGCGAGCATGCCAACCCCAACCGCACCGACTGGATGGCCACGCGTGATCACGTGGGCGAGTTGGCCGATGCTGTGCGCGAGCGCGGCATGCGCTTCGGTGTGTACTACTCGGGCGGGCTCGACTGGACCTTCAGCGAGCCAGGCTTCGACAGCGTGATGGGCATGATTCAGAACATTCCGGTCACTCCTGAATACTGCGATTACGCCACGGCGCATGTGCATGAGCTCATCGAGCGTTACAACCCAAGCCTGTTGTGGAACGACATTGCGTGGCCAATGACGCTCGACCCCAACGACGTGTTTTCGTATTACTACGACCGCGTTCCCGACGGCATCGTGAACGACCGTTGGAACATCATCGCGGTGCGTTCGGGCCAACTGCACGCCGACATCGCCACCCCCGAGTACTCGACCAAGGCCTCGGACGACCGCAAGTGGGAAGTGTGTCGCGGCGTTGGTCGCTCGTTCGCATACAACCGCATGGAGACCGAGGCAACGATGCCTTCGGTCGACGAACTGATCTGGATGCTGGTCGACATCGTGGCCCGCGGCGGCAACCTGTTACTGAACGTGGGCCCGACCGCCGACGGTCAGATTCCTATGGCGCAAGCAGCGCGGCTCGTTGCGCTGGGCTGGTGGCTCCGCGTGAATGGCGATGCCATCTACGGCACCCGCACCTGGCGTATCCAGACCGGCGTTACCGACGACGGCCGCGAGGTTCGCTACACCATGAACGGTGACACCGTTTTCGCCTGCGTTGAGGGCGGACCATCGGGCGAGCTTCGTCTGGCCGACGTGTCAGTGGGCGCCGGTTCGGTAGTGACCATGCTTGGCAATAGCCGCGCACTTCCACATCGCATTGATGGCAATGATCTGGTGATCACGCTCGTCGATCACCTGCCGGCGTCGCCAGCAACGGTGTTCGCGATTACGGGAGCGATCTAGCGCGGAGCGCCCACAAAGCGTCCGGCCTGTGTCGGACGCTCGAGGTGAGTTTGCGCGTTGGCCACTGCAGCAATGCGCTCGATCATCTCGGGTGGAGCCGCCACGGCCTTGCCGGCCACGGTGTCGACATGCAGATACATGTGCTCGCCCGTTGAGATGAGCGTGTGGTCGTCGGCGCGATGCATGCGGTTGAACAGGTGCAACCGCTTTTCGTCGTAGCTGATGACCTGCGATGTCACGTACACAGCATCGCCAGCGTGCGACTGAGCCACATAGGTGATGTGGCTCTCGACGGTGTAATAGCTGTGGCCGCCACGCAAGTAGTCGGCGTCTACGCCGAGGTATCGCAAGAAGGCATCGGCAGCATCGCCCGACATTTGCGCGTAGCGACTGTCGTTGGTGTGGCCGTTGTAATCAACCCACTCGGTGGGAATGCGAATCTCGTGCACCTTGAGTGGCTGAGCCGAGTCGGCTGCCACTGCTGGAGCAGGAGCGCGATCGAACAGTGCGCGCTCAAAGTCGGCGAGCACCTCGCCGGCGCCGTAGCCAACAGTGCGCAGACCTTGCATGACCGACACGAGGCAATCGTCGCGAAGTTCTTCGAGTTCGCGGATGGTGCTTCCGTTTGCTTGGTCATCTGATTGGGCAACGATGGTGTCGATGAGCTCTTGGTTGAGGTCGGGGACATCCATCAACTTGGTCCATGGCCACTGCAGCGTGGGCCCGAACTGAGCAAGGAAATGCTGCATTCCGGCCTCGCCGCCAGCAATGCGGTACACGAGGAACGTGCCCATGAAGCTCCAGCGCAGACCTGCGCCGAAACGGATCGCGTCGTCGATCTGCTGCGCGGTGGCGATGCCATCGTTGATGAGCCACAGGGCCTCACGCCACACCGCTTCGAGCAGGCGATCGGCAATGAATCCATCGATCTCTTTGGTGAGCATCAGCGGACGCATACCAATGGACGTGTACACCTCGGCGGCGCGCTCTTTGGCAGCGGTTGATGTTGCGTCGCCGCCACAGATCTCGACCAGTGGAAGCAGGTACACCGGGTTAAACGGATGACCCACCACGAGACGCTCTGGGTGGGTCATGCCGGCCTGAATCTGGGTTGGCAAAATGCCCGATGTCGATGAGCCGAAGACCACCGACGGGTCGGCCACCGCACTGGCGCGCTGCAGAATCGACTGCTTGAGGTCGAGTCGCTCGGGTGCGCTTTCTTGCACGAAGTCGACGCCGATAACGGCTTCTTCGGGAGTGGCCACGAAACGTAATGTGCCCTCAACCGGAAGTGGAGCCATCGTGAGCTTGGCGTAGGCGCGCCGAGCGTTGGCGATGACAGCCTCGACCTTGCGTGGCGCTTCGGGATCTGGGTCGTACAAGACCACATCGACACCATTGAGCAAAAAGCGGGCGGCCCATCCGCCGCCAATGACGCCGCCGCCCAACAGCCCAACGGTGTTGAGCCCAGGAATCGGACTCATCGCTTCACCAACTGCAGCTTGTCGCGCACGGCTTGTGCCGACATGATCTTGGCGTTCATGCCGCCCAAGATGTCGACGGCGCGCGTGACGAGTTCGGCGTTGGTGGCGAGTTGTCCGGCACCGAGATAGAGGTTGTCTTCGAGCCCAACGCGCACGTTGCCGCCAGCAAGCGCTGCCATTGCGACATATGGAATCTGCATACGGCCGATGGAGAACGCCGAGAACACAGAGCCGGGGGGCAACAGGTTGACCATGGCCATCAATGAGGTGACGTCGTCGGGTGCGCCGTACGCGATGCCCATGCACAACTGAACCATCACGGGATCATCGAGCAGGCCGTCGCGGATCATCTCTTTAACCATCACGAGGTGACCGGTGTCGAAGACTTCGAGTTCGGGGCGCACGCCGAGTGCTTGTACCTGGCGTGCCATCTCGCGCAGGATGCTTGGTGTGTTCACCATGATGTAGTCGCCGCCCGAGGCGAAGTTCATCGTGCCGCAATCGAGCGTGCAGATTTCGGGGAGCAGCGCGCGCACATGCTTGAGACGCTCGGTTGCGCCGGCCATGTCGGTGCCATCGGGGTTCGGCGGCAGGGGATTCTCGCCGGCGCCGAGCACGAGGTCTCCGCCCATGCCAGCGGTGAGGTTGATCACAACGTCGACATCGGCGGCGCGCACGCGCTCGACGACTTCGGCGTAGAGCTCGGTGTCGCGAACGCCTACGCCGGTCTCAGGGTTGCGAACGTGGATGTGCACCACTGCGGCTCCAGCCCGAGCAGCATCGATGGCCGATTCGGCGATCTGCTGCGGAGTGACCGGAACATGCGGGCTCTTTGAGGTGGTGTCGCCCGCTCCGGTAATGGCACAGGTTACGAATACGTCCCAATTCATTGTCTACGTCCTCATCGCTGATCTGGCCTGCGGCCTCCGCAGAGCGTTTCGAACATTACACCGAGGCAGAAAACGGCGCGCTATGGTCGCATTATCTTCACTCGTTCAGGCTCACTCGTTCATAGAGAAACGGTTCGGCATGGCTCTTACACCTGACTTCGACACCTATCCCATCGACTTCACGATCAGCGCGGCCACGGCCGAGCGAGGTGCAGTCCATGTCACGTGGTCCGACGGCCGGGTGAGTCGCTTCCACAACATTTGGTTGCGCGATAACTGCCCATGTGTTCAGTGCATACATCAGGTCACCAAAGAGCAGACCTTCGAACTGGTCACGGTCTCGCCCGACATTCATCCCGCAGCCGTTTCGATTGCGGCCGATGGCTCGATGTTGGTGCTGTGGTCCGAGGGTGACCACTCCAGCGAGTTCCACACGGGTTGGCTGCGCGCCAATTGCTACAGCGCCGAGGCGCGTGCCGAGCGCGTTGTGCAGCGCATCACATGGGACTCAACCACCTTGAGCGAGCCGCCAACGTTTGATGGCCCAGCCGTTTTGAGCGACGACGCTGCGCTCTACGAGTGGCTGGTTGCGCTGCGCACCTTTGGCGCCACCCGCTTGCGCAATGTGCCGTGCACCGACGAAGCAATTACTCATGTCATCGGGCGAATTGGTATTGCGAGAGACACGAACTTCGGTCTGTTCTGGGACGTGCGCAGCGAACCAAATCCAGTAACCAACGCGAACACGGCGTTGCCGTTGCCGCCCCACGTAGACCTGCCCACCCGCGAGTATCAGCCGGGTCTGCAGTTTCTGCACTGCATCGAGAACCAGGCCATTGGCGGCGACAGCATCTTGGTCGATGGCTTCCGCGTCGCCGAGTTGATGCGCGAGCAATACCCCAGCGAGTACCGCACGCTCACCACAACACCGTTCGACTGGGCCAATAGCGCAAAGGTCACCGACTATCGCTGGCGGTCGCCCATCATCGTCACCGATGCGTCGGGCACAGTGACCGAAATGCGTGTCGGTAACTGGCTGCGAGCCCCGCTCGACCTTCCGTTCGAACAAGTTGAAGAGGCCTATGCCGCGTATAGACGCCTGTTCGAGATGACATATCGCGAAGACCTGCAGCTGCGGTCTCGGTTTGAGCCAGGCGACCTTGTGGCGTTCGATAACCGCCGCGCGTTGCACGCCCGTAGCGAGTTCACCGACGCTGGTGGTCCACGGCATCTTCGCGGTGGCTACACCGAACGCGACGACCTGCACTCACGCATCCGCATGCTCGAGCGAGGCATGCGCGAGCGCCGTGTTGCGCTGGGCAATTCAACGCTGGGGTAGCACCAGGCGCACGTTGGTGTCGATATCTCGACCCGCCATGTACTCCGCAGCTCTTGGTGTGCGAAAGCCGTAGGCAAGTTCGTGGTGCAAAGCGGCGAGGCCGCCCGCTGCTTCGTTGTGATCGAGCATCGTGCTCACGATCTCGTATGAGCCGTCGGCGTGGCGCACAAGCTCAATGGCTCGGGTCTGCGACGGCCAATCGATAATCGACGACGTCGTGATTTCCCAGAAGCCGCCGTTGGGTCCCGGGCGCGGCTCAATGCGGTTGAAGTGCCGGTGGCCCACTAGCCACGCGACCACACACCTATGGCGATGAACCACGGCCAGCATGTCGGCGGCGAGGTGGCGATCGGCGTTGTGGCCGCGCTCGTTGATCAATGTGTCGGCGCCGTGATGGCTCATCAAAATGGCAACGCGACCCGGCTGCTGATCGACCTCGGCGAGTTGCTGTTCGAGCCACGCGAGTTGCTGTGTGCCGATGCTGCCTTGGTAGTCGCCCTCGGGGTGGTTGGTGTCGATCAAGACCAACCGCACATGCTCGGTGTCGATGATGGTGTCGGTTGAATCAGCGCTCACGTTGTCGGCCGAGTAGCCCAATGCGCCGCGCGCGATGTGGGCTTCAATCCACTCGCGCTTGGTGATGGCGCGTCGGTCGGGCTTCGCTGCGATGGGGTAGCTGGGGCCAGATGAGAACGCCTCGGGTTCATCGAGGAACAGTGCCAACGGATTGTCGCTGGCAAAGCTGGTGGGGCGTTGCAGCGACTTGGTTCCGCCAACCGCAATGCGTTCGATCGCAGGATTGTTGAGCGCGGTGCCTTGGCGCATCAGGTCGTGATTGCCGGGGACGCTGGTCCACGCAAGGCCGAGCCCGAGCGATGTGCACGCCGCACTCACGCGAGCGATGAAGTGAGGTTCGGTATCGTCGGGATTCCAAAACGGCCACGCTTCGCTGAAGGCCCGAGTGGTGGTGTCTTGAGCGCTGCCAATGGCGCTGAGTGCGGTGGTGCCGCCCGCCATCACCGTGAGATACGCGTCGAGTTCGTTGCGCTGGGCGTTGTCGATGTTGTCGCCCGTGGAAAGAACGAGATCGAATGGTCGATCAGATCCGGCAGGGCTGGGGTTCTGGCGAATGCGCTCAACATGGGCGCACAACGCCCACAGGGTGAGCGAGTCGTATGGTCGATGCATATGTAGCAGCGGCCGAAACACAGGATCGTGCGCCTCGAGCTCGACCCATTCGCCACGTGCCGGCGACGCGGCATCTAACACGTGCGCGTCGGTGAGGTGCACAAGGCTGAGCAGTGTCTGGCCGACACCGTTGTTCACGCTGCCACCGAGGTCGGTGCGGGTTGCTGTTGACACTTTCGTGACCTTAGCGCCAGCGCCTATGTTGTCGCCGTGACAGATCCCTTAGCCGCGGCTGCATTGTGGACCCCACTGCGTGAGCGCGCCCTCGACACCAACATCGCGCGGTTCGCCGAGGGCGCAAACATCGACCCGCTCGATTACTCAGCGCTGCATCGCTGGTCTGTTGAATCGCCCGATGAGTTCTGGCGCGCGATCTGGAACGAGTGCGCCATCATCGGCGACCCAGGTACGGAGGTGTTGCGACGCGATCAGAATCTCGCTGCGTGTCGGTTCTTCCCCGAGGCGCGTCTCAACGTTGCAGAGAACCTCTTGGCGCATCTCCCCAACGACCAACCAGCGATTGTGGCCTACAACGAAGCAGGTCTCGATCGATCGTTGTCGTCGACCGAACTGCGCGCCGAAGTCGCGCAGCTTGCCCAAGCGTTGCGAGCCGCTGGCGTGGTTGCTGGCGATCGCATCGCGGCGTTTGTGCCCAACGGGCCCGAGGCGATCATCGCGATGTTGGCCGGTGCATCCATCGGCGCCACCTTTGCTTCAGCGTCACCCGATTTCGGCGTGCCCGCTGTGCTTGATCGCTTTGGTCAGATCGAGCCAGTGGTGCTCATCGGCTGCCTCGAGTACACCTACGCCGGCAAGCTCATCGACTGTCGTGACAAGCTCGCCGAGATCGCGAACGGTCTGCCGACAGCGCGAGTGAAGATCTGTTTTGGTGGCGCCAACGATGGCCCCGAGGGCTTTGTTCGATGGACCGCAGTGCTCAAGGCCAACGTTGGTGCTGCACTCAAGTTCGAGCAACTGCCGTTCGATCACCCGTGGTACGTGTTGTTCAGTTCGGGCACTACCGGCAAGCCCAAGTGCATCGTGCATCGCGCTGGTGGCGTGTTGCTGATGCATGCCAAAGAACATCGTCTGCATTGCGACATCCGGCCCGGCGATGTCGTCACCTATTACACAACCACCGGGTGGATGATGTGGAACTGGTTGGCCTCGGCGCTCGGCACGGGAGCAACCGTGGTGGTGTACGACGGCTCGCCAATGTTCCCAACGCAGCATCAACTCTTCGACATGGCCGAACAGCAGTGCATCACGTTGCTGGGCGTGTCGGCCAAGTTCATCGATGGCTTGGCCAACAGCGAACTCGACGTTGCCGGCGCTCACGACTTGTCGGCGTTGCGAACCATCTGCTCCACCGGTTCTCCGTTGTCGCCACGCGGTTTCGACTACGTGTACTCATCGATCAAAGCCGATGTACACCTTGCCTCGATCTCGGGCGGCACCGATCTCTGTGCGAGCTTCGTTGGCGGCGTGCCCACGCAACCCGTGTACTCGGGTGAAATTCAAGCGCCGTTGTTAGGTATGGCCGTTGAGTTCGTCGATGAGTCCTCGCATGCGCTCGGCGTGGGCGATGGCCCCGGCGAGTTGGTGTGTGCGCAACCCTTTCCATCGCAGCCATTGGGTCTGTGGAACGACGACCCATACGGGCCCGACGGCCGCAGCTACCGCGCCACCTACTACGACCGTTTTGAGGGCAAGTGGGCACACGGTGACTTTGCTTCGTGGACGGTGCATGGCGGCGCAGTTATCCACGGACGCTCCGACGCAACGTTGAACCCCGGGGGAGTGCGTATTGGCACCGCCGACATCTACCGCGTGGTCGATGCAATGCCCGAGGTTGCCGAATCGATCGCTTTCGGTCAGACGGTTGACAACGACGTGAAGATCATCCTTGCGGTCAAGCTCGCTCCGGGCTTGGCGCTCGACGACGCCCTCACGGCGCGCGTCAAATCAACCATCCGCGCAGCGCTCAGCCCGCGGCATGTGCCCGGCATCATCGTGGCCGTGCCAGACCTGCCGCGTACGTTCAGCGGCAAGCTGGTTGAGCTCGCGGTGGCCGATGCGGTGAACGGTCGAGTGGTGCGTAACCGCGGTTCGATCGTGAACCCTGAAGCGCTCGACGCGATTGCGGCACACCCGGCGCTGAGCCGCGACGCGAACAGCTGATTAGTCGAGCTCGTGAATGACAGCCGAGAGCTTGAGTCGCTCGAGTGCTTTCACGGTTCCGCTCATTGCGTCGGCCGGAATGGGGTGGCTGATCAGATAGCCCTGAGCCTTTGCGCAGCCAAGCTCGCCCAGCACACGCAGTTGCTGCATGGTCTCTACGCCTTCGGCGACCATGTCGAGTCCGAGCGATGAGCCCATGGCGATAATGGTGCGCACCAACGAACGGTCGTTGGCGTTGTCGGCCACACCGTTGACGAAGGCACGGTCGATCTTCACGCGCTGCAACGGGAACTTCTGCAGCAGCGACAACGACGAGTAGCCAGTGCCAAAGTCGTCGAGCGCAACACGCACGCCAAGCGAGCGCAAGCGTTGCAGCGAGGCCAGCGCCAACTCGGGCTCAGAGATCATGATGCCTTCGGTGATCTCAAGCCAGAGCAGATCTGCAGGCACCTTCGAGCGGCGCAGCGCTTCGTCGACAATCGCAGGGAAGTTGGGGTCGGCGAGTTGTCGTGGCGACACGTTGACCGACATTGATGCGGACGCCGAACAGATGCCGTCGTCGATCCATCCGCGTAATTGGTTCAGCGATTCGAGCAGCGCCCATGCACCAAGTTCGATGATGGTGCCGGTCTCTTCGGCGATGGGGATGAACTCGGCCGGCGACACGTTGGTGCCGTCGCTTTGCTGCCAGCGCATGAGCGCTTCGAATCCAACGACGTCGCCAGTGGCGAGTTCGAGAATTGGCTGATGAAACATTTGCAGTTCGTGGCGTTCGAGCGCGCGGAACAATGCGGTCTCTACGGCGAGACGGTGGGTGACCTTTGCGTGCATCGATTCGTCGAACAGGGCCACGCAGTTGCGGCCGAGATCTTTGGCTTGGTACATCGCCGTGTCGGCGTGGCGAAGCAACAGTTCGGCGCTGCGGTGCGACTGCGGATCGAGCCTGGCGACGCCGATGCTCGCGGTGACAAAGACGTCGCCGGCATTGAGTGACAGCGGTTCGTGGAGTTCGTTGAGTAAGAGTTCGGCGAGGCTCATTGCATCGTCGACCGATGGCGATGCTGGGTCGAACACCACGTACTCGTCGCCTGCGATGCGGGCCACAATCGCACGCGGTGGCACGATCTGGCCGAGGCGCAACGCGATGGTGCACAACACTTCGTCGCCTGCAGGGTGACCAAGGCTGTCGTTGATGTTCTTGAACCGATCGAGGTCGATGAAGAACAGGGTTGGATGCGCTTCGCTCTTCCACGAATCGCGCAAGGCAGCGTTGACATGCTCGAGCAATCGACCGCGGTTGGGTAGCCCGGTGAGCGAGTCGGTGTGCGCCGATTGCAGGAGCTCTACCTGAGCCGAGCGGTTTTCGCGGACCGCCGAAACAACGCGTGCGGTGACCACGAGCGCTAAAGCAGCGACCGACACCATGCGCACCACGAGGTCGAGGCGTCCATGAGGCACCGTTGCGGTGGCCACCATGATGGGCGCAATCAGCGCCGCGGCAGCGATGATGATTCGGCCGGTGACTGGACGATGGGGACCCACGGGTTGGCGCTCGGTGAGTGACCGCATGCTGGGGTGCAGCATCGCTGCGTAGGCGCAGCCGTAACCCAACATGTTGAGCGCCATTGCGGTGGGGCCAAGGTTGCGCGAACTGCCAGTAGTGGTGAGCGCATTGGCAATGCTGCCCGCTGCGGCAAAGGCAATGGACCCGCTGAGCCACCAAACGGCTTGCGTGCGCGCCGTGTCGGAGAAGAGCACGATCATGAGTAAGAACAGCACCACCGAGCCGAGGGGTTCGTAGCCGTTGTGAACGAGGGCCTGCCATGTGCTGCCGTCGAACTTGGCCACGCGTGGTTGTACCAACAGAATCCAACCGAGCAACCAACTGCCGAGGGCCACGATGCCAGCGTCGGCGAGGACTCCCCAAAAGTCGCGGCCGCAACGATTGCGCGCCACGATGGCAATCGCGCCGATCACGAGTAGCGCACAGACCAGCATTGTGATTTCGGCGGCGATACGTGCGGGGGTATTGCTGTCAGATCTGGCCCGCAGGAAGATGGTGGCGGCATCGGCGATTCCGACAAACGCCATCGCCCGAAACAGTGCGGCGTTGATGTAGCCCCTACCGAGCGACGTGTAGGCAATGGGAACGATCTGAATCGCTACCGCTGCATAGGCCACCAATTGCAGATCGAACGAGTGGCTCAACAACGCCAAGAGCGCGGCGCATGCGGTCAGTGCCGGAAACCACCACGCTTTCGCCTGGAATCGCTGTGTCTCGCCCACATTGCCCTCACTGGTCTGCTTGTGGCTCTACTTTTACACTGCCGAGCTCGCCCAAGCGGTGATCGCTGATGAGCCTACGTAAGGTTTCGCCCGAAAGCCAGAGATTTGTGGTCGGCCAAGCACAAAGAGTGAGAACGGGTGTCGCCTCGGGCGGTGCGGTGCGCGTTGTGGCTCGTCTGCGGCGATACGGTAGGGGCGATGACCGTCTTGATGGCCCAGGTTCTATGACCTCTCTCGGTACTACGGTCACCGTCGTTGTCCCCGGTTCACATCTCATGTCTGCGCTCGTGGGCACCCGTGACGAATTCGTGCGGCAGATCGAGCAGGCATTCCCCGAGACCAGCGTGGTCATTCGGGGTAACGAAATCAGCGTTGCCGGCGGCGAAGCCGATCAGGTGGCCAAGCTCTTCGAAGAACTCGTGCTCGTGCTGCAGCGCGGCCAACACCTCGATAGCACCATGGTGACGCGCTCGATCGACATGATGAAGCAGCACGAGCTGCCCAGCAAAGTGCTCACCGACGACATCATGCGCGGGGCCAAAGGCCGCTCGGTGCATCCCAAGACAGCTGGCCAAAAGCGCTACATCGACGCCATCCGTGAGAACGTCATTACGTTCGGCCTGGGTCCGGCGGGCACCGGCAAAAGCTGGTTGGCCATCGCGATGGCGGTGCATGCGCTGCAGACCAAACAGGTGCAACGCATCATCCTTACTCGCCCCGCAGTAGAGGCAGGCGAACGTCTTGGCTTTCTCCCTGGCGATCTCATGGCCAAGATCGATCCGTATCTGCGTCCGCTGTACGACGCGCTCTACGACATGGTCGAAGCCGAAGGCACGCAGAGACTCATCGAGCGTCAGGCAATCGAAGTTGCGCCGCTCGCGTTTATGCGCGGCCGCACGCTCAACAACAGCTTCATCATCCTCGACGAGGCGCAAAACACCACACCCGAGCAGATGAAGATGTTCCTCACCCGTATTGGCTTCGGCTCGAAGGTTGTGGTCACCGGCGATACAACTCAGGTCGATGTGCCCGATGGCCGCAGCGGCTTGGCAGGTCTCGAGCGCACGCTCACCGGCATCGAGGGGCTTGGCTTTGTGCACCTTGGCGCGGGCGATGTTGTGCGCCATCGAATTGTTGGCGACATCGTGGCCGCGTACGAACGTGCAACCGTGCCAACTCGTCCAGCCGACACATCGTCTCGAGGCCGTCGTGGCTGATTCTTCCCGGCCGCGCATGGGCGGCAGACGCAAGATTGGTGGCAACGTGGACCCCGAAGTGTTTGTGTCTGATGAGCAGACCGATCTACCGATCGATTTGCTTCGCTGGCAGAACCTTGCCTCGGCGGTGTTAGCTGCCGAAGGTATTCGTGGCGGCACAGAGATGTCGATCATCTTCATCACCGAGCAAGACATTGCCGAACTCAACGAGTCGTTCCTCGGCAAGACCGGCGCAACCGATGTGTTGTCGTTTCCCATCGATGCTGCCGACCTCGACATGAATCCTGCGCCCACTGGGGCAACCCGCGGCCCCGATCGGGCGCCGCTCGATCCTTCCGATATGCCCATGCTGCTGGGCGATGTCGTGATCTGTCCCAAAGTCGCCGCTCAGCAGGCACCAACCCACGCTGGCACCTTCGATGACGAGATTGCGTTGTTGGTTGTGCACGGCATCTTGCATGTGCTTGGCTACGACCACGCCGAACCCGAAGAGACAACCGTGATGCGTCGTCGCGAACTCGACCTACTCGAACAACTTCACTGGCACGGTGAGGCTCCTACTGGATTCCGACAGGACTCTCCCACACCATGATCGCTAACGAGTTCTCCACAACCGATGTCTGGCGACTCGTTGCGATCGGTGTATTGCTCGTGATGCTGGCCTTCTGCTCGGCCGCCGAGATGGGCTTGTCGCGTATGACCAAGCCCAAGGCTGCGTCACTCGTCGATAAGGGCCATCGGTCCGCCAAAGTGCTCGTGAAATTGGTGAGCGAACCTGAGCGATGGATTAACCCTCTGCTGCTCACGGTGTTCACATGCACCATCGTGCAATCAACGCTCACCGCGATTGTGTTCGACCATCTGTTTGGAACGTGGGGTCTCGTCGTTGGCGTGGTCATCAACGTGTTGGTCTTCTTCGTGTTCGCCGAAGCGGTGCCCAAGACTTACGCAGTGTTGTATCCCGAGCGTGCTGCGTTGGCCACGGCCCGCCCTGCGGCCGCACTCGTTGCCTTTCCGCCACTGCGCTGGATCTCGAAGGGCCTCATCTGGCTCACCAACGTGATCGTGCGCGGCAAAGGCCTTGAGAAGGGTCCGTTCGTTTCCGAGCAAGAGCTGCTCGGCATTGTGCAGACCGCTGCTCACGAAGGAATCGTGGAACCCGAAGAGCACATGCTCATCGAATCGGTGATCGAGTTCGGCGACACAGTGGCCCGCGAGATCATGGTGCCCCGTCCCGACATGGTGGTTGTCGATTTCGATGCCACGGTCACCGAAGCGCTCGATGTTGCTATCGCGAAGGGCGTCAGTCGGTTGCCGGTGCTCAGCGAGGGCGACGAAGACGATGTCATCGGCCTGGCGTATACCAAAGACCTGATGCGACTTGAGCGTGAAGGTAAGGGAGCCTCGCCGGTGCGCGAGATTGTGCGCTTGGCAATCGTGGTTCCCGAGAACAAGCCGGTGAGTCGCCTGATGCGCGAGATGCAGGCACAAAAGTTTCACCTCGCGTTCGTGGCCGACGAGTACGGCGCCATCGCAGGTTTGATCACACTCGAAGATTGCCTCGAAGAACTCGTCGGCGAGATCGTCGATGAGCACGACACCGAAGACGTAGAAGTCGAACGCCTCAGCAACGGCGACTATCTGGTCGACGGCGCCATGTCGGTCGACGATCTCAACGACCTGCTCGAACTCAATTTGCCCGACGACGACTGGGACACCATCGGCGGCTTTTTGTTCGGCACGCTCGAGCATGTGCCCGCTGTGGGCGAGAGTGTCGACTTTGCTGGCTGGCGGTTCTCCGCGTTCGAAGTAGAGGGCCGACGCGTGCGCCGCGTTGCCGTCAGTGTGCTGACGCATGACTCTCCAGAGCAGTTCGGCGGACTTGCCTCCGACTAACTTGCGGGCATGGAAATTTCGCTTGCAGGCAAGGTCGCGCTGGTTACCGGAGCATCGCGGGGCATTGGTCTTGCGATAGCCCAGTCATACGCCGCCGCCGGCGCGCAAGTGATGCTCAGCTCGCGCAAGCACGATCAACTCGAAATTGCGGCAAGCACCATTGCGGGCGAGACCGCAGTGTTCGCTGCCAACGTCGGCGATCTCGATGCTGCACAGCGGTGCGTCGATGCAACCATCGAGCGCTTCGGCAAGATCGACATCTTGGTGAACAACGCCGCCACCAATCCGTACTACGGGCCCACGCTTGGCGTCGACCCGTCGCGCTATGACAAGACCTTCGATGTCAACCTGCGTGGTCCGCTGTTTTGGACCAAGGCTGTCTGGGAAGCCTCGATGAAAGACAACCCCGGCGTCATCGTGAACATCGCATCGGTCGGTGGCCTTCGTGCCGAAGGCGCGCTTGGCGTGTACAACCTCACCAAGGCTGCGCTGATTCACCTCACCCGTCAGCTCGCAGGCGAGCTCGGCCCCACCCGTGTTGTGGGTATCGCTCCCGGATTGGTGCAGACCGCTTTCGCTGCGCATCTTGTCGACAACTTCGGCGACACGTTGGCCGCAAACCTGCCATTACGCCGCCTCGGGGTTCCTCAGGACATTGCCAACTTGGCCACGTTCTTGGCGAGCGACCTCGGTAATTGGATTACCGGCGAGACCTATGTCATCGATGGCGGCGCTGGCGTTGTATGAACCGCAGCGTCAATGCGTTGATCGCTGAGTAGTCGGGCGCCGAAAGCAAACGCAACGAGTATCACTGCGCCGCCAACCACAAAGGGTGTGCGCAGATCGAAGTAGTACGCGATCTGGCCGCCGATGAGCGCGCCGATGGTCGCAGACCCGGTGCCAATCCAGCGATAGACGCTGTTGATGCGTCCAAACAGTTCGCTCGGAATGATCTGCTGGCGCATCGAGACCGACACCACGTTCCACAAGATGGTGGCCACGGCTTCGATGAATGCAAAGACGGCAACGAACCAGTAGTTCGGCGAGAGGCCTGTGCCGATTGCGGCGAGGCCGAATGTAATGAAGCTCACACGCAGTGATGCCGATCGGCCCAAGCGGCGAACGACTCGATCGCCGATGAGTCCGCCGAGAACTGCTCCGAGGGCCATCAGCGCCAACAGCGCGCCGTACCAGTGCTCGTTGACGTGCAATGTCTCGAGCGCGAACTGCACGAAGATGCTCACGCCGATGGTGCCGCCGAGGTTGGCCGCGCCAAGCATGATGGCCATTGTTCGCAACAAGTGGTGCCGCCACAGCCACCGCACGCTCTCAGCGATCTCGTCGCCGAATGACTTATTCGGCGCATCGGTCGTCGGGGTAGGTAGCGCGCCGGGGCGCACTCGAATCGAAGCAACAAGAACGGCAGCGACAGCGAAGCTTGCAGCATCGAGTCCAAACGGAACTCCGACTGCAAGAGCAAACAGCACTGCACCAACCGGCTGACCAAGAAAGAAGTTGGCGATGGTCTCGGCCATATACATGCGACCGTTGGCCTTCGGCAACTGATCGGCGTCAACGATGGCTGGCAGAAACGCTTGGGCCGAACTGTCGAACAACACTTCGCAAATGCCCACGCCGAGCAGCAGCAGATAAAGCAACCAGATATTCAAGATGCCCGTGGCCGCGGTGATGGCGAGGCCCACGTAGAGAATGCATCGCACGGCGTTGGTGGCAACCATCAGTGTCTGGCGGTTGTACCTGTCGACAACAACTCCGACCGGCAGTGCCAACACGAACCACGGCAACGAAATGATCAGCGCAACGCCTGCGATGAGTCGGCTGTCGTGGGTCAGTGACACAGCCAAGAGCGGCATCGCCGCTGCGTTGATTCCGTCGCCAAGATTTGAGATCGTGCTGGCGACCCACTGCCGCCAGTAGGCGTGGCCCAATGTCATTGCCGCTGAGCCTAGCTGTGGGCGTTCGCCGCACAAGGGAACCGCTGAGGCTCGCCGCGTTGGGGTGATGCGTCGCGGGCGCGCGTGGATTACGGTCTCCTCCATGATCCGTGTAAGCGTTCTCTATCCCGGTGGCGACGACATCAACTTCGACCACGACTACTACAAGAACACCCACGTTCCGTTGGCGTGCTCGTCGTGGAATGTTGCTGGCGAAATCGACAAGGGCATCAGTGGCCCATACATCGCGGCCGTGCACTTCTTCTTCGAGTCAATGGAGCAGTTCCAGGCAGCGATGGCTTCGCCGGGCACCGGCGCTGTCATGGCCGACGTGGCGAACTACACCAACACAACGCCAGCGATGCAGATCTCCGAGATCGTCTAGTAGCTCGTCGCTGCTGCTATGGCGTTCGCCGGTTTCTCCACCGAAGCCATCTCGTTTTACGAGGGTCTCGTTGCAGATAACTCAAAGGTGTATTGGCAGGCCAACAAGGACACTTTCGACGCGCATGTGAAAGGCGCGATGGTGGCACTGCTTGAAGAGCTCGATGAGTTCGGTCCGTTCAACATCTTTCGCCCCTACAACGACGTTCGTTTCGCCAAGGGTCGGCCGCCCTATAAGGAGGCGATCGGTGCCGTTGGTGAGCGCGAGGGTGGCGCCATCTTCTATGTGCAGTTCTCTGCTGCTGGCCTCACGATTGGCTCTGGCTACTACGCCATGGCCACCGATCAGCTCGAGCGTTTCAGAGTGGCGGTCGACGACGATGCTCGCGGCGCCGAGATTGCAGCGATATCGGCCAAGCTGGCCAAGAAATACACCATCGGCGCGATCAGCGAACTCAAGACGGCGCCTCGCGGCTACCCCAAGGATCACCCGCGCATTGAGCTGTTGCGTCGCAAGGGCCTCACGGCTTTTATGTCGTGGACCCCTCAACCGTGGATGCACACCAAGGCAGTGGTCAAGAAGGTTCGCGACGGCTGGAACGGTGCCGGCGAGCTCAACGATTGGCTTGATGCCCACGTTGGCCCAAGCACGCTTCCGCCACCCGACTGGGACCGCTAGACGGGCGAGCTGTTGTCGCTGATGCGATACGCGCAACGAGCGTCGCCGCTGAGCAGATGTTCTTCGCGGGTCACCGTTACCGACGCTCCGAGCGCAGCCTGAAAGACCTCGAGTTCGCTGCGACACAGGCCTTGGCACGCGGTGGCCGCGCTGCAGATGGGGCAGTGATGCTCGATGAGCAACAGGTCGTTGCCGCGGTGGACGACCTCGGCGAGGTAGCCCTCGGCGGTTCGCTGCTCGCCAAGCGCCCGCACTCGCAATTCAGTGGAACCGCTAGGAAGCGCTGCTTGATACGCCGCGAGCTGCTGCGCCGAGCGGTGGTTGATGACGTGATCGAGCGCATCGTTGCCGAGCGTGGCGCGAATGGATTCGACGAGATCGACGGTGAGTTCGCTGTGGCGGTCGGGAAAGAGCTCGCGGGCCAATGCCGTAGTGCGCCAGTGCAGCGCTGGTCGCCCGCGGCCAACATTGGTGCCCTCGAAGCGCTCGACGAGCCCCGATTGCTGCAGCGCTTCAAGGTGCTGGCGAACTGCAGTAGTGGTGGTGCTGAACTGGTCGGCGAGCTCTTGCGCGGTGCAATCATCGGCGCGCTTGAGCGCTTCAATGATTCGGCGCTTGGCGTCGGTGAGCTCGGACATCTCGGTCAGCCTAACGGTTTTCGTAAGTCATCTCTTTGCTAATGGCTGGCGCGACCGCTTGCGGTGGTGTTGAGTCACACAGATCAAAGCGCGCAAAGGTCGACGTGCTTTGACAGAATGTAAAACGTGACTCACGACTCCACCCCCGATACCGGCAGCGACGCGCAGATGCGCGACGCGCTCATCAACCAATTCGGCCTCGCCGATTCGGTCGTCGATTCGGATTCGTTGGCAAACAGCGTTGCCCGTTTTCGCGAACAGGGAATTGTGCTGCCTACGTTCGCCGAGCTGGCAGATCCAAGCCGCATCGACCCCGCCCGCACCGCTGGGGTAGGCAAGAACGACGCCGATGCTCGCAACCTGTTTCGTGTGCACTGGTACAACGACATCAATGGCGACCGAGTTCAGGTGCCCGATTATGTGGTGCTCACCAAAGAACTCACCGGCATCGATAGCCCAATCATCGTTGCGTTCGGCGATCGTTTCCCGATGATCACAGCGCACAAGGTGCTCGCTGCGTATAGCTGCCTGGCGCCTCGCGTGGTCACCGGCCAGTTCGACCCAACTCACCATCGTGCTATCTGGCCGAGCACCGGCAACTATGCGCGCGGCGGCATCGCCATTAGTCGCATCATGGCCAGTCGCGGCGTCGCCATTCTTCCTGCCGGCATGAGCCAGGAGCGCTTCGATTGGCTCGATGAATGGTGCGCCAACCCAGCCGAAGACGTGATCAAGACCGTCGGCACCGAGAGCAATGTCAAAGAGATCTACGACGCATGCAACGAATTGGCCAAGGACCCAACCAACTTCGTTCTCAATCAGTTCTGCGAGTTCGGTAACCACCTCGGCCATTACGAGGTCACCGGCCGTGCGTTGGGTCATGTCTTTGAACACGCGGCCGCTGCAATGGGCCGCCCAAACATGCGCCTCGCAGCGTTCACCAGCGCCACCGGATCTGCCGGCACGATTGCCGCTGGCGATCGTTTGAAAGATGACTACGGCACCAAGATCGTTGCTGTCGAGGCGCTCGAATGTCCCACGATGCTCGAGAACGGATTCGGCGAGCACAACATTCAAGGCATCGGCGACAAGCACATTCCGCTGATTCACAATGTGACCAACACCGATCTTGTTGTCGCCGTCAGCGATCGCGCCACCGACGAACTCGATGTGTTGTTCAACACCTCCGAAGGCCGCGCCTACCTTGCCGAGAACAAGGGCATCTCGCCCGATCTCATTGCAGCGCTCGAGCACTTCGGGTTCTCGGCGATCTGCAACACCTTGGCCGCAATTAAGACCGCGAAGTTGCTCGGCCTCGGACCCGACGACGCGATTATCACCATTGCCACCGACGGTGCAGCGTTGTATCCCAGCGAGCGTGCCAAGACCATGGCAACTCGGTTCGGCAACGACTTCACCCGAGTCCACGCGGCCGAAGTGTTCGGCGAGCACCTCGCCAATGTCACCACCGACTCGATGTTCGAGTGCACTGAACGAGATCGCAACCGCATTTTCAACCTCGGCTACTACACATGGGTCGAGCAGCAGGGCACGCCGTTCGAGTTGTTCGAGGCGCGTCGTTCGCAGAGTTTCTGGAAGGGCCTTCGTCGCTACCTTCCGGTGTGGGACGAGCTGATCACCGAGTTCAACGCACGGGTCTCGTCGGCCGGCTGAGTTCATGCAATCAACTGCTGTTGTTGGATGGCGATGTGTCGTGTGTGGCGCCACCGTCGACATCTCCGAGCCGATGGTGTTTAAGTGCCCGAAATCAACGGCAGCAGACCCGTACCACACGTTGCAGATCGTGCAACACGACGAACGAGTGCGGCCAATTTCGGGTGACCGAAATCCGTTCCTCGCGTTTCAGCCGTTCTTTGCATGGGACTCCTTCGCAGCGTCGCTCGGCATGTCCGAAGGTGACCGCCGCGATCTCGTGATCGAGGTCGACACGCGTGTTGCTGCAGTCGACGGCACTGGGTTTGTGATCAGTCCGTTCGCGCGCGCCGATGCGCTGTCCGATGCGCTTGGCTTCAGCGCTGTCGGTGGACTGTGGATCAAAGACGAGACGCATCAGGTGGCAGGCAGCCACAAGGCGCGGCACTTGTTCAGCACACTGCTTTCGTTGCTCGTTGCCGAACGCAACGAGGCGGCGCCTTGGGGCAACCGCATCGGCAAGCGGCCGGTGCTTGCGATCTCGTCGTGTGGCAATGCAGCAATTGCAGCGTCCACGTTGGCGGCAGCAGTCGAGTGGCCGATTCAAGTATTTGTGCCCCCAACCGCGAACGCCGCATTGATGACACGCCTTCACGAACTCGGAGCCACCGTCACTGTGTGCCCTCGGCGACCGCACGATCCGCCCGGCGATCCGTGTGTGTTGCGTTACCGCGAAGCGGTGAGTGCCGGCGCGATTCCCTTTAGCGTTCAGGGTCCCGAAAATGCGTGGTGCCTCGATGGCGCGCGCAGCCTCGGATGGGAGATGGCTGCAGTGCCGTTCGATCGAATCTTCGTGCAAGTCGGCGGCGGTGCGCTCACCCGCAGCGTCATCGGTGGCCTCGCTCAGTCGGCCGCCAAGTTGCCTTTGTTGCATGCGGTGCAAGCCGAGGGATGTGCTCCGCTGGCCCGGGCGTGGCGCCGAGCGCTTGATGGACCCGGTGGTCTCGCTACAGCTGGTGCCCGCTGGAGCGAATGCATGACCGTTTGGGAAGGCGAACCATCGTCGGCGGCCGACGGAATTCTCGACGACGAAACCTACGACTGGCTCGGCATTGTCAACGGTATGGCGGCCAGTGGCGGATCACCTGTGGTCACCAGCGAAGCGCATGTGTTGCAGGCCAACGAACTGTCACTGGCGCACACCGCCATCAATGCCAGCTTCACCGGCACCGCAGGCTTAGCCGGACTGCTTGAGATACGCAGCCAGATTCGCGACGACGAACGTGTGGCGGTCATCTTCAGCGGAGTTCGTCGCTAGCGGGTATTTCGCTGGCCTCGCTCCCGAGTGCACGGCCCGATTCACGGTAGTCTGGGGCCATGTCGGATCTCCTTTCCCCCAATGCCCTCGACTCTGGTTTCGATCCACGCAGCGACGTGTTCAACCGCCTGCTCAAGAATCGCGTGATCCTGCTCGGCACCGACGTCAACGACGAAATCGCCAACCAACTCTGCGCACAGTTGCTGTACCTCGAAGGCGAAGACCCCAACGCCGACATCTGGTTGTATATCAACAGCCCCGGTGGGTCGGTCTACGCAGGCATGGCCATCTACGACACGATGCAATTCGTGAGCTGCGAAGTGGCCACCGTGTGCATGGGCATGGCGGCCAGCATGGGCCAGTTCTTGCTCACCGCAGGCGCTGCAGGCAAGCGGTTCACATTGCCAAACGCTCGCGTGATGATGCACCAGCCTCTCGCCGGCCTTCGCGGTCAGGCCGCCGACATCGCTATTCAGGCCGAGCAGCTTGGCTACACCAAGCGCCGCATGGCCGAGCTCACGGCTCACCACACCGGTCAGCCGCTCGAGAAGATCCAGGCCGACAGCGAGCGCGACCGTTGGTTCACCGCCGAAGAGGCCAAGACCTACGGCCTCGTCGACAAGGTCATCGTGAAGCGCGGCGAGATCCGCTGATCACGTTGTTAGGCGCCGCCAATGGCGCCTACGTCTAATCCGCACACAGTGAGCGCCCATGCCGCCAGGCTTTGCGCCGACTTCTGTGTCGCGTACGCCGAGTCGGCTGCCGCTTGAATCGACGCAGGGTCTTTCACGTCAACCGTGCTCGCTGTTTTGAGGTTGGCTGAAAGCTGGTCCCAGTCGGCCTGAATATCGAGTGGGGCCACCTCACCCATTTGCGAATACAGCGTGATGAGTTGAGCGATCGACGTGTCCGACGTGGGTAGCGCCCGAATGTCTTGTTTGTGCGCGGTGAGTTCGCCGCAGAACCGCTCTGCACTGCGAGTTGGTGCCGTGCCACACGAGATCATCGTGAGCGAAGCCGCACCAAGGGCTGCTGCAGCGAGGGCTGTTGTGAAGGCGGGCAGCGTTCTCATTGCTCTAGTCAAGCATTCCCAAACGGGCCGATGTTGGAACTCGCAGGTTGAGCGAATGAATGCTTGATCGGCGAGTGTGGTTCACGCTTCGCCGGTAGCGTGACGACGTTGTGGGGCCGAGCCCCTCCTGTGCATCACGCGGAATTCACCGCTTGTCTGTGTCGGAGGTGAGCCATGCTCGCAGCCATTCTGTCTGCCACCCTGCTTGGTGTTGAAGGTCATTGCGTCACTGTCGAAGTGCACGTCGCCAACGGTCTGCCAAGTTTCACCATCGTCGGCTTGCCCGATGAAGTGTGCCGCGAGGCCCGAGATCGTGTTCGGGCCGCTGTGCTCTCCAGCGGGTACCCGTGGCCGTCCAAGAAAGTTACCGTCAACCTTGCGCCGTCGAGTCAACGCAAGGTGGGCTCAGGCCTCGACCTGGCGATTGCCGTGGGCGTGCTCGTGGCCGACGAGTTCATCGCAACCGAGGCTGTCGCCGACTTCGGATTCATCGCCGAACTCGGTCTCGATGGGTCGCTGCGCGCCGTTGCTGGCACGGCCCCCATGGTCGCCGCGCTCGGACGGGTGCAACCCGTTGTGGCCACGCCAAGTCGTCATGAGGCCGAGATCATCAGCGAGCGTCGGGTGTTTGTCGGTCGCACGTTGCGCGACGTTGTCGAAGCATTGAAGGGGGAAGCGGCTTGGCCCACACCTCCGGCCGACACCGTGCCCGACGATGTCACCACATTTCCCGATCTCTGCGATGTGCGTGGCCAACCTCTGGCGCGTCAAGCGCTCGAGGTGGCGGCGGCCGGTGGTCACCACGTGTTGTTTGTTGGCCCGCCGGGGTCGGGCAAGACCATGTTGGCCCAGCGCATGCCGGGGCTGTTGCCGCCGCTCACTCCGCAGGTTTCATTGGTGACCACAATGGTTCACTCGGCTGCAGGGCTGCGCTTGCCCCCGGGTGGGCTCATTAGTCGAGCGCCGTTTCGTTCGCCCCACCACACCTGTTCGATCGTGGCGCTTGTGGGTGGCGGTACCGCTGCGTTGCGACCCGGCGAAATCTCGTTAGCGAACGGGGGAATACTTTTTTTGGATGAGCTCGGCGAATTTTCTCCAGCCGTGCTCGATGGCCTTCGCCAGCCGCTCGAAGAGGGCGTGGTGCGCATTGCTCGGGCCCGCGCCAGTGCCACGTTGCCAGCGCAGTTCTTGTTGGTCGCGGCAACCAACCCATGCCCGTGCGGCGGTGGTGCGCCCGGTTCATGCGAATGCGACGATGGTGCCAAGTCGCGCTATCTGCGCCGGTTGTCGGGGCCGCTGCTCGACAGGTTCGATCTGCGCGTGCCGGTGCACCGTCCCGGTGTCGACGAACTTGTGGTCGGCGGAGTCGGCGAATCATCGGCCGAGGTGGCCGTCAGGGTCGCCCGCGCCCGGCAGTTCGCGCTCGAGCGTAACGGCACGCTCAATGCGTCGATCCCGGGCGCGCTGCTCGACTCGTTGGCGCCGCTTGAGCCCAAAGCGCAGAAGCTGTTGCGCGCTGAGCTCGAAAACGATCGGCTCACTGGTCGCGGCTATCACCGGGTGCGGCGTGTGGCGCGCACGCTCGCCGATCTCGAACCCGAGCACCACGACACGGTCCTAGAGCAACACGTGGTGATGGCCTTGCAGTTTCGGGTGCGGCTATCGCCCTTGCTTCGTGGTCGTGCAGCATGAGCGCGGGCTGCTCCGACACCGACTCCCATGACCAGCACGCCCTGCCCGATGAGGCCTTCGCGGCGTCGCTCGCTGGCTTCGACCGGATGACCGTGAACCGTCTCAATGTGCTGCTCGCGCTCCTGTCGCCGGCTCAGGCGTTTGCCGTTGCCGCAGGTCACGAACAACCTCGCGGCTTGGTGCGACAACTCTTCGCACTCGAGGGCCTCGCGGCTGCATGGCGTCAGAGCGCGCTGCGGCGCCCACCCGAGATCGTGTACGAGCAGTGCCTGAGCGCCGGCGTGTCGGTGCTCATCCGCGGCCGTGATGGTTTCCCGCTGCCGTTACTCAACGACCCAGCGCCGGCGGCTGTGTTGTTCGTGCGCGGCGACCTCGCCCGAATTAGTGGCCGCCGGGTGGGCATCATTGGTACCCGCAATGCCACCAGTTCGGGCCGTGATACGGCCACGATGCTCGGTCGAGATTTGGCTGCACTCGGCGTGCACGTTGTGTCGGGGCTGGCCCGAGGTATCGATGGCTGTGCACATCGTGGGGCCCTGTCGGTGGCCAACGGTGCAGCTCCTTTGGCGGTTGTGGCTTCGGGCCTCGATGTTGTGTATCCGCGAGAACACGCAGCGCTGTGGCAGCAGGTAGCCGAGCAAGGTGCCCTCATCTCCGAAGGGCCGCCGGGCACGGTTCCCGAGGCCTACCGGTTTCCGCTTCGCAATCGAATCTTGGCGGGGTTCAGCGAGGTGTTGGTCGTGGTCGAGTCGCGCTCGAGCGGAGGTTCGCTCATCACCGTCAACGAAGCGCGCGACCGCGGAATTCTCGTGATGGCAGTACCCGGCGCCCTTCGCAATCGGGCATCCGAGGGAACCAACTCGCTGGTGCGTGACGGCTGTCCGATAGTTCTCGATGTCGACGACGTGCTCGTCGGGCTCGGTCTCGATTCGCGGCGCGCCGGGGGAGTTGCATACGACCCCCGCCCGAGGCCGTCAGCCGCCGATACCGAACTGCTCGATGCGCTCAACGAACCGCGAACGCTCGATCATCTGGTGCTTGTTACTGGGCAGTCGTTGGTCGACTGCGCAATGGGTCTCGCCCGACTGGAGGCCGACGGCTGGGTGCACCAAGTGAATGGCTGGTTCGAGGCGGCCGCCGACTCGGCACTGTATGGCTTCAGGTCACCCACATGATCGCCAGAAGCGAATACCCTCGTGTCAATGCGTGGACCCACCGTTGCAGCCGAGGCGGCCGTTATCGAGCCGCACGACCAACTGTGGCGCGCTCAAGACTTCGCCGACTCGCTCACGTCGTCGTCGCCCAACACGGTGGCGGCATACAGCAGCGATATCGCTGGCTTCATCGAGTGGGCGCAGCGATCGGGCATTACGTCGCCCGAGAGTGTCGATCGTTTGGTCCTACGTCGCTATGTCGCATACCTCACCACCCGACAATTCGCTCGCCGCAGCGTGTCTCGCAAGGTCGCTGGGTTGCGTCGGTACTTCCAATGGCTGCGACGTAGCGGTGCCATCGCGCTCGATCCCGCGGTCAGCCTGCGTGCGCCAGGCGGCACTGGTCGGTTACCGAAAGTGCTCTCAAGCGCAGACATCAATGTGCTGCTCGATGCTGCGAGCGCCGATGACGAACCCGAGTGGCGTCGCCTGCGCGACGATGCCGTGCTCGAGTTGCTCTACGGCAGCGGCACTCGCGTCAGCGAACTCTGTGGCCTCGATGTCGACAATCTCGACCTTTCCGGCTCGGCGGTATCCGTGTGGGGTAAAGGCAGCAAGCAGCGCCGAGTGCCGTTGTCGTCTCCAGCCTCAGCGGCACTGTCGTCGTGGCTACGTATTCGCGGCGAAGTTGTCGATGAATCCGCGGGCGCAGCGTTGTTCGCGAACGAGCGCGGCAAGCGACTCACGCCGCGCGACGTTCGGCGAATTGTTGACCGTCGATCACCAGTTCCCACACATCCGCATGCGCTACGGCATAGTTTTGCTACGCATCTGCTCGATGGTGGAGCCGATTTGCGTGCAGTTCAAGAACTGTTGGGGCATAGTGATGTCGCAACGACGCAGCGTTATACCCACGTCAGCAAGGAACGACTCCGTACCGTGTATTCACAAACGCATCCGAGGGCTTGAGACCATGAGGGAAAGCTTTGGGCGAGCCTCTGGCGACGAAGAACTGATGGGTTGGTGGGATCGCTGGTTAGACCATCGCGATCCCAAAGCACGTGAGCGCCTCATCGTGCACTACTCGCCGTTGGTCAAGTTCGTGGCTGGCCGTGTTGGTGCGGGTCTGCCCAACAGCGTCGATTCGGGCGACTTAGTGAGCGCAGGCGTGTTCGGTCTCATCGATGCCGTCGAGCGGTTCGACTCTGAGCGCGGCGTCAAGTTCGAAACCTTTGCGGTGCCGCGCATCCGCGGCGCGATCTTCGACGGCCTGCGCCAACTCGATTGGGTACCTCGGTCGGTGCGTAGCCGCGCTCGCGAGGTTGAGACTGCATTCCACGATCTCGAGGCAAAGCTTGGCCGCAGCCCTAGCGACGAAGAGTTGTCGCTGCACCTCGGCATCACCAGCACCGAGTTCAGGCGCTGGCTCGCTGCCATTGCCTCCACCACTGTGGGTCCACTCGATCGCGCCCTCGTTGCTGGCGTCGAGCCCACTTCGCTTCGCGGCGAAACGCCAGACAGCCCGGCTGGCGCCTACGAAGAAGGCGAAGTTCGCCAAGCGGTTCGCTCCGAAGTTCGCAAACTGCCAGAGCGCGAGCGCTTGGTGCTCTCGCTGTACTACGACGAAGGCCTCACGCTTGCTGAAATCGGCGTGGTGCTCGGCGTCACCGAAAGCCGCGTGTCGCAGATTCACACCAAGTCGGTGTTGCACCTCAGGTCGCGTATGGCCTCCAGCGGTATGAGCTAGCGCTCCAATCGCTCGTCGCACTCACCTCTGAGTGCCAGTTTCCGCCGGCCAAATCACTGGCCGCCGACCTCGTTGGAGGTTGTCATGAATGGTTTGTTCGCTCTCGTAGCCCTGTGGGTGAGCACTGTGTCACCCTTGCCCTCGCCCGCAACCCGGCCGCCATGCTTGTTGCCCCCGGTACAAGCTCGCGTTGTTGTGCCGTTCAGAGCCCCGCTGTGCCCATATTGCAGTGGCAAACGAGGTATCGAATATGCCACGAGCAGGCACGATGCGGTTCGGGCGGCGGCTGGTGGCGTCGTTACATTCAGTGGCGTTGTGGTGGCCACCCGATACGTGGTTGTCGCCCATGCCGACCACATGTTGGCCACCTACGGGATGCTCGCCGATTCCGCTGTGCGCAGCGGTGACCGGATCACTGAAGGCCAAATCGTTGGGCATGCGACGTCGCGGCTGTATTTCGGCCTGCGCCGCAGCGGCGTATACATCGACCCGGTGCCGCTGCTGATGCTGCGACGGTGGCGCAGCCACCTCATCCCTGCCAATGGCGGACCATCTCGGCCCACCCAAAAGCGGCAATCAAGCTGCGAGATCGTTGCGGCAACCGGCGAGGTCACCCGATAGCATTGCCAGCGACTTGTCGACCCGACCGGTCAAAAATCATTCGCATCTCGCACACACTGCGGTCGCCTCGGCGCCGTGCGAGCTGCCCGCCAACCGCAGTAGAGGAGAATGTCATGGCAGTCGTTACTACGCGCCAAATGCTCGAAGCCGGAGTCCACTTCGGTCACCAGACCCGCCGTTGGAACCCGAAGATGAAGCGTTTCATCTTCGGTGAGCGCAACGGCATCTACATCATCGATCTCGAGCAGACGCTCCAGCGTGCCGAGGTTGCCTACAACTTCGTTCGTGAGTTGTCAGCCAAGGGCGGCACGGTGTTGTTCATCGGCACCAAGAAGCAAGCGCAAGATCCAGTGCGCAGCTACGCCGAAAAGAGCGGCATGCCGTACATCAACGAGCGTTGGCTCGGTGGCATGCTCACCAACTTTGAGACCATCTCGAAGCGCGTTGCCAAGATGCAGGAATACGAGCGCATGAAGATCTCGGGTGAGTTCGACGCCATGCCAAAGAAGGAAGCCCTGTTGCTGAGCCGTGAGCTCGAGAAGCTGCAGAAGAACCTCGGCGGTATCCGCGATCTCGGCCAGCGTCCCGACGCTGTGTTCATCCTCGACACCAAAAAAGAGCACATCGCTGTCACCGAGGCCAACAAGCTGAAGATCCCTGTGATCGCAGTTGTCGACACCAACGTTGACCCCGATGTCATCCAGTTCCCAATCCCAGGTAACGACGACGCAATCCGCGCCAACGCCCTGATGTGCCGCGTGATCGCCGAAGCAGTGGCTGAAGGTCGCTACATGGCATCGCGTCGCAACCCAAGCGCAGCGCCAAAGCGCACTGCCGAGCAGGACGCCGAGTTCGTGGCAGCGCAAGCCGATGCCCGTGCCCAGGCCGCCGCTGCACAGGCCGAGCGCGAAGCTCGCCTCGCCGCTGCACAAGCACCAACCGAAGTCGCCGCAGAAGTTGCTGCGCCCGACACCACCGACACCACCGACACTGCCGAAACCACGGAAGGCTGAACCATGGCTGTAAACGCAAAAGACGTCCAAGCACTGCGCCAATCAACCGGCGCCGGAATGATGGACTGCAAGAAGGCACTCGAGGAGTCCGACGGCGACGTCGAGAACGCCAAGCAGTGGCTTCGTGAGAAGGGCTTGGCTGCTTCAGCCAAGCGCGACGATCGCGAAAACACTCAGGGCCTCGTGGCTTTGCTCATCGAGGGCAACGTCGGTGCCATCGTCAAGCTCAAGTGCGAGACAGACTTCGTCGCCGCCAGCGATCAGTTCAAGGCCGAGGCGGCTGCGCTGGTTTCGTTGGTTGTCGCCAAGGGCGCCGAAGCGGTTGCCGAGCACGCTGCGATCATCGACGATCTGCGTATCACACTGAAAGAGAAGATCGAGATCGGCGACGTCGTTCGTATCGACGCCGCTGCAGGCAACACCATCGATTCCTACATTCACATGCAGGGTGGCCGTGGCGTCAACGCAGTGCTCGTCGAGATGTCGGGTGCTGGCTCTGAGCTCGCTCACGATGTCGCTGTGCATATTGCCTTTGCTCGGCCGAAGTACCTCAAGCGCGACGATGTTCCCGCCGAGGTGGTCGCTCACGAGCGTGCCACCCTCGAGACCATCACCCGCAACGAGGGCAAGCCCGAAGCTGCAATCTCAAAGGTTGTCGAAGGTCGCATCGTTGGCTTCTTCAAAGACGTCTGCTTGCTCGACCAGCCATACGCCAAGGACGACAAGGTCTCGATCACACAGCTCATCGGAGCTGCAAGCATCGTGAACTTCGCTCAAGTCGAGATCGGCTAGTTCGCCATGGCCTCGCCACGCTGGAAGCGCATTGTCTTCAAGCCGTCGGGCGAGGCCTTGGCCGGACCATCCGGGTCAGGCCTTGATGGGGCCACGTTGGCTCACACCGCACTCGAGATTCTCGACGTGCGCGAAAACCTCGGTGTCGATGTTGCCGTCGTCGTTGGCGGCGGCAACTTCTGGCGTGGTCGCACCGGCGCAATGACCGGCATGGATGCCACGCAGTCCGATCACATCGGCATGCTCGGCACCGTGATGAACGCACTGGCGTTGCAAGACGCGCTCGAGCGCGCCGGCCAGCCAACACGAGTGCAGTCGGCAATCGAGATGCCCAGAATCGCCGAGCCATACATTCGTCGTCGCGCCATGCGCCACCTCGAAAAGGGTCGCGTTGTCATCTTTGCTGCCGGTACCGGCAACCCGTTTTTTACTACCGATACCGCTGCGGCGCTGCGTGCCGCCGAAATCGATGCCGATGCCTTGCTGAAAGGCACACACTCGGGCGTCGACGGCGTGTACTCAGCCGACCCACGTATCGATCCCACCGCAACGAAGTACGACGAGATCAGTTACATGGATGTCATGAACAAAGATCTCAAGGTCATGGACTCCACGGCGATTGCGTTCTGCCGTGACAACAAGCTGCCCATCGTGGTGTTTGACATGTCTGCGCACGGGGCCCTGAGAGCAATTCTCGAAGGCCATCGCGTCGGCACCATCGTTCGCGACGCCTGATCAAACTCGGTTGTCCACGCTCAGACGTTGGCGCGTCTGTAACCTGTGTCCGTGATTGAAGAGACCATTCTTGAAGCCATCGAAAAGATGGACAAAGCCGTTGAGCACGTACAGTCCCAATTCACCACTGTGCGTACCGGCCGGGCAACACCTGCCTTGGTCGAGCGCATCATGGTCGACTACTACGGATCCACAGTGCCGCTGCAGCAGCTGGCCGGTTTCCAAGTGCCTGAGGCCCGGCAACTGATTGTGAAGCCGCATGATCGTGCGTCGCTTGCCGCCATCGAAAAGGCCATTCGCGAAAGCGACCTTGGTATCTCACCGTCGAACGACGGCGTGGTGATTCGCCTCAACATTCCTGCGCTCACCGAACAGCGCCGCAAGGAATACGTGAAGATCGTGAAGAACCTCGCTGAGGACGGACGCATTGCCGTTCGCAACCTTCGTCGCGATGCTCGCAAGCATCTCGAGGCAGCCGAGAAAGCCAGCGCCATTTCGGCCGATGAGCTCGAGCGTGCCGAAAAGGACATGGAAAAGATCACGCACGATCACGTCGAACTGATCGATAAAGCCTTCATTCGCAAAGAGCAAGAGTTGCTCGAAGTATGAACCTCGCCGTAGCTGTGGCCGATATGAACGGAGTAACCCAATGAGTGACGACGTATGGCGCAATCGCGGACGCGAGGACGAAGATTTCGGCCCGCCGCTGTTTGGCGACGACTCCGATTCGGGAACTCACGAACGCCCTGCAGAGCGCAAGCGCGATAAGCCAATCGTGTTCGACGACAGCACCGGTTCGCTGCCACATTGGACCGAGCCACCAACCGGCGAGATTCCTCGGCCACGTTCGGGTGGTGCCGACGAAGTGCGCGACCCCACCGACGACCTCGACGTGTGGTCATCGTTTTCGGGACAAGCTCCGGTGTGGAACGACGATCCGGTCGACGACACGGGTCGTTCGTCCGACGATTACTCAGACTCGATTCGCGTGCCGTCATCGGCCGATGTCACCGCCGCCGAGGATCAGTACTTCGATGTCACCGATGCAGACATCAGCGGCGCCGTAGCGCGCCGCGGACCTGGCCGCATCACCATCGGCACCGACCCAACCGGCGAGGGCATGGGGCGACCCACGCCATCAAAGGGCAGGGCGCGTACCTCACGCGAAGAGCAGCAGCGCGCTGCGCGCAGCGCACGTCCGGCTGGCTCTGTTCGCGCCGCGCCAGCACAGTCATCGAAGGCCACTGCCGGAGTCGGCGGGCGCGACATGCCAACCGCTGTGGCCGTTGGTGCGCTGATGTCAGCGGTGTTTGTTGGCGCCATCATCTGGAAGCCGCAGGCCGTGTTGGCCATCGTGGTGGTCATCATCGGTCTCGCCGCTGTCGAGTACTTCGAGAAGGTCACTGAAAAGGGCTACCAGCCCGCCACTGTTGTTGGCATCGTTGCCTGCGCCGCCGCCCCGCTGGCCGCCTATTGGGTCGGCGAGCGAGCGGTTCCGCTCGTGTTGATTTTTGCCTTCATCGCCGGATCCGTTACGTTCATCGGCGCTCAAGGCCTGAGCTCGAGCCCGATGCCGAACATGGCGATTACCACACTGGGTGTGAGTTGGATCGGCCTTGCTGGCGCGTACGGCGGACTGATCTTGGGAGCGCAAACGTCGGGTCTGATCCCGGGTCACGCCGGAACCGACACGTTGCTGCTGCTTGCAGTCGGCGTCGTCGTGAACGACGTGGGGGCATTGTTCGTTGGTTCGGCTGCTGGGCGCACACCACTTCGCGGATGGATCAGCCCAAACAAGTCAGTCGAGGGTTTCATCGGCGGTGCGTTGCTCACCATCATCGCAATGGTCGTCATCGGCATCGCGGGCAAGAGCGACACATGGAGCAATCCAAATCTCGTGCTGCTCGGCGTGGTCATCGCGATTATGGCGCCGCTCGGCGATCTCACCGAGAGCATGTTCAAGCGCAACCTCGACGTCAAAGACTTCGGCAGCATCGTGAAGGGGCACGGTGGCATCCTCGATCGTTTCGACGGTTTCTTGTTCACGCTGCCAGCGGTCTTCTACCTGATGATGGTGCTTGAGCCGTGGGTGAGCGCCGCTCCGAAGTAATCAAACTGCGGTGATGATCGCTCACGCGACGTACTTTCGAGCCGTGTAGATGACAGAATTGCGGGGTCATGTGTGCCCAACGCGTTGCCATTGCTGGCTCAACAGGTTCTATCGGCACTCAAACTCTCGATGTGGTTCGCGCTGAACCGGGCGAGTATGAGGTCGTAGCGCTCGGTGTGGGTTCGTCGATCGAGGCGCTCATCGCCCAGGCCAACGAATTTCGACCCAAGCTTGTGGTCGTTGCCGACCCCACCAAGCGCGCCGCGGTTGCGAGTGCGCTGCCGTTTGCCGAAGTTGTTGGCGACCTTGCTGCGTTGGTCGACGACGCCGATGTAGTAGTCAACGGTGTGGTTGGCTTCGCTGGCCTTGCGGTCACGGTGGCCACGCTTCGCGCTGGCAAACGATTGGCACTGGCCAACAAAGAGAGCCTCATCGCAGCCGGCCCGGTTGTACAGCCGCTGCGATCGATTGCAGGCGCCGAACTCGTGCCGGTCGATTCCGAGCATTGCGCCGTGCACCAGTGTCTGCGTTCGAGCGCCCGTCCCGTTGCCGAGCTGTCTCGCATTGTGCTCACCGCAAGCGGTGGGCCGTTTCGGGGCCGCACCAGCGCCGAGCTTGCCAACGTTGGTGTCGAGCAAGCGCTGAACCACCCCACATGGAAGATGGGCCCCAAGATCACCATTGACTCATCCACATTGATGAACAAGGGGCTCGAAGTCATCGAGGCACACGAACTCTTCGGTACGCCGTACGACCAGATCGATGTTGTGGTGCATCCGCAATCGGTGATCCACTCGATGGTCGAGTTCACCGATGGTGCCACCATTGCGCAACTCAGCATGCCCGACATGCGCCTTGCCATCGGATACGCGCTGGCCTATCCCAATCGCATCGCCACCCCGTTTGGTCGAATCGATTGGACCACCTTGGCTCGCCTCGATTTCGAAGCTCCCGATGTCGCCACGTTTCGCTGCCTCACCTTGGCCTATGCGGCCGGGCGGGTGGGCGGCTCGGCCCCAGCGTGGCTCAGTGCGGCCAACGAAGAGGCCGTCGACGCGTTCCTCGCAGGTCGCATCCGCTGGAGCCAAATTGCCGAGATTTGCGACGCGGTGCTTCAGCAGCACCACGAGACAGCCGATAGAACAAATATGACCGTCGATGACATCGTGCAGGCCGATGCCCTCGCACGTCGTATAGCGCACGAGGAGCTCGCTCGATGAGCAACACATACACCAAGGTTCGTAATGAGATCGTTGCTGGCGGCGCTGTAGATGCTGTCGACGAAACAGTTGGCGGCCTCAGGGCGGTCGTCGGGGTTGGCGCGCTGTTGGCCCTGCTCGTGGTGCTGGCTGTCTCGAACATCTGGATCTTCGTGTTTGTGGTGGGCTTGTTGGCCTCGGTGTTCTTGCACGAGGTCGGACACTTCGTGACGGCGCGCCGCTCGGGCATGAAGGTCACTCAATTCTTTATGGGTATGGGACCGCGGTTGTGGAGTTTTCAGCGCAACGGAGTCGAGTACGGCGTGCGAGCCCTGCCGATTGGCGCCTTTGTGCGCATCGTGGGCATGAACAACCTCGACGAAACCGATCCTGAGGACGAACCGGTTACGTATCGCAGCAAGTCGTATCCAAAGCGACTGCTCGTCATCACCGCCGGGTCGATGATGCATATGTTCATTGCGATCGTGCTGCTCTTCGGTGTGTACACCGTGGCAGGCAAGAACAGCGCCACAGGCGAGGTGGCCTTCGTGAGCATCGAGGTTGGTGGCCCGGCCGAGAAGGCGGGCGTGTTGCTCGACGACATCGTGGTGAGCAACGACGGTGTATCCGTCACCTCAGCTGATCAATTCGTTGCTCTGGTGCACCAACACAAGCCAGGTGACATTGCCAACATCGAAGTGCTCCGTGCAGACAAGACCGTCACGGTGCCAGTGAAGCTCGGCACCAATCCGAATCCAGGCAGTGAGGGGCTCGCCTATATGGGCGTGAGTTCGGCCGACAAGTCGGCGTTTCAGAACATCCCTCTCGCCGAGGCATTCACGAGCAGTTTCACCGACCTCGGCTCGGCGGCATGGCAGAGCGCCAAGGGAGTGGTCACGGTGATGAACCCCGCCAACATCATTTCGCACCTCTCAGGCGCCAACACCGACCAATCGACCCAACCGGTCACTGTGTACGGCATTAGCCGTTTGAGTTCGTCTATCGGCCAAGAGACCGGTCTGGCGGGCATTCTGCTCACCCTCGCGGGTATCAATGTGTTCGTCGGCCTGCTCAACCTGTTTCCGCTGCTTCCGTTCGATGGTGGTCACGCCGCAATTGCCACCTACGAGCGACTCCGCTCACGGCCTGGACGGCGTTATACCGCCGACGTCGCCAAGATGGTTCCCGTGGCCATGACCGTGATGATGTTCTTCGTATTCGTGCTGTTCGCGGGGTTATACCTCGATATCACCCGCCCAATCGGGTGACGATCAAGCGCGAGGGTGCCGCAAGGTGGCACACTGATGTCAATGTTTGAGCGCCGTCAGACCCGTCAAATCTTCGTCGGCAAGGTGCCAGTGGGTGGCAATGCGCCCATCACTGTGCAGTCGATGACGATCACCAAGACCGCCGATGTAGAAGGCACGCTGCAGCAGATATATGCGCTTGCTGCCGCCGGCTGCGACATCGTTCGCTGCACCTGTAACGAAGCTGAGGCCGCCGAAGGCCTCGCGCAGATCGTTCCGCGGTCCCCCATTCCGATCATCGCCGACATCCATCACCAGTACCGCATGGCGCTGGCAGCGCTCGAGGCTGGTGTGCAGGGCTTGCGCCTCAACCCTGGCAACATTCGTCGCCCCGAGCACATCAAGGCCGTGGCCGCCGAGGCCCGCGACCGCAACGTGCCCATCCGCATTGGCGTCAACGGCGGGTCGCTCGATCCGGCGTTGTACACAAAGTGGGGTGGCATCACGCCCGAAGCAATGGTCGAGTCGGCAATGCAAGAACTGGCCTATTTCCAAGAGGTCGATTTCGACCTCGTGAAGATCAGCGTGAAGGCATCAAATGTGCCGCTGATGGTCGAGGCGTATCGCCAGCTCAGCGAGGCCACCAATGTGCCGCTGCACCTCGGCGTCACCGAAGCCGGACCACCTCCTGCTGGTTTGGTGAAGGCGACCGCTGGCATCAGCACGCTGTTGCTCGAAGGCATTGGCGACACCATCCGTTACAGCCTCACTGCCGACCCGGTCGAAGAGGCTCGCGCTGGCCGTCAGTTGCTCGAGGCGCTCGGACTACGTGAGCGCAAGAATGTCGACCTCATCGCTTGTCCAAGTTGCGGGCGTGCCGAGGTCGATGTCATCGATGTCGCGAATCGGGCGATGAAGGCGTTTGGCGATCGTGAGATCCCGTTGCAAGTTGCCGTGATGGGCTGCGTGGTCAATGGCCCGGGCGAAGCACGCGAAGCCGATATTGGTATCGCTGCCGGCAACAAACGTGGCCACTTGTTTGTGAAGGGACGCAACGTTG
>SESD01000224.1_pt1 | contig 35307 bp, 21 predicted proteins | sample 3171411 | NCBI WGS metagenome assembly SESD01 (sample SAMN06051880, study PRJNA518727) | freshwater metagenome | biome: subpolar coniferous forest; feature: holomictic lake; material: water; isolation source: holomictic Lake 442, 16.5 m depth | place: Canada: near Kenora, Ontario | collected...
GTCAGTGGCGGCCACCCGCATGAAGTCGTCAACCTGCACGCCGCGCTGCGCGCGCTGCCGGGGCTGGACATCTACCCCCAGCACATGGATGACTGGTGCGCGGCCGGTCCGGCGCGGCAAACCTATGAAGTTGTCGTGTTCTATCACATGCTCATGGACGGCCCGCCAGACAAGGGTGCGTGGTACCAGGGCGCAGTCAAGGCGGCACTGGAGGAACTCGGCACCACGGGGCAGGGGATTGTCGTGCTGCACCACGCCACGCTCGCTTATCCGCAATGGAAACTCTGGAGCGACCTGGTGGGCATCGCGGACCGCAAGTTCGGCTATCACCAGAACCAGCAATTGTGCGTTCACGTGGCCGACGCCGGTCATCCGATCACGCGCGGATTGAAAGACTGGGACATGCCGGATGAAACCTACACCATGGCCGAGCCGCTGGCGTCGGACGGCAACACGCCGCTGCTGACGGTCGAGCACCCCAAGAGCATGAAGTGCATTGCCTGGACCCGACAATTCGGGCAGTCGCGCGTGTTCTGCTTTGCCAGCGGACACGACGGGCAGACATTCGTCCATCCAATGTTCCGCGAAGTGCTCGGCCGCGGGATCCGGTGGGTGGCGCCTGCTGCCAGGCCCGCGGAACTTCCGGCCACGATGCCGGGGATCATGTTTGTGGCGAAGGGGCAGGCGGCGCTGCAGCCGGAGCCTTCTCCGGTCTGCGCCCCGGGGCAGATTCTCTGCGAGACGCTGTTCTCAGGCCTGACCAACGGCACGGAGCGCAACGTCCTGACAGGCGGCAACTATGGCGGCAGCTGGCCGTCGCGCTGCGGTTACCAGAACGTGGGCCGCGTGATCGAGGTCGGCGCCGGCGTGACCGAATACGCGGCCGGCGACTTGATCTTCACCGGCGATTTCCGTCAGCACGTGCGCTGGTTCGCCCAGGAGGCGGTGAATCCCGCCCGTCTGGTAGTAAAGTTGCCGCCAAGTGTGAAGCCCCAGCATGCCGCGCTGTTCGGCATGGCGAGCGTGGCGCTGCACGACGTCCGCCGCGCCGGCACGAAGATCGGTGACCGAGTTTTGGTGGTTGGCGCCGGAGCCATCGGGCAGTTCACGGCCCAGGCCGCCCGGGCGGCCGGCGCGGTTGTGACCATCGTGGACCTTGACGAGCGCCGGCTCGCGGTGGCGCGTCAGTGCGGCATCCCGGCCGCGGTGCAGATCACGGGCGACGCCACCTGGGCCAAACTGAAGGAGCAGGGCCTCTTCGACATCGTCTTCGAGGACAGCGGCGCGCCGGTGCTTGATGTGCTGGTGGGCGCCAACTGGGGCCGGGGACTGATCCAGACGCGCGGCAAGATCGTGGTCATTGCGGGGCGCTCGCGCGTGGACTACAGCTTCAATGCGGCGCAAGGCAGCGAACTGGAAGTCAACCATGCGGGTCACTTCGACCGCAGCGACCTCGAGCAGCTTTGCCGCTTCGTGGCCGATGGATCCATCCAGGTCGGCCCGATCATCCAGGACCTGGTGCCGATCCAGGACGCGGTTGGTATTTACGACCGCCTGCGCGACCAGCCAAACACGCTGTTCGGCACAGTGTTCGATTGGACGAAAGAGTAGCTGCGGGCAGTCCCTTGCCCGCAGCCACGCATTGTGACCGACGCTGGAATTTTTCAGCCGCAGGCAAGGGACTCCCTGCGGCTACGGCAACGGAAACGTTGCCACAGGAGGCCACCCATGTCCAAGACCATCGCCCTGCTGGGCGCGCTGGATACCAAGGGCGCGGAATACGGATTTGTCAAGCAGTGCCTCGAATCGCGCGGCTTGCAGACGCTCCTGATCGACGTCGGCGTGCTGGAGCCGCCGGCGATCCGGCCCGACATCACGCGGGAAATGGTCGCCGAGGCAGGTGGCGCCAACCTCGCTGACCTGGTGGCGAAGAAAGACCGTGGCGCCGCGGTTGCAGCCATGAGCCGGGGCGCGGCCGCGCTCTTGCCCAAGTTATATGCCCAGAAGAAGTTCGACGGCGTGCTGGCACTCGGCGGCACGGGCGGCACGTCCGTGGCGTGCGGCGCCATGCGGGCTCTGCCGCTGGGCGTTCCCAAGGTGATGGTCTCCACCGTGGCCAGCGGCGATGTCTCAGGGTATGTCGGCGTCAAGGACATCGTGATGATTCCCAGCATCGTCGACGTCTCCGGGATCAACAAGATCAGCCGCGAGGTCTTTGCCCGCGCCGCCGGCGCGATTGCCGGCATGGTCGAGACGGTTGTTCCGAAGGGGCAGGATAAGCCGCTCGTGGTCGCATCCATGTTCGGCAACACCACTCCGGCGGTTGAGCACGCGAAGAAGATCATCGAGGCCGCCGGCTACGAAGTGCTCGTTTTCCACTGCACCGGCACCGGCGGCAGGACCATGGAGAGTCTCATCGAGGCCGGCCTGGTCTCGGGCGTGCTGGACATGACGACCACCGAATGGGCCGATGAGCTGGTCGGCGGCGTCTTCGCTGCCGGCCCGACCCGGCTCGAGGCCGCGGCCCGCCACGGCGTGCCGGCCATCGTCGCGCCCGGCTGCCTCGACATGGTCAACTTCTGGGCGCCGGCCACGATCCCCGCGAAGTTCGCGGACCGGATGTTCTACCCGCACAACCCGAATGTCACGCTGATGCGCACCACGCCCGAGGAGAACCAGCGCCTCGGCGAGATTCTCGCGCAGAAAATCAACCTGAGTACGGCGCCGGTGACGGTGCTGATTCCGCTGCGCGGCGTAAGCATGATCGACAACGAGGGGAAGCCCTTTCACTGGCCCGAGGCCAACCAGGCGCTCTTCGACTCCCTCAAGCAGCACCTGCGCAAGGACATCCCGGTTATCGAAATGGACTGTGTCATTAACGACCCCGCGTTCGCGGCTCGCTGTGCGGCTACACTGCTGGCCAGTTTGCCGGCCGCGCGATGAAGGAAACACGTATGGCGGACAAGAAACTCAGGTTGGGCATTGTCGGGTGCGGCGGCATTTCGGGCTGTCACGGGGATGCATCCAAGGCCCGGTCCGTTGCCTCCCAGGCGCAGTTCGTGGCCTGCTGCGATGTCCGGCGCGAGGCAGCTGTGGAGTGGGCCGCCCGGTATAGCCCGGATGCTGCGGTTTATACCGACTACGCCGCGATGATCCGCCAGGAGGCGCTCGACGGCGTGCTGCTGGCGACCTGGCCGAATCAGCATCGCGAGCAGGTCGAGACATGCCTCGCGGCCGGTGCCCGGAACATTCTTTGTGAAAAGGCCCTGACGCTGACCGGGCGCGAGGCCGTCGAAATCTGGCAACTGACGCGCGCCGCAAAGGCCTTTCTCATGGAAGGCTTCATGTACCGCCACAACCCCGTTATCCGGCGGCTGGAGACGCTCATTGCTAACGGCGAGATCGGAGTCGTGGACAACGTCCGGGCCGAGTTCGGCTGGGATAACGGACCGCTGCACCCTGAGCCGGTGCCGCCCCCTGAGCAGCGCAACTGGCGGCTGCGCCGGGACTGTGGCGGCGGCGTGCCCTACGACGCCACCTGCTACGCGGTTAATGCCTGCGGCCATTTTGCCCGGGCGCTGCCGACGCGGGTCTTTGCCACCGGCACGGTCAGCCGCACGCTGGACGTGGTGATGCGCCTCTTCGGCGTGATCGACTATGCCAACGGCGTAAACGGCGTGGTGCTCTCCAGCCATGGGCAGCAGTTCTCGCAGGAACTCCAGATCGAGGGCACGGCCGGCCACCTGCATCTGCCTCTGGCCTGGACGGTATCCTGTGAGAGCACCATTCAGCGCCGGCACACGGTGGGGTGGGCCCCAGTCCGCACCGACACGCATGTCGTTTGCAAGGCCGACAGCTACCAGCTCCAGCTCGAGAATTTCATCGCTGCCCTCCAGGGGCATGCCCGGCCGCTGCTCCCCCTGGCTCAGTCGGTGGCGAACACATTCGTGATCGATGGGCTCGTCACCAGTGTCCTCGAGCGGCGGCCGGTGGAGATCACGCTTCCGGCTGAAATTGCCGCGGAGTACCAGCAAGCTCTGTAGAACCTTTTCAGCCAGGACATACGTAATTCGCGTGTATCTTGGATCATCCCAGTGGAAGGACACAGAGGCCGCCGAGAAAGAAAGAGAACACAGAGAAAAACTCATGCTGCTGCGGTCGTCTCGCCGGCCGCGATTATGCAGTTCTCTGTGGTCTCAGTTACTCTGTGCTCTCAGTGTCCTTGACGTGTACATCCGTTCAGTTGCGGGCTGACGCTCGCCTTGGGGAATAGTTATGAGACTCGGTGGACACTGCTATACGGCCTCGAACACGGCGGAACTGGAACTCTTGTGCGAAAAGCTCGATGCCCACGGCCTGTCCGCGATCACCGCGCCCTGGAAGCTTGCGGAGTGGACAGCCGACCAGGCGGCGGCGCATGGCGAGCGGGCCCGGCAACTGGGGCTCGAGATCGGCGAGGTCGGCATGTGGGGAAACCTGCTGACCGACAATGTGGAACTGCGCCAGCAGCGGATCAGCCAGACCCGCGCGCTGCTGCGCAACGCCGATGCCATGGGGTGTCACTGCGTGGTGACCCTGGTGGGCAGCAAACACCCCGGTGATTCCCCGCTGTCCATGCATTGCGACAACTACGGCGATGTCTGCCAACGGGAGTTCCGCGAGATCGTGCTGCGGATCCTCGACGGGCTGGAGCTGCGCCGCACCAAATATGTCATCGAGCCCTGGCACAACACGTTCTTTTACCAGCCGGAGGAGATACGCGCGTTCCTCGATTCTGTCGGCCATCCCGCGTTCGGCCTGCACCTCGACCAGATGAATCTGGTCAGCCAGACAAACTTCTTTCGTACGACGGAGCTGATCAACACCACCTTCGACCTGCTGGCTGAAAAAGTCTTTGCCGTGCATCTTAAGGATATCCAGCATGATCCCGGGCACATGTTTTTGAAGTGGGACGAGGTGCGCATCGGCGAAGGGGTGATGGACTACGACACCTACCTCAAGCGCCTGGCGAAGCTGCCTGCCGATACGCCTTGTTTCTGCGAGCACTTCAGCAGCGAAGCCGATTATATCGCCTCTTTCGCGACGCTTCACAAGCTGGCTGAAAAGGTCGGGACTAAATTCCTGCGGCGTCACGCGGCGAGCAATGGGTAAGACGGGCTCGCGCCCGCAAACCAGTCGGCCGCGTTCTCGACTCCTCGTCCCCGAGAACGATGACGACAAGATCTACCCGGCCCGCCCCGGGCCGAGGGCTGAACATTCACGTGTATTGGCGTGCATTGGCGTGCATTCGCGGTTGAGACCGGAAGCTTCACTCTGCGGAAATCTGCCTAATCTGCGGACAGCTCAACCCGCCTGCCCAATTCTGTGCTCCGTGGATGCGGCGACAACTGGATGCTAGTTTATTGCAAGTACTTGCGGTTGGTGCTCTGTACCTCCCGCGGTATGCTGTTGATCTTAACGCAAAGGAAGTATGTTCATGAAACAAACAGTGGTATTGGCCTTGATGGTGACAGCATGCATCGGTTCGGTGTCGCGGGCGGACACTGACGGCGAGGCGCGCGCCAGGGCCGCTGCGGATTTCCGCAGCCATGCCGAGGCCGTGGAGCCATCTCCTGACGGCAACATCTTCTGCGAGGCCGAGGAGTTCGCGGTCCAGAAGCCGAAGGAAGGCGGCTGGCAGGCTGGCTATTGGGGGCAGAACTATTATGCCGCCACGTTTGCCAACTGCTTCCTCTCGCGCAAGGGCTTTCTCGGCGCACCGGAGCAGTGCGAGAAGGACGCCGTCGCCACGATCAACGTCAACGTCAAGGAGGCGGGCAAGTACCTGGTGCTGGTCCGCTACGAGGCGGCCTACCGCTTCGAAACCCAGTTCAAGGTCCAGGTGGAACAGAACGGCAAGACGCGGCTCGACCGGCTCTACGGCGCGCGAAAAAATCTCAAGATCTGGGCGTTCGGCAGCAAGCTCACCAACGAGGTGGCCTGGGTCTGGGGCGCCTGCGAAAACGTGGTCTGGGAAGGGCATGATGCGTATGTTGAGCTCCAGCCCGGCCTGGCAAAGATCACGCTGATCGCCGGAACCCAGCCCGCGCCGCAGGCCAAGCGCAACGTCGATCTCGTGATGCTCACCCGGGACGAGGCGCAGGTCAAAATGCGCATCGAAAAAGAGCAGTACCTGCCGCTGGACGGCACGCTGACCCAGGCAGGTGATGTGTTTATGAAGGTCTCCAACGCCAACGCGTCGACCGTGACCGTGAAAAGCCTGGAATTTCCTGGCGGCCCGATGCAGCAGCATTCGCCGTACTGGATACATATCCGCAACTGGAAACCCATTGACCTGGCAGTGGCGCCGGGGAAAACCTCCGACTGGACCGATGTCGGCGACACCATGGATAGCCTCAACGATGGCCAGTGGGGGTTCCAGAGTTCGGCACCGTGCAAGATCGAGTTTGGTGTGAAAAACGCCGCCGGCAAGATCAAGTCGATCCGCACGTTCGACGCCAGCGGCAGCCTGCCCCTGGTCTGCTGGGCCGATGCGCGCTACCTCCGCAAGTTTCAGACCCAGGCCGAAGCCACGCAGGAGCTGTTCGACTACCTGAAAGCGCTGCCGGTTCACGGCAAGAAGATCTCGCTCACACGGGTCAATGCCTGTGGCGGCATGCCCAGGGATTTCTATGATTTCTACGGCGTCAACCAACCGATCAACGGCGTGGGCGTTGGCAAGGACTGCCGCGAACTGTCGCTGGCGCAGATCCAGCAGACCTACGGCGACAAGATGAGTGAGGCGGACCGCAAGAACATCCTGATCATGAGCCTCGGTGACGAGATCGGCTTGCCGGAGCCGGATGCCAAGGCTGCTGGCGAAGGGTTTGTGGCCTTTCTCAAGGGGCAGGGGGTGTTGCCGAAGCAGGTGGATGCCGCCGCCGGGAATGACTGGAGCAAAATCACGTACAACGCCGATGTGAAGCTGCGCGAGGCCAATCCCAGCCTGCACTACTGGTCCAAGCGCTATCTTTATGCGTACGGCATCCAGGCCATCAAGCAGCGCACCGACCTGCTCCACAAGCTTCTGCCCAACGCGTACATTGGGGCAAACTTTTCGCCGCACGCGGGTGGCAGTGCGCATTCCTATTTGGGCGAGGTCTTCAAGTGGGTCACCTGCTTCCGCGAGGACGGCATGCACCTGCCGTGGTCCGAGGATTATGCCTGGCAGGTGCCGGTCGGCACGCCGCAGATGAACGGCATCAATCTCGATCTGGCGCGGGCTGCTGTGCGCGGCAAGCCGGACCGCAAGATCCTGTACTACGTCATGCCGCACAGCCCCGGCAACACGCCGGCCATGTGGCGCCGGCTCTGGCACAACGCCATTGGCCACGGTGCGACGATCCTGGATCTGTTCGAGTTTGACACCGTCTGGGCGGCCTACACCGAGAACCATGTGACTGGCAGGGAGGCCTATGCCGCGGTTCTGCGCGGCATGCGCGAGCTGGGGCTGTACGAGGACATCATCCAGACCGGCGCGCACCGTCCGGCTGAGGTCGGCCTCTGGTTCAGCGAGACCGGCGACATCTGGGGCGACAACGACAAGTCTTTCGGCTCTGCCAAGCGCGCCCTCTACACCGCGATCCTGCACCAGCAGGTGGCGCTCGACTTCCTCGTGGATCAGGATGCCGCCGACGGCACGCTCGCCAAATACAAGGTGCTGTACCTGACCGACAACCACGTCAGCCAGGCCTCGTCGCAGAAGATTGCCGCGTGGGTCAAGGGCGGCGGCCGGATCTTCGCCACGGCCGGCGCCGGGATGTTCGACGAGTACAACCGGCCCAATACGGTCCTGCGGGAACTGTTCGGTGTCGAGCAGACTGTGCTCGACGCGCCTGCCGGGGCACAGGTTGGCTTCCTCAAGGAGGACCTGCCGTTCAAGGGGTCGATCGATACGGCTGCGCTCAAGTCAAACGGCCAGGAATGTAAGTTGCCAGTGCTCGGAATTCGCAGCCGCATCGTGCTCAAGGGCGCGGAGGCGCTGGGCGCATTGGGTGATGGCTCGCCGGCTGTCACGACCTGCAAGGTCGGGAAGGGGCAGGCGACCTATTGCGCCTTTCTGCCGGGCCTGGCCTATTTCAAGCCCGCCATCCCCATGAAGCCGCTGGACCGTGGTTCGACGGACGACGCCATGTCGCACTTCATCCCGACCGCGTTCGATTCGAACGCGGCGGACCTGATCGGTTCGGCGTTGATTGACGTGAAGCGGCCGATCGTTGCCAGCACTCGGCTCGTGGCCGCATCGGTCATCGAGTCCAAGGCCGGCACCGCCATCGTGCTGGAAAACTGGAGCGGCAAGGCCGTCAAGGAGATGATCTTGACCGCGAATATCCCGGTGCCGTCCAAGGCCGAACTCGCCAGCGGCGGAAAAATTGTGGCGAAGAAGGAAGGCGACGTCACCGTCTTCACCTTCGACATGGATGTTTCCGGCGACGTGGTTATCTTGAGGTAAACGGCGGGACGGCCGGGACGGAGCCCGGCCCTCCAGGGCATGAACACGGCAAACGGACCTGGAGGGCCGCCCTCCGTGGCGGCCGGCGCTGCGGGGATGCGGCCGGGACAGAGCCCGGCCTTCCAGCGCATGGACACGGCAAACGGACCTGGAGGGCCGCCCTCCGTGGCGGCCGCGAATATTGAGATGGGTTCTTCTAATTTTTCAACTCTCCCGCCGCACGAGGTCCCATGAAACGCTCACCCTGTCTGTGGCTTTTGCTGATGCTCGGATGGTCCACGGCCGCGCAAGCGGCCGGGGACGGCGTGTTTGTCCGCTTCAAACTCGACGCGCCGACGAGCGTCACCTGGACCGTCCAGTCGCGGCTCGTGATTCATGACGATCCGTGGCAGGTGTTTTTGCCTAACCTGCCGGAGGTAAAGGTGGGCGCAACCGTAAAACCCCTGCCCGGCGGCATGTTTACCGAATGGCTGGATCTGAAGATGTCGGCCGGTGCGCGCTTTCATGGCCGGCAGGACCGCGCCGGCGGAATCGCGGAGTTCCCGTGCCTCTGGGCCACCTTCGTAGCCAGCACCAACGCTCCGTCACGTCAATGGATGGCTGAACTGGCCACGGCGCCGGACGAGCAGCAGGTCGTGCGCCGCTTTGCGCAGAAGCCGGGCGGGAGCCCGTTCGGCTTCCTGGTGACCCCGGATCTGGCGCGGGACAAGGCCGAACTCGAAACCGTGGCGGAGATGGCGGCGCGGCATCTCGCCTGGGCGCGCGCGGCCACCGGCGGCAAGCGCGTCACGCCGAAGCGCCTGATTTTGCAGACGCAGTTCTGGGGGTGCGATGCGACGGATGACGTTGAGGCGGTCTGGCTGCTTGGTTTCAACGTGGTGGGCGTGCCGCCCGCGGTGCGCGCGAAATATCCTTTCCAACAGCCAGCCGGGCATCACTGGGTCGAGTTCGGCCCGGAGAAGACCCGGGAGCAACTTGACCAGCAGATTCGTCCGTATGCCTCGAACACGGTGGTTGCCGCTTACCCGGCCATCTTCGGGTTTGCCGACGAGGTGGCCTGTCCAGGGCTCGGTACGAATGCCACAGCGCTGGCCAGTTTCCGCCAGTGGCTCGCGGCGCAAGGCATCGCCCCGGCAACGCTGGGCGTGAGTCAATTGAGCGAGGTGCTGCCGATCGAGACACCCGATGTGCTGCGGGAGCGTCAGAAGCAGAACGCTGCGGCTGCCAAGCGAATTTTCTACTACACCGCCCGCTTCCGGCAGGCTTCAGGGACGCAGCACATGCGCTGGCTGACCGAGAGTTTCCACCAATGGGCCCCAGCCACCAACGCCATGACCGCCACACTGGTTGCCGATCATCCCTATTTCAGCGGCACCGGGCTTGGGATGGGCATGGACCAGCCGAACATGGCCTGGGGCGGCTGGCCATTGGCGCTGGACTGGTTCGACCTGGCCCGCAGCAAGGCGGTGGACCTCATCGGCATCGAGGACTGGATGGGGCTGCAGTACATGTATGGCCCGCGTTATACGTGGGAAGGGCCGCAGCTCATGGGCTTTCAAACCAGCATGATGCGCAGCGGAAGCGAGGGCAAACTTCCCATCATTGCGTGGATCACGCCGAGCGATGCGACCAACTTTCTGCTGAAGGCCTCGTCCGCGCTGGCGCAGGGGGCCAAGCACCTGTTCTTCTGGTGCTATGGCCCGACTTGTGCCAGCACGGAGAACTACTGGTCCGATCTGCGCGGGGCTTATGACGGAGTTGCACGATATGCCCGGCAACTCACCGCCACGGAGCACATCATCGCGCCCGGCACGACGCGGCGGACCCGGGTGGCGCTGGTGTACAGCATCTCGTCCGATCTCTGGCAGCCGTTCGGCTACATCCACATGCTCGAACGCCGCGGCACCTACCTCTCGCTGATTCACGACCAGTACCTGGTCGATTTGCTGACCGAGCAGGACATCGAAGCCGGGCGGTTAAAGGCTTACGATGCGCTCTACGTCACCGACGCCTGCCTGACGGAGAGATCCGCCGCCGCTATCGTCGCCTGGGTCAAGGGTGGCGGCAGCCTGTACGGCGCGTGCGGCGCCGGCAGCCGTAACGAGTTCAACGAGCCGGCGCCGGGTCTGGCCGAGGCGTTCGGCATTGCGCCGTCCATCCAGACCACGGTGCAGCCGGGAGAATACCGCGTGCGCGGCAAGCTCAATGCCATGGACTACCTGGATCAGGTTCGGCTGGAGAACGACGCCAACGCCTTTGGTGCGCTGGGCGTGAAGGCGACGATCAAGCCGACCACAGCCGGGGTTCTGGGGAAATTCCAGGACGGCACACCTGCCGCGGTCACCAATTCGTTTGGCAAAGGACGCGCCCTCTACTTTGCCGCCTGCCCGGCGCTGGTCTACATCAAGGAGGCGAAGTTCGTGCCGGCGGCACTCCGGGAGAAGTGGCCGGCAGCCCAGCGGCAGATCATCAACCGCGCGACCGTGGAAGCCCGCGTGCCCCGGTTGGTGGAACTGAACCACGCGGTGGTCGAGGCCGGCCTGTACGATGCCGACGCCGGCACGGCCCTCGTGTTGGCCAACTTCACGCACGAGCCGATTCGGGACCTGGCCGTGCGTGTGCCGATGGCAAAAAGCCCCCGCCGCGTCCGGTCGTTCGAGCAGGGACGATTGAGTTTTCACGTCGTGAAATCGTCCGCCCCGGACTTTCCTTTCACCGTGGAGTTCAAGCTGCGCCTGGGACTGAACGATATTGTGACGCTGGAGTGAATGATCAGGTGTTCAGAACGCAGGAGACAGAATTCAGAGAGCATTCGAATAATGTTTAAGAGTGCGCAACACGCACGGAAGTGGATTCGTGGAGTTTTTTTTACAGGATTGACAGGATGAAACAGGCTTGGGACGAGAATGAACTACACTGATCTGGCAACCGAAGCGGAGATGCGGGACTCGAAACAGTGGCTGGCGGAGATGCTGGCCGCGGTGACTGCAGTCCGGGATGCGCGCCGCACGGCGGCGGAAGTCACCTGCCTGGCCCAGGGGTGGCGGCAGATGCGCTGCGGGGTATCGGTGATCGAGACGCCGCTCTGTCTTGCCGGTCAGACCTATGAGTTCGGGCTGGGCACGCACGCCGACAGCCGGATCCGGGTGCGGCTCCCATCCGCGGGGAAGCGGCTCACCGGCCTTTGCGGCGTGGACGACCATGATCACGCCCGCCGTCACGCTCTTCCGATCACTTTCGCGATCCGTACCGGCAAGCGAAAGCTTTGGACCAGCGGTCCGCGCAAGGTCAGCGACAAGCCGGCACGCTTCGCGGCTGATCTGGCTGGCGCGCGGGAGTTCGAACTGATCGCGACCTCGGATACCTTCGGCTGCGCGCCGGCGAACTGGGCGGACCTGAAGGTGGAACTTAAGGACGGCCGCTTCGCGCGCCTGGGAGAACCGGAACGCGGTGGTGCTGGTTTCCGCTTCACCTACGGCGGCATGGTGTCGACGGAGTTCATCGACGGCTGGAAGCGCAAGAAGGAACGTAAGGCGGCGAAGGACGGGATCGTGCTGCACCGGATCACGCGCACCGATCCGGCGACCGGCCTGGCCGTGATTTGCGAGATCAAGGAGTACACGGACTTCCCGGTACCCGCTCACGCCGTTCAGTCGCGACGACCGACATTGGATCGCCTGGCAGTTTCACCGGCCCGATCTGGGCGAGGGGGCGATCCAGGCCTTCCGGCGCAAGGAGTGTCCGGCAGCGGCTATGCTCTTCCCGTTGCGGGGCCTCGACCCGGCCGAGGCCTATGTCGTCACCGACATGGATCATCCGGAAAAGCCTGTCACCATGAACGGCCGCGCGTTGCTGGAGGATGGCCTGAGCGTGGCGATACCGGCAGCTTCGCAGGCGGGCGTGATTGTGTATCGAAGGCGCCCATGAATGAATGTGGAGAAGAGAAAGATGATACGCGAGGTTGAGTCCTGCACCGCACCGACAGGAGGAGAAGGCGCCGATGACATCGCGTGAGAACCTGATTCGTCTCTATCGCCGGCAGGGCTGCGAGTGGGCGCCCGTGGTGTTTGACCTGTGCCCTGCGCAGGAGCAGGAATACCGGCGTCGCTATGGAGACGGGCCGGACTACGCCGAGCGATTTGGTTTCCCGGGGCGGGGTATCGAAGGGCCGCGTCTACCCGGGCGGACCGTGGATTTCCGGCGTTACTACGAGTCGGACCTGAAGCCCGATGCCACCATCGATCCCGTCTGGGGAATCGCCACTGAATCCGGCGGCGAGGGGTCGCAACATTTCACCCAGATGCGGCATCCGCTGGCGCGCATGGACAGCCTGGAGCAAATGCAAGCCTATCCCTGGCCGAACTTCGCCGCTGCCGACACCGTCCACATGCGAGGCCAGGCCGAGGACACGTTGGGACGCGGTTTGGCGGTCCAGGGGTGGATGTGTTGCACAATCTGGGAAACAGCATGGTATTTGCGCGGCATGGAAACGCTGATGATGGACATGCTGGATGAGAGCCCGCTGGCCACGTTCGTTCTGGACCAGGTAACCGGGCAAGCCGTGGTGCGCGCCCGGGCGTATGCCCGGGCCGGCGTGGACATTTTGTGCCTTGGTGATGACGTCGGGATGCAGTCGAGCCTGATGATGCAGCCGGAGTGCTATCGCGACTGGCTCAAACCCCGTCTGGCGCGGGTCATCGCCGCGGCCCGGGCCGAGAATCCGCAACTGCTGGTCTGGTATCATTCGTGCGGACATATCCTGCCTGTGATCGACGACCTGATCGAGGCTGGCGTGGACATTCTCAACCCAATCCAACCGGAGAGCATGGACTTCGCGCAGGTACATGCGCGCTGGGGGGACCGGCTTTCCTTGCACGGAACCATTGGCACGCAAACGACCATGCCTTTTGGAACACCTGCCGATGTGCGCGCGACCGTACACCGGCACCTGCGCCTGGCCGGGAAGCGGGGTGGGCTTCTTTGCGCGCCGACGCATGTGGTGGAACCGGAAGTGCCGTGGGAGAATATTGAGGCCTACCTGGCAGCTTGCCGGGAGTTCGCGCCATAAAGAGGGGAAATTGAAACGCATGAAGAGCATGGTTCGCTATCATCTGCGCGTCACGTTGACGCCTGATCACCACCGGCAGGAGGAGCAGGCGCTGTGGCAGGTCATCCGCAAAGCCCGGGTCGACGAGGTCATGTTCTTTGTGCCGCATGCCGAGGAGCGCTCAACCGGCCTGGGTACGGACGCGGAGAATGCAACCATGGCGCGGCTGCTGGCGCCGGTTTTCCGGCGCCTGCGCCAGGCTGGCATCGCCCCCTCGATCAATTTTTGGTGGACCGTGGCGTTCAGCGAGTTTGCCGGCCTGCGGCGCGATCAGCACCATCAGTTCGATTTCCGCTGGGCCGTGAGCACGGACGGCCGCACGAGTGTCGCTGTGGCCTGTCCGGCCTGCCCCGCTTGGCGTGCGCAGGTCGGGAAGATGTACCAGACCTATGCCGCGCTCAAGCCGGCCCGGATCTGGATTGATGACGACGTGCGCATGACCCTGCGCGCGGACATGCACTCGCCCTGTTTCTGCGAGGCCTGCCTGGAGGAGATGACGCGGCGGACCGGGCGCACCTTCACGCGCCCGGAACTGTTGGCAGCCATCCTCGCCGATGCGCCCAACCCGGTGCGCGCCGCCTGGCTCGATTACCAGGGCGACTTGGAACGTGACATCGTCGCAGGGCTCGCCCAGGCGGTGCATGCAATCAGCCCGGAGACGGCGATGGGGCTCATGCATTCCAGCTTCGAAATCCATGCCGCCGAAGGGCGGCGGTGGGCGGAGCTTGTGGCTGCACTGGGAACGCCGGCGCCCATGTGCCGGCCCGGCATGGGGCCGTACATGGATACAACGGGGCCCGACTTTGCCGGCGGCCTCAGCGGCATGCGCCTGGAGCAGGCCGCGTATCCGGCGGGCACGCAGATTGCCCCGGAGATCGAGAACTACCCGCAAACGCCCTTCACGAAATCCGTTGCCTTTGTGCGGGCGGACCTGGAAATGGCCCAGCTGTGCGGCATCCGCGAGATGACTTTTTCGATCTACCGCTTCGGCGGCCGGCTGGACCTCGAAACCCGACGCGAAGACATTTGGAGCGTGCGCCTCGGAGCGCTCAAGCCGCGCCTGCAGGCGATCGCTGACCTCGGGATCACGCGCGACCAGATGCGCGGCGTGGGTCTGTGCTGGCACGAGGAGGTCTGCCGCCACGTGCGCGGTGTGGCACAGGAGCCCAAGCCGATCTTCCTCTACCGTGAGCGACCGTGGGATCAGGCACTGCCCTTGATGGGGATGGCCACGACGTATGTCACCGGCGAGATCACGGCCTTTGCCGGCGAGCAGCTTGCGGCGCTGTCGGACGAGGAGCTGCGCGCGTGTTTCAGCCGGGGCGTGCTGTTGGACGCACGCGCCGCTGAGGCGCTGCTGCAGCGCGGCAAGGGCGCATGGGCCGGGATAGCCGGCCGCCTGCCCGATGTCGCGTCCAGCCAGGAAACCATCGAGGATGCCCGCTTCGGCGGTCTGGCCGGCGACATCATCAACCTGCGCTGGTGCGGTCAAGCCTGGCAGTTCAACTGGCAGCGCGGTGCGCGAGTCGTTTCGCAACTGCGCGGCTATGATGGCAACGTCCGCGGGCATGGCGTCACGGTGTTCGAGAATCGCCTCGGCGGCCGGGTGGTTGTGTATCCGTTCGACAGTCAGGTGCGCAGTGTTGTCGGCCTGGGCATCGCCTTTCCGCCCATGGTGTCCCCCTCGTTCCTGAACCGGCCGCGGCAGGCGCAACTGCTGGACCTGCTGGAGTGGGCCGGCGGAAAGCCGCTGCCTCTGGTGGTGCCGGAGTCGCCGACAGTGTATCCCCTGCTGGCCGAGCAACCCGGGCGGTTGGTCGTCGGCGTGGCCAACCTGCTGGCCGATCCGATTGCCTCACTGACCCTGCGCCTTCGCACGCCAGCCTTCACTGTCCGGCGGGTGCGCGCGCTCGACGCGGCCGGTCGCTGGAAGACGTGTCGCGCCACAATCGGCAAGCCGTCAAAAGGCGCCGTCACGATCCGGACCGGCGTGACGCTGAACTACCTCGATGTGACCGTGCTGATCGTGGACTAGCAGCCTGTCGGACTTCGCCTTGCGGAGGCACAAGCCGTCTGCCGACCCCGCTGCTAGTTGAGCCACCCGCTGTCAGCGGGTGGCGAAGACTCAAGTACCGACTGCAAATGCGTGCTACTATTTTGCTAGCGACTTCTTTTGATCCTTAGCGCCTCCGGCGGTAAACTTTGAAGTTAATGAGCTAAGAACGCCCTGTTACAACACATCCTATGGAGTCGCACACCGATGAACCCGACAGCAAACGGACTTGAGCGCGGCCGCCGGGCCGGGCTTGGCAAGGCCAAAACGTTTTACAGCGAGATGGAGGCCCAGTTCACGTTCTGGCACACGCTTCATCCCACGGCGGCGGACATGGATTTTGCCTCCACCATCCGTGAGCTGGACCGGAAGCGGCTTGCAGATGAGCCGAGCCTGGCACAATTCCCCGAACTCCGCGGTCATGCGGAGCTGCTGCGGGGCGAGCGCCAGGGGTTCATGGAGGCATCCGGGCTCGATGAGACCGCGACCGCCTTTTTCTATTCGTCCGACTACTTTCTGCGCCGGCCTCTGAACGCGCATCACCTGGCGCGCTACGAGCTGGTGACCGCCCCGGACGCCGGCTGCACCAACGTGTTCGTGCCCGGCGGCGCAGAAGGCGTGACCATCGGCGACAACCGGGATATCGCGCTCCCCAAAGACATGGACCTGTACAAGAATTGGCGGCCGGATGACCTGTTTGCGCGCAACCGCGATGGCGTGCACTGGTCGCAGGGCGCGGTCTCGGCGGCCGTGCTGCTGGACGACGAACCGTCCTGCTCTTTTCCGGCCGACCCGTTCACCTACACGCATCTGATCCCCCGCGAATGCTTTGAGAACATCGACGTGTTCATCGAGTTTCTGACCCGCTTCAACGAGTTTTGGGGACCGGGAAACCGCATCCTGGTGGACAAAAAGCTGAACGCGGTGGCTGTCGACAAGAGCAATTGCCGCGTGGCCTTCCGCATGCCGACTGTCAACGGCGCCGTGGCCGTGACCGCCTGCGCCTACCTGGACGACCAGATGAGCGCGCACCAGCTCGAGCGCGCCGCCCGCGCCGCCAAGATCAAGGGCGAAACGATCGACGACAGCCTCGACTACAACTACCACCTCGGCTCGAGAAAACGCTACCAGCGCCTGGTTGGGCTCGCCGAGGCCGCGGCAAAGGGCAAGCCGTCGATCCGGGACCTGCTCGACATTGTGTCGGATCACGCTGTGCCGTACCCGGACCGCGTCTGCCTGGCAGGCGAGTCGAGGAACTACCCGCACCGCAACCCGAACGAAAACTGGTCCATCATTCAGCACGCCGCCGTGATCTCCGGTCCAAACCAACGGGCGCTGTACCGCTCGGTGCAGAGCCGCGAGACGCTCCAGGCGGTCTACGAATATCCGGCCAAACTGCTGCTCGCTCCCGGCGTGCAGATGAAGCCGGAGTGGCAGGCGGACATCAGAAACGCATAAAACGAAGGCACAAGGCAAGGACACCGAGAGCACAGAGAGGAACAGAGACCACAGAGAAATACCTGACTGCGGCCGGCGATCCGGCCGCAGCAGCATGAATTTCGCTCTGTGCTCTCATCGTTCTCTCAGTGGCCTCCGTGTCCTTTCACTTGGATGATCCAAGATACATACGAAAACATGTATCATGTGCGAAGGCTCAAGCAGCCTCTTCAGACTCAAGGAGACCCAACCCATGCAACGCGGTGAAATCCGGCTCTACAACGAAACCCTGGCCGACCTGTCGAACTACCTGCTGACGCGGGGCGTGCCGCTGCCGCCTGGTGCGGTGCGCAATCCGGACCGGTTGCGCGTGGTCAACGCCAGGGGCAAGGTGCTGGCCAGTGCGGGCAAGGTGCTGCAGCGGCGGGCGGACGGCAGCATCGAGTGGCTGCTCATGGACATCCTGGCGCCGCTCGGCGGACAGGAAAAGACATCGATCTTCATCGAGCCGGCATCTGGCCGGCAGCCGGCGGTGAAGAACCCGGTCAAACTGGTGAAGCAAGGCCGGCAGATTACGCTCTCCAACGGGCACAGCTCCGTGACGGTCTCTGGCGAGGGCGGGTCCCTGGTTCGCAAGTTGATGGTGAACGGCCGCACGATTGTGGGCGAGGGGATGCTGGTAGATTTGGAGTGTGTGGATGCGGGCGGCAAGATCCACCGCGCCAGCCTTGCAGGCGCGTACAAGATGACGGTCCCTCACCGCAACCCGCTGCGCACAGTGGTCATGCTGGAGGGCAGGCACGAGGCGCGCGACGGCGCAACCTTCATGGATTTCGCGCTGCGCTTTACGCTCACGGCCAACAGCCCGGATGTGAAGATCGAGCATACCTTCTACTGTCGCGAGCCGCGCGAGGGGAAGATTGCCGTCCGCTCCATGCGGCTGATCATGCCCACAACCATGGACGGCGGCGCGACCAAGCTGCTGCGGCAGAGCACCCGCGGCTACGACTGCGTGTGCCAGGATCTGGAAGTGAAGGAAAACATTGAGCTCGTAGCCTCCGGCACCGGCGACCTGGACAGCTACAAGGACCCGGGCGCCGGCGTTGCGCACCAGTCCGCCGGCGGCGCGGTCTTTCTCCGCAATCCGGACAGCTTCCATGAGAACTGGAGTGAGTACCCGTTCCAGATGCGGCCGGGGCAAAGCTCCGGCTTCCGCACCTGGCACGCCAGCGTCGGCATGCGCCATGTCCTGCCGGGCGTCGGCTGGAAGCAGAAGGATTTCACGCTGGTGACGACCTTCGAGCATTTCCGTCAACTCCATCCCAAGGCCATCGACATCGACGAGAGCCAGATCACCTGGTCAATCTGGCCAGCCTGGGCCTCCCCGATGCAGGTCGTGCAGGGCGTCTCAAAAAGCCACAGCTTCTGGATCACGGGAGAAAAGCGCGCCCTGGACATGGACGAGGTGATCGACGTCCTCGGCCGCTGGGAATGCGGCTACGTCGAGCCGGTGGACGTCTCCTTTGACCCGGCCTGGCCGGCGTTTTGCCAGGTGCTCGACTGCCAGCACCTGCTCGCGTACCAGCCGGAAAAGTACCCGCTGCTGGAGAATCTGATCGAGGTGGCACCCGCGGCCGGTAATCCGGGACGCCACACCTACGACCGCATGCCGGCAACCGGCATGTTTAATTTCGGGGATAACGTGGGTGGCGGCATCGCCGGCAGCACCGATTCCGGCACGTGCGATAATAACGAGGACGACACCCGGGTGTTTTTCCCGCTGCAGCAGTTCCTGCGCACCGGCCACACCTACTGCTGGGACTTCGGCAAGGAGATGGCCCGGCATCACATGGAGGTGGACTTCTGCGAGTGGAGCACCGAGGACCGCCGGCGCGGCGGCCTGATCGCGCACACCGGCGGGCACTTTATCGGCTGCGTCTATCCCAGCCATCAATGGGCCGAGGGGTTGCTGGCCTACTACTACATGTCTGGCGATGAACGCGCCCGGAAGGCCGTCATCGGTTGCGGCGACAACAACGTCTGGTGGGCTTACAACAAGACCGAGCTCACCTGCTGCGACGGACGCGAGGCCGGCATGCCGCTGGTGAATCTGGCCGCCGCCTATCGCCTGACGCGCGACAAAAAGTACATCCAGGCCGCGCAGCACATCATCAAGAACTTCTTCCACAAGTGGATGAAGAAATACGGCACGTTCAAGTATCCGTACCCGCAGAGCTGGCAGAAGGTGCCGCACAAGCTGATCACCGGCTACGGCGACTGGTCCAGCTTTGCCGGCCTCTACCGCCTCTGGGAGGTTACCGGCGAGGAGGAGTTCCGCACTCTGGGCGTGAAGATGCTCAAAGACAGCGTCAAGCCCGGCTCATTCAGCTTGAACGACATCCGCGGCATGGACTTCTTTGCCGCCTGGGCGCTCGGTCGCATGACCGGAGACATGGACGACGTGTTCGAGCGCGTTGCCCGCGCGGTGCCCATGCTGCTGCGGCGCGGCGGCCATCCGCTGCGCCGCCTGCACTTTCTCAAGGAGATGGATGTGCGCGGCCTGATCGATGAGCAGCAGGTCGGCAACCGCCCCGGCGCAATCTGAGCGGGAAGGTTTGTCACATGCTGTACAAGGACGACTGGGACGAGTGCAGGCAGTGGCAGGCTGCGTGGCTGCGCGGTGAGGACGCCGCGCATTGGGCGCTTGGGGTCCTGGCGCCACGGGAACGGCCGCTCACCGTGCCGCCGCCACCCCCCCGGCCACAGGAGCCGCGCCAAGCCTGGCTGGACTACGAAGGCAATTTGGCCCGGGCACAACTGCCGTTTGCCAGCATGTTCTGGGGCGGGATTGACCACCCGTACATCACGGCCAACCTCGGCCCCGGGAGCCTGAGCCTTTTCCTCGGTGCCAAGCCGGGCTTTGGCCCGGATACCATCTGGCACGAGCCGTGTTTTGACGATCCCGCCAAGGTGGATCTGGCGTTCAATCCTGACAATGAATACTGGCAGTGGACGCGCAAGGCGCTGGCGTACTACAGGGCGGCCGCTCGGGATCGGTTCCTGGTGGCCATGCCGGACCTGACCTCGGGGCTGGATTGTCTGGCTCAGCTTTTTGGCACACAGCCGCTGTTGATGTTCCTGCTCGAGTGTCCGCAGGAAATACACCGGCTGCTGCACCAACTCGAGAAGATTCACGACCGGGTGTACGACGAACTGCGCAAGATCATCGTCGACGACCACGGCGGCAATGCCGTGCCGGTGTTCCAGATCTGGGGCCCCGGCCGGACGCTGGTCACGCAATGCGATTTTTCGGCCATGATTTCGCCGGACATGTTTGCCGAGTTCGTCATGCCGGGGTTGGAGCACCAGTGCTCCCGGGTGGATCACAGCGTCTATCACCTGGACGGCCCGGCGGCTTTGCGGCACCTGCCACTGTTGCTCGGTGTTCGCAGCCTGACAGCCATTGAGTGGACCCCCGGCACGCCAAACCCTTACGCCGCCGATCTCTGCTGGTGGGATAAGGTCTGGAAACCGGTGTACGCGGCGGGGAAGCGGGCGCATGTCTGGGCCGTGCCTCCGGATCAGATCGCGCCCTTCCTTGGAAAGTTCGGCCGGCAGGGCACGCTCATCACGACGGGGTGCGAAAGCGAAGCGCAGGCGCGGCAGTTGATTCGGGAAACAGCATAGCAGTGTAGAAAAGGAAGATTATATACATGGCAAAGAAAACGGTATTGACTTCCAAAGAGCGGGTCCGCCTTTCCTTGAACTGGCAGGAACCGGATCGGGTGCCGATTCAAGTCTATCTTACGCCGGAGATGGAGCAGCGGCTTAACCGGCATTTCACCCGTACGGCTGGCGTGGCCGCGAGCATCCAGATCGAGCCGGGCATCATGGCCTCTTCCAACGAGGTTGTCTTGCGAAAGCTCGGGGTCGATTTCCGCGGCATCTGGCCGGCCTACCGGGGGCAGCGCCAGCCGCCGCGCGACGGCCTGACCTTCATCGAGATGGGGCTCGACATCCTCGATGCCATGCAGCCCGAGCCCGTGGGCATGGATCCGGAAACCATCCGGAAACTGTGCAGGGGCAAGCTCGCCTTTTGCGGCCTGATCAGCACGCAGCAGACCCTGCCCTACGGCAGTGTCGAGGATTGCCGCCGCGAGGCGCGCCACCGCCTCGACGTGATCGCCCCGGGCGGCGGCTACATCTTTTCGCCGGCCCACTGCATCCAGCCGGACACCCCGCTTGAGAATGTCCTGGCCATTTACGAAGAGGCACTGGGGCATTCACTAACCTAACCTGGCCAGAAAGAGAACGGTTCATGAAAAATGAATCCTACGGAATATTGCCTGACGGCCGGGCCGTCACCCGCTACACCCTGACGAACCGTGGCGGGATGATCCTGCGCGTCATCAACTACGGCGCCATCGTGACTGAACTCCATGCGCCGGACCGCGACGGCGTGCTGGCCGATGTCGCGCTGGGTTACGACAGCCTGACCCGGTACCTGGAGAACAAGCCCTATTTCGGAGCAATCATCGGCCGCGTGGGCAACCGCATCGGCCAGGCCAGATTCACGCTGGATGGTCAAACATACACCCTGGCGCAGAACAACGGCCGGAATCACCTGCACGGCGGGCTCAAGGGGTTCGACAAGGTGCTGTGGCACGGCGAGGCGGTGCAACGTGCCGGCGCCGCGGGCGTGAAGTTCACCTACCGCAGCGTGGACGGCGAGGAAGGCTATCCCGGCAATCTCGATTGCGCGGTGACGTACTGGCTCGGCGATGACGACAATGCGTTTGAGATCGAATACGCCGCCGTGACCGACAAGGCCACGCCGATCAACCTCACCAACCACAGTTACTTCAACCTCCGCGGTCACAACAGTGGCGCGATCCTGGACCATGAACTGCTGATCAACGCGTCGCATTTCACCCCGGTCGACGCAACACTCATTCCCACGGGCGAACTGCGCGCCGTCACGGGGACGCCGATGGATTTCACCACCCCCGCTCGCATTGGCGCCCGGCTCAACGCCGATGACGAGCAACTCCGGTTTGGCGGCGGCTACGATCACAACTGGGTGCTCGACAAAACCAGCCCCGGCGAACTTTCGCTGGCGGCGCGGGCGCACGAGCCGCAATCGGGGCGCGTCATGGAGGTCTGGACCACCGAGCCCGGCGTGCAGTTCTATGGCGGCAACTTTCTCGACGGCAGCAGCGTCGGCAAGGGTGGGGCAGTTTACCATCGCCGGAATGGGCTTTGCCTGGAAACCCAGCATTTCCCTGATGCCGTGAACCAACAGGGGCGCGCATGCTGGCCTTCGGTCATTCTACGACCGGGCGAAATCTATGCCCAGCGAACCAGTCATCGATTCTCCTGCACGAAATAATCGATCCGCTGCGGCCGCCACGGAGGGCGGCCCTCCAGAACGGTGCGGACGCTGGAGGGCCGGGTTCTGTCCCGGCCGCGGTCCTCGGTATGGCCGCCACGGAGGGCGACCCTCCTGTTCCGTTTGTCAAGCACGTGCTAGTTTTGGTCAAGCGGCATGCCTTGTTTTACGACCGTGCGTGTGTAAACCTAATCGCACGCGAAGATTGACCCTGGGAACCTGTCGGACTCAGGCTTTCGTTTGATTGTTTATTACACTAACTTTGGAACTTGGCGGTGGCTTCCCCTGACTAGCAGTCTGGTCGGGAGACGGGTTGTGTTTTTACAAGGTTAAGCCCGACTGACTGCTAGCGCTGTTGTGCCTGGCTCGTCGCGTTCGTTTTCAGCAAGTGGACCTCCTGCACAAGGACTTCAGCATGATCCGCAGCGGTTTAGCTTCTGTCACCTTTCGCAAACTCGACTGCGTAGCGGTGGCGCGTCTGGCGCGCACGGCTGGCCTGGCCGGCATTGAGTGGATTGGCGATGCCCACGCGCCGGCGGGTGATCTGCGCATGGCGCGTGAGGCGGCGTCGGCAACGGCTGACCAGGGCCTGGCAGTCGCCGGATACGGTTCCTACTTCCGCGCCGGCGAGAAGCGCGCGGATCTGCCGGAGTTTGCGCGCGTGCTCGAAAGCGCCGTGGCACTCGGCGCGCCGGTGATCCGTTCCTGGGCCGGCCTGCGCCCGTCGGCGCAAGCCGATGCCGCCTATCGCGCCAGGGTTGTGAAGGAGCTGATCGAAGCCGGTGCGCTCGCCCGGGCCGCGGGGAAGAAACTGGCACTCGAATACCATGCCGGCACGCTCACCGACGACGACGCCTCGGCCCTGACGCTGGCGCGCGAACTGGAGGGCTCGAACGTAGATTTTTACTGGCAGCCGCACAACCACAATCTGGCCGACAATCTCGCGACCTTGCGGCAACTCGTGCCGCGCCTCGTGAACCTGCATGTTTTTCAATGGCAAGCCAGCGCCACGGGTCAGGATCGCCGCCCGCTCGCCGAAGGCGCCGCCGAGTGGCCGCAATACCTGTCCACGCTGGACCAGAGCCGCGACTATTATGCGCTGCTGGAATTTGTGCGCAACGATCAGCCCGAGCTACTCCACGCCGATGCCGCCACGCTCAATGGCTGGCTGGCGGCATTGGGTGGAACTCAAATGACGAAATAGTAAAATGATGAAAACCCCCAGGAAGATTCGAGTCGGTGTCGTAGGCGTTGGTCGAGGACAGACCTTTATGCACCAGGCATCGGCTGCAGGTCTGGAACTCGTCGCCATCTGCGACACATGGAAAAAACGGCTCATGGAAGTCGGTAAGCAATACCGGATTGCCACCTACACTGATTTCGACAAGTTTCTCGATCATGACCTGGACGCGGTGGTGCTGGCCAATTACTTCCACCAGCATGCGCCGTTTGCCATCCGGGCGCTGGCCGCCGGCAAGCATGTGATGAGTGAATGCGCCGCCTGCGGCACGCTGGCGGAGGGGGTTGTACTCTGCCGCGCAGTTGAGAAGAGCGGCAAGATCTACATGTTCGCGGAAAACTATCCGTACACCGCCTTCAACATCGAGATGGCGCGGTTGTATAAAGCCGGCGAGATCGGCCGGGTGCTGTATGCCGAGGGCGAATATAATCATCCCATGTCGATGGAAGCAATGCAGTCGATCGCTCCGGGGATCAGCCACTGGCGCAATAACCTGCCCGCCACCTACTATTGCACGCACGCCCTGGCGCCGCTGATGACGATCACCGATACCCTGCCGAAGCGGGTGACCGGTTTCGCCATCCCGCTGGCGACGGACAGCCGCAAGCCCCGCCTGTGGAAGCAGCAGGATGCGGCGGGCCTCATTCTCGCCACCATGGATAACGGGGCCGTGTTTAAACTGCTCCAGTTTGGCCTCCCGGGACACAGCATCTTCTACCGCCTGCACGGCGAGTGTGGCCTGATGGAGACCGGCCGCGGACCCGGCTACTGGGGCCCGGGTAACGTGCGCATCGTGCATGACGAATGGGATTTAAAAAAAGGGCAGACGCCGGAGAGCAGCTACTACCCGCAGTTCCCGGATTGGGCGCAGGCCGCATTGAAAGCCGGTCACGGCGGCGGCGACTGGTTCACCAACCACTACTTTGCCGAAGCCATCCGCAGCGGCCAGCAACCCTACCTGAACGTCTACCGTGGCGTGGCCATGTCCGTCGTGGGGATTTTGGCTTGGAAGAGCGTGATGGACCACGGCAACAGTTACGAAGTTCCCGACTTCCGCAAGGAATCGTCCCGCCGGAAATGGGAAAACGACACCTGGAATCCGCTGGACCTGGACAATCCGATGGCCCCGCCAGTGGGCTCGCGCGGCAAGCGGGAAGTCCTTCCCGAAGGGCTCAAGGCTGCCCGGGCAATCTGGAAGCGGAGCGGTCGCCCATGACCACCACACGCGGATTCAGCGAATTTGACGCTCGGTGGCAGTCCAATGCCCAACTGGCCCGCGACACGATCGCCTTGCGCCCGACGCAGGGCATCCCCACCTGGCTGTTCCAGACCATGCAGTGGTCGCAACTGGAAAGTCTATCCGGCAACCCGCCGGGAAGTTATCCAAAGGAACCGGGCCGGGTCTGCCTGGACTTCATGCTCAAGGGACCCTATGGCGGTTTCTTCACCTTTCCCGGCTTTCTCTACTATCACTACGGCTATGAAAATTACTTCATGGCCTATGCGCTCTACCCGGAGGTGATCGAACGGGGCTTCACAATTCATGCCGACACCTCCGTGGTGTATAACCGCATCGCCGCCCGCGCCATTCTCGAGGGCCACCTGCCAAGGTTGATTCGCCTCGATCATGACATGGCTGATTCGCGCGGCACGTTGGTGGACGTGAAGACGCTGGACCAACGCTGGTTCCCGCACTTCGCCCGTGCGATCCAGCCGTTCATGGATGCGGGTATCCGGCTGATCTGGCATTGCGACGGCAACCTCTTGGAGATGGTGCCGCGGCTTCTGGAGGTTGGTATCGGCGGTTTTCAGGGATTCCAGTATGAGGACGGCATGGACTACGAGCGGATCTGCCAGATGAAGACCCGCGACGGCGGCGACCTCTTCATTATCGGTGGCGTTTCGGTGACCACCACCTTGCCGCTGGGCAAGCCGGCGGAGGTCAAACGCGAGATGGACTGGCTGGTCGCGAAGGGGCCGAAGGTCGGGCTGATGCTCGGCTGCAGCAGTTCCATCGCCCCCGGCGTGCCTCTGGAGAACATGAAAACCCTGATCGATGGGTTCGCACATTACCGGCAGCATGGGCGCGGCTGAAGAGGAAGGAATGCGCATGACCCTGGAACACATCTCTCGTGGCACGACGCTGCTCACGGCGGCGCTTTGCCTGCTGGCAAACAACGCGACAACGGCTGCTGAGCCGCCGGCCGGCACGAAGATCGTCCATCCGGCAGACGGCGCGATCATGGTCTATGTGCCAGCCGGCGAGTTCACCATGGGGCTCGACGAAGCCGAGGCCGATCAGATCGCCAAGGACTTGGGGTACAGGAAGGCTGACGATCTTTGGGCCTGGGAAGCGTATCCGAAGCACAAGATCCAGGTGCCGGGCTTTTTCATTGATCAGTGTGAAGTGACGGTCGCGCGCTGGCAGAAATATATCCAGGCGACCGGCGCCGTTCTGAAGTCTACGGAAACATCCCGCCACTTCGACAAGCCTGCCGAACAATCGCTGCCCGCCGCCGAGATCCCCTGGAACGACGCGAAGAAGTACGCGGCCTGGGCTGGTAAGGCGCTCCCCACCGAGGCGCAGTGGGAGAAGGCCGCGCGCGGCACGGACGGACGGCTCTATCCGTGGGGGAACGAGCCGCCCACGACTGCTCGCGGGCACTTTGGCACAAAGGACAAGACACCGGACCTCTACACCACCGTCGGCAGTTATCCCCAAGGCGCCTCGCCGTGCGGCGCGCTGGACTTGTTGGGCAACCAGTACGAGTGGACCGCTGACCGGCTGGTGCCGTATCCCGGCAATCCCCAGGCGGACAAGATGAAGGCGTATGGCGACGGCTCGCTCGTCTGCGCACGCGGCGGTTCGTGGTATCACGGCTGGATCGGTTTCTATGCGGCCAAGCGCTTCGGCCTGAAGCCGGACGAAACCTACTACCACATCGGTTTCCGCACGGTCTGGTCGCCGCCGGCCGGATACTTCGAGTCCGATGCCTTCCGCAGCGCGCGCGTGCCGCCGTTCAAGGTTCTGCCGGCAACGGCCTATCACATCCTGCCGGAAACAACGACCGAGGAGTCTGGCTATTTTTCGCTTTGCGAAGGCCGGAACGGCAAGATCTACGTCGGGTCCGCCGCCTACGGCCGCGATTCCTACCTAGTCGAGTTCGACCCGGCGACCGAAAAAATGCGAGTCGCGTTGGACACGCATAAGCTGGTCGGGTTGCCGCTGACGCCGACCGGTTACGCGGCGCAGTCCAAGATCCATACCCGTAACTTTGTCGGGCCATCGGGGAAAATCTATCTGGGTTCGAAGCAGGGGTATCCCTCGGCAAAGGAGAAGGAAACCGGCCAGATCCCCATCTATCGCGGCGGGTATGTCATGACCTTTGATCCGGCCACCGACGCCGCCGCCAACCTCGGCATGCCCATGCCATTGGGCGACCCGCGCCTGCCGAAGGAGGCGAAGGAAGGCGAAGGCGTGATCGATGTCGCCGCCGATGAGGCGCGCGGCCTGCTCTACGTCATTACGGCGGAACACCAGCACTGGATGCTCTTCGACACCCGCCACCCGGAGAAAGGCTACCGCGACCTCGGGCCTATTCTGCGTAACCAGCCGAACACACTGATCGACGGGCAGGGGCGGGCGGCGGCCATCACCGAGGATTACCGCGTCGCGCGCTATGATCCTGCTGCGGACAAGGTCACGGTTGTCGAACTGCTGGTTGAGGGGCGTCCGTTCCGTGACGTCATCGGGCCAACCGCCCTTCATCCCGACTGGCGATTGGCGGCCGATGGACGCACCGCCTACCTGCAACTGCTCAATGACGCGCGCCTGTTTTCGCTCGATCTCAGCGGCGCCGCCGGCCAACCGGTTATTGCCCGGTCGCTCGGCAACCGCATCTCCGGCAGGAATCCGGACTCCCGCGGTGCGCTCAGCATCGGCCCCGATGGCCGCGTGTACTCCGTTGTGCGCATCGACAACGACACCGGCTTTGGCAGCGGCTACCTGCACCATCTGGTCCGCTACGACCCGCGCCAGCAGCAGATGGAGGACCTTGGGGTGCTGACCGTGAAGAACCCGCAGTTCTTCGACTTCAAGGCGCCCGCTGTCTTGAACCCCGACGGAACCGGGCGGCCCACCCATGGGTTTCACACCTTGCCCGACGGCACGCTTACGCCCTTGCATCATCACATGGCCTGCACCGTGGCGCACGATGGCACAATGTACGTAACGATCATTTATCCCTTCACGCTCCTGAGGGTTCCGACGATATGAAACTACAGAACTTTGAACATACCCGCGCGGAGTTGGTCGCAGCTTTCCAGCGTAAACTTGCCGAAACGCCCGCGTGGAAGGGCCAACGCATCAAACTATCCTGGAGCAACTGGGGGTTCGGGATCGAAGGATTGGAGGACACGGCGCAACGCCTGGAACGGAACGGCGTCGAGTGGATCGAGTTGCATGGCAATCGCTACGGCAACGACCTGGGCTACCGCGCTCAGGACGTGCTGTCGACGCTGGGCCGTCACGGTATCCGGGTGGCCGGGGTCTGCGGTATGTTCGGCCCCGAATGCGATCTGTCCAGCAACTCGGGTATTGTGCGGCAGAACGCGATCGATTACATCCGCCGGAATCTCGACCTCTGCCAGGCAGTGGGCGGGTCGTACATGCTGGTCGTGCCGGGGGCTGTCGGGCGACCGCGCGCCTATGACGACTGCGAATTCGATCGCTCCGTAGAATCGCTGGGTATCGTGGCCGAGGGCCCCCGCTTTGCGACCCCGGAACCGCTCGGTCCCGGCGGCGACCCGTACCCGGCTATGTTCGGAAAGCCGGACCCGGCACTTTTGGACAAACTGGTATCCGATACGGTCCGCTACTGGCGCGACCGCGAAGAGGCTGTTTTACGCGCCTGAGGTGTTTGGCTATATGAACCGGATGCCAATCTCCGGGTTAAACAAGGAGCACCTGATCATGAGTTCGACCATTGTTGACCCGTCTCGCCCGAAACTGACACCCCGGGAACGATTCCGCCGGCAGATGCATTACCAGACCATCGACCGCGGCGTGCACTGGGAGTTTGGCTATCTGGCGGAAACAATGGACCGCTGGCATCGGGAAGGATTGCCTGCGGAGATCACGGTGGGCGAAGGGTCGGGTTCGGTGGAATCCTATTTCGGCGTTGATTCCTGCCGCCAACTGCCGGTCATGATGCATGTTCATCCCGGTTGGAGTGGCGAGCGCAGGATACTGGAGAAGAAGGAGCATAGCGTCGTAATTCAGTATCCCGACGGCCTGATCTGCGAGGAAAAAAGCGACGGCATTCGAACCATCCCGCGCTACATCAAGTTTCCGATTGCCGACCGCAACGACTGGCAGCGATACAAGGAACGGCTCGACCCGAGCCATCCGGACCGGCAGAAAGTCGACTGGAAAAAAGTGGGTGAAGAAATGCGCCATGCCACCGAGCCGGTGGGGGTGTGGATCGGCAGTTTCTTTGGTTGGCCACGCGATTGGATCGGTTTTGAGAATCTTGCCATGATGACCTATGACGATCGGGAACTGGTCGAAGAGATCGTTGCCACGCTTGGCGATCTGTACTGCAGCCAGTTGGAAATGGCGCTGCGTGAGACGTCCGTGGACTTCGCCTGCGGCTGGGAGGACATCTGCTTCCGCAACGGCCCGATGATCAGCCCGGCCATGTTCAAGGAGATTGTCATCCCGCACGTCAAACGGGTCTGTGACATCCTGCGCCATCACGGTTGCGATGTGATCTGGACCGACTGCGATGGTGACATCCGCGGGCTGGTGCCCCTCTGGCTGGAGGCCGGACTAAACTGCATGTTTCCACTGGAAGTGCACCCCGGAAGCGATCCGGTGCTCCTGCGCCAGCAATACGGTCGGCAGATTCTCCTCCGCGGGGGCCTGGCCAAGTTTGAATTCAGCAAAGGACGCCGGGAGATTCTGGCGGAACTCAAGCGGGTGGAAAAGGTGTTCGAGGAGGGCGGATTTATCCCGCACGGCGATCATCGCATCCCGGAGGACGTGTCGTACGACAACTACAAGTATTACGTCCGCGAGAAACTGTCCATGATGGGCTGGAGTTCGGAGGACATCCGGGGTGTCTGGCCGTTGCGGAACTGTGGCCAGTGGGCAGGCGGGTAGGGACCAGCCGGCACGGTGGTATACCAGCGAACCGCAGATTGACGAATCTCGAACCGCAGAATCATGAAGTCAATTGCGCCCGTTTAGGCACGCAGGCCCACATGATTCTAAACTCTTCAATCGTCAATCTGCGGTTCGCCCCGGAAAATGGAATCGCGCTGGAGGGCCGGGCTCTGTCCCGGCCGCTGTCCAGTCACCGGCCTATACGGAGAGCAGTTAGTGGTGAGCAGGAATCAGAAAGCAAATGACAAATAGTTCGCAGATGCAAACAGCCACTGCCACGCACGAAAAATGTTCCGGGGAACACCTGCGGATTGAGTTGGCGGGCCGCTGGGAGCGCCACGTGGCCGGGGTGCTTGTCGATGTCGTGGAGGTGCCCTCCTCCCGGCCCCCCCTGGGCAGTTACCGGTTGCAGCGGGAGTTTTTGCTCCCCGCGCTGTCAACGGATCAACGCGCCATCCTGCACTTCGACGCCATCACGTACCACGGCACGGTCTGGTTCAACGGGCACCGTTTGGGCGAGATGGGGCCTTATGTCCCGTATGAATTCGATCTGACGCCGTATGCCGTGGCCGGCCGGAACGATCTGGCGGTGGCGATTGTGGACATCGGTGCAGGGCCGGACGGCGAGGGCGCGGCGGAAACCAGTGTCGGCTTAAACCCGGGGTGGGAGGGGTATGGCGGCATCATCCGCGACACCTTCATTGAAATTCGTCCAGCCGCGTTCATCGCCAATCTGCGCTTCTCCTATGTGCTGGCTGATGATTATTGTGAGGCAGCATGCCAGGCGCGGGTCTATTTTGCGGCTGCCCATCCGGCGCAAGGCTCCCTCCGGGTCTCGCTAAGCGATGGCGGCCGCGAAGTGGCCACGGTCACGCAGGCCGTGACGATTCCGGCCGGCGCAAGCGAGACCGATCTGTCATTCACGATTTCATCGCCAGAACTCTGGTCGCCCGAGTCACCCGCTTGTTATCGTCTGACCGCGAGCTTGCAGTCCGATGACGGGGTGGATGCATTTTCATGCATGACTGGATTCCGGTCGTTTGTGGTGCGCGGCAACTCCTTCGAGCTGAACGGGAAACCCGTTGTGTTGAAAGGGGTGTGCCGGCACGACCTGTGGCAGGATCAGGGCTTTACGCTGACCCGCGAGCAGATGGCGAAGGACATGCGCCTGATCAAGGCGCTGGGCGCCAACTTCGTGCGTCTGGTCCACTATCCGCATCATCGCCACGTAGTGGAACTTGCCGACGAACTGGGGCTGATGGTCAGCGAGGAACCCGGTTATTGGCAGGTCGATTTTGCCGTGGTCGATCGTAGCGTGATTGACGTGGGTTTGCGCGTACTGGAGCGGACCATCAGACGGGATTGGAATTCGCCCTCGGTGGTGGCCTGGTTTTTGGCGAACGAAAGCTTCAACACCGAGTCCTATATTCTCGAAGGTCGAGCGCTTTGCCGTTCCCTGGATGTCTGGCAACGTCCGGTCTCCCAGGCCGGCCCGATGGGCAAAGGGAACGGATTTCCGCCGAAGCAGGGCGTCGCGCAGTTTGATGGCATGGATTTCACCACTGCACACCCTTATACGCTTGAATTGGCGGCCTTCCGGCGTGTGGTGGACGCCCACGGCCCGGCTCGGCCGATTGTGTTTACGGAGTGGGGCGGCAAGACCTGTGGGTTCCCGCAAGCGACCGATTCCCTGCGCTGGGACACCGTGGACCATTTCCTGGACTTGATCGAGGATGGCAAGTTGGCCGGGCACTGCCTCTGGTCCTGGCAGGATCTGCCGGAGTTCGGGCGCATCGATGGCGAAATGTGTGAGGGTATTCTGGAAAGCGGCGTGGTCACGCAGGATCGACGCGATAAGCCGGATATCGTCGCGGTGATGGAACGGCTATTTCGTCAGGAGCGCAAGGCGCCCAGTCGGCCGGAGTACAGCGTGCCGGGTTGTACGCCTTGGACTGGCAATAGCCGCTTTATGCCCGTCTGCCTGCAGGCACTGGCCGAGTCGGAGCGTGGCGAGAAGGCCTGGTCTGACCTGGAGGCGCGCCTGGCGGCGGCCTGGCAGCAGCACTTCTGGGCCGCGGGGCAGCAACACTGGAAACGCACCGGCGAGCGGCTCCTGCTCTGGGAAGTTCCAGAGATTCAAGTCGGCGATATCAGGTTCGTGATCCCGCAAGTCGGCCGCCACATTCGGCCGCTGGTGGCCTCGCCCGCCGCGCCGGAGCTCGAAATTCCAATCCACATGCCGGGCCAACGCCTGCACATCCTGGGTAATGTTCTGCTGCCAACCGGGTATCCGGGCCTCGGCCGGCTAGGTGAAACGGTTGGTCACTATACGGTGCGATATGTCGACGGAGAGGTCGCGGTCATTCCCCTGCGCCACGGCTACGAGGTTGCGTCCGCCAATTTGATCTCGGGTGCCACGCGCACTCAGTCCACGGCACTGCATGCGCCGCAGGTCCTCACGTTCGTCAAAGACGTGGCCCGCGAGCAGTATCAGTTCTTGCTCTACACCATTCCGCTTCAGGACCGGGAAGTGGAACGGCTGAGCATTTGTCTGCATTTACAAGAAACCTGTATGTTGACGTTAGCCGTCACCATCGAAATATGAAAAGAGCACTGAATAATATGAAAACACCACAACATCCTTTAGATCATGATACCGGGCAGACGAGCGCATTGGTTCTGGCGCTGCCCATTAATGGCGCGAACTGGATCTGGGCGCCCGGCGCAGGCGCCGCCCCGCACCAGTACCAGTGCTTTCGCAAACAGTTCAGCCTCGCCGGCCGGCCGCGCCGGGCCCGGCTGCAGATCTCGGTTGACTCGGATTTTGTCTGCTGGCTCAATGGCCGTGAAGTCGGACGTGGCCAGTTCAGCGACTGGCCGCAGCGTAAGAGCTTCACCACGTTTGATGTCGCCCCCTTTCTCAAGTCCGGGCGCAATGTGCTGGCCATCCTCGCCTACTATCGCGGCGAGGACTTTTCGGACTACTGCACGGGCCGGCCCGGCCTGATCGCCGCGTTGCAGGTCGGCAAGACGCCGGTCGCCACCGACCGTTCCTGGATAACCCTGCCGCACCCGGCCTTCCGCTTCGGCCCGATGCCGCGTGTGAGCAGTCAGATGGGCTTTACGACCGAGTTCGACGCCCGCCGGGATATCCCCTGGCAGCAGCCGGAGTTTGATGATTCGGCCTGGCCCGCCGTCGCGACGATCGCCGCCGCCACGGACGGATACTGGAACGCGCTCTTCCCGCGCCCGGTGCCGCCGCTGCAGATTGAGCCGCAGGTCCCGATCGCGCTTGCCATCCAGGGCGATTTCATACGCGGCGCCGAGGCCGAGACCATTGCCCGCACCATGCGTGCCGACGCACTCGTCACGCGCAACCCCTGGGAGATATTCGAAAAACCGCCGGAGGCCGTTCCGGCGCACTACACGCCCCACGTCCTTGTCCCCACCGATTTTCTCAAGTCCGGCGGGGAAGGGCTGATCCTCAAGACGCCCGAGCCGGGGAAGACCGGCCGCTTCCTGGTCATCGACCTCGGCCGCGAGGAGGTTGGCTTGCTCACGTTCACGCTCGACGCACCCGCCGGCACCATCCTCGACATTGCACACGGTGAGCACATCGACGACGGTCGCGTGCGTGCCGCCATCGGCAACCGCAACTTCGCTGATCGCTATGTCTGCCGTGACGGCCCGCAGACGTTCACGCTCCCCTTTCGCCGCCTCGGGGCGCGGTATATCGAGGTGCATTTCTCCAACTACGACCGGCCGATTCGTCTGAACTATGTCGGCCTCAGGCCCACTGTGCTGCCCGTCGACTTCGCCGGCGCGTTCACCTGCAGCGATTCACTCGCGGAGAAGATCTTCGCCATCGGCGTGCGCACGCTCCACCTCTGCATGCACGAGCACTACGAGGATTGCCCCTGGCGCGAACAGGCGCTCTACGCCTTCGACTCCCGCAACCAGGCGCTTTACGGCTACTACGCCTTCGGTAATTACGATTTCGCCGCCGCCAGTTTTGAACTGCTCGGACGTGGCCTGCAGCAGGATGGGCTCCTTTCTCTTAACGCTCCGGGACGTTCCAGGATCCGCTCGGGCGTCGGGTTCGTCGACATCAGCTTCCCGATGTTTTCGCTCGTCTGGATCACCACCCTCGCCGAACACTGGCTGCACAGCGGCCGGCCGGTGCTCTTCGAGCAGTTCCAGGGGCAGCTCGGTTTGATGCTGGCCACGGTCTTCGAACGCCTCGACCCGGCGACCGGGCTCTATCGGCATCCGGTCGGGCCCGACATGTGGCAGTTCTATGAATGGGCGGAAGGCCTTGCCGGGGTGTTGGGCGACCCGCAGGAGGCCAGTCGGTTGCATGCGCCGTACAACCTCTTTCTGCACGAAGCCATCGGCAGCTACGCGTGGATGCTTGAGCAGGCCGGGCGCGGCGGCGAGGCCCGGCCGTTCCGCCGGCGGCAGCAGGAACTCGGGCGCGCCATTCACAAAGCCTTCTGGGATGCGAAACGCGGCGCATACGCCACGTACCTGTGCGCCGGGAAGAAGCAGAATTATGCCGAACTCGTCCAGTCCCTCGCGGTCAAGGCCGGGATCGTGCCGGCCGCCGCCGTTGCCAGGTTGCTTGCCCGCTTCGCGCCGGGGGACCTGGTCCCGATGACGCTCAGTTCGCGTCTCTACCAGTTGCTTGCCATGATGCCGCATACGCCGGGCAGCCGTGCCCTCGTGGCCGACACCATCCACACGGAGTGGTCGAGAATGGTTCTTGCCGGGGCCACCAGTTTCTGGGAGACGGGACTTGGGGGCGACGATTTCGGCGATGCCGGCAGCCTGTGTCACGGCTGGAGCGCCCTGCCGGTGTACTATTACCAGGCCTGGGTGCTCGGCGTGCGGCCGCTGGAACCCGGCTTCCAGCGCTTCGTGATCAACCCGTATGCCGAGGGCTTCACGCGCGCCGCCGGCAGCGTGCCGACGCCCTCCGGCCCGATCTCCGTGAAATGGGAACGTACGCCGCGGGGGGTGGCCATCGAGGCCGTGGGGCCCAAAGACCTGCGTCCCGAAGTCAAGTCGCACCCCGAATGTCCGGTCACGACGGCGCGCTACAACGGCGTGGTGGTCGCTCTACAGTGACCGTAGCTTGTGTGCCTCGGTCCATGAACGCAAAGCGGGCGTTGGCCCACGACCCAACATCAAACTCTCAATCTGCGTTAATCTGCGCAACCTGCGGACAGTTCCGAATCAGCGATGAACAAGACGATTCTAGCGGTGGTCACGACGGTGGTGCTCGGGTTTCTCGCCAGGCCGGCGCTGGCGCAGGACCCTGTGTTCGACCTGCCGGCGCTACTGGGCACGCCGTTGAATCCGAAAACCACCAAGACCACCGAGAAGGACGGGATCGTCACCGAAGAAGTGATGTTTCATTCGGAA
>SESD01000225.1_pt1 | contig 35253 bp, 39 predicted proteins | sample 3171411 | NCBI WGS metagenome assembly SESD01 (sample SAMN06051880, study PRJNA518727) | freshwater metagenome | biome: subpolar coniferous forest; feature: holomictic lake; material: water; isolation source: holomictic Lake 442, 16.5 m depth | place: Canada: near Kenora, Ontario | collected...
CGAATAAATCGGTGTGTCTTCGTGAAAAAATAAACCCACAACATTTACCATACCGTGAACGGGTAAAAGTAATAATTTTGCTTCAAACAAACCGCCCAGCCATGAAAATAATTGCGTAAATTGTTCTTTGTTATTCCATAAATCCACCACCAAAATGCCGTCTTTTTTCAACATCGCTTTACACGCCGCGAAAAATTCAAGATTGCACAATGATTCCGCCATACCTTGTGAATCAAAGGCATCAAGCATGATGACGCTGTAAAATTCGCGCTGTAAATTCAACCGTTCCTGCGCGTAATGTGCGCCGTCGTCAATCACGACGTTCAAACGTGAATCGTGCGGCAAATCGAAATAATCATGCGCGACTTCCGCCACCGCCGCACGATATTCAACCGCTTCAACGCGACAATCGGGGAATTGTTTTAACAGGTATTTCGCCAACGAACCGCCGCCCAAACCCATCAGCAAAATATCATCATCGCCCATTTCATAAAATAATAACCAACTCATCATCGCCTTAGCGTAATCAAGCTGTAATTGGTCGGGATTTTTTAACGACATCGCGCTTTGTTGGGCGAACGACCCAAAATGCAATGAACGCACGCCGTTTAATTCACTCACGTCAATCACGCCGTCGTTATCTTCGGTTTGGTAAATTAGTTTATAAGTCATTTTTATCTCTTAGTAGCGAAAGACCTCGACCGTTTAGGGCGAGGATGTAAGCGGCTCAATTCCGAATCTTTCATAGTGACAAAATCTCTCTTATGTTAAGATTTTTCCCAATTGCAATCAGAGGCTGGCATTAGCTCCATGATGACAACTTGAAAAGTAAAGGCTTGAAAATCACTTTCAGCAAAACCCTAGAGAACGGTGTGAAGTCTTGAAAATTAAAAACAACCCGAAGGCTTTCGAGGGCTAGTCTGTGAAGTGAGCGGTGCAGTAATGCCGTCAGCTGCAGAAACTAGCAAGTAGTAGCAATCGATGATACACACCTGCTCCTTAGCGATAAGGAATCCCTGCGGGGAGGATGTCAAAGATTAACTATTTAGACAAGTACGCTATGTTCACATTCACTAGAATCAACCCTTGTGGTTGATAATGCCTCTATTTTTTCAATGAATAAATGGTTTATATTATCCAAACGATTTGCCATGATAACCATCATTTTTCCAGAAAAAACCGAATTTTTAGTGATAAATTGTTCTAGCTCCACTTGGTTTTTAACGATAACTAAGGTTGCATCCGTTAACACTCTTGCCGCGACGTTGCGCGGATGATTTCGATAAAGTGCTATTTCACCGAAAAAGTCGTACTTGTTAATAACCGCAAACAAAATATCTTCTTGATTTCGTTCAATGTAAATTTGGACGCTGCCAGAGAGAACAATAAACATCGTTTTGTCGTTCCCACCCTCTTTAAAAATAACAGTACCTGCTTTAACTTGAATCGTGGGTAACATAAAAACTCCTAAATTTAGACGATAACCTTTATCTGCTTTACTAACCACGCACCAAACGTGTGTACTTGAGAGTAAATTCACCATTAATTGCCTGGTTATATCTGGGTGATGGATACGGCTCGTTTATATTTTAAATCGAATAACTAACTATCTGGACGTATGAACGGTTCGAACTCTGGCAGAAGCTGTTTCTGGCTCTTTTTCATTGCTAGGGGACGGTTTTTTCTCGCCTTTAATTTCCGATAATTCATTTATTTTTTCTAGTAATAAATCGTTTGAACTTGCCAAACGATTTCCCATAATCACCATCATTTTACCGGCAAATGCTGGATTTTGAGCAATGAACTGTTCCAATTGTACCTGTGTTTTAATCACAACCAATTTGCTGTCCTCCATTGTTTTTGCACAGGCACTTCGAGGGCGATTTCGATAAAGTGCCATTTCACCAAAAAAATCGAATGGGTTAATTACCGCTAACTCGACTTCTTTTTCATTGCGATCAAGATAAATTTTGACGCGCCCACTGATAACGATAAACATCATTTTGTCATATGCGCCTTCTTTAAAAATGACGGTATTGGCTTTGATTTGTACTGTGAGCAATGACATAGTGAAAATTCCTGAAAGATGTAAAGATAAATTATCGACGATTCTGTTATGAAATCGCCGACTTTGTTTTTAATTATCAGTCACCGCACCAAGCGAAGCAGAATTGACTAATTTAGCATATTTCGCCAACACACCGCGTGTGTAACGGGGCGCAGGTTGTTGCCATTTTTCTAAACGGCGTGCAATTTCATTTTCATCAACGTGCAAAGTTAGCGCATTGGTTTCCGCGTCAATGGTAATGGAATCACCATTTTCAACAATCGCTAACGCGCCACCGACAAAGGCTTCGGGCGTAATGTGACCGACGACGAAACCGTGCGTGCCGCCTGAAAAACGTCCATCCGTAATTAACGCGACTTCTTTGCCCAAACCTTTGCCCATAATAGCAGAAGTCGGCGACAACATTTCACGCATTCCAGGCCCACCTTTTGGCCCTTCGTAACGAATCACAATCACGTCGCCTTTCACGATGTCGCCGTTCAAAATGGCTTGCAACGCTTGTTCTTCGGCATCAAACACTTTCGCGTTTCCTGTGAATAACAAACCTTCTTTTCCAGTGATTTTGGCGACGGAACCTTCGGACGCTAAATTGCCATATAAAACGACTAAATGGCTGTCTTTTTTAATGGGGTTTTCCAAATCGTGAATCATGTCTTGACCGATTGGATAGGGTTGAACGTCGGCTAAATTTTCCGCTAACGTTTTGCCCGTGACGGTTAAACAATCGCCGTGCAATAAACCGCTATCGAGCAACATTTTCATCAGTGGTTGAATACCGCCAATTTCAATGAGTTCCGCCATTTGATAACGACCGCTTGGTTTCAAATCCGCCAACATCGGAACACGTTTACCAATTCGGGTGAAATCATCGAGCGTAATATCGACGTTGGACGCATTCGCCATCGCCAAAATGTGCAACACCGCATTCGTCGAACCGCCCAACGCAATCACCACGGTAATCGCATTTTCAAATGCTTCTTTGGTCATAATGTCGCTGGGCAAAATGCCTTTTTCGAGCAAATTCAAAACTGCTGCGCCCGCACGTTGACAATCCAATTTTTTGTCTTCTGAAACGGCAGTTTGCGCGGAACTGTTTGGCAAACTCATTCCTAACGCTTCGATTGCTGAAGCCATTGTATTCGCGGTGTACATTCCACCGCATGAACCCGCGCCAGGAATGGCTTTGGCTTCGATTTCGGCTAATTCTGCATCGTCAATTTTATTGTTAGCGCGTGCGCCAACGGCTTCAAAAACTGAAACGACATCGAGTTTTTGGTTTTTGTGACAACCTGGCAAAATCGTGCCGCCGTAAACGAAAATTGCGGGACGATTCAAACGGGCAATTGCCATCATGCAACCTGGCATATTTTTATCACAACCGCCGATTGCCACCACGCCGTCGAAACCTTGGCAACCAATCACAGTTTCAATCGAATCCGCAATCACTTCGCGCGACACGAGCGAGTATTTCATGCCTTCCGTTCCCATCGAAATGCCGTCAGAAATGGTAATCGTGTTGAAAATCACCGCTTTGCCGTTCGCCGCATTCACGCCTTTTGCCACTTCGTCAGCGAGTTTGTTAATGTGCATATTGCACGGCGTAACCATGCTCCACGTTGAAGCCACACCGATTTGCGGTTTTTTGAAATCGTCGTTCGTAAAACCGACCGCGTGCAACATGGCGCGACTCGGTGCGCGTTCCATGCCGTCAACGACTAAAGATGAAAAGGTGCGTGTATTTTTAGTATCTGTCATAAGAATTTTTGGTTATTTGTTTAAAAAAGGTTTAATAATTGTCCCAACTGCTTTTACGTTTCCAGCTCAACTTCGGTAAAATGAAACCCAGCAACACGCCAACTAACGCTAAAACGCCACCGTACAAAAACCAATCTTGATTATCGGTGTTTTGCAGAGCTTGATTTTCGAGTTTTACTTGCTGTAAATCTCGTTCAACATTCACAAATCGCCCTTGTAATTCGTCTTGCTCACTTTTTAGTTGTACCGCGCTGCCTGAAATTTTCTTCAGTTCATTTAATTCACGGCTGAGTTTATCGCGTTCTGTTGCAAGTGATTCCTCAAGTGTTGTACCAGGTGTAATCACTTCTTTTGCAGCTTTCAGTTCGACTTCTAACTTAGCGACTTGCCCTTGCAATGCCGCGATGTTTTTTGCTGAAATATCATCTCTATCGTGTTCGGGAGCTTCTTTTTTCGTGTATTTCGCTTTGATGTAGCCTTCCGTGCCGTCAATCGTTCGCACTTTTACAAAACCAGTGTGCGAAGACATTTCACCCAGTGCCGTCAATGGCGTTCCCGTTGGCAACGATTTAAGTTTGCCGTTGTAACTCGGCGAACTCCACAGCGTTAAATTGTAATCATCTGCAACATAAATAATATCACTTTGAGCGTTTGCGTTAAGACTTACCAACATTAACGCAGTCAACATTAGTTTTTTCATCATGCCCTCATGTTAATCATTGAGTAAAGAAATTTTCGCGTCGCCACACAACAATAATTCCAATAACGCTTTTTGAGCGTGCAAACGATTTTCAGCTTCGTCAAAAACCACGCTTTGTGCGCCATCAATCACGTCAGCACTGACTTCTTCGCCGCGATGTGCTGGTAAACAGTGCATAAATAACGCATTCGATTTTGCTGCCGCCATGACTTGAGCGGTCACTTGATAATCTTTGAAAGCCATTTCGCGCAACTTTTGTTCTTCTTCTTGTCCCATGCTAGCCCAAACATCGGTAACGACCAAATCCGCACCTTTCGCTGCATCAATCGTATTATCAAAAAAGTGAACCCGTTCACCCGCTAACGCCACGATTTCAGGATTCGGCAAATAGCCTTTTGGCGCGGCGATGTGCAACGTAAAATCTAACACCATTGCCGCGTGAATGTAAGAGTGGCACATATTATTGCCGTCCCCAATCCACGCCACCGTTTTGCCGAGAATATCGCCACGATGCTCAAAATAGGTTTGCATATCGGCTAACAATTGGCACGGATGCTCTTTATCGGTCAAACCGTTAATCACGGGAACGCGCGAATTTTCAGCAAAATGCGTCACTGTTTCGTGTTCATGCGTGCGTAACATCACACAATCCACCATTCGCGAAATGACTTTCGCGCTATCGGCAATCGGTTCACCGCGTCCCAGTTGCGTATCACGCGGCGACAAAAATAGTGCGTGTCCACCAAAATGCGCCATGCCTGTTTCAAAGGAAACGCGCGTGCGAGTTGACGATTTTTCAAAAATCATTCCCAACACTTGCCCTTTCAACGGCTGATAATCGTGGTCGCGATTATGTTTTAACATCGTGGCGCGGGCGATAACTTGCCGCAATTCGTCGCTGGTTAAATCCAGCAAGCTGATAAAATGTCTTGGTTTTTTCATGGGTTTGTCTGTTCTTGAATCAACATGGATAACGTGTCTACGAGTTGGGTTATTTGGGTTTCGTCGATAATTAACGGCGGTAATAAACGAATGACTTTATCTTGCGTCACGTTAATTAACAAGCCCGCGTTTAACGCTTTACCGACTAATTCGCTGCAAGGTTCATCTAATTCTATACCAATCATTAAACCTAAATGGCGAATGTTCACGATGTGCGAATTGGAATCTAGTTTTTCATGAAACGCCGCGCAAATCGCGTCGCCTTTTTCAGTCGCCTGAGCAATCAAATTGCTGTCGGTTAACGTCGTTAAAACCGCTAATGCCGCGCTGCACGCCAATGGATTTCCGCCGAATGTTGAACCGTGATTGCCAGCGGTGAATAAATGCGCCGCTTTTCCGTGCGCCAAACACGCGCCAATCGGAACGCCATTGCCCAACGCTTTCGCCAAGGTGCAAACGTCTGGAATAATCTCGTTGTGTTGAAACGCTAAAAATTTGCCCGTGCGTCCGATGCCCGTTTGAATTTCGTCCAACATCATTAAAACGTCGTATTCATCACACAACGCGCGAATTTGATTCAGATAATCTGACGCGGGAATGTTTACGCCGCCTTCGCCTTGAATTGGTTCAACTAAAATCGCCACAATCGACGCATTGTCAGCCAACGCCGTTTTAATCGCGGCAATATCGTTGTACGGCACGCGCACAAAGCCTTCGACCAACGGCTCAAAACCTTGTTGAATTTTCGCATTGCCCGTCGCGCTCAATGTCGCCAACGTGCGACCGTGAAAACTGCTATCAAACACGATAATTGACGGCGTTGAAATACCTTTTGCGTGTCCGAATTTACGCGCCAATTTAATCGCCGCTTCATTCGCTTCCGCGCCCGAATTACTGAAAAAAACGTTGGTCATGCCGCTCATTTCGGTCAGTTTGTCGGCGAGCTTTTCTTGGTTAGCGACATGATAAAGGTTAGACGTGTGTAGCAATTTCGCGCTTTGTTGACAAATTGCTTCATGCACCGCCTGATGTGCGTGTCCCAAATTACACACCGCAATTCCCGATAACGCATCTAAATAACGCTGATTATTTTCATCCCACAACCACGCACCTTCGCCCCGTTCAAACGTAACGGCGAGACGCGCATAAGTAGGCATAATGTGACTGTTCATAACGTTTTGCCTGTCAACAAAAAAAGGGCGGATTATAGGTTTCAATTCCATTGCAATCAAGTCTATGAACACACAGATTTCTTTTCGTTTCATAATGTTGATAGAATTAGTCGGTATTTTTATCCTAACTGGAGCTGTTTTTTATGAGTGTTACCGTTCGTATTGAAGAATTATTACAATCCCATCCCGTGCTTTTATTTATGAAAGGCACGCCCGATTTTCCACAATGTGGTTTTTCAGGTCAAACCGTGCAAATTTTAGAAGCGTGTCAGGCGAATTTTCAGCATTTCAACATTTTTGAAGATTCCGAAATTCGCGAAGGCTTGAAAGTCCATTCAAACTGGCCGACCTATCCACAACTTTATATTAACGGCGAATTGATTGGCGGTTGTGACATCATGATTGATTTGTACAAAAAAGGTGAATTGGTCGAATTGTTAGCAGCGGCAAACGCCATTCGAGCGTAGTTCATGGCAAAAGCAGGCGATTTAAAACGCGGCATGGTGGTCGAAATTAACGGCGTGCCGCACGTCGTCAAAAATGTAGACGTGAAAAGTCCGTCGTCACGCGGCGCATCGACGTTGTATAAAATTCGGTTTAACAATGTTCAAACTGGACAAAAACACGACGAATCGTTGAAAGGCGATGACTCTTTCAAAGACGTAGATTTAGTGCGTGCGAAAGTGCAATTTTCCTACATCGACGACGACAATTATATTTTTATGAACATCGACGATTTTTCACAATACAGTTTGAGCAAAGACGATTTAGAAGATCAAATCGATTTTTTAGGCGAAGGTTTGGAAGGCATTGTGGCGTTATTGGTCGATGATGAAGTGTTAGGCATTGAATTACCCAGCGTGGTGATTTTAGAAGTCGTCGAAACTCCGCCTGCAATCAAAGGCGCGACGGCAAGCGGGCGAACCAAAACCGCCCGTTTAACCACTGGTGCAGAAATTCAAGTTCCCGAATATTTAGAAACGGGCGAATTGATTAAAGTAAACACCGAAAGCGGTAAATTCATGTCCCGCGCGTAGATTAACTTTTTCAGTAGAGTTGCATTTTTGTTGAAAAAATATTCGTCAAATAAAATTGAGCGGTTAAATTGAATAGTTAAAGCAAAGTCACCTGTTTTTCAGAAACTAGGCGAAAGATTAAAAGCCCCGATTTGCATCACGACAAATCGGGGCTTTTTTGTTTGATTCAACTGTATAAAATTACAAATTCAACCACTCTTTAAATTCTGTCAGCGTCATAATGGGTGGCGCGTGAAAAATAGGTTTGATTTCCAAAATATCGGCATCGCCCGTGACTAAAACTTCCGCCATTCCAACCACCGCCAGAATTAAAAACATTTGGTCGGCTTTATCTCGAATTTGCGGCAAACCGTCAGGAATCAATTCGATTTTCACCGTTTCGGCATAAGGCAAAAAATCCGCCAGCAATAAGTGTTGCTCGGCTTTCGTGAGTTTGAATTTTGGATATGAAAACACACGAATTAACTCGCTTACCGTGTCTTTGCTGGCTAACGGAATGATTTCACCGTTTTGCCAACTGTGCCGCAACCACGCCATTTGTTGTTTTGAAAATAACAACGCTGAAATAATGCAATTTGTATCGAGTACGACGCGCCGACTCATACCGTTTCTTGCCTCGCCCATGAAATGGCATCATTCACATCTTGTTCGTTAATGCCTAAGGCTTCTAATTTTATGCGAACGGCATCCGCTTTTTGAATGCGAACTGGGGTGAGAATAATCCGCCCTGCATCTACCTCAACATTGAAGTATTCGCTGCTACCGACAGACAACACAACGGCTTTCGGCAATGTGAGTTGATTTTTACTGGTTAATTTCGCTAACATGATAAATTCCTAAAGTAATGAAGTAAGATTATATTACCATAAAAAAAGCCCCGACTTGCATCACGGCAAGTCGGGGCTTTTTTGTTTGGATTATGATTTGCTGCTGACTAATTTCAGTCGTGGTTTTTTGGCGCGATAAGCGGTGACATATTTGTCGAGTGCGTTTTGTCGTTCGGATTGTTTTAAATTGTACTGCATCAAAACCATGTTGTGGTTGCGAATTGCTTTTAATAATCGCAAGTCATAAACATCTAAATCACTTTCGTCCAACGCTTCCCATTTGCTAGTTAAGGCGCGATTACAAAATAGATTTTCGTTGCTAAAATGATGTTCGGTTGTTTCTTTGCCAACCGCTTCACGCGCAAATATCAATGCGTCCATCATGGGCGAATGTGCGTCACGCTTTTCTTGAATATCGAATGGACGACTCTGGTCAGATGTTAAAATTTTCTCAACTTGCAAATCGCACCAAACCGCAAAATCCGCACTCAGCCAGCGGGCAAAATCAATCGCAAGTTTAGGGTGAATCCATGTACCTTGATATTCAGGTTTTCCACCTTGAACAATCCTAACTATTTGATTTTGTTTCGTTGCACTTTTTAGCGCAACGCTTTCTTCGATGTTAAACATCGATTTCAACAACGCCGCAATGTACTCTTGAGTGCGTTCAGTTTTCAGATATGTTTCTGGTTTTTTGCCAAACTGTTTCGCAATCGCCGTTGCGTTAATCCACGCATCTTTCGACTGGAATAAAACAGGCATGGTATCTTTGTAATTGATTGTTACTATTTTAGATTTTGTAGTCATTTTGAAAATCCTTGAATGGGGGATTATTGAATAAATGGTTGGTGTGGCGGCTCTTATTCAAGGAGTTTTCGGGTTGCATTCCCTAGCCACATGGCAATTATAAACGATTTTTCATTTTTATTACGCACAAAAAGCCCCGGTTTGTCGTGATTCAAATCGAGGCTTTTATTTTTTCATTAGCTCAATAATTTCTTTCAAATAAGAAACTTCCATTTGTAATTTTTCAACTTCACATTTTAATTTTATGTTTTCAGCGGATGTAGAATTGATAATGAAATGATTTAAAGTTCCTGTATTTTGTGTTGCTGTATCCGAGATTACATTAAATATAGTTTGTTCACCTCGTTCTACTAATTCAATAAGCTCGATGCCGAATAATTCTGAAAGTTGTCGAAGTCTTGATAATTTAATATCAACCTCGCCACGTTCAATTCCACCATAACCATTTGCTGACATATCCAATTTCATTGCAATTTCTTCTTGTGATAAACCTTGCGCTTGACGCAAATGTTTAATTTTGTCGCAAACTTTCATAAATAACGCTCCTACGGGGAAAATATCAGTTTCATTTGGTGGTTAATTTCGATTTGTTAATCTAACATGACTGATGGGAGGAGGGTTAAAAATTTCTCTCTAAATCGCTTTTATTCTGACAAATAACATAATGGGTAAAAAATGAGTTCATATAACAATGTATGTGAAACGTGTGGTCATAATTGGGAATCAGACCATGATTGTGAAGACAAAGGTGAAAAATGTCCTTCTTGTGGTTCAAAAGAAATTCAAAGCTCTAAAAGCGATTAAAACCTAATTGGGTTGAATCACATAACCCAAAATTAAGCCCCGATTTGTCATGATACAAATCGGGGCTTTTTTGTGTAAAATTGTCGCATGAGAAAATTTTCAAAAATAAATCCAAATGCTGAAAATACTTTATGGTGACTTGCCAATCGAAGCACACCAAACGTTAAATGAAATTGAGAAAGGCAAACCTTTTCGTTATGCAAAAGATGATGTTGTTTTTCGGAATCGAGAAGGAAAATTACCCATTCAAAAACCAAATCATTACCGTGAATTTACGGTTGAAACACCCAATTCAACTGACCGAGGTGCAAGACGAATTGTCGTTGGTGAAAACGGCGAAAAATTTTACACCGACGACCATTATCAGAATTTTAAGGAGATTATCGAATGAACGCACTACCAATGATGGGCTTACCGAATCAGCTTATAAAAATTTTTCCAACTCAAATCGCCAGTTTTTTTATTGACGGTGACGTTATCGAAGACAAACAAACATTTCTAACGGAATTTGCCGAAAAACTGAAATTCCCCGATTATTTTGGTATGAATTGGGATGCTTTTTCTGATTGTTTGACTGATCTTTCGTGGATTGATTCAGCTAATGACTTTTTGATTGTGTATAAAAATTCGCAAAAATTTAGAACTCATCAGCCAGAAGATTGGCAAATTGCTAATGGGATATTATTGGAAGCGATGGACTATTGGAATGAACAAGGTAAAAAGATGGTGATTGTTTTGTTGTAGTTCCAGTACAAAAAAGCCCCGATTTGCATCACGACAAATCGGGGCTTTTTTGTGGCAAATGTTTCAGTTTTAGCACGAACTAGCTACACTATGCGCCATCTCTCAATTCAAACTTAAATTTTCATAAAAAAGGATAAATCATGTTTAAAAAATCGATGACGATTGCAGATTTCGACAGCGAATTACACCAAGCGATTCAAGATGAACACCAACGCCAAGAAGATCACATTGAATTGATTGCGTCTGAAAACTACGCCAGCCCGCGTGTTTTGGAAGCGCAAGGTTCACAACTTACCAACAAATACGCCGAAGGTTATCCTGGCAAACGTTATTACGGCGGCTGTGAATTCGTCGATAAAGTGGAACAATTAGCGATTGACCGCGCCAAAGCCTTATTCGGTGCGGATTATGCAAACGTGCAACCGCATTCGGGTTCACAAGCGAACATGGCGGTTTTCATGGCGTTATTGCAACCGCATGATACGATTTTAGGTTTGAGTTTGGCGGACGGCGGGCATTTAACGCACGGCGCGAAACCGAATTTTTCAGGCAAAATTTACAACGCGATTCAATACGGTTTGAATGCCACGACGGGCGAAATCGATTATGACCAAGTCGAAGCGTTGGCGTTAGAACATAAACCGAAAATGATTATTGCGGGATTTTCGGCGTATTCGCGCATTTGGGATTGGCAACGTTTCCGCGATATTGCGGACAAAGTCGGCGCGTATTTGTTTGTCGATATGGCGCACGTTGCGGGTTTGGTGGCGGCGGGTTTATATCCGAATCCTGTTCAGATTGCTGACGTGGTGACAAGTACGACACACAAATCGTTGCGCGGTCCTCGCGGTGGAATTATTTTGTGCAAAAGTAATCCCGAACTCGAAAAGAAATTTGATTCCAACATTTTCCCTGGCATTCAAGGTGGCCCGCTGATGCACGTTATCGCGGCAAAAGCGGTGGCGTTCAAAGAAGCGATGGAACCCGAATTCAAAATTTATCAGCAACAAGTTATCGATAATGCCCGCGCAATGGCGAACGTGTTTATCGCGCGAGGTTTCGACGTGGTTTCAGGTGGCACGGACGATCATTTGATGTTGGTGTCGTTGATTGCAAAAGGTATTACGGGCAAAGCGGCGGATGCAGCATTGGGCAAAGCGCATATCACCGTGAATAAAAATGCCGTGCCGAATGATCCGCAATCGCCATTTGTGACCAGCGGCATTCGTGTTGGAACACCTGCGCCGACGACGCGCGGTTTTAAAGAAGCCGAAATGATTGAAATTGCCGAAATGATGTGTGACGTGATGGATAATTTGGAAGATGAAAACGTGATTGCGGCGGTACGCGAAAAAGTATCAATTTTGTGTGCGAAATTTCCTGTTTACAGCTAAATTCTACGCAATAAAAAGGCGGCGTTGTGTCAAACAACGCCGCCTTTTTTTATACTGATTTTTTACAAAATAAAACCTGGTTTTTTCACCACGTCATCTAACGCCAACAACGTTTCTAATAATCCTTCCATTTCGCTTAATTTCAACGAATTCGCGCCATCGCTTAACGCTTCGGCAGGATTCGGATGCGTTTCCATAAACAATCCCGCAATTCCGACCGCAATTGCTGCACGCGCCAAAATCGGCACAAATTCACGTTGACCGCCCGATGAAGTGCCTTGTCCGCCAGGCAATTGCACCGAATGTGTCGCATCGAAAACCACGGGGCAACCTGTGTCACGCATCACCGCGAGCGAGCGCATATCGGAAACCAAATTGTTATAACCAAACGACGTGCCACGTTCGCACACCATAATTTGCTGATTACCTGTCGCTTTAGCTTTATTGACCACATTCACCATGTCCCACGGCGCGAGAAACTGCCCTTTTTTGATATTCACAGGGATATTTTGCGCGGCGACGGCTTGAATAAAATTGGTTTGCCGACACAAAAACGCGGGCGTTTGCATCACGTCAACTACCGAGGCAACCTCAGCCAGCGGCGTATCTTCATGAACATCCGTCAAAACAGGAACGCCAATTTGTTTTTTTACTTTTTCGAGAATTGCCAAACCTTTCTCAACACCCAAACCGCGAAACGTTTCATGTGACGAACGATTGGCTTTATCAAACGAGGATTTGTAAATAAACGGAATGTTTAAACGGTCGGTGAGTTCTTTCAAATAACCCGCCGTGTCTAACGCCATTTGCTCGCTTTCAATCACGCACGTTCCCGCGATGAGGAAAAAGCGATGCTCTAAACCGACTTCAAAATTGCATAATTTCATTTTTTATTCTCAAACGCAGCGTGAACAAAACCCGAAAATAATGGATGTCCACGACGCGGGGTTGACGTAAATTCGGGGTGAAATTGACACGCAACAAACCACGGATGATCGGGGATTTCGACCACTTCAACCAAGCGTCCATCAATCGATTTGCCTGAAAAACGCATTCCACCCGCTTCTAATTTTTCAATATATTGATTGTTGAATTCGTAACGGTGACGATGACGCTCGGTAATTACGTCTTTTTGATACATTTGATGCGCCAACGTGTCTTGTTGCAAGCGACATTGTTGACTGCCCAAACGCATCGTGCCGCCTAAATCTGAATTTTCGTCGCGGGTTTGTAATTCGCCACAATCGCCCATCCATTCGGTAATCAAACCAATCACGGGATGTGGCGATTTCGGCAAAAATTCGGTGCTGTGTGCGCCTTCTAAATTCACGACGTTTCGCGCAAATTCAATCACCGCAACCTGCATTCCTAAACAAATGCCCAAATACGGAATTTTATTTTCACGCGCATAACGCACGGTGGCAATTTTACCTTCCACGCCGCGTTCACCAAAACCACCTGGGACAAGAATTGCGTCAACATCTTTCAATTTATCAGTGCCTTCGTCTTCGATATGAGCCGAATCAATATAAACAATTTTGACGTTCAAACGGTTACGAATGCCCGCATGAATTAACGCTTCGTTAATCGATTTGTACGCATCGGTGTGATCCACATATTTGCCGACAATCGCAATTCGCACTTCGTTTTCTGATTGTGCGAGATGATCTAAAACGGTTTGCCATTCATGCAAATCAGCAGGCGGCGCGTCTAATCGCAAACGGCGCACCACAATTTCATCCAAACCTTGCTCGTGCAACATCAACGGAATGCGGTAAATCGTGTCGGCATCAATCGCCGAAATGACAGCGTGTTCTTCCACGTTTGTGAACGACGCGATTTTGCGACGTTCAATCACGGGAATCGGCAACTCGGAACGACAAATTAAAATATCGGGCTGAATCCCAATCGTGCGAAGTTCTTTCACCGAATGTTGCGTCGGTTTGGTTTTGATTTCACCTGCGCTGCGAATATACGGCACCAACGTCAAATGAATAAACAATGAACGTTCGCTGCCGAGTTCAAAACGCATTTGGCGAATCGCTTCCAAAAATGGCAACGATTCAATATCGCCCACCGTGCCGCCGACTTCAATCAGCGCAACATCCACACCTTCCGCACTATCATAAACGCGGCGTTTAATTTCGTCTGTAATATGTGGAATTACTTGCACCGTACCACCCAAATAATCGCCACGGCGTTCATTTCGTAACACCGAATCATAAACTTGACCCGCCGTGAAATTATTCTTTTTCGACATCGTGGTTTTTAAAAATCGTTCGTAATGCCCTAAATCTAAATCGGTTTCCGCGCCATCTTCGGTGACAAATACTTCGCCGTGCTGAAACGGACTCATCGTGCCAGGATCAAGATTGATGTACGGGTCGAGTTTGGTCATGGTGACTTTCAAACCGCGTGCTTCTAAAATTGCCGCGAGTGAAGAAGCCGCAATGCCTTTGCCCAACGACGACACCACGCCGCCCGTTATAAAAATGTATTTTGTCATGTATGTTTGTGAAGGTTTTAAAAAAGTGGGAAGAATGCGGGCATTTTACGCGACGATAAACACGCCGCGCAAACTGGATTGGCACGAAATTTAGGTACATGTGTTTTTTTCTGCTGTTGTTGCTGTTTCTTTTGTTAAGGTATGAAGACGTCCTGTGCTAGCTATGATTATACAACGCCAATCCGTTCCAGAATCAAATGTAAAATGTCCGTTATCATTCACCTGACCATTTGCACCGTAATTAACATAGTTTGCATAAGTGGATGTTACGGTAATGGTTGAACCAAATGCATCAAACGAGGCGATTATTGCTTCAGTCGTAATTTGTTGTGTGTTATTTGCATTCAAATCAACAAACATATTCCAGCCACCTATCCAATCCGTTGTTTTTTTACGAATAACAACTGCTTTATGCTGTTTCAATGCTTCTGAACGCGCGAACTGTAACGCACTGACCATTGAATTTGCTGCCGTTGTTAATCGACTATTCGTAATAATCGATTGGAAACTTGGAAAACCTATTGCCAGAGTAATCGAAATAATAGCAACGACGACTAATAATTCAATCAACGTAAAACCGTTTTTATTCGCCATTATTGAATCATCTCTTTCCAGTATTTCTGTTTATTGTTATTGCTCATATCGTAAGCACCATCAATTTTGATGCCATTAACTGTTACGGTAATTGTGCAAGTTGTACCGTTCTGTACCATCAAAAAACCAGTTCCGGTGGCGTTACAGGCTGTTGAGATTTGAGTTTTAGCATTCGCTAAAATGCTTTCAGCATTGGCGAATTCTTGTGCTGAAATCCGCATATTATTTGCCATTGCCAATTGCTGTTTGTTTTGCTGAATCATGCGTGTTCCCGCTAAAGTTAGCAATAACAACATCACCAAACTAAACGCTAGCACCGCGCCACGTTGTTTTTTAAAATTATGAAATTTCATGGTGCGGCACGCAAAAAAATCGTTTTTGAAAACACTTTATAAAGTCGATTATTAGTTGGTACGGGCAATTGTTGCACCCCATCAATTTTATAACCAGTTTGATTATGAACTAAGTTATCGTCTGCGCTCCGCATCACAAGAAAAACTTTGACTGCAAAAACGTTTTGCCAATTTCCTGCAGCACCAGTTTTATCCGTGTAATAAAACCTGTAATTTGGCGAAGTGCCGTTCCGAATACCATATTTAAAAACTAATTTTTCCACGTTTTGAATTAAAGGTTGCGTCGCAGTACCAGAAACACAGGACAAGTCATTGCTGTTTTCGATGAAAATATCAACGTTGATTGTGCCACCAATATTAGTAGAAGACCCCTTGAGGCAAATTGAATTATTACGCTGACTACTATTACCTAATTTAAAGCTGTAAAACAATTCATCATTATTTGTGTTGTTAGAGCCGATGTAGTTAGTAACGGGATTGTTATCTGCCGAATACCCAGCCAAAAGAAGACCTGATTTCAAATCTTCTAAAGCAAAAACTGCATCATCGGTCATGTCGCTCAAATTTCGTTGTAATTTAAAACTAGTTTGCGACTGAATAAATAGCTGACTAAGCCCCGAAATTAACGCTAAACCCAACACCATGCCAATCAATAACTCAATTAACGTCACACCGCGTTGTTTTTTAATCATGGCGTAATCTCTAAATAATAGGTTGAATCATTTGAAAGAACGCCAAAACTTTTACTGTTTGTTCGCCCCCACGTTGTGATTAAACAGAGCGACGTTGGATATGTTCCCTGGCAGGCATATTTCATCACGCTGCTACTTAACTGAATATCGACCGCTTTAGCACCTACACCCGTTGGTGCAGGTAAAATATTTGTTACACTAGTTTGCCAATAGCCGTAATCGTTCGTTGCCATTGCAGTTGAACTACATGGAGCCGCTTGTGTGCAGGCAGTAGCTGAATAATTTGGTGTAATACTTGTCCAAGTAATGCCGCTATTCCCCCGAATCCTATCCTGCATTTCAGAAGCCAGCAATGTCGCTTGTTGATAATAGTAAGCGTCTTGATTATCCCGCAACGACATCGCTTGCATGGCAGCAAATCCCAACAATCCAATCGCTAAAATCACCATCGCAATTAACACTTCAATCAGCGTAAAACCGCGTGAATAAAACGAACGATACTTCAACATCCGTGCCTCTCTTCTCTTAAAAACCTTATAATGGCGTAATTATAAGCCGTTGTTTTAACGCCTGCCATTTTTTAAGAGTACAAAAACGCATGACAAAAATTTATGATTTACATTGCCATTCCACCGCGTCCGATGGCGCGTTATCACCGCGTGAATTAGTGGCGCGTGCCGCTGAAAATGCGGTCACGACGTTAGCTTTAACCGATCACGACACGGTGGCTGGATTGGCGGAGGCTAAAATTCACGCCGACTTAGTATCTATTCGGTTAATTAACGGCATTGAAATTTCGGTGCAATGGGAAAAACAATGCTTGCATATTGTCGGTTTAAACATTGACCCGGAGCATGAAACGTTACAAAAAGTGATTCTCGATTCGCAAGTTATGCGGCAAGAACGCGCGGAAAAAGTCGCATTAAAATTAGAAAAAAAAGGCATTCTCGGAGCGTTACTCGCCATTCAAAAGGAGGTCGGCGACGGCATGATTACACGCACCCATTTTGCCGCTTTTTTGGTGTCACATTGTCACGTTGCCACGCCCCAAGAAGCATTTGATCGTTATTTAGGTGACGGCAAAGCGGCGTTTGTTTCGACAACGTGGACACCGTTAGAAACGGCGGTGCAAGCCATTCGGGCATCGGGTGGAATTCCCGTTGTCGCGCATCCGTTACGTTATAAATTGACTGCGACGCGCATGAGAAAATTGCTAGGCGCGTTTAAAAATATGGGCGGACAAGCTATTGAAGTCGTCACCGGTCGTTATAATCCAGACGAAATGCGAATTTTGGCAAATTACGCCAATCAATTTGAATTGGCGGGTTCCGTCGGTTCCGATTTTCACAACCCGACGAATCAATGGCTTGAACTTGGACGAGTTGCCGCCCTGCCTGATAATGTCAAACCCGTTTGGGAATTGTGGCAATGAGCCATTTTTGGGAAGTGAAAACGCTGGCAGAAATGAACCGCGACGAATGGGAAGCGTTGTGCGATGGTTGCGGACGCTGTTGTTTGCACAAATTGGAAGACGAAGACACCGGCGAAATTTATGTTACCCGCGTCACGTGTAAATTATTGGATTTAAAAACGTGCCGCTGTACCAATTACACGAGCAGGATCAATCTCGTACCGGATTGTTTGGAATTACACGCGGTGAGTTTTAAAGAATACCAATGGTTGCCCAAAACGTGTGCGTACCGATTATTGAATGACGGCGAAAAATTGCCAGCGTGGCATCCGTTGATTTCTAATCGTGAAAATAGTGTGAAAAAAGCGGGAATGGCAGTGAGTAGTTACGCGATTTCAGAAACGAAAATTAAAAATGTGGATGATTTGGAAGATTATATTTTGGAGTTGCAGACTTGAAAAATTGTAGGGGCAAATAACATTTCCCCAATGACAGAATTAGAAAAGGGCGAATGTTATTCGCCCCTACGGATTATGCTGCCGATTCAGCTGCGTCTTTAATCGCTTCTTTAATACTCAAACGCACTCGACCTTGTTTATCAATTTCCAAAACTTTCACTTTCACGACATCGCCTTCATTTAAACGATCGCTGACTTTTTCAACGCGCTCATCCGAAATTTGTGAAATATGAACTAAGCCATCTTTGCCAGGCATAATCGCCACAAATGCACCGAAATCCATTAAACGAATCACTTTGCCTTCGTAGATTTTACCGACTTCCACTTCTGCGGTAATTTCTTCGATTAAACGTTTCGCTTCTTCGCCCGCTGCTTTATCAACGGACGCAACTTTCACCACACCATCATCAGACAAATCAATACTTGCGCCCGTTTGTTCAGTGATGCTGCGAATCGTCGCGCCACCTTTACCGATAACTTCACGGATTTTGCTTGGGTCAATTTTGAAAGTGATAATGCGTGGCGCGAAATCTGACATTTCTTCGCGTGAAACCGCTAACGCTTTATTCATTTCGTCTAAAATATGTAACCGCCCGACTTTCGCCTGTGCGAGAGCCGTTTTCATAATTTCAGCAGTAATGCCGTCAATTTTGATGTCCATTTGCAACGCGGTAATACCAGTCGCAGAACCCGCAACTTTGAAATCCATATCGCCCAAATGATCTTCGTCGCCCAAAATATCAGAAATTACTGCGAAACGGTCGCCTTCTTTAATCAAACCCATCGCGATTCCAGCCACTGGCGCAGACAATGGAACGCCTGCATCCATCAACGCTAAACTGCTACCGCAAACCGAAGCCATTGAACTCGAACCGTTGGATTCCGTGATTTCAGACACCACGCGGATTGAATACGGAAATTCTTCCATATTCGGCAACACCGCTAAAACACCACGTTTTGCCAAACGTCCGTGACCAATTTCACGACGTTTTGGCGAACCCACAAAACCCGTTTCGCCCACGCTGTACGGAGGGAAATTGTAATGCAACATAAACGGTTCTTTGTATTCACCCGCGAGCGCATCAATAATTTGTGAATCGCGTGCTGTGCCTAATGTCGCGACGACTAATGCTTGCGTTTCGCCGCGTGTGAATAACGCTGAACCGTGTGTGCGGGGTAAAACGCCCGTGCGAATGCTGATTTGACGCACTTTGTCGAGCGCACGCCCGTCGATACGTTGACCGTCATTTAAAATCGCGCCACGCACCACGTCATATTCTAATTGTTCGATTACGCCTTTAATTTCGCGTTCTTCGTAGGCTTCATTGGCGGTGAGTTTTTCAATAATTGCAGTACGAATCGCTTTCAATTTTTCTTGGCGAATCAATTTTTCTGGAATCGAATACGCCGCTTTTACGTCCGTTTCGATTGCATTAGCCACCAAACGATTTAATTCATAATTAGCTTCAGGTGCAATCCATTCAACGGTTCCACAACCTGCCATTTCAGCAAATTCGTTAATCGCGTTAATCGCGACTTGCATTTGTTCGTGACCAAATAACACAGCACCGAGCATGATTTCTTCAGACAAACATTTTGCTTCAGATTCCACCATCAATACCGCGTGTGCGGTACCGGCGACGACTAATGTTAAATCGGATGTTTTCAAGGCTTCGGGTGCCACATTCAACAAATACTGCCCATCTTTGTAACCAACACGCGCTGCGCCGATGGGACCATTGAACGGTAAACCAGAAATCGCTAAAGCCGCTGATGCGCCTAATAATGCGGCAACTTCGGTATCCACTTCGGGATTTAATGACACCACAGTGGCGATAATTTGCACTTCGTTGGTGTAACCTTCGGGAAATAAAGGGCGAATTGGGCGATCGATTAAGCGAGAAATTAACGTTTCTTGTTCAGACGGACGACCTTCGCGTTTGAAAAATCCGCCTGGAATTTTGCCAGCCGCATAGGCTTTTTCTTGATAATTAACGGTCAAAGGGAAAAAGTCGCCACCCGTTGCAGATTTTTTGCCGACAACCGTGACTAACAAAGACGTGCCGTCAATATCAATCATGACTGCGCCGTCAGCTTGACGGGCAATTTCACCAGTTTCGAGGATGACTTTTTGATCGCCGTACTGAAATTCTTTCCGAATAGGATTCACTATTGGGTTTCCTTTGTTTGAAGGGTGTTGAAAAATGAGAATAAATTTGTATTTTGCTAAAACAAAAACGGCACGATATGTGCCGTTTTCTAGGTAATTTTTATTTACGCAACCCTAAGCGTGCAATCAACGTGCGGTAACGTTCGAGTTTTGTATTTTTCAAATAATCCAACAATTTACGACGTTGATTAACCATGCGTAACAAACCGCGACGTGAATGGTTATCTTTTTTGTGCGCCGCAAAATGCGGTGTTAAATGATGAATGTGCGCGGTCAATAATGCGACCTGAACTTCACACGAACCGGTATCAGTTTCTGATTGACGATACGCTTCGACGACGGCTTTTTTTTGTTCTGCTGTAAATGGCATTGCGAGTAATCCCTAAGAAAAACACCCCCACTCATGTGGGGAAAATTAAATAAATGAAGATTTCCACGATTAGGGTGTAGAAACCAAAGTGCGACGCGGTTTAAAACCTGCATCTAATCGTTCATATTGAATAAACGAACTGGCGTTAGTTTAGCATTTAATCCGATTTCACCCAAACCTAAAAACAAACTTTCTGCATATAAACGCACGTTTTGTTTGCTTTCATTAGTTTTAAAATCAATCGCTTGACCAAAAGAAATCGCTTTTGCTTGTTCGGGTGATAAATGAATGGCGAGTAAATTTTCGAGCGGTTTATCGACGGGCATTAAGCTGGCGTGCAATTCGTCCGAAGTCAGTGCGCTGAGTTGTTCAATCGTTTTGGCTTCGTGTAAAAAAAACTGTCCCGCTTGCGTGCGACGCAACGCCGTCACCGTTCCACCACAACCCAAATCATGACCAATATCTTCCGCGAGTGAGCGAATATAAGTGCCTTTTGAACACGCGACATCGAGCGTCAACGTTTCGGGTGTGAATTCAAGCAAATTCAATTCGTAAATCGTAATGTGGCGCGGTTCACGTTCGATCGTAATGCCTTCACGCGCTAATTCGTACAATTTTTTGCCGTTATGTTTTAACGCAGAATACATCGGCGGAACTTGCGCTTGTGCGCCAGTGAATTTCGCCAAACACGCTTGAATTTCTGCCAGCGATAAAGGCGGCACGGGTTTCGTTTCGATAATTTGCCCTTCAGCATCGCCCGTGTCCGTCATCACGCCCAATTTAACCGTGACTTGATAACGTTTGTCATCGTCCAACATCAACGCAGAAACTTTGGTCGCTTCACCAAAACACAGCGGTAATAAACCGGTCGCGAGTGGATCTAAACTGCCGGTGTGTCCCGCTTTGTTAGCATTGAACAATCGCCGCACTTCTTGCAATGCTTTGTTTGACGAAATGCCCAAACGTTTATCCAACAAAATAATGCCGTGAACATTTAAACCTGATTTTCGTTTACTCACGCCTCATCTCCGAAACATAACACCGCGCCGCCGTCATTATTCCAATCGGAAAGCACGAAACGTTGTGCTTTTTTGCCATTCAACATAAATTCATGTTTCGCGGGACGGTGCGTGTGTCCGTGAATTAAGCGTGTACATTGATATTTTTCCATCAGATTTTCAACGGTGATTTGATTCACATCCATGACGTAATTGGATTGTTTTTGTTTATGCCAAAAACTACGAATTCGATACCAACGCGCCGCGCATAATCGCAGCCACAACGGTTTTGAAAGTACATTTTGTTGCCATTCCGCTGCGCGTGATTTGGTGCGGAAGGCTTGGTACGCCACATCATCGCTGCACAATAAATCGCCGTGCGTTAATAATGTTTGACTGCCGCCCAACTGAATCACTGCGTAATCGTCCAACAAAATTACGCCTGTTCCACGTGCAAAACGTTCGCTAATTAAAAAATCTCGATTGCCGCGTTGCAAATAAACCGCCACGCCCGAATCGGTTAATTGTTTTAATTCGCGACGAATTTCCGCATTCGGCGCGGTGAAATCATCATCGCCCACCCACGCATCAAACAAATCGCCCAAAATATAAACGGCGCTCGATTGACGTGCTTTAGTTCGCAAAAAATGCATAAAATGGCGCGTCAATTTCGGCTTATCGAACGACAAATGTAAATCTGAAATGAATGAAATCATCGGGTGAATTTTTTACTCAATGATTTCAGCTTTTTCAATCACGATGTTTGTTTTCGGTACGTCTTGATTGCCGTTGCGCGTGCCAGTCGGTTCAGCCGCCATTTTATCGACAATATCCATGCCTTCAATCACTTCGGCAAAGACCGCGTAACCCCAACCGCTGGCGTTTTTGCCAGTGTGATTTAAAAATCCGTTGTCTTTGTAATTGATGAAAAATTGCGCGGTCGCCGAATTTGGAACGTTTGTCCGCGCCATTGCAATCGTGCCACGGGTATTTTTCAAACCGTTATCGGCTTCATTTTCAATCGGTGCGTGAACATCTTTTTGTTTGAAATCGGTGTCAAAACCGCCACCTTGCGCCATGAAATCTTTGATTATGCGGTGAAAAATTGTTCCGTTATAAAAACCTTCTTTCACATACGTTAAAAAATTCGCGCTACTAATCGGTGCTTTTTCTGGGTTGAGTTGAATTGTGATGTCGCCCATTGAGGTCGTTAATTTCACTTTTGGGTGCGTTTGAGTCATTTTGTTTTCCGTGGCAAAAGCCGTTGTTGTCGTGAAAAGAAACAACATTGAGAGCAATAATTTTCGCATTTGTTTCCTAGAAAATGTTTTAAGAGTGACGAATTTTAGGTGGTTTTAACTTGAAATAGAAGTGGCAGCTTGTTAAATTGCCACATCCTTTACATTTTATGGTTCAAAAAGAATGCTAAAAATACACAATACGCTCACTCGCGCCAAAGAAGTTTTTACGCCGCGCATTGCCGGAAAAGTCGGTTTGTACGTTTGCGGCATGACGGTTTACGATTACTGCCACGTCGGACACGCTCGCGTGATGGTGGTGTTTGATACCGTCGTGCGTTATTTGCGCTACTCCAATTATGAAGTCACTTATGTGCGAAATATCACCGACATTGACGACAAAATTATTCATCGCGCCAACGAAAATGGTGAAGATTTTCACGCATTAACAGAACGTTTTATTGTCGCCATGCACGAAGATGAACGCGCATTATCGGTTTTGCCGCCCGATATTGAACCTCGCGCCACGCAATCGATTCCTGACATTATCGCTATGATTGAAACGCTCATTGCCAAAGATTTTGCATACATTGGCACGAATGGCGACGTGTTTTATGCGATTGAAAAGTTCAAAAATTACGGGCAATTATCAGGTAAAAATTTAGACGATTTACAAGCGGGTGAGCGCGTCGATGTTGATTTGGCGAAACGTAATCCGATGGATTTTGTGTTGTGGAAAATGGCGAAAACGGGCGAACCGTTTTGGGAATCACCGTGGGGAAATGGTCGTCCTGGTTGGCATATTGAATGCTCTGCGATGTCAACGTGCTGTTTGGGAAATTCGTTTGATATTCACGGCGGTGGCATGGATTTACAATTTCCGCATCATGAAAATGAAATCGCGCAATCTGAAGGCGCGACGGGTGAAAAGTTTGTTAATCTTTGGATGCACAACGGTTTCGTACGAATTAACGAAGAAAAAATGTCGAAATCGTTGGGCAACTTTTTCACCGTCCGCGAAGTGTTAAAACAATATCGCCCTGAAATTATTCGTTTCTTCATTTTAACGAGCCATTATCGCAGCCCGTTAAATTATTCTGAGGAACAATTAAACGACGCGGGCGCAGGTTTGACACGACTTTATACGGCATTGCGTGATGTTGAAATTCAAGCACATCCCCCCTGCCCCCCTTCAAAGGGGGGAGAAGATTCGGAGTTCAAAGCTCGCTTTGAAAACGCGATGAACGACGATTTTAATACGCCAGTTGCGCTAGCGGTTTTGTTCGATGTGGCGCGTGAATTGAATAAAGCCAAAGAATCTGAACCTGAAAAAGCGCGAATTTTAGCGGCAACCTTAAAATCATTGGCAGGCATTTTGGGTTTGTTAAACGATAATCCAGAAACGTTTTTGAAAGGCGAATCGAGCGACGATGCAGAAATTGAGGCGCAAATTCAAGCCAGAATTGACGCAAAAAAAGCGAAAAATTGGGCGTTAGCCGACCAAATTCGTGACGAATTGAAAGCCAAAAATGTGATTTTAGAAGATTCGCCCGATGGTTTGACGCGCTGGCGCAGAGATTAAATTGCGCGTTCATTCCCAACTCGAAATCCACTGCATCGTTCAAGGCGTTGGATTTCATCGGTTTGTGGCGCGTTTGGCGACGCGCTTTTCACAAAAAGGTTGCTTTCAAAATGGAAACTTAACAAAGAACGTTTTTACTATTTATATGCTGCTGATATGCAGCTTCTTTTCTTTCTTAACTTACAAATCAAATTCTTATGTCACTATCAATTGATTCATTTGGGTTACACGTTGTTTATGTTGCGCTGATTTCAATGGTGGTAGTATTTATCAGCCATTGGAGGCGTAAAATGCGGAATCACAAAAAATTACACGGCGATGCCGAACGTTTACATAAAATTGCAAATCAATTGCCTAATTTGGTTTTTCAACTTTGTATGCGTGCGGATGGTAGTTTTTATATGTCGTATGCCAGCGAAGTCTTAAATACGATTTATCGCGTTCGTCCCGAAGACGTTTTGGATGATGCCACCGCTATTTTTTCCGAGGTTCACCCCGATGATTTGACGCATCACATTGAAACCATTCGAGCGTCAGGGCGGAATTTAACACCGTGGCATGATGAATATCGGTTGAAATTTACTGACGGAACAGAATGTTGGTTATTCGGGTCGGCATTGCCCGAACGTGATGACGATGGTTTAACGTTTTGGCACGGTTTTGTGATGGATATTACGGAACGTAAACAAAAAGAAATGGAGCTAATCGACGCGAAAAATCATTTGCAAGCGACGATGGATACGATTCCAGATTTAATGTTTGAAATCGGGTTAGACGGTCATTATTACGCCGTTCACACGGCAAACTCCGACTTATTGATTGCACCTGCCGATGAGCTAATTGGCAAAAATATTTCTGACTTTTTCCCATCCGAAGCCGCGAATATAGCGATGTCTGCTTTACACGAATCGTTGGAAAAAAATCGCTCGATTGGCAAACAATTTAAATTGCCACTTCCTCAAGGCGAAACATGGTTTGAATTATCCGTTGCCACCATTATCACTGATAATGTGCCACGCCATCAACCCCGCTTTATTGTATTATCCCGCAACATAACCGAGCGTAAACAGACCGAGCGTAAACAGACCGAGGAAAAATTACAAAAATTCTTGGATATTATTCCCAATTTATTGTGCCTCTTTTCGCCGGATGGGCGTTTTTTGAGTGTCAATCGCGCTTGGAAAAACGTCTTAGGTTATAGCATGGAAGAATTATTAACACATTCGTTAATTGAATTCATTCACCCCGACGATGGTGACGTAACCATGCTGGAAATGAATAAATTATTTTCAAATGGGACAATCCTAAATTTCTCGAATCGGTTTCGGCATAAAAATGGGCATTATCATTGGTTAGAATGGCAAATGGTCGCGTCCAGTAATCATGAATTTATATTTTCTTCCGCGCGGGATGCGACTAATCGCCGGTTGATTGAATCTGAACTACAGCGTTCCAATGCCGAATTGGAACAATTTGCTTACGCCGTCTCACACGATATGCGGCAACCGTTACGCATGGTGACAAGTTATTTATCGCTCATTGAAATAGCGTTAGCGAAAACATTAGACGACGAAACCCGTCAATTTATCAAATTTGCCGTGGATGGCGCGAAACGCATGGATGCGATGATTGTGTCGTTACTCGATTATTCACGGGTGGCGCGACTGACAGAACCATTGGCGTGCGTTTCTACTCGTGCGGCACTGGATGAAGCTCTTTTATTTTTAGAGCCTGAATTGAAAAGCAGCGGCGGAAGCATCATCGTATCCGGCGATTGGATTGATTTGGTTTCGAGCCATGACGAATTAACACGCTTGTTTCAAAATCTTATCGATAACGGGCTGAAATATCACAATGAAAATAAACCGCCGCAAGTCGATATTTTAGCCAGCGTGAAAGAGACTGTTTTTAGAGTTGAATTCCACGATGGCGGCATTGGCATTGATCCATTGCAAATGGAGCGATTATTCAAAGTGTTTTCACGCTTGCAAGCCCGTAGTCGTTTTGAAGGAACGGGCGTAGGTTTGGCGTTGTGTCGGAAAATTATGGAACATCACTGTGGAAAAATTGGTGTGGAATCCGACGGCGAAGGATTAGGATGTGTGTTTTGGGTTGAATTCCCCATCGTCAATGCGAATACTAAACCCGCTACTGATTGAGTGTTATGGAAGAATTAAAGTCTAAAATGCCCGCTATTAACGTCTCGAAATGGCGCGTTTTTTTAACGGGATTGGTGTTATTGCTCGGAATGATATTGACGGGATTTATTTCATACCAATTCAAACAGGACATTGATTTTCGTGAAAGGCAATCTTTCGAATCACGTTGCGAAGAAATCAAATTGAAAATTAAAGCGCGACTGATGACACACAAACAAATGTTATTAAGTGGCGCGGCGATGTTTAATGCGTCTGAAGAGGTTCGTCGTGATGAGTGGAAAATGTATGTGGAGCGGTTAAGTTTAAATCGTGAATTAGATGGCGTGCAAGCGTTCGGTTTTTCGTTGTGGATTAAACCCGAACAACTTGCCGAGCATGAAAAAAATATACGCCACGAAGGTTTCCCCGATTATCAGGTTAAACCCGAAGGGAAGCGTAACGCATACACACCAATTGTTTATATTGAGCCGTTTGAAGCTTCAAATTTACGCGCTTTTGGCTACGATATGTATTCCGAACCGATACGCCGAACGGCTATGAATTGGGCGATGGATAATCAAACGGTGAGCTTGTCGGGCAAAGTAACGCTACTTCAAGAAGAATCGACTGATATTCAAACGGGAACGTTTATGTATGCGCCAGTTTATCAAAAAAATAAACCGATTGAGACCGTTGAACAACGCCGCCAGGCTATTTTCGGTTGGGTTTACAGCCCTTTTCGTATGACTGATTTACTGCATCACATTTTGCTCAATAGTCACGATGTGAACGTCGGACATTTACATCTTCAGGTGTATGATGGCATGACGAAACATTTGCACAACTCAGCACACCCGTTGGAAAGTTTATTGTATGAAAGTGAAGAATCCACCATTACGCATGACCAATTTAATCCGCTTTTTAGCTACGATATGTATGTGGAATTTTACGACACAACATGGACGTTACATTTTGATCGATTCGTGGACGATGAAGGGGCGATAGATTACAGCAAAGTTTGGTTGACTTTAAGTACGGGAACGTTGTTTAGTTTATTGGCATTTTTTCTGTTACGCGCTTTCTTTTCGATGCAAATTATTGGTGCGAGAATCGCTTATAAATTAACCTCTCAATGGCGCGAAAGCGAATATCATTTTGAATTGTTGGCGAATTCGGCACCGGTCATGATTTGGACATCCGGAACAGATAGACGGTTCAATTATGTTAATAAAATGTGGCTAGATTTTACGGGGCGCACGCTGAAACAATTACAAGAAAATGGGTTAGCTGATGATATTCACCCTGAAGATTTACAAGAAAGTGTGTATATTTACCGCGACGCATTCGAGGCACAGCATCCGTTTCGAGTAGAATACCGTTTGAAACGCAATGACGGCGAATACCGTTGGATTTTAGATACCGGCGTGCCGCGCTTTGTAGATGGTGTATTCATTGGTTATGTGGGTTCGTGTTTGGATATTACGGAACATTATGAAAGCGAATTAGCCTTAAAAATGAGTGAAAGAAATTTAGCGATGAGCAACGCCGATTTATTACAATTCACCCACGTTGCCGCGCATCATTTACAAGAACCCACGCGGCGAATCATGATTTTTGTGCAACGATTACAAGACGTAATTGCACAAATGCCAGAGCCGAATGAAGACGTGTTGTCGGCATTGAACTTTATAAGAGAAAGTACGTTACGGCAACGTGCGTTGGTGCGCGACATTCAACTTTATCTTGCGGCAAGTCAGCCTCGTATGCCGATGGAAAACGTGAATGTGGGGACAATTTTGACCAAAGTGTTAGACATCACCGCTATAGCGAGGTTAATTGAAACGACGCACGCACAAATTGAATTGGGCGAATTACCCTCCGTGCTGATGGATCGCCCCCGTTTGTATGATATTTTTAACGTTTTGATTAGTAATGCGTTGAGTTATCACCATCCGAATCGTATTCCGCACATTTACATTTACGGTGAACATAAAAAAAGAGGCGTGCGTTATTATATCAAGGATAATGGCATTGGCATTCCATTTGAATATCGCGAGCAAGTTTTTTTAGTATTTGAACGTTTACAAGTCAATGACGATCAAGATTCAACGGGTGTCGATTTAGCGATTGTGCGCCGCATTATGGAAAGTTGTAATGGTGCCGTCAGTTTGTGTGAAACCAAATATGGTGGCACAACAGTGATATTAGATTTTTGCGAGTAACAGAAAAGCATAGTTAACAACGTTAACGTTAGGAAATTTTTAATAATGTTTAAAGGTATTTTCATGATTGAGATTTTATTATTAGAAGATGAACCCGCCGATGCGTATTTAGTCCGAATGGCATTGAGAGAAAGCAAAACCACGGCGAATTTGCATCATGTTGTCGATGGGCGTGAGGGTTTGAATTTTTTACAACAAATAGGAACATACGCCAATTCACCTCGTCCAGATTTAATTTTGTTGGATTTGAATATGCCGCGAATGAATGGCTACGAGTTTTTAATCGCCGTTAAAGAAAATCCCGCGTTAGATGGTATTCCCATAATTGTGTTAACAACGTCAGAGGCGGAAAGCGATGTCTCTCGTGCGTATAAATTGGGCGCGTCCAGTTATATTTCAAAGCCGGTAGATATGTCAAAATTTGTGGATACGGTTCGTCAATTGGGCGAATACTGGTTCACGCTCGTTCGTTTACCTTTAGGGCATAATTTATGACAGCCGCAATCATACGGGTTTTACTGATTGAGGACGAGGAAGGCGATGCTTATTTGGTTAAATCGTCATTAAAATTGTCCGACAAAAACCATTTTGAAATTACATGGGTGGAGTCGTTAGCCCTCGCAAAAGAAGCCTTAGAAACGACCAATTTTGATGTCATTTTGTTGGATTTATCACTGCCCGATTCAAATGGATTACAAACGGTGGAAACGATACAGTATATCGCGATGGATACGCCCATTATTATTCTGACGGGACACGCCGATACCGATTTTGCGCTAACGGCATTGAAAACGGGTGTATCCGATTATATGGTCAAAGGTGATTTTGGTTTCAATGGTTTGGGGCGTGCAATTCATTATTCGTTATTACGAGTTGAGATGGAAACGCATAATAAATTATTAGTTTCCGCTTTAAATGCGGCGGGCAATGCCATTATCATTACCGACAAAGACACGAATATCAAATGGGCAAATCCCGCTTTTAGTCGATTAACCGGTTATAGCTTAGAAGAAGCCATCGGACACAACCCTAGTGAATTACTGAAATCGGGCGTACAAACGGCACAGTTTTACAGAACGATGTGGAAAAGATTACTGGCGGGAAAACAATTTCGTTGTGAACTCATCAACAAACGTAAAAATGGCGAGTTATATCACGAAGAATTAACTATCGCATCCGTCAAAAATAGTCGGGGGGAAATTACGAATTTCATCGGAATTAAAGAAAATATCAGCAAGCGTAAAGGCACAGAACAAATGTTGCACAAGCTCGCAAGTACTGATTCCTTAACGGGCTTATTTAATCGGCGGGTATTTTTAGAGCGATTAACGCAAGAATCCGAGCGCATTTCACGCTTGGGTGGGGTTGCGGCATTGTTGATGTTGGATTTAGATTTTTTTAAGCACATCAATGACACTTACGGACATTCTGTTGGTGATGATGTCTTAAAAAAATTTGCCGAAGTGCTGCAAAAAAATTCTCGCGCGATTGATGTTCCAGCCCGTTTGGGTGGTGAAGAATTCGCTCTTTTATTACCGAGTACAGGGCGCGAAGAAGCAATGGCAGTGGCAGAACGATTGCGTAAACAAGTCTCTGAAATTGAAATGGATAATCCAAAAGGCATGGTGCGGATAACGGTAAGTATTGGGGCGGCGGCTTTATGTGAAGGCGATACAACTAGCAAAACAGTCTTTAATTACGCTGACAGTGCGATGTACACGGCCAAACATTCGGGTCGTAATCAAACGTGCTGGTTTGAAATATGAATACTGGATTTCTTTTTCAATTTATTCAATTGGCTGCGCCGTTTTGGCAATCCGAAAACAAAACTACCATTCGACGCTTAACGTTCGCGTTGTTTGGTTTGACCGTGCTGCAAATTACTATCGCGGTGCTGATTACCGAATGGAGCGCGGATTTATTTAATGCGCTAGAACAGCGTTCCATGTCGGGCGTATTGACACAAGTGGGACTGATTGTTCTCATTTTTATTGCCAATATCGCGGTGACGGTGACGCATTTCAAAATCAAACGGACGTTGCAACTCGATTGGCGAAACTGGCTGACGACAAAGTTAATCGCGCAATGGATGAATGACGGACGGCATTATTTGGTGACGCACATTCAAGGCAATGCGTCGTCTGATAATCCCGACGGTCGCATTGCTGAAGACGTACGAATCGCGACGGAATCGGCGATTGATTTAGTGCATTCGTTAGTTTTTTGCTTGTTGCTATTGATTAGTTTTACCAAAATTTTGTGGACGTTATCGGGGGTGATTACGCTCAATTTAGGGTTTATCGAAATTCCGATTTACGGACATTTGGTTTGGTTGGCAACGATGTATGCAGCAGGTGCGTCCGTGTTAGGTTGGTGGATTGGTCGCCCGTTGACGCAAGCAACGAATGGACGGCAAACGGTGGAAGCCAACTTTCGATTTGGTTTGGTGAATGCGCGTGAAAATTCATTAGCCATTTCACTCGTTCACGGTGAAAAAACCGAACAACATCGTTGCTATAGTTTATTCAAAGATATTATTGACGCTTGGAAACGACAAACTACCGCACAATCGAACATTCTGATGTTCACGTCGGGACATTCCATTTTACTCATGGCATTTCCAATTTTAGTTTCTTCGCCACGATTTGTACTCGGTAGCATTTCACTCGGCGGGTTAATGCAATCCGCGCAAGCCTTTCAACAAATGGCTTCAGCACTTTCTTGGCCGGTCGATAACATGGCGAAAATTGCAGAATGGCGAGCATCCGTTGAGCGGGTGTTAAGTTTGGTTGATGCTTTGGATAAATTGGAAGAAGAAATTGCTCATCGCGATCCGAAACGAATTGAACGCATTCAAACTGATTTGCCCATTTTACGCCTACATGATTTGTGCATTGTGCGTTTAGATGGCGTGGTGTGTTTGAAAAAAATTGATTTAGAAATCAAAGCGGGTGAACGGATTTTAATTGCCGGAAATGCGTTCACGGGTTCAAAACTGTTTAAAGCGATTGTTGGTTTTTGGCCTTGGGGTGAAGGCAAAATTGAATTGCCAAATGATGAAGTGGTATTCGTGCCACCGCGTCCGTATTTGCCGATTGGTACGTTACGCGCCGCCATTTGTTACCCTCTGACTGTTTCCGATGTAAACCAAAACGAATTAGAAGAAAAATTGGTGGCGGTGGGGTTGTCCGATATGCGTAAACATTTAGATGACAACGTGGACAGTTGGGATGCGACGCTGTCACGCGAGCAGCAACAGCGTTTGGGCGCAGTGCGTTTATTATTGCAACAACCGAAATGGATTTTATTACAACAAGCCTTTGATTCGCTGGATTCGGATGATGAAATTGCCATGTTGCGTTTAATTTGCCAAGAATTACCCAAGTCGGCGATTCTTACTATTACGCACGAATCGCGTGCTGAAGCCTTTCATCAACGTAAAATCACATTACTATAAGGAATTTCACCATGACAAAAAAAATCGAACAAGCACGCGGTAAAAAATTGCGCGGTGTCAATTTAGGCGGTTGGCTGGTGTTAGAAAAATGGATGACACCGAGCGTTTTTGAAGGTTTAGAAGCCACCGACGAAACCACGTTTTGCGCGGAGTTAGGCGACAAAGCCGACGGGATTTTAAAAGCGCATTGGAATAGTTTTATTACCCGCGACGATTTTTCTTGGTTGGCAGAACGCGGCATTAACGCGGTTCGCATTCCCGTTGGACATTGGATTTTTGGCGCGGATTATCCCTATCATCGCAGTTACGGCGAACATCAATATCCGTTTGTAATTGGCGGCATTGAAATTTTAGACAACGCCTTTGAATGGGCGGAAGAATTCGGTTTGAATATCGTGGTAGATTTGCACGCCGCGCCAGGTTGTCAAAATGGTTTTGATAATGGTGGTATTAAAGACGTATGCGAATGGCATACACAAGAAGCATATTTAGAACATTCGTTAAGTGTTTTGGAACGACTCGCCGAACGTTATTCTGAACACCCTGCTCTGCACGCGATTGAAGTGTTAAATGAACCGCGTTGGGATGTGCCGACCGATTATTTGAAAAATTACAACACGCTGGCGTATCAAAAAATTCGGCAACATTGTTCGCCCGATAAAGTAGCGGTAGTTTTTCATGATGGTTTTCGCTCGTTCCGTGAATATATTGGTTTTATGCTTGAGCCTGAATTTCAGAATGTCGTTTTTGATATGCACCATTATCAATGTTTTGATCGCACTGATATTGATTCAGATATTTACACTCATATTCACAAAGCGAGTGGCGAATGGAAACAAGAAGCTGACGATATTATTCACGAATTAAAACAGCAAACCTATCTGGGTGAATGGAGTTTGGGCTTGGATTTAAAAGTGGTTTCACTTTGGGCGGAAGGGCCGTTCAATCATGCGTTAGAAACGATGGATGATTTTCAAATGAATGTCGCTTATCGTGGTTATGCGGCGGCGCAATTGGCGACCTTTGAAAAATATCTGGGCTGGTTTTTCTGGAGTTACAAAACCGAAACAACGCCCGCGTGGTGTTTTCGAGATTGTGTGAATAATGGTTGGTTGCCGAGCAAATTCGACTAAAATTTTTTACTTCAAACATTAAGGAAATCTACATTGAAATTATTTGAACCGCTTGAACTTGGCTCGCTTACATTGCCAAATCGTATTTTAATGGCTCCACTAACGCGATGCCGTGCCGCTGAAAATCACGTTCCCAGCGATTTAATGGCGACGTATTATGCTCAACGCGCCAGTGCAGGATTGATTATTGCCGAAGCGACAATGGCGATGGAAGGTAATTCTGCGTTTTGGAAAGAACCCGCCATTTATTCAGATGCACAAATTGCAGGCTGGCAAAAAGTAACCGATGCCGTACACGAAAAAGACGGGTTAATTTTTCTGCAAATTTGGCACGGTGGACGCGCGTGTCATCCGTTGTTAAATGACGGCGCACAACCTGTTGCGCCTAGCGCAATTGCCATCGAAAATAATCAAGTTCGCACACCAGAAGGCATGCAACCATGCGTGGTACCGCATGAATTACGCCTTGATGAATTGCCCGAGATTATTAACGGTTTCAAAAAAGCCGCTAAAAATGCAAAAAACGCGGGTTTTGATGGGGTTGAAGTTCACTGTGCGAATGGGTATCTGCTCGATGAATTTTTGCGTGACGGTGCAAATCAACGCACCGATGAATACGGTGGCTCGATTGAAAACCGAGCGCGTTTGATGCTTGAAGTTTTACAAGCCGTTTGTGACGTGTGGGGCAGTGATTGTGTTGGTTTGCGAATTTCACCATTGAACAGTTTCAATAGTATGGTGGATAGCAATCCGATTGCCCTTTCAACGTGGTTGGCAAAACGCCTTAATGATTTCAATTTGGCGTATTTACACGTTATGCGCGGTGATTTTTTTCAACAACAAACGGGCGATGTGTTAACGCCCATCCGCGAAAATTATAACGGCGTGCTGATTGGTAACATGGGCTACGATGCCGAAGAAGCTGAAGCCGCCATTACCGCTGGCAAACTCGATGCGGTGGCATTTGGCGTGAGTTTTATTGCGAATCCTGATTTACCAGCTCGAATTCAAACCGGCGCGGATTTAAACACCCCGAATCCAGACACTTTTTATTCGTTTGGTGAAGCGGGTTATACCGATTATCCCGCTTTGTCTGACTAACTAATCCAAAACACCGTCAACGTAAAACCAACGTTCGGCGACTTTTTTGAAACGGCTGATTTCATGTATCAGCCGCGTTTCACCGTCTTGCACATAAAACGCATTAAATTCCACTCGTCCTTTTTCATCTTTCACGCCACCTTTTTTGATGTGCAGAATGTTTAATTTTTGCCACGTCGCATTATCTTCCGAAAAATCGAGCTGTTTTGGGCGCGTGGTTTTATGCCACGTCGCCAATAAATAATCGGCATTTTGCACCACATAAGCACTGTAACGCGAACGCATTAAGGCTTCAGTGGTAACGGGAAAATGTGCGCCGTCATGAAACGGTTGGCAACATTCCGCGTAATTTTTAGTTGAGCCACATGGGCAAATAATAGTCATGAGTTGTTCTTATGCTAGGTTCTGTTGATATTTCATCGCAGTCAAATCAAAGCGGATACAAATCGAATAAATCCCATGTAATTTTGAGCTTTCTTTTCAAACCGAGAAAAGATACGTCAGTAATGTTTGATTTTGCCGAAAAAGCATTCAATAAGATGGCGTTTTCTTTATATGCACAAAAATCGCAGTGTTGAGG
>SESD01000229.1_pt1 | contig 34995 bp, 34 predicted proteins | sample 3171411 | NCBI WGS metagenome assembly SESD01 (sample SAMN06051880, study PRJNA518727) | freshwater metagenome | biome: subpolar coniferous forest; feature: holomictic lake; material: water; isolation source: holomictic Lake 442, 16.5 m depth | place: Canada: near Kenora, Ontario | collected...
GCTGCATTGACAACGCTCGACCTGTCAATTGCGATGACCGATCGCAGTGTCGAGCCAGTGCAGGTAACTAAAGAGGACGTGAGAAAGGCCCGCGACGGCCGCGTGTTGCACCAGTCCGCCGACAGCCACTACGACCAAGTTTCGGCCTTTATCAAATCAGTAAGAGGATCTGATGTAGACGCCAGCCTCTACTGGCTGGTAGTTCTTCTGAATAACGGTGAGAGCCCACGATTCCTCGCACGAAGGCTCGTCATCCTGGCCAGTGAAGACGTGGGTCTGGCAGATACCCACGCTCTGGTGGTAGCGGAGGCAGCGGCGCGCGCCGTAGAGTTTGTGGGACTTCCTGAGTGCCGATTCGCGCTCGGTCACGCAACTATGTATCTCGCCAAGGCGCCGAAGTCCAACAGCGTCGGTGTGGCTCTCGGCCGCGTAGATGATTCGTTGAACGGCGGATCCTCGGTGCAGGTCCCCTCCCATTTGCGAGATGGGCATTACCGCGCTGCCGCCGCGCTGGGCCATGGTGTGGGGTACGTCTATCCGCACGATTTCGTGGGACACAGAGTGGAGCAACAGTATCTACCGGACGAGGTTAAAGGCCCTTTCTACGATCTACGCGACCAATCGGCCGAGAACGACCTGTAGCTGTGTGAGGACGCCCATAGGTGGGTGTAGAGAACGCGACCGGTAGAATGTGACGCTATGGAAGCCGCCGATTTACGTCAGAGGTTCTTAGGGCATTTTGAGACCCGAGGACACACCGTGGTGCCTTCGGCGAGCCTGATTCCGCACGACCCTTCCTTGTTGTTCACCATCGCGGGGATGGTTCCGTTTAAGCCGTATTTCGCCGGAGAAGAGATTCCGAGTTTCCCTCGTGCGGTTTCGATTCAGAAATGTTTTCGAGCCCCCGACATCGACCAAATTGGCACCACCACCCGGCACTTGACCTTCTTCGAGATGATGGGGAATTTCTCTTTCGGTGATTACTTCAAGCCGGACGCTATTCAATTCGCGTGGTCTCTTATTACCGAGGGCTTCGGTCTTGATCCGGATCGACTGTGGATCACGGTTCACGAATCGGACGACGAAGCCGAAGAACTCTGGAGAGACGTTGCGGGCGTGAAGTCGGCACGAATTCAGCGCCTCGGTGAGGATAACTTTTGGCAGATGGGCGATACGGGACCATGCGGACCGTGCTCCGAAATATTTTACGACAAGGGTGAGCAATACGGTGCCGATGGGGGCCCAGCCTTTGGCGGCGATGAGAGATTTGTCGAGTTCTGGAATTTGGTTTTTATGCAGTACAACCGGAGCCGTGAGGGCCAATTGGATCCGCTGCCGAAGAAAAACATCGATACCGGTTCCGGCTTTGAACGCGTTCTGGCCATCCTTAATGGCGTTGATTCGGTTTTTGCTACGGACTTGTTCACGCCCCTGCTCGAAGTTGCTCAGAGTTATGTGGGGAAGTCGTACGGCACTGATCCTGCGATTGATGTAGCGCTACGACGAATCGCTGAACACGGACGAGCAATGACCATGCTGGTAGCGGACGGTGTCCTTCCGTCCAATGAAGGGAGAGGCTACGTTTTGCGTCGCATCATTCGACGCGCCATCTTGGCTTCTCGGCAATCGGGAGGAAATGGTGACCTCACACGGTTTCTCGTCGACGCAACCATTGAGAAGATGGGATTGGCCTATCCGAATTTGGTCCGAGAAAAAGACGCGATAGTCGCAATTCTCCAACGAGAAGAGGAGAGTTTTTCTCGCACTCTTAAGAGTGGGTTGGCTCTGCTAGATGGCGAACTTTCGAATTTGGCGATTGCCGGCAGTGTCGAATTCCCGGGCGCAACGGCGTTTCGACTGCACGACACCCATGGTTTCCCCCTCGAGCTCACCGAAGAGTTAGTGGTGGAGCGAGGCTTAAGGGTTAATCGTGTTGAGTATGACGTTGAGATGAATGCGCAAAAGTCTCGTGCGCGCGCAGCATCGACCTTGAAGAAAACAATGGATGACAGCTCGTATCGCGACGTCGTTGATAGCCACGGGCTCAGTCATTTCGTGGGACGTGATGCGACTAAATATACGATCGAAACTAATGTGGTGGCGGTGTTTACGCTTGAGGATGGGTCCGTAGAGGTTTTTCTGGAGACGACACCTTTCTACGCTGAATCAGGTGGTCAGGTGGGTGATACGGGAGTTATCACCACAGAGTCTGGTTCCGTCCGGGTGACCGACACGCAAGGTTTCGGTGGTGGCTTGGTCATTCATCGTGGCCAATTAGATGGGGAGATGTTTGCGGGTCAGTTTGCGACCGCCACTATTGATGCAGAACGCCGCGAAGCAATTCGGCGAAACCACACGTCTACCCACCTGCTTCATTCCGCCTTGCGTATGGTGCTTGGCGACCATGTGCGCCAGCAAGGTTCACTCGTTGGACCCGACCGACTTCGTTTTGACTTTTCCCACGGCGATTCATTTCAGCAAATGCAGCGTGCGGAAATCCTGAATCTTGTTAACGGCGATGTCGTAGAAAATGCAGAGGTTGAGACAACCCAGACCACTAAAGAAAACGCGGAGAACATGGGAGCGCTCGCGTTTTTTGGTGACAAATACGGTGACAGCGTGCGGGTGGTACGAGCGGGCGTGCATTCCTTGGAGTTTTGCGGTGGAACTCACGTGAACCGACTCGGCGATATTGGTCAGATTCAAATAGTTAGCGAGAGCAGCATCGGGGCAAACACTCGGCGACTCGAAGCCACTACGGGTGCGGGATCCTTGTCGAGAACTCTTGCCCTCGAAACTATCGTCCACTCAGTTTCGGCGATTCTTCGCAGCTCTGAAGACGACGTAGTTGCGGCTCTGCAACGCACTCTTGAGAACCAGAAGGATTTAGAGCGAGAGCTCAATTCCCTTCGACAATCTCAGTTAGCAGCAGTCGTGGACAAGCTATTTTCCAAGGCCCACGATGGTTTCTTGGTGGAACGCTTGGATGGCTTTACGGGTGACCAGCTTCGACAGATGGTGGCGGATTTGAGTTCTAGGTCGTTGCGCCTCAGCATTCTTCTTGGTGTAACCCCTGACGGAAAAGTTGCCGTAGCAGTGGCAACGGACGGTGTTAATGACGCTGTCGCTATCGTCAAGGCCTTGGGGTCCATTGTTAACGGCGGCGGCGGCGGCTCAGCTCGGCTCGCCCTTGCGGGAGGGCGTGACGCCTCAGCCATTGAAAGTTGCTTGGCGGCGGCTCAGATCTACGCGCAGTAATTTATGGGTCGAATCATGTCACTCGACCCCGGATCCAAGAGAATTGGTGTTGCCGTTTCTGACCGTTCCAGAGCCTTCGCCTTCGAACGATACGCCATCGACGCGACGCAGGAATATGTTGAGCATATTCAGTCCCTCGTAGAGGAAGAGGGAGTGACGGAAATAATCGTAGGTTTACCTCTCGGTCTGGACGGCACCGAGACAGCTAGTACCGAGATGGCACGCGATTTTCATAAACTCATTGTTGGGACTTTCCCGGAAATGACAGTTCATCTCGTCGACGAGCGCTACACGACCAAGACGGCCTCTCGGCGTCTGTCGGAGGCGGGCGTCTCTATTAAAGAGCAACGACAGTATGTCGACTCGCAAGCCGCAGCAGTTCTCCTGCAGATGTTTCTCGACAGTAACGCATGAAAATGATGATGAGGCGAATCATCCTCGTAGGCGTGGCGCTGGTCGTGGCCCTTGGATCTTGGTTCTTGCTTCAGGTATATCCGATAGGGTCACCTGGTCAGTACGAAATAGTGCGCGTCGGTGCGGGGGAGTCGTGGTCATCAATCGGAGTGGAATTGAGCTCCCAGCACGTAATTTCCTCAGCCCTCGCCTTTCGTATGGACCTTGCGTGGCATGGAGCTCCGTTGGTGAGGCCCGGTTCTTACGAGATTCGAAGGGGTGAACCCTACGACACCATAATTCGCACGCTCTCGGAGCAGCCCAATTATCGACAAGTTGTTGTAAGCCCAGGGAACACTCTTCGAGAAATTGAGGCACAAATTCTCGCCGTCAAGGGCCCCGCTTTTGCTCTGGCATTTCATGATTCGTTGATTCACCAGCTTGAGTCCAATGGGTTCTGGCAGGGAGGGCCGGCTGAGGGCCTCATCGGCCCCGGTGTGTATCGAATTTCTCATTCGGTTTCCGCGGCCTCGCTAGCGACGTCGATGGTCAAGAGCTTTGATCGCATGGTTTCCGCGGTGCATCTGGGTTCAAAGTCGCGTCTGGGCGTACTCTCCGCCTATCAACTCATCACCGTGGCATCTATCGTGCAGAAAGAGGGTTATTACCCGTCGAACATGCCACGAGTGGCTCGAGTGATCTTCAATCGGTTGGATCGGAAAAGTTCGCTGCAGATGGACGCGACAATCCTCTATGCCCTGGGCCGTGATGGGGGAGTCGTCACGCCTGCCATGTTGAAAATCCGCTCTCCCTACAACACGTATCTGAATGCTGGATTGACTCCTACTCCTATTTGCGTGGTATCGACTGACGCGCTGGCGGCCACGCTGCATCCGGCAACCGGTTCTTGGTTGTATTTTGTAGTGGTGACGAAAGACGGTCAAGAAGCTTTCTCGACGACCTTTGCGCAACAATTGGCTAATGAAAAACTCGCGAGAAGTCGCGGGCTGTGATGGAGCCCAAGTACGTTGTCATGGGTCAACCGGTATCGCACTCTCTGACGCCACGACTAATTGATTACGTGTTGAAGAATTTTCGCCTAGAGGGAACGGTCGGTTTTCTCGATACTGCTGAAAAGAGTTCGGAGGCGATGCGTCGATCGCTATCGGGTGTGTCATGCGCTTCCGTAACAATGCCATTGAAGGAAGCGGCTTTTACATTCTGCGATGAAGTTTCCGAGACTGCCAGACGAATTCGATCGGTCAATTCCATCAAACGCTCGGGTGACCAGTGGCAAGGTATTTCAACTGACGGGGAAGGCTTCGTGGCGGCACTGCGCGCCGAACGGGGTGTTAACGTCTCGGATCTTCATGTAGCAATCCTGGGAACCGGAGGTTCGGCGAGGGCGATAATCGACGCCAGCGTTGCGAACGGTGCGCGAGTGAGCGTTTTCGGGAGAAATTTCGTGGAGGGAGATGCCGTCACCACGATCTATCCAAGTGTGTCCTTTAATGATTTGTCGAGGGGCACTATTGACCTCGTGGTTAATACGATTCCCTCTTCCGCCGGTAGCGATCGTATTTTTGTGAATCTTGAACCAGGACTGAACTCTCAAACTTTGGGGTTCGACGTGACCTATGAACCTCGGGAAACGGAATGGATGAAGTATCTCGGCAATCGATTTGGTGCCCTAAGTACCAACGGTCTGGCGATGCTGGTGCATCAGGCGAAGATCCAATTCGATTGGTGGTTTGGAATCGACGTGGACGTGAACGAGCTAATGGAAGTAGCTAGATGAGTATCCATTCGATGAATCGAACGCCGACGCGAACCGGTATGGACTACGCCCTGTTTTGGGCGCTGGCGGGATCGGGGCTTTTCGGAGTTTTAATGATCTACAGCGCTACTCGCCAGGCGCTCGTGAACGCTGGCGACAACCCCCACTACTACCTAGAAAGGCAATTGGTCTTCGTAGTGGCCGGTATAGCTTTGATGTGGATAGTGTCACGAATTGACTTCCATCGGTTGGAATTGCTGGCCACCCCTGGTTATGTGATATCTCTTATCGCCTTAGTAGCAGTGAGGTTCCTGGGGTCAAGTGCGCTCGGGGCACAACGCTGGTTCAATTTGGGCTTTGTGCAACTTCAGCCGAGTGAATTCTCCGTGGTAGCAATCATTATCGCGATTGCCACCTACGCAGCTCGGCGGCCGGAAGGCATCACCAATAGAGATGTTGGCCGACTACTTCTGATGTTCGGAACACCTTTGTTTCTGATCGTGTTCCAGCCAGATCTAGGAACGTCAATAATCCTGCTCGTAGCGATAGGAATTGAGCTAGTGATGGCTGGCGTTCCACCTCGACTAATGGTGGTTCTTGCCGTGGGCGGATCTCTGCTGAGCGTTTTTGCAATCTATTTCGGCCTGCTTCACCAGTACCAGATCAACAGATTGACAGCTTTTTTGAATCAGAATTCCAATGACGGACAAATGCAACAGCTCATTTTCCAGGTGACGAATGCCAAGAGTGCCATTGGGAGTGGAGGCTTGTTCGGCGCGGGTTTCTTTCGTGGTCTGCAGACGACCTTGGGTTATGTTCCCGAACAACGCACGGACTTCATCTTCACGGCGATTGGAGAGCAACTCGGTTTGGCCGGGTGTTTATGGACCATCGGACTTCTTTCCTTCGTTGGTTATCGTATGTACAAAATCACACGGGAAACGAAGGATATTTTCGGTCGACTACTGTGCACGGGAATTTTCGTCTTCTTTGCTTTCAGTTGTATCCAAAACATAGGAATGACGATGGGCGTGATGCCGATTGCGGGAATTCCGCTCCCATTAATCAGTTACGGTGGCTCAGCAGCTGTGGTTTTCTTTGTTTCGGGAGGAATTGTACTTTCCGTCGGACGACGGCGAATCTAGTTAGGCTACCGGCATGGAAGAAGAGTTCGTAGACCAGGTCGACGCTGCTGCGGAGGTTGTTGTTATGGAACCATTTGCCGTGATGGACGTTGGCACCGTCGCTTTTAATTTGCCCTCTCCGTCCCCTGAGCTGAATCTCGTTGAAGCTGCAGCCCCCTTTCGGTCTCTGTCAATCTACGTAGCTATAGCCGACGCGCAAATCCTGGCCTCCGCAAAAGATCAGACGCCTCTCGCACGTCCCAGCACACATGACCTTTTCGTAGCCACCTTGGCGCGGCTGCGATGCGACGTCGTGGCTGTGCGAATCACGAACTACGACGAGGGGATTTTCTACGGAGAAATTGAGTTGATGACCCCCGAAGGATCTATGACGATGGACAGCCGAGTAAGTGATGGCGTTGTAATCGCCCTTAGAACCGGTGCTCCGATCTTGTGTGCCGAAAAGGTCCTTAACTTCTTTAACCCTTAAACTGAATTGGCTTCAGTAGTGGGCTGCGCTGTAACTCTCCGCCCCGCTTTTCTCGATGATTTTCGTCCGAGAGGCGGAGCAATAGACCGACAATGATGTAGTTTGCGACGGGCGAGCTACCACCGTAAGCAACAAAAGGCAAGGTTATGCCGGTTAATGGAAGTATTCGAAAAACACCCGCCGCGATGACAAAGGTTTGAAAGCCGAGAACAAGTGATAGTCCCGTAGCTAATATGCGATTGAAGGACGGTCCGCTTCGCTGGGCTATACGCAGTCCCTCACCAACGATGAGAAGAATTGCGGAGAGAACAATTATGACGCCGATCCAGCCTAATTCTTCGCCAAGTGCGCTCATCATCATGTCGGTGGTGACTTCGCCCACATAACGGCCGGCTTGTCCCAATCCAATTCCGGTTCCTGTAAGTCCTCCATTGGCAAGCGCAAACCACGACTGCACCAACTGATTACCTCCGTGGTCCAAGGCTGTCGTGGTCCATGGATTCAACCAGATAGCGAATCGTTGATGGATCTGATGAAAGGCTGATTGTCCCAAATATCCTCCGGAAGTGAGGAGGACTACGCCGAGAGCTACGTAGATTCTGCGCCCCGTGATAATCCACAGCAGTGAGAAAAAAACGACGAAGAAAAGCATGGCGAAACCAATATCATTCTCGGTCCCCAGAACGAGAAGGGCGAATCCCCAGGCAACGAAAATTGGAAAAAACGCCGAAAGTGCGGGAATTCCTAGTGGACCAAGATGCAATTGCGACTGAGAAAGGATTTCCTTGTTGGCGCTGAAATAGGAAGCGAAGAATGCAATGAGAAGGAGTTTGGCAATTTCAACCGGTTGGAAGGTGAATGCACCAAGATGAATCCACAGGCGCGCACCATTCACTTTTTCACCCAGGTGTGGAACCAGTGGCAACAGCATCAATCCCGCTGCTGTGAGGAGCGATAAGTAACGATAGCGATCGAGGTCACGAATTCGTTTCACGAAGTGCAGGACACCAAAGAGCGCCAGGACGCTGATGAAAATCCAAACCGATTGGTATGACGCCTTCTTCGAGTCCCAACGAGCAATTTCTAGATAGCCCAAGCCATTGAGAAGCGCAACGAGGGGAAGGAGGATTTGCGAGGAACGGGGAGCATATTTTTTAATTCCCAAGTGGGCAACAGCGCCAAGTACGAAAATGAAAACGAAGAAAGGCAAAATGGACGGCGGCGTACGGCCTTTGTCCCCCAGAGAGGCGAGAATATAGAGACAAGTTATGATGAACCCGACGAGAACGAGCAGCATTAGTTCCGTGGAGCGACTCATTATCGCACCCGGACCCTCTGTTGCGTGTTGGGTTCGACGCCAGCGAGGACGTGGCAAGACCATACCGTCATGGTACTTGCCGTTGAACTATTTTCGAGGTTTACGGACGGAAGAGGAGAGCGATGAAGGAGTTCCCCGAAAGTTTCGGTCACGAACGATTTTCCAACAGAGAACTTTCGCGCTTGGAATTCGGTTCGAGGCTGCTAGATCTGGCCGTTGATGACCAACTGCCCGTCTTAGAGCGCTGCAAATTTGTGGCAATCTTCGCCGAGATGATTGATGAGTTTTTTCAAGTTCGCGTGGTGTCGCTCGAAGACAAAATTGCGGCGGGCGTCGAATCAAAGAGTGTTGACGGTTTGCGACCGAAGGAGCAGATCAGAGCAATTCGGGAACGCGTTATCGAACTGATTGTTCGACAGGATCGGATTGTCTTGGACCTCGTGATACCGGAACTCGAAGCGAGTGGAATCAAGATTTTCAGGGGCGCACCGGCTCACGAAGAGGCGATACAAGAGTTGTCTTCCTATTTCCAAAACCAGATTTTCCCCGTCCTGACACCGTTGGCCGTTGACCCAGGTCATCCCTTTCCCATGATTTCGAACTTGTCGCTCAATATTGTGGTGAGTGTCACCGACTCCAGCAACGGCGAGCGTCGATTGGCCCGTGTGAAGGTTCCCGACTCACTTCCGCGCTTTGTGCCCGTGGGAGCCAATGGCGATTTGTGCCTTTTGGAGGATGTCATCTCGATGCACCTGCACTTGCTGTTTCCTGGAATGGAAATTGGGGAACCGGGGTTCTGCCGCGTCACGAGAAACGCCGACCTTGCGTTTGAGGAAGATGAGGCCGATGACTTGATGGTCGCCCTGGAAACCGAACTCCGTCGAAGGCGGTTCGGAAGAGCCTTACGCCTTGAACTGACACGAGGTTTCCCCAGCCACTTACGAGATTTGCTAACGGAGCAACTTGACCTCGAGTCCTCACAGATCTATGTGTCAGATGCACCTTTAGGGCTGGGCAGCCTCTGGGATCTCTGGAAATTGGATCGACCTGATTTGAAAAATGAATCGTGGACGCCAGTCACGCCATTTCGGCTGGTTCCAGTGAAAGATGGCCCGGTGAACATCTTCGAGGAGATTAGAAGAGGAGATCTACTGGTTCATCATCCGTATGAGAGTTTCAGCGACTCGGTAGAACTGTTTATCGATCAAGCTTCGCGTGACCCAGACGTAGTCGCCATCAAGCAGACTCTTTACCGAACGGGTGGGAATTCGCCTATCGTCGCCTCTTTAATTCGTGCGGCAGGTTTAGGGAAGCAAGTAGCCGCGCTCGTAGAACTAAAGGCGCGCTTTGATGAAGCCGCAAACATTGAATGGGCAAAGGCCCTGGAAGACGCGGGCGTTCACGTGGTCTACGGCGTTGTCGGTTTGAAAACACACTCGAAGACCTCGCTCGTCATCCGCAACGAAAAGGGTACGATTCGTCGTTACGCACATGTGGGCACTGGGAATTACAACTCGCGAACAGCACGATCGTATGAAGACTACGGTTTATTGACCTGTGCTGAAGACCTGACATCTGAAATCGGTGAGCTCTTCAATTTCTTGACGGGGTATTCGAAGATGCCTCATGGTACGTCTCTGATATCCAGCCCCATCGATACTCGTAGGGAGATATTGGGCTTCATCGAAGAGCAGACGGCACTAGGGGTTGATGGCAAAATCGTCATTAAGGTCAACGGCTTAACCGATCCTCGCATCATAGATTCGCTGTATTGCGCATCTTCTGCTGGGGTGTGCGTTCAGCTGATTGTTAGAGGTCTTTGCTGTATTCGACCAGGCGTTGAGGGTTTGAGCGAGAACATCCATGTTCGATCAATCGTCGGAGATTTTTTGGAGCACTCGAGAATCTTCATTTTTGGCACTGCGACAACGGGAGGCGAAAAGGTTTACATAGGGTCCGCCGATCTCATGGAGCGAAATCTTGACCGCCGAGTTGAAGTGTTGGTTCCGGTTCGTAGCGACGCAGGACGTAACGAGATTTTTAGTTACGTTGAGCTGTTGCTAGCGGACGACCGTAACGCCTGGAGTCTAGGTACTGATCGTCGTTGGCGGCGGGTCTCAACCTTGACGGGAATTTCGGCTCAGAGGGAAACGATGAAGCGCTTTCTACACGCTTCCATTTCGGTTGATTTCTGAGATAGCCAACGCCGGTTTCCAGCGCAAAGAGAAATAGGCGCCAGCGCCCACGGGTATCGGAATCCAAAAATTCACCAGACGATACGCCAACACCGCGAGAATAGCGGGGGTGTGGGGAACGCCAAACCCGACAATGGTGGGGATCAAGGTTCCTTCGATGACCCCCAGCCCACCGGGCGTAATAGGTATCACCGCAAGAATGTTGGCCAAACCGTAGGCCACCATAAGGTCGACTGGCGATATGGGGTAGCCAAATGCCCACAGGAATACCCATAGACAAGCCGCGTCAAGCACCCAGTTTGCGGCCGCCCAATAGAGAGCGCTGCGCAGCAGTTGTGGGCGTGAAGTCAACAGGGTAACGCGGTCCGCTACGGAGTCTAATAATTTACCCACGTGCTCCGGTTTGACAAACGGCATCTTGACCACGAAAGCACGAATCCAAGAGTCGGCCTGACGTTGCCCTCGCATCAGCAAGATGATGGTGCCGAAGAATGCTGCGAGCAGAAATACTCCCGCAAGCGCAGCGAAACCATAAGCCGGGTTAAATCCCCTCAGCGGAATGGAGATAACCAAAGCCACCCAAAACAGGATGTTGAGAACAACCGCGGAGCCGATTCCTTGCGCCGCCAGACCAAAAACGTTTGTGGCATTGGGAACTTCCATGGCTGAATACAGGCGATACGACAGCGCCCCTGCGGGCGCCGTGCCGCCGGGGATTACGTGACTGAGGCCGAGCGCGGAAAGATTGACGCGAACTGAATCGCGGATCCGGGGCTGAAACGGCGTGAAAACCGCTCGAGTTAATTGGCTGTACGCGAAAATCGCCAAGAATTCACAAATGACGGCTAGTGCCACGACCGCAGGGTTGAGGTGTTCGAGCAACTTAAGAGATCGTCGTGCCGTTCCAAACTCTGGAAAGACGGCGTATTCCAGTACGAAAATAATTACCCCGCCGCTGAGAATCAGGCGAATCTCGCCCGGCATCTTGCGCCGTTTGTTCTTTGCGGGAGGTGCTATATCAGACATGGTTCCTTTTCCAGCCTACGCCCTTGGAACTCTTCGGTCACGATGCGCTTGTAGGCTAGAAGAGTGAAAACCTTGGTGGTTCTGCCGACTTACAACGAGTCTCTCAATATCGATCGAATGTTGAAGGTTCTTAGGTCCACAGTTCCCGAGGCTCAAATTCTCGTAGTGGATGACGGAAGTCCCGACGGCACGGCGGAAATGGCCCTTTCGGCGAATCGGGAGCTTGGTGCCATCGAAGTTCTGCGCCGAACTGGTAAACAGGGGCTCGGCTCGGCCTATCGGGCTGGCTTTGCTTGGGGTCTCGAACGCGATTTCGATGCGTTTGTGGAAATTGACTGCGATTTCTCGCACGATCCGGCTGAGCTCCCAATCATGCTGGCACTCGCGGAATCCAGTGAAGTTGTCATTGGATCTCGCTATGTTCCCGGAGGTTCAATACCGTCATGGTCAATGTCGCGATTGCTTCTTTCACGAGGTGGTAATAAGTATTCGTCGTGGATGCTCGGACTTAAGGTTGCTGACGCAACAGCGGGCTACCGGGTGTACAGGAAGTCGGCTCTTGAAAAAATTGATTACACGACAGTGAAGTCCGATGGTTACGGTTTTCAAGTCGAAATGACCTATCGCGCGCGTCGGGGTGGTGCATCTATCGTTGAGCACCCGATCGCCTTCCGTGATCGGGTGGACGGAGAGTCCAAGATGTCGTCGGCGATTGTGTTGGAAGCGTTGGCGATGGTGACCCGCTGGGGTCTGGCTCGGCGGCTGGGCCGCTAATCAACCAGGCCAGCCGCGACTGATCGGAGCTTGCTGCTCGTTTCCTCCCTCTCGGCCACTGGATCCGACTCGGCTACGATTCCCGCTCCGGCCCAAATTTCGAATTCGTTACCCTCGCTCAGAATTCCCCGGATCGTTACCCACCATTGTCCGTTGCCATCACCGTCGAGATAGCCCACAGATCCTGCATAGAAACCGCGGGCTCCCAACTCCAAACGCTCAATGAAAGACAGAGCGGTGTCTCGCGGTGACCCCCCGACGGCGGGCGTGGGATGGAGTGCCGCCATGATGGCGAGACCATCGGACGCCGAACTACTTCGATGACCAAGGATGTCGGTTGAGAGATGAGCGATGAGGCGAAGTTGCATTATTTTCGGAGTCTGGTCCGCAAAAACGGAATCAGTAAAAGGTTTTAGACGCTCGACGATGTCGTCGACCACGAACTTATGTTCTAATTGATTTTTGGCCGAGGTCAACAACCAATCCGTATAGTGCTCCTCGTCATTTTCGTGCCTCAGCACAACGGTTCCGGCGAGCGGTCGACAGGCTATTTGTGTAGGTGAGACCTCGACGAGTAGTTCGGGGCTGGCTCCGGTAATCCGTGACGTGGAGGAGATCGGGAAGCTGTAGAGCGTTGCTCCTGGCTCTTTCTCGTGGAAACGTTCAACGATGTCCGCCGTCGAAATAGGTGCTCGTGCGCGACCTTGGATCTTTCGCGCTAAAACAACTTTATAAAGTTCGCCGGCCTTGATTGCTCGGACCGCGCTGGCAACCATGGCCGAATAATGCTCAGGACTTGGAGTGTCGTGAAAATCGATGGTACCAACCGGAGTAGGGAGTGTGGGCCTCGGTGGCACGCAGAACTCTTCCAGTCGTGGAGCGACGGAGCGTGTGCTCAATAATTGCGTTTTGCCGTTGCGGGAACGGATAATTGTGTACTCGGGCACGCAAATTATGGAAGTGCTTGCCGAAGAGAAGGGGGAGATGGTGAAAGCTATCGCTGGTTGTCCATCTTCAGTGACAAGGTCACTGAACAACTCCGTGAATGATGTGGGCTTCCAATCGTTAAGGGGTATTTGTAGTAGCCGTAGGGGTAGCCCGAACCCGCATAGAAGCTGATCGCTGGTCTCAACCAACCAACCCGTAGCCGCCGCGGCGCGACGAAAATAACTAGACGGTACGTCCTGATAAGCGTCGTGAGCGTAAAGTTTCATGCTCGTCGAGTAGCGATGAAACGTTGGCTGAGCCCACCCAATATCTCACGGTGGTTGACCGCCGTGAATCCAGCGCTGACGAGCATTTCGCTAATGACCGTGGCGGGTGGAAGATACGCCGTGGAGCGGGGAAGATAGCGATACGCCTGTCGGTCAGAGACCAGAGCACCAATAAGCGGCACCGCACGTCGAAACCACAGATTGAATCCGAAACGCAAAAATGCCGAAGAAGGCTCCGAGACCTCGAGGAAGGAAATCCGGCCCCCGGGCCGCGTAACGCGGGCCATCTCCGAGAAGGTTGCCGCGAGATCGGTGAAATTACGAAGTGCGTAGCCGCAAGTGAGCCCGTCAAAAATTCCAGTTGGAAAGGGGAGACGCGACGCGTCCGCTTGGACGACGGGTGTGGTGAACGCTCCGGCAAAGAGCATTCCCCAACTGAGATCGGTTCCGACCACTCGGTACCCGTTCTTCGCCAGCTCGCGAACGAAGTCACCGGTCCCCGTGGCCACATCAAGGACGAGGCTGTCAGCCGGTAAGCGCAAGTCTCGAACGGTTGCCGTGCGCCATCGCGCATCAAGACCAAGTGTCATCAACCGGTTGACAAACTCGTAGCGGGGTGCGATGTCGTCAAACATCTTACGAACGAGCTGGGTCTTGGCTTCTCCGACCGGCAGAGTCATAACTGCCTATTTGTAGTAGCGAGTGAGAACTTCAGCTACGCACGAAGGCTTCGTCGCACCTTCAACCTCGATGGTCACTTCCATGGTCGACTGAGCACCGCCCTCAAAGAGGGTGACATCCAAAATTTTGCCGCCGGCGCGAATCCGCGAACCGACGGGCACCGGGGACGGAAAGCGAATTTTGTTACTTCCGTAATTGACTCCCATGGAAATACCTTTTACTTGCATGCCAATTGAGCCCATCAAGACGGGTATGAGCGACAAGGTCAAATATCCATGCGCGATGGGCCCACCAAAAGGACCGGTCTTTGCGCGTTCGACGTCCACGTGAATCCACTGGTGGTCACCTGTGGCGTCGGCAAAAAGGTTGACCTGTTCCTGCGTCACCGTGATGTACTCGGAATACCCGACATGTTGCCCGATGATCTCGGGAAATTCCTCTAACGACTCGATAACTACGCCCATAAATACCTCCGGAGCAAGAATACCTTTAACTTTGACACCTCGTTCCCACTAGCGTGGGGGTGTGGATTCCCAGGGACATGCCGAAAAGCATCGCAATCTCTCTGGTGGCCGCGCGCGAGCCGCCGTTTTCGGAGTGAGCGATGGCTTGGTCACGAACATTTCTCTCATCCTTGGATTCTCTGGTGCGGGACCTTCGCACGCGATAATTCGCTTAGCGGGCTTGGCAGGAATGGTCGCTGGAGGCTTCTCTATGGGGGCGGGTGAATTTCTTTCGAACAGAGTGCAAAACGAGCTCTTCGAGAGAGAGGTCAACGTGGAACGCAAAGCGATTTTGGCTGATCCTTCTGGCGAAGAGGCCGAATTGGCGGAGATTTTCCTCTCGCGTGGTGTTGATGCAGAACTTGCCCGTCGCTTGGCCGCCGACATGATGAGCGATCACGAACTGGCGGTGCGCACACACGCTCGAGAGGAGCTAGGGATCGACACCAGTAGCGAGAATTCGGCCCTGAAACCAGCCCTCTGGTCTCTTCCTAGTTTTATGTTCGGTGCGCTCCTGCCTCTGTTGCCGTATCTTTTCACGAGTGCTGGGTCCGTGGCGATCTGGTCGATCATCATCGCAGCGATTTCGTCTCTCTTTATTGGAGGCGCCATAGGTATGGCGACCGAAAAGGGCGTTCTCCGTAGCGCTGTGCGGCAGTTGCTAATAACAGCGTTTGCGGCTGGTTTCACGTTCTTCATCGGGAAGATTGTAGGAGTGCATTAACTGAATTGCAGGAGATAATCAGTTCGGAGTCGTACGAATCCCCTCTTCTCGTACATGCGAACGGCTGAAACGTTATCCGCGTCCACAAAAAGTTGTGCTCGTTGCACTCCTCGTCGTCGTATGGAGTCGAGTCCTAGATTTAAGGCGGCCAATCCGAGACCGAGCCCCTGTGAGTCAGGATCTACGGAGATGACATAAATCTCTCCGAGGCGCTCTCGACTCAATTCGTGAATTTTCGTCCAACAGCTCGCAACAATTTTAGAATCACGTTCAATCAAGAAGAAGCCGGATGGATCAAACCAGGGCTCGCTTGTGCGTTGCGCCAACGTCATCTCGTCCCACTGTCCTTGCTCGGGATGGTGGGCAAATGAGCGGTTGTTCTGTCGCAACCAACGCTCTTCGTCCTTGCCCCGCTCAAACTCACGGACCTCAAAGCCCTCCGGAAGTTTGTGGTTTGTTGTTGAAAGATTAATTTCCAGCAGGAGAAGTTCGCGGACAATTGTGGTACCGGGGATAACAACTCCGTCGCGTGTCCAATGCAGGACGCTCTTCGATTCATAATGTTGCTTGAGCAGGCTTACGAGGTGTTCGTCAGCTCGCCCTCCGGCGATTTCCACAGATGGTTCTCGGCCAGCCCACGATTGTGCGTAACCAACGATTCGGTGGTCCGTGGTTTGTAGCCAATGGTCCGCGCCTACGCCATGGATGACTTTTCGCCGAATGTTCTCGTCGATGGCCTCGCGCTGAAGTTGTTCATCAAGATGATTGAAAAGGGCGAGTACTTCGAGACGGTCGCCCGGCGACAACGTTGAGGAAAAGGACCAAGTGAGGCTCATGGGGTCAGCTTCACTATGTCCGAAGTTGATTTTCGACGCGACGTAGCCGTCTGAGCAATGTGCCAATCGCTCTTTCTGCCGCGACCAGTTCGATATAGGTATCGCCACTCGTGGTGTCATCGGTCGATTCGACGATGGTCGAAATTCGACCCGAGATTTCGGCCAGACTCGACGTGATGGTAGAAAGTTCCAATTGCAGGTTCACGCTCCTATTCTGCCCGCCATGAGGATGGTGTGTGACAAGGGCTGTCTAGTAGCCTCGTCCTATGGAAAGTCAGGGACTTACGGCCCCGATCGATGTCTTGTTCGATCGAGTTCTCGTTCGGCTGGAAGGGAGCGATGCGGAGCGTCGCAGCCGCGCCGGCATTTTGATTCCGGCTACTGCCCAGCTCGCGCGGCGACTGGTGTGGGCACAAGTAGTGAGCGTCGGACCGCACGTACGTAGCGTTAGTAATGGCCAGCGCGTTCTGTTTAATCCAGATGATCGTTTTGAAGTTGAGTTTGACGGCGAGGAGTTCGTCATGCTCCGTGAGCGGGATCTTCACGCCGTATTTCACGAAACATCGCATACTCCGTCGGGGCAGTACCTATGAAATTGGCTGGTCTGGGCATCGACGTAGACGCGATGCGTCGCGCATTTTTTGATGTGGCCGTTCCGGGAACGATTGTCCCTTTGTGTTGTGAACTCGTCAATGATGCCGTGACACCCGTAGGCCTGTACGTAAATTTTGTTGGCGAACGGAATGGTTTCCTTCTCGAATCAGTAGAGGACGGACAAAGGTTTGGTCGGTTTTCATTCGTAGGACGTAGCCCGCTCGGCGAAAGAGAGACCAGGGCGGGCTCCTCGGAGGTGACCGGGGTCTTGGACGGGTTCGGAAACCTCGATTCCTTCGAAAGTATCCGAGCATTTTTGGGCTTCGTGAAGGTAGCGCAACCTATCGGAAGAGTCAGCGTTGATATTCCCTTGCGATCTGGTCTCGTCAATGTTTTCGGTTGGGATTCGGTTCGAAATATCGAGAATATAGGTCCACGTGGCAATTCTGGCCCCCAGCACCCCGATTCAATAACTTTCGTCATTGGCGAGTTGGTCGCCTTTGACCATTGGCGACAATCGGCCACGCTTATCACGAACGTGGTGATCGATTCTTCAGACCTCGAAGAACAGTTTCAAGCGGCGGTAGGCAGTCTTGAGTCGATGGTCGATGACTTCGCCAATTTTCCATCCATCACGCCCCAGCAGACAAAGTTGCCTTCGGAATTTCCACTCCCGTCCGTTACCCGTGCTGTCTCCCGAGAAGATTTTTGTCAGCAGGTGGTGACGGCGAAGGAACTGATTGAGGCGGGGGATATATTCCAGGTTGTACTCTCACAACGTTTCGACCTAGGGCACATCGAGAATCCCTTCGCCGTGTACCGAGTTCTCCGACAAATGAATCCGTCCGCATATTTGTATTACCTCAAGTCATCGTCGGTAACGATCGTGGGTTCCTCACCGGAATCGCTGGTTCGGCTCAGGGACGGGGTGGTCACCACGCGGCCTATTGCCGGGTCTCGACCCGTGGTGGCTTCGTCACAGGCGAACGCTGTCAGCGCGGCGCAACTTCGCGAAGACCCCAAAGAGGTGGCTGAGCACATCATGTTGGTTGACCTAGGAAGAAACGATCTGGGTCGAGTGTGCGTCTTCGGGACGGTAAGCGTTGATCGATTGATGGATGTTGAAATGTTCAGCCACATCATGCATCTCACCAGTGAGGTCTCTGGAGATGTTCGCCCTGACGCGGACCCCATCGACGTAGTCAAGGCGACTTTCCCAGCGGGGACGCTATCGGGAGCTCCGAAAGTCCGGGCCATGCAAATTATTAGTGAAATGGAGGTTGAGTCGCGTGGATTGTATGGCGGCTCTATTGGCTATTTCGATTTCAACGGCAATCTCGACACCGCCATCCTGATTCGAACCTTGGTTGTTGATGGCGAAAAGAATGGCAGCGTGCAGACGGGAGCCGGCATTGTGTGGGACTCTGACCCGCAGGCCGAAGATGATGAGTGTCTCGCGAAGGCATCTGCCGTCATGCGCGCCGTTGGTGGAGCGCGTCAATGAATGATGATGTCAACTGGAGTCGAGTGCGAGTTTCGGGCGAAGATGCCGAAAGCTACCTACAGGGTCAGCTGACACAGGATCTTGCCCTCACCCCGAGTTACTCCTTCCTCCTTAACCCCGACGGAACAGTCATAGCCAGTCTGTGGATTGAGAAGGCTGCTGACGGGTACGACCTCGTGATGTCGAGGGCATTCCTCGAGGCGGTAATGGCGCGTGTGAACCGGTTCAAGTTGCGGAGTCGTCTGAGCATCACTGATCTTGGGGAAAGTTCGGGGCCTTTCCAGAGTTACGAGGAACAAATTACCTTGGGTGTTCCTTTGGAGAAGGAGTGCGCGTCGCCGCTTTTACCGCACGCCTTCAGCCGCGAGTTTCTTCAGTCGGCAGTGTCGTTCAGCAAAGGCTGCTACACCGGCCAAGAGTTGGTTGGTCGCCTTGAATCACGCGGCGGGAATACTCCGTGGCGCATGGTGCGTTTCCGCACCACGGCGGTAGATGAACTACAGGCATCCATCCTGAGTTGCGGCCCGGAAGGGCCACAAGGAATAACGACCTTGTCGGTGTCGCCCTCTGGTTCGGTCGGTTTGGCGATGATTCATCGCACCTACGAAGTTCCTCTTGAAATGAGGTCGATGACCGAGATAATCGAGACGGGTGGCGCGCCGATACGCTGACATCATGGCCGGTACCTATCTCGACAAAATTGTGGAGCACCATCGCGATCGGATCCTCAGCGACCCTCGGATTTTTGAATCTCGAGAAATCACCCCTTCTGAAAGACCGTCGTTAATCGACGCAATTGTCCAGCACCAACCCTACGGGCTCTCCGTGATTGCCGAGGTAAAAAAGAAGAGTCCTTCTAAAGGATTACTTAATGGAAGCATCGACGTTTCTGAATGGGCACGGTTGTACGAGAAGGCGGGTGCCGTCGCCATTTCGGTACTTACCGACGAAGCTTTCTTCGGAGGTTCGTTAGAGGATCTAGAGAATGCATCCCTCTCCACCTCGCTTCCGCTGGTGCGCAAGGACTTCACTCTGTGTGCAAACGATATTGGTGACGCAGCCGAAAGGGGTGCAAGCTGCGTTCTGTTAATTGCCGCAGTTCTTAGTTCGCGAGAAATTGCCAACTACATTGAGTTGGCGAGTTCATTAGGTATGGCGTCGTTGGTGGAAGTGCACAGCGAGGAAGAGGCTCGAGCCGTTGTCGATTTGGGTGCGGTGCTTATTGGCGTCAACCAGAGAGACTTGAGAAGTTTCGAAGTTGATACGGAACGAGCTGGCCGCATTGCCAGTTTTCTCGCTGGATCAGTGGTTACGGTTGCCGAAAGCGGGATTCGAGACTCAATGGGAGCTCAACGGGCCGCGGAAGCGGGTTTCGATGCTATTCTGGTAGGTGAAGCGATCGTCACCTCACCGGATCCCGAGGAGACAATTAAGAACCTCAGCTCTCACCCAATAGGTAGATCGTCGTGAACTTCGCCGACGATCGTTTTTTCGTGAAGATTTGCGGAATTACTAACGAAGAGGACGCGCTGATGTCGGTGGCCTTCGGAGCGAGCGCAGTGGGTTTCGTGTTCGCCCCTTCGCGTCGGCAAGTTTCTCCGGAGACGGTGGATGACATCGTGCGCCGACTCCCAGCGGATATTGACTCCGTGGGGGTCTTTATGGATGAGTACCCATTGCGTGTGGCCGAAGTAGCGACGCGTTGCCATCTCACCGCGGTCCAGTTGCACGGGAATGAGGGCGAAGAGGCGTTATCGGTATTGCGCGACCGTGTCGACATCATTATTAAGGCGGTCTCATCCGAATCAACGAGAATCGCCGAGTGGGACAGTATGGGTTTTGATTACCTTCTCGTTGACGGAGCCGTTCCTGGTAGTGGAGTTAGTCACGATTGGACAATTTTTGAGCGGCACGAATTCATCACTCCCGTTATTGGAGCGGGCGGTTTGACGCCGGGAAATCTTGCAGATGTCATCGCGAATGTTCCCGTAATGGGGGTTGACGTGTCGACGGGGGTGGAACGTACGGTGGGTCTGAAGGACGCCACGTTGGTTATGGATTTCATCTCGACCGCTAGGTTGGCTGCGGAAAGTCGTTATGTGCTGCCGCCGCAGGCCCCGTTTGATTGGAGAGTTTGATGAATCAACCATTTATGGGCCCTCCCGACAAATTCGGTCGTTTCGGAGAGTTCGGGGGGCGTTTTGTTCCGGAAGCTCTTATGCCGGCTTGTCTGGAGCTAGAGGCGGCTTTCGATGATGCGTGGGCCGATGAACTTTTTCGGAATGAATTTCACCACGTTCTCAAAGAGTTCGGTGGGCGACCAACACCGATTACCTACTGTGAGCGCGCGAGTGATGCCCTCGGCATATCGCTCTATCTGAAGAGGGAAGATTTGGCACACACGGGATCGCACAAGATCAATAACGTTGTCGGCCAAGCCCTCTTAACTCGCAGAATGGGCAAACGGCGAATGATTGCTGAAACCGGTGCAGGCCAGCACGGGGTGGCGTCTGCCACGGCCGCGGCGAAATTCGGTTTGGAGTGCACGGTGTTTATGGGGGAAGTTGACACCAAGCGGCAGGAGTTGAACGTTTTTCGTATGGAACTCCTGGGAGCCCGGGTGGTTCCGGTAACGTCCGGCAGCAAAACTCTCAAGGATGCCGTCAGTGAGGCGATGAGGGAATGGGTTACCTGTGTGACGGACACTCATTATTGTTTGGGCTCGGTCATGGGCCCGCACCCTTTCCCATACATGGTTCGTGAGTTTCAGAGCATTCTTGGCAAGGAAGCGGCGTCGCAATGTCTCGAGCGGGGCTTTCAACCTGACTTTGTGGTTGCCTGCATCGGCGGCGGATCAAACGCAGCGGGTTTGTTCGCGGGTTTCGCGAATTCATCGTCACAGCTCGTTGGCGTAGAAGCGTCGGGCGGTGCAGCCATCAGCGGAGGTTCGCCGGGAGTTCTCCACGGGATGCGGTCAATGATTATTCAAGGGGATAGCGGCCAGGTGGAAGAAGCGCACAGCATTTCTGCCGGTTTGGACTATCCGGGGATTGGGCCTGAGCACTCGCACCTCGCTGCTCAGGGTCGAGCCCGCTACGTTATGGCAACCGATCATGAGACTCTGGAAGCGCTCCAATTTCTGAGTAGCCACGAAGGAATAATCCCGGCCTTGGAGTCGGCGCACGCGGTTGCGTGGGTGATGAGAGAAAGCGGAAGAGAGATACCAACTGGGTCAACAGTGTTGATCAATCTTTCCGGCAGGGGCGACAAGGATGTTGCCCAAGTGCGTCAAGAGCTACGGGCACGCCGTGACTGAACTTGAGAGAGTCCTCCGAGATCTTCGGACTTCGAACAAGAAGGCACTAGTTCCGTACTTTGTGGCGGGGCTGACGGAAAATTGGATTGATTATCTCAAGGCGGCGGTGATGGCGGGAGCCACCGCGATCGAGATTGGTATTCCGTTTTCTGATCCAATCATGGATGGTGCCGTTATTCAGCGCGCTTCGGTCGAATCGCTCGCGAGGGGAACGACATTTCAGTCTGTCTTGGCGGACTTGTCGCGTGAGAAGTTACCTGTTCCGATCGTGGCCATGACGTATTACAACCTGTTTCATCACGCTGGCCTGGAGCGTTCGGCGAACATGCTTGCACGGGCGGGCTTCGGAGGAACGATAATTCCCGACCTACCCCTAGAAGAGATGACGCCGTGGGTCGAAGCTTCACAGAAGGAAGGCTTGGCCAATATTCTGTTAGTGGCACCATCTAGTCCCGAATCACGGGTCAGGGAAATTGCAAAACATTCTCAGGGTTTTTGTTACGCAGCTGCCCGTATGACCGTAACCGGGAGGTCCGGTGGTACGGATGCAGGCGGCTCAGTTGTCAGCAGAATTCGAGATGCGTCTGACATTCCCGTGTACGTAGGAATCGGTATTGCTACGAGCGCTGACGCAGTTGACGCTGCGAAGTACGCCGACGGCGTCATTATCGGAAGCGCATTGGTCGAAAAAATTCTGAACGGTGCTTCGGTGGGTGATATTGAGGAGTTTTTAACTTCTATTCGTCGAGCCCTCGACGCGGCTACTTAGTCCGCACGCCGGAAAATTATTGTTCCGTTGTGGCCGCCAAAACCGAAAGAATTTGACATGACGTGCTCGAGGGAAGCGGTGTGGGCGCTGTTTGTGACGACGTCAAGATCTATCGCTACATCAACTTCAGACGTCCCAGCAGTGGCAGGAACCATCTGATGCCTGAGACTCATCACACTGACAACAGCTTCTAAAGCACCCGCGGCTCCGAGACAATGGCCGAGGTGGCCCTTATTCGAGCTGACCAGTGGTCGGTGCGTACCGAATACCTCCCGCACAGCGAGGGATTCGGCTAAATCGTTGAGGGGCGTTGACGTCCCGTGAGCATTGATGTGCTGGATGTCACTGGCGTTCAACCCTGCTTCGTGGAGGGCCATTCTCATGGATCGAGAAGCCCCTTGACCTGAAGGATCGGGGGCCGTGATGTGGTGTGCGTCAGCCGTTGACGCGGAACCCACCACCTCGGCCAGAATGGTGGCCCCACGCGCCACGGCTCGATCCCAGTCTTCAAGGACAAGTGCTCCCGCACCTTCGCCCATAACAAATCCATCGCGATGAGTGTCAAAGGGGCGAGACTGTCCCGACGCCGACAGTGCGGTCATATTCGCGAAAGCGCTTAGTGCCACTTCCTCCATGACGGCCTCAGACCCTCCGGTCACCGCCACGGGACACCGTCCCGAAGCGACGAGACGGGCAGCGTACGAAATCGCGTGCGTGCCGGCGGCACAGGCTGTGGTGATTGTCTCGCACGGACCACCGAGACCAAATCTCATTGAAACCGTTGCCCCACCCGCATTGGGCATCAGCATGGGAACCATAAAGGGTGAGACGCGACTCGGCCCTTTTTCCTTCAAAACGTCATACTGGCGCAAGAGAGATTGCAACCCGCCCATACCCGTTGCGAAAATAGATCCTCCATCGACGAGGCCCACCGAGAGCCCAGATTGCCGCCAAGCTTCATCGGCTGCCGCAAGCGCGAAGAGGGCGAAAGGGTCTAATCGGCGCAGCTCCTTTGGATTGACCAAATGATCCGTAGGAAAAGGAGCCACCCGCAAGGGACCCATGTCCGCAGTCGTAGTAAGGCTCTGCCACAATTCATTTGCGCTGTGCCCGAGGGAAGTTATGGCGCCGATTCCGACTACCGCAACTCGATGGGGTTGCTCCGGCATGAACAACTCTTCTTAAATCTTGGCGTAGATGAGTTCGAAGGCGGCTCCGACGGTACGGATGTCTTTGAGTTCGTCTTCGCTAACTTCGACGTTGAAAGTCTCCTCTAAAGCCATCACGAGTTCAACGAGGTCGAGGCTGTCAGCGCCTAAATCTTCGCCGAATGAAGCATCCGGGGTAATAGCACTCGCTTCGACAGCCAGTACTTCAACGGCGTCAGCGCGGAATTTCTCAAATGCTTCGTCACGGTTCAAGATATCTCCCTTTTTTGCAATCTTATTAGAACGTTGCGGAAAAAGTTGGTTACAAACCCCGGGCCAGACCGCCGTCAACCGGAATGGTTGCTCCGGTGATGTAGCGAGCAGAGTCGGAGGCGAGGAACGTGACGGTTGCTGCAACCTCTTCTGGCATCCCCACTCGACCCAAGGGAACTCTCGCGATGAGGTCGGTGCTGTTGAGGCTCGCCGTCATATCGGTGTCAATGAAGCCGGGCGCAACAACATTGACCGTGACAGATCGCGAGGCCACTTCAGTTGCGAGTGAACGAGCGAGGCCAATCATTCCCGCCTTCGATGCTGCATAGTTAACCTGCCCTGGAAGACCGAGAAAAGGAGCGACTGAACTTACGAAAATTAGGGAACCATTTCGTTGCCGGATCATGCTGGGAAGGACGGCGCGCGAGGTAAAAAATGCGCCGTTGAGATTGACATCCAGAACCCGTTGCCATTGCGCATCAGTCATTCTCATCGCCAGCCCATCATGCGTGATGCCCGCGTTCATGACCGCGACGGAGACGGGACCCAGCGACGTAATCGAACGAGCAATGGCGTCGTTCACGGCGGTCGCATCAGCAACGTCTACTTGGTAGGACTGTGCGAGACCATCCAAGGCCGTGTCCGACCGTGACAGAGAGACAACGTCGTCTCCGAGATCTATAAAAGCCTGGGCGATCGCTGCACCAATGCCCTTAGATGCTCCCGTAACTATGACGTGTCGTCCCATATTTAACCTCGCTCTAAAGTCTCATGTAGCGAGAACTTACGTATACGGCTTACCAGTCCAGTCAGAGTGGTCCCCGGAGCTGCTTCGACTGACTTGTCTACCTCCGTGGGGATGTTTCCCACGCAGTTGAGAAAATCGACTGGTTCAACGAGCTGACGGAGCAATAGGTCAATCGTTGCCGCTCCACCGGGGTGCACGGTTCCGTTCACATTGGCGAGGACGGGAGTCCGGGGTTTGAGCCACGTCACGGCATTGAGGCACTCGGAAAATTCCTCCAGAGCGAGTGACATCATGGGGCTGTGGAAGGCTCCGCCTACATTCAAGGGGCTGCATCTCCTCCAACCGATGTCCCGGTGTTCGGACTGAAGTCGCAGCAGACTCGCCTGGGAGCCACTCACGACAATCTGACCTTCGCCGTTGATATTGGCGATCCAAAGATCGCCGTACTTCTGGCAATAGTCCTGTAGCGATTGAAATGACGACTCGGTTGAGCCCATCAGAGCGCTCATTGAACCGGGGTGTTCTCCCGAGGCGCGTTGCATGGCGAGCCCCCGCGTCCGCACGAGCTTGGCCGCGTCCTGGATCGAAAGATATCCACCGACTGCAAGAGCACTCAGTTCACCCAGCGAGTGACCCAGCACGGTACGAATGACGTCATTCGATCTTCGGGCCCATTCCGTGTACGACAGCAGGGAAACGGTGAAAGTCGCAATCTGGGCGTTGTCGGTGCGAATGAGAAGCGAGAGGTCGTCGATATCGAGAATTGCGGCGACATCACATCCCGCACCGTCAGAGATCTCGTCCACGAGAGACCATGATGGCGTAGCTCTCCACGGAGCGGCCATCCCAAGGGATACCGATCCTTGGCCGGGAAGTAAAAACGCACAAGTAGTGGGGTGGCTTTCCTCGTCCTTATCCATAGATAAAAACTAACAGTGCCCGGAGTGGGATTCGAACCCACACACCCTTTCGAATAGAGACTTTTGAGGCCTCCGCGTCTACCGTTCCGCCATCCGGGCTTGGCTTCAAACGCTAGCAGTTACTGCCTAGGGTGGGGGCATGGAGATTTCGCTGTCGACGGGCCGTAGGCGACTACTGCGGCCCGTCGAAGCCTTCGAGATTCTCCACGACACCAGACCCTTTGTGCGCCTCGTCATCAGCGATGCTGGTGGGCTGAGAACGGGAGAGGTTTCCCCCCTCGAAGTTGCCGTGCACGGCGACCCCGATGTGCATGGCGTGCTCGAGGAACTACGAACGAAGGCCATTCCCATGCTGCTCGGTATCGTTGATCGAGAGGGTCAACTCCCGGAATGGTCTCGTGTCTCACACTTCCTCACAACCCGTCCGGAGAATCGTTGGGCGTGGGCCTGCATAGAGATGGGCCTTCTTGATAACAAAATGAGTGAGCTTGCGCTCCCTGCCGACGCTCCACGACAATCGCTGAGAACCTTCAGCGTAAACGCCGAAACACTGTCTATCGATCCGCAACAGGTGCGAGTGCGTTTAAAACTTGACGCGGAGACCCCTCCCGACCGGTTAATGCGAACTCTGGACGGCTACACCGGAGAGGTAATCCTCGATTACAACGCGAGTCTCGTTACGGAATCGATGGCGCAGCTGCATTTCGAGGTTACTTCCGAGACTGCGGTGGTGGTAGCCCTCGAGCAGCCGAGCGCAGTGGGGGATTTCGATAGGCCGGCTGCCCTGTCGCGCGACCTTTCACTCCCTATTTCCCTCGACGAAAGTATTCGGTCACTGGCGGACGTCAGGTTGGCTGCAAAATACGACGCCTGCACGCTGGTATGCATCAAACCTTCACGGGTCGGCGGAATTGCTGCGGCGCGGAGTATGGCTCTGGAGTGCGAAAGATTAGGTCTACGCTATTACTTCGGTTCTTTTTTTGACGGCTTGGCATCTCGTCAATGGGTGCAGTACCTTGCCGCGTCCACCCGAGCGGAGCATTCCGACTATCGAGCGGTTGATTTTGCGCCCGGAGAACAAGAAGAGGTAGTGGATCGATGGACTCTCGCAAGTAATAAAGTGGAATTATGAGTCCCGACCCGCTAGCGCAGAGAATCGCGCGGATGCACACCACCATCGAACACAAAAGAGAGATCCTCGCCGTCCTTCTGGAGCAGGTCGAGGCTTGGCGAAACCTCGTCCAGGACGCGCGTCTGAGGAATTTGATGACGGAGACGCCCCTGTCATGCACCGATCTGAAGGAGACGTCGCGGCATCTACTTATTGCCGAAGACGAATTGATTCGAGTAAGCGCTGAGCTCGAGGTACTTACAGAGCAACGCGACAGTTTGCTCAGGGAGTGGGTTCCGGGGGTCAACGTCTAATGGCTACCGTTGTGATCGCTGATGACGAATCCATCATCAGGCTTGATTTAAAAGAAATTCTGGAGGGAGCAGGTTACGACGTAGTCGGCGAGGCTTCCAACGGGAGTGATGCGTTGCGCCTCATCCAATTACACGAGCCGGATCTAGCCCTGCTGGATGTAAAGATGCCGGAGCTCGATGGTATTGAGGTGGCCAGTGCCATCAAAGGGTCGAACACCATTGTCGTGCTGCTGACAGCTTTTTCTCAACGTGATCTTATTGAAAGTGCACGAGAGGCGAATGTCGTGGCTTACCTCGTTAAGCCATTTCGGAGCATTGAACTCTTGCCGAAGTTGGCGTCCCTGCTGAACAAAGATGACGTGACTCCTCTGGGGGCTGGCGAGTCAAAACCCGTCGACGACAAAATCGAAACCCGCGACTTGGTCGCGAGGGCCAAGCAGCTACTAATGAGCGCACGCGGCATCAGCGAGGAAGACGCCTTCACTATTATTCAAAAGACCGCTATGAGTGGACGAACTCGGATGCGCGACATTGCGCTGACAATCATCGAGGGTAGTTTCCTTGACTAGTTACGAGCGAGAAGGTCCACTCCTTCTTCTCGATGGGATGTCGCTGATTTTCCGTGCGTATTACGCGCTCACCACGGAAATTTCAACGAGCGACGGCGTGGTGACGAATGCCGTTCACGGTTTCGCGTCGATGTTGCTGTCGCTGATTAAGCAACACAAACCCAGTGGAATAGCCGTGGCCTTCGATCTCCAGGGCGGAACTTTCCGCGACGCCATGACAGAGGACTACAAAGGCGGTAGGGATGAGACACCCGACGACCTCAGCCCCCAGTTTGGGTTTGTTCGAGAGCTGTGTGAATCTTTGAATATTCCTGTGATTGGGGTGCCGGGCTACGAAGCGGACGATGTCCTCGCCACTTTGGCGGAATGGGCGTACGACGCCCAGAAAGAATGCATGGTGGTGACGGGCGATAGAGACTCGTTCCAACTAGTAAGAGATCCGTACATTCGCGTGCTGTACAACCGGCGAGGTGTTTCCGATTACTCAATTTATGACGAAGCGGGAATCACGGAGCGTTGTGGTATTGACGCACAGCGCTATCCCTTACTTGCCGCTTTGCGAGGTGATCCGTCTGACAACCTACCGGGAGTTCCGGGAGTGGGCGAGAAGACGGCAGCAAAGCTATTCGCTTCCTATCGAGACCTTGACGAGCTCTACGCCCACCTGGCAGATCTCACCCCTAAATTGCGCGAAAATTTGGCTCTCTTCGAACAGCGTGCTCGTAACAATGTCGAGGTCATGACTCTCATTAAGAACGTCTCCATCCCGGATTTCACCCTGGAAGATTTGATGGTGGGTGGTTGGGGTCAGTCGGACTCACTAAGCGTTTTTGACAAGCTGGAAATGGATTCCCTCAAGGCACGATTCTCAACCTTGTTGAAATCGGGGGCACTGGGAGGAGCAAAGAGTGATGACGTCGATAGTGGTGCCCCCACAGTGGCGGACGCTCCCGCTGCGACGGGAGTACCCCACGTCGAATATCAACGTATGGCCAACCTGTCCGAGCTGGACGGTGAGATAAATCTGTCCGTCTTTGTGACTCGCGAAAGGTTCGCGGCGGTGGGTGAGCGCAGTGGTTACTGCTGGGTCGGAAGCGTCGAGGATTTCAAAGCGTGGTATCGAAGTCAAACAGTTCCACTCGCCACAAATGATGGCAAATTACTTATGCGGGTGTTGGGTTCGGACCTAATTGGCGACGATCGGTTAGTTCACGACACTTCGCTCATGGCATTCCTCATTAATCCGAGTTTAGGATCCTATGAATTCGAATCCCTCGCACAGCAGTTTCTGGAACTAGATGTCTCCACTGGTGGAGACTCATTGTTTTCGGCCCTCAACGACGATGATCTGGCATATCGCGCATCTTTGATTCCTCGCCTCATTGGGGAGCTTGCCACGCTCATTGCGCATTGGGAACTCGAAATCATCTATCACCAGATCGAACTGCCTTTAGTTGGCGTTCTGGCGCGAATGGAAGACGTGGGTATTTATGTTGATGCTGCTCGTCTTCGGACCATCGTCGCGCGCTTCGTCACGGAAGCGAACGCTTTGGAAGCAGAAATTCAGGACTTGGCCGGACATCCCTTCAAAGTAAATTCGCCCCTGCAGTTGCAAAAAATCCTTTTCGAGGAGTTGGGACTTTCTAAAGGGAAAAAGACCAAGACGGGCTATTCGACCGATGCGGGAACGCTCGAAAAGATAAAAGATGAGCATGAAATAGTCGCAAAACTTCTGAGATACCGGGAATTGGACAAGTTACGTAGCACCTACGGTGAATCTCTCATTGCCTGCATCCAAGATGATTCCAGAATTCATGCAACTTTCCAACAAACAGTTGCGAGAACTGGTCGCCTGAGTAGCGATTCTCCCAATCTGCACAATATCCCTGTCAGAACTGCAGAGGGTCGTCAACTCCGCGAAGCCTTTGGTCCCTCGCCAGGTTGGGGGCTACTAGTGGCTGACTACAACCAAATTGAGCTCAGGGTGATCGCCCATCTTTCGCACGACGAAGGCCTACTGGCGGCATTCGCCGCTGGTAACGACATCCACCGTGCCATCGCGGCTACGGTGTTCCACACCTCGGTGGACGCCGTGAGTTCAGCGCAGCGAGAATTCGCCAAGGCGGTTTCTTACGGTCTGGCCTATGGGATGGAGTCATTCGGGCTGAGTCAACGATTGGGCGTACCGGTCGGCGAAGCCAAATCCATCATCGATCAGTACTTTGCGGGATTCCCCGCCCTGAAGGCCTACATGGAGAATTGTGTGGCCGACGCTCGCGAACGCGGTTACTCGCGTACCGTAATGGGTCGGATTCGCCATTTTGAAGATCTGAGATTGGGGAATGGTCCGCAAAAAGCTGCCGCGGAACGACAGGCGATGAATGCCGGAATCCAGGGTATGGCGGCTGACATATTTAAATTGGCCCTGGTGCGTATCGATAATGCGCTGTTGGCTCAGAACCTCACCTCGCGCCTCGTTCTTCAGGTACACGATGAGGTTCTGGTGGAAGCACCGGAGGGGGAGAAGGCTGAAGTTGAGGCCCTGGTGCGTGAGGCGATGCTCGGAGCAGCCCGTTTGAGCGTGCCGATGGAGATCTCACTTCACTGGGGCTCAAATTGGTCCGAGGCTAAGGGCAAGTAGCCACTGATAAGGTGGAACGTCGGGTTCGCACCGAGAACTCGATTCCAGCCAACTAGCTGACGTCGGTGCCGTCACACTGCAGGTACGCAACATGTCTGAATTTTCAACCCTTCTTTCCACAGTTCCTTTCGGAACTTTCGACGCAGAGGGTAAGTACGTCCCACGCGTAGTCACCGAAGATGACATGGTCGGTACCGACCTGTCGACCATCGTCGGTAACACTGTTCTTGAGTTTGACGACGGTGACCTCGTTACCGGGACTGTTGTCAAAATTGACCGCGACGAAGTTCTCCTCGACATTGGGTTTAAATCCGAAGGAGTTATTCCCGCCCGCGAATTATCGATTCGCAATGACGTCAACCCCGCGGACATTGTCAGCCTGGGTGAGAAAATTGAATGCCTAGTTCTTCAAAAGGAAGACAAGGAAGGTCGTTTAGTTCTTTCCAAGAAACGCGCGCAATACGAGAAGGCCTGGTCGAACATCGAGCAGATCAAGAACCGAAACGAGATGGTTTCGGGTACGGTCATCGAAGTTGTCAAGGGTGGTCTTATTGTCGACATTGGTCTTCGTGGCTTCCTGCCCGCTTCGCTGGTAGAACTCCGACGCGTGAGAGAGCTGCAGCCCTACATCGGTAAGACCGTAGAGGCGAAAATCATCGAACTGGACCGCAACCGCAACAACGTCGTGCTGTCGCGCCGCGCGTGGCTCGAAGAGACCCAGAAGGAGCAGCGAGGAGACTTCCTCACTAACCTTAAGCCTGGAGAGCGCCGCAAGGGAATTATCTCGTCGGTGGTCAACTTCGGTGCCTTTGTCGACCTCGGCGGAATGGACGGACTTATTCACGTTTCCGAGCTTTCCTGGAAGCACATTGATCACCCGAACCAAGTGGTGACCGTTGGTGATGAAGTTGACGTGGAAGTTCTCGAAGTCGACTTCTCGAAGGAAAGAATCAGTCTTTCCTTGAAGGCAACCCAAGGTGACCCTTGGCAGGAGTTCGCCTCCGGACACAATGTCGATCAACTCGTGTACGGCCGCGTTACCAAGGTCGTACCCTTCGGAGCCTTCGTGCAGGTCGGTGATGGAATCGAAGGTTTGGTTCACATCTCTGAGCTAGCAGCTCACCACGTTGAGAGTCCTGACCAGGTCGTAACTCCCGGCGAAGAACTGTGGGTCAAGATCATTGAGCTCGATGCGGCGCGCCGTCGTATCAGCCTGTCCATTAAGCAGGCCGCCGACGGGGGAGAGGTCTCCGAGGAATACCGCGAAGCCTTCGGAAGCCACGCTTACGACGCTGAAGGCAACTACATCGGAACGATTGATTACGGTAACTTCACACCCGAGACCGAAGCACAGGCAGCGTGGGCCGAATACGCCACTGACGCACCAAAGGTCGAAGAAGAAGTCATCGCGGAGACTACGGTCACCGAATAGGACCATCCACGGATTGGCGCCCCGTCAGCGTAGACGGGGCGCCAATTTCCGCAGGGATTACTGCCCGACGAGGGGGTAGTGGCATGCCACCTGCTGGCCAGGGGCAACTTCACGAAGCTCCGGTACCTCACGGGCACATAACTCGGTGGCGTAGGGGCAGCGGGTACGAAACCGACAGCCAGAAGGCGGGTCCATCGGACTCGGTGGCTCCCCGGACACCACGGAGGTGTTGGGTACAGAGTCAGGATCGGCCTCTAAAACCGCGCTGAGGAGGAGTTTGGTGTACGGATGGGCCGGAGTGGCATAGAGGGCCTCGGACGTCGCAATTTCGCACATACGGCCGAGGTACATTACCGCTACGCGGTCAGAAATGTTCTTGACTACCGCCAGGTCGTGAGCGATGAACAGCATGGTGAGTCCGTATTCAGCTTTTAGCTCCTCAAGAAGGTTCAGGATCTGCGCCTGAATGGAAACGTCCAACGACGAGACCACCTCGTCGCAAATAAGCATCTGAGGGTGCATCGCGAGAGCGCGGGCGATAGAAATTCGTTGGCATTGGCCGCCAGAGAACTGCCGTGCGTAGCGATTTCCATACACCGTAGGGTCAATACCAACTCGATTAAGAAGTTCCGCGACCCTCGCGTCGCGTTCGTGACCCTCGTAGCTCTTCCAGATATCGATTGGCTCGGCGACAATGTCTTTTATCCGCCGGCGAGGGTTGAGGCTACTTATAGGATCCTGAAAAATCATTTGCATTCGAGCACGCGCCGCCCGAAGCTTGGAACCATTCAGCTTCAGAATGTCGTTCCCGTCGAGGAGGACTTCGCCTCCGTTCGACTCCACAATGCGCATCAGTGCACGACCCGTGGTGGATTTTCCGCAGCCCGATTCGCCCACTAAGCCCAGAGTTTCACCCTGGTAAATCTCGAAGCTCACGCCGGCAACTGCGCTGACGGTCTTGCCACCCTTCGTGAACTCGACCTTCAGGTTCTTGACCTCAACTAAAGGTTGCTGCATCGTCATTACTGACCTTTCGAAGTACGAAGGGAGACATTTTGGTTTATTTCGAGGGGATTCCAACAGGCAAAGCTGTGTCCATCCTCCACGGAAGCTTCCAATTCTGGACGTTCGGTTCGGCAACGGTCCGTCGCGTAGGAGCAACGCGGAGCAAAGGCGCAACCGTCAGCGAGACTGTAGAGGTCGGGAGGACGACCCGGAATGGTCGGGAGAACGGTATGGCTGGGATTACTGATCTTTGGAGTCGATTCAATTAAAGCCTTGGTGTACGGCATGCGGGGAGAGTGGAAGACATCAGCTGTTGCGCCAATCTCCACTACTCGTCCGGCATACATCACGATGATCCGCTGGGTTCGTGTTGCCACCACGCCCAAGTCGTGGGTAACAAGGATGATGCTCAGCTGGCCATCGGAGCGAACGGTATCGAGGAGGTTGAGAATCTGCGCCTGAATGGTGACATCCAAGCCGGTTGTGGGCTCGTCCGCCAGTAACAAACGTGGACTGCAGGCCAAGGCCATCGCAATAACGACCCGTTGGCGCATGCCCCCCGACAATTGGTTTGGGTAAGCCTCGTAGCGTTCTTCGGGCGAGGGAATTCCAACCTTGCGGAGTAATTCGATAGCGGCCGCCTTCGCGTCGGCCTTCCTCATCCCTAGACGAACGCGTAGCGTTTCATCTATCTGTTTCCCGATTCGCATCATCGGATTTAGCGAAGTCATGGGGTCTTGGAAAACCATGGAAACCGTGCTTCCCCATAACTTGCGCAAATCTGACTCGCTGGATCCGACTACTTCATTGCCATCAATCAGAACCGAACCCGTGATGTTGATGTTGGATCTTGGATTAAGTCCCATAATCGTGCGGGAGAGAACGGTCTTTCCAGATCCGCTTTCGCCGACGATGCCGATAATTTCGTTCTCACCAAGCTCGAAATTGACACCGTCAACGGCAGGCAGCGTGCCACGAGCGGTCGTGAAGGTGGTACGTAGGTTGGTGACCTTGAGCAGCGGACTCATATCTTCACCTCGGTGACGTCGAAGCGGGCTCGGAAGCGATCGCCAACGAAGTTCAAGGACAAGATGAGAAGCACGAGAGCAATGGAGGGAAAAATTGCTAGCCACGGCGATTGATCCAAGCTCGAGCGACTTTCGTTGATCATCTCTCCCCAGTTAGGTGCGTCACCTTGTTGGATCCCTAGGAAAGCGAGTGTTCCTTGCACACCGATGATGCTCGCGATACCCAACATCAAGAACGAGAGACCGGTAGGTGCGACATTCGGCAGAAGTTCGCGCAGCAAGATTCGACGGTCGGTGGCCCCCTGGACCTTTGCGGCCAAGATGTAGTCCTGGTTAGCCGCGGAAAGAGTAGCAGCGCGAATAACTCGGTAAACAATTGGTATGGAGGTCACTCCCAGCACGACAATTACCTTTATTTCTGAACCTGGCTGCCAAAAGGAAAGGACTGCGATGACGGCGATGAGGGCGGGAAAGGCAATGAAGACGAGAGAAATGCTGCTTAGCAGCAGGTCTATTTTCCCGCGACGATAGGCCGAGTACATTCCCGCGGACCCGCCGATCACGAATCCGATGAGATTGGCGCTAATACTTACGTATAAGGACGAACGTGCACCCCAGACAACCCGGGAGAAGATATCGCGACTATTGCCGTCGGTTCCGAACCAATGTGACCAGTTCGGTGGAGAGAGAACGCTGTAGTGGTTGAAATCAATGTTCACGGGGTCGGCGACGGGGAGAACGTTGGCGAATACCGCAACGAGGACGTTGAGACCGATCCAGGCAAGGCAGAACCAGAAAAAGACGCCCATGGCCTCTTTCTTTTCAGGCTTAGCGTCGAGGGCTAAAACGGCGTCGTTGGTAGTTTCATTACTCACGGGCAATCCTTGGATCGATGAACGCGTACAAAAAGTCCAAGAAAAAGTTGCAGGCAACGACGATTACCGAAATAACGAGGGTTATCCCCTGCACCAATACATAATCCTTCTTGGTGACAGCGATAATCAGTTGCAGCCCCAGTCCTGGTAGGCCCAAGAGCGACTCGACCACGAATCCACCAGCTACTAGACCGCCAATGCTGATACTGATAACGCCTAAGAGGGGAATTGTGGAAGAGCGCAGGACGTGGCGCCACAAAATCCGACGGCGGGAAATGCCCTTTGACCGCGCGACGGTCACGAATTCCTCTTGCATCGTGCCAATCATGACTCCACGCATAACCCGGTAGTACACGACGACGGAACCCAAGGCTAGCGTCACGGAGCCGAGCAACATTCCCAGGACGTTTCTCCATTGCAACAGTGACATCCACG
>SESD01000230.1_pt1 | contig 34971 bp, 29 predicted proteins | sample 3171411 | NCBI WGS metagenome assembly SESD01 (sample SAMN06051880, study PRJNA518727) | freshwater metagenome | biome: subpolar coniferous forest; feature: holomictic lake; material: water; isolation source: holomictic Lake 442, 16.5 m depth | place: Canada: near Kenora, Ontario | collected...
ATAACAATAATCTCTTGTTTACGTGAATCCAAAACCACAGTAATCTCCAAACAGTATTTTCAGGTGTATTATTCGATTAGCATAAATTTGCTAGAAATCATCGGCCAAAAACTATCGGCACGTACATAATTTCAGAAGCCCTGTTTATATTTTTATTGCTTCCAAAGCCCAAACTGTCTAAATTATCCATACTACTTATAATATTTTTATTAATATTGTTTCAAATTAGAGTTTGCTTTAAAAGCACTAACTTGATTTTAGACTACATTCATAGATTATAGACAATAATAATTAAATTTTTTATGTTACCGCCAACTTTTTCTAATTTAATAATTTCAGATTTATTTAAGGGAGATCTTCAACTAACCTCCCCACCCAGTATCTATTTTGAATTGCAGAAAACAATTGAAAATCCAGATAAATCGATTTCGGATGTTGGTTTTATCATTGAACAAGACCAAGCGTTATCAATACGAATGCTGAAAATTGTTAACAGTGCCTTTTTCGGACTTCCTCAGCCTATCGCCTCAATTAAACGAGCTATTAGCATTATTGGTGTTCAGTCATTACAGCACCTGGTATTAGCTACGGTTGTTATCGATAAGTTTTCTTCGATGCCAGGCGGCTTGCCTTCTATTCATGATTTTTGGGCCAGAAGTCTTCGCTGCGCGCTTATCAGTAAAGAGCTCTGCCTATACCGAAACAGCAAGTTTGATTTTGAAGAGATATTCATTTGCGGTTTATTACACGATATTGGGCAACTGGTTTTTTATCGGAGAATTCCGGAGCTAGCTCGTCAGATTGGATTATTAGTTGAAGCAAGTAGCTTGGATGAGGTTGATACAGAAAACAATATATTGGGGTTTAATCATTATCAGGCGGGAACTGAATTGGCAAAATTATGGAAACTGCCGGAAATAATAATTGCAACTATCAGTCAACATAATAATCCTGATCATACCAGTCAATTTGCGGGAGCCGCATCAATCATAGCAACCGCTAATTATCTGTGTAAAATGGATCTCGACAACTCTTATAGCAACAGCATTTGCAACGATATACCTCAGAATGTTTTGACTGGCATTGTTGAGGAAGCTGAAAATCAATTTGAAGCAGTATTTAGCCTGTTTTATCCGGGTTGATAAGTTCGCTCAGACTTTGAAACGATTGGTTCAGGCTTGTCTTAGCGAACGAATCAAATTTAGTGGCTATTTATCTAACTGTTTCTCTTACTAGTCAGATTTAAATTTACCACTGGGACTCGCCAGTTTCAGGATCGTACATTTCGTGAGAAATTGTATGTCTGTTTGCGATTAGTTCTTCAATGCTGGGCGATAAGGTCATGGCGCGAGAGATTGCTAATTTCATCGCTTCATAATTGGTGCGATATAAATCCTTTCTATCCAGATCAGGATTTGTAGCGCATTCAGGAGCAATCCACAACATTGCAATAATACACAGGTCGTTAGCTTTATCTGCAGGAATAACACCGGCAATGACACTGTCCAGGACCGCATCTGCGACCGCTGATTGAACGGGGCCGCCAAACAGATTGACATAATCAGTGGATTTGATGGTGACCTTTGGAACCATGATTGTTGCTGGCCGTACTTGCTGATTACAAGCCCGAATTGCAAACATGCGGGTATGACCGGCAGTTTGTCCCATCAGATTGGCAAAAGCGTTACCAACCGGCCCTTTTACGCTACCGATAAGTATTTCAGGCATGGCATCTGTACCTTGACCGTCACTTGCAAACACCGTCGCTTCACCGGTTCTAAACCAAATTGTATCTGACATTAACGTTCTCCAAACAATTTTAAAAAATTCCATTCTATGCTGTATGGGGCAGAAGGAGCAAGGTTGAAAGCTCACAACAAATCTCTGCTCAAGGTTCAAGCCTTTAGTTTCGAAATGATCTTTTCATAACCGGTCATCATGTTAGAATCGACTGTCGCCCGTTAATAATATTTTAGGAGTAAGCCATGCTTTATATCGAACCCAATCAAACCGGCTGTAAAGTAAACTTCAAAGCCCGGTATCAAAATTTTATCGGCGGGCATTGGGTAGATCCTGTCGATGGGCTTTATTTTGAAAACTCCAGTCCGACCAACGGCAAAGTATTCTGTGAAATACCGCGTTCAAATGCCAAAGACATTGAACATGCTCTGGATGCTGCCCATGCTGCCAAAACTGCCTGGGGAGAAACATCGGTTACTGAACGGTCAAACATACTGTTAAAAATAGCTGACCGCATCGAAGCTAATCTTGAAACACTGGCGGTTGCGGAAACTTGGGATAACGGTAAGGCTGTTCGAGAAACATTGGCAGCGGACATTCCGCTATGTGTTGATCACTTTCGCTACTTTGCCGGCTGCATTCGTGCTCAGGAAGGTTCAATCGGCGAGATCGATAAAAATACCATTGCCTATCATTTTCATGAACCCTTGGGCGTAGTCGGGCAAATTATTCCCTGGAACTTTCCGTTGCTTATGGCCTGTTGGAAGCTGGCGCCGGCTATTGCCGCTGGCAATTGTGTGGTCATGAAACCGGCTGAGCAAACGCCGGCGTCTATTTTGGTTTTGATGGAAGTGATTGAAGACTTGATTCCCGCTGGTGTTATCAATATTGTCAACGGCTATGGTTCGGAAGCTGGACAAGCCTTGGCGACCAGCACCCGGATTGCAAAAATCGCTTTCACCGGCTCGACACCGATCGGCTCACATATTCTAAAATGCGCGGCTGAAAATATTATTCCCTCAACCGTTGAGCTGGGAGGAAAATCACCGAATATCTTTTTTGCAGATGTTCTGGAACAGGAAGACGAGTTTGTCAGTAAGTGTATTGAAGGAGCGGTGCTGGCATTTTTTAATCAGGGTGAAGTGTGTACCTGTCCGTCACGCCTGTTGATTCAAGAGTCTATTTATGACGAGTTTATCGCTAAAGTCATAGCCCGTTCCAAGCAAATTAAACGCGGCAACCCACTGGATACGGAAACCATGGTCGGTGCGCAAGCCTCTAAGCAACAGTTTGATAAAGTCCTTGGCTACGTGCAAATTGGCAAAGAGGAGGGTGCTGAAGTTTTATTGGGTGGTAAGATTGCGTCAGTTGGCAGTGGCTTTTCGGAAGGTTACTACATTGAGCCAACGATCATGAAGGGCGGCAATAAAATGCGCATCTTTCAGGAAGAAATTTTTGGCCCGGTCATATCGGTAACTACTTTTAAAGATGAAGCGGAAGCTCTGGCGATAGCCAACGACACACAATTTGGTCTTGGCGCAGGTCTTTGGACGCGAGACATGAACCGAGCCTATCGAATGGGACGAGGCATTCAAGCCGGTCGTGTTTGGGTGAATTGTTACCATCATTATCCGGCACATGCGGCCTTTGGCGGTTACAAAAAATCAGGTATAGGCCGCGAAAACCATAAGATGATGCTGGACCATTATCAGCAAACCAAAAATATGCTGGTTAGCTACGACATTAATCCTTTGGGATTTTTCTAAAACTTTTTGCTGCTTAGTTTTGTTTAAACTAAAGCTAAGCACTTCGGGTTTTGGTCCCGAGTGCTTGGCATGTATGTTATTTGTTCAAATTTCCCGCATGTAAACCGCATTCTTTTTTTGCACCGGACTCCCACCACCATCGTCCAACTCTTTCATGTTGATTTGGTAATACAGTGCGGGTGCATGGTTCGCAGCCTATGCTGATAAAGCCTTTTTCGTGTAAGTCGTTATAAGGCACTTGATAGGCTTCAATATAATCCCAGACTTGAGCCGAACTCCAGTTTAATAAGGGATTAAATTTAACCAACTGATGATTGTCAGTGGAAAAAGCGGTATCGATCTGTATTTCCGGAACAGCTTGCCGAGTATCTTGACTTTGGTCTTTACGTTGACCGGTAATCCAGGCATCGACATGTGTCAGCTTGCGCTTTAAAGGTTCAACTTTACGGATACCGCAACATTCCTGATGACCGTCTTCATAAAAACTGAACAGACCTTTGCTTTTAACAAAACCATCCAATAAATCCCTGTTCGGGGTCAACAGTTCAATGTCGATTTGATAATGTTTCCGGATTTTTTCGATAAAACGATAGGTTTCAGGATGCAGACGTCCGGTATCTAGAGAAAAAACCTGAAGGTCTTTTCTAATCGCCAACGCCATATCTATTAAAACTACGTCTTCGGCGCCACTGAAAGAAATCGCTATATTATCGAAAAGCTCAAAGGCTTTTTTCAATATGACGCGCGGATTTTTGCCATCCAGTTCGGTTTGTAATTGTTCTATATCGAGGGTCATTGTGAGATGTTATCCAGGTTGCTGCGCTTTGGGCTTTATACTTGCAAAAAATATTGCTTCAAATAATCTTCGAAAGGAATTTGTTGGTCACTCTCAATTTCTTGCTGTTTGACATGAGACTCAGCGGCCATTTCCATAAACTGTTGTTCTTGAGACTGATCCAGCGGCTTGTCTTTAAAATACTGAGCGTGTTCGGCCGATGTATTTAAGGCAAAACGGGCAAAGGGTTGTTTAAGTTGCGCCATCTGTTCCAGCATCTGAGCCGATGCGGTTAAATCCGGATTTTCAATTAACTGGCCTTGCTTTGCTAAGGAAGAACTGTAGGGTTTATGGGTATTGTCGAGATCCAAAACGGCACATACAGCTTGCATGGATTCAAGAATTTCTCCCGCCCAATCACGTAAAAGAACTTTCTGATTGCCTTGGGTAAGTTCGAGTCCGGGTTTTCTGCCTAGATGAGAAACAGCTAGTTGATTGGCGTTGTTAATTTGATGTTCCTTATCGGATGTTTGTGGGCTGTCTTGCAATAAACAAGTCAATAATAATGCCTCTATAAAGCGCGCTTTATGTTCATCTATCCCAATTGGATTGAATATATCCAGATCCAGGGAACGCATTTCTACATAGCGAACACCACGACGTTTAAGCGCTAAAGTCGGTTTTTCTCCGGGATCGTTAATTTGCTTGGGGCGGATCGTGCTGTAAAACTCGTTTTCAATCTGCAAAATATTACTGTTCAACTGCTGATATTCGCCATCCACCTGAATACCAATTTTTTCGTATTCAGGATAGGGTGTGTTAATGGCAGCGCTCAAGCTATTCACATAGCCTTCAATCGAGTTGTAATCAATTCTTAGATTTGCCTGGTTTTCACTCTTGTAACCGATATCGCTCATCCGTAAGGAAGTTGCATAAGGATGGTAAAGTGTCCCATCATCAAATTCATCAAATTGCGCCATCAACGCAGGGCGACTGTTAAAAAAGTTTTTGCAAATCGCTGGTGAAGCGCCAAATAAATACAGTATTAACCAACCCATCCGTTGAAAGTTTCTGATCAGGCCGAAGTAGGCCGCATCGGTAAACTGTTCAAGTGTCAGTGAGCTATGCTTTTGCTTATGTAAAACAGGCCATAAGGTCTCAGGCACTGAATAATTAAAATGGATACCAGCAATAGACTGCATGGTTCTGCCATAACGATGCCACAAACCATGGCGATAAACATGTTTCATCCGACCTATATTGGACGATCCATATTCGGCAATCGGTATGCTTAGGTCGCCATTAATGCCACATGGCATGCTGGCACCCAGTAGAATTTCGTTATCCAGATTTTTATAAACAAACTGGTGAATATTGCGCAGGTAGTTTAACGAATCTTTTATGTCCGCAAACGGTGGAGTAATTAATTCGATCAGTGCTTCAGAATAATCCGTGGTGATATAAGGATGCGTTAAAGCAGCACCAAGCGCTTTGGGATGCGTTGTTTGGGAAATAACGCCCTCTTTGGAAATACGTAAGCTTTCCTTTTCTATTCCTTTAAGCCCCCCGCAAAGTAGATGCTGTTGGCCGTTTGCATTCAGTTGATCCAAGCCTGTTAAAAGCGCATTATTCACATTAGTCATAAAATGAAGGCATTCCCTGTTGTCCTGTTATTTAGATCATTATAAAGAGTTTAACGGATTGAAGAAATAAGCTTCCAATTTAAAACCAGACCATCACCTTTATTAGAAAACAAACCATCTCCAGAACATCTATAATCATCAATTTATCTTCAAGGATAATAGTTATGTTTGAATCGGCAGAACTTGATCACAAAATAGACAAAGCTACTTACGATGAAGAAGTACCCAAATTACGTGAGGCACTGCTGGAAGCGCAGATGGATTTGGCAAAGCAATCCAAATTCCCGGTTATTATCCTTATTGGTGGACTTGATGGCGCTGGTCGAGGCGAAACCGTCAACTTGCTGAATGAATGGATGGATCCTCGATTCATCCAGACGCATGGCATGGGCGAACCTTCTGATGAAGAACTGGATCGCCCCATGATGTGGCGATTCTGGCGCGAACTGCCACCCAAAGGCAAGATTGGAGTGTTTCTTGGTTCCTGGTATACCTGGCCGATACTGAATCGGGTGGCAGGGCTCACTGAAGACGGTGATCTTGATCAAAGTATGGAACGCGCCAAACGTTTGGAAAAAATGCTCACCGATGAAGGCGCGCTGATCATAAAATTCTGGATGCATTTATCAAAGAAAAAACAGGAAAAGCGCCTGCAATTGCTTGAGGAAAATCCAAAAACACGCTGGCGGGTTACCCATCGTGACTGGAAACATTTTAAGAAATACGACAAGTTTCGAGTCGTGCATGAAAAGGTCATACGTTATACCAGTACCGCTGAGGCCCCGTGGACCATCGTTGAAGGCTATGATCCGCATTATCGTAGCTTGACTGTGGGCAAGGTCATTCTTGAAGCGATCCGTAATCGTCTGGATGATACCGAGATCAAAACAGCCGAAGTTCAAGCGCCGCCATTACCATCTATAGATCATCTGAATATTCTAAAAAACCTGGATTTGACTCAATCGATCGAAAAAAAACAATTTAAGAGTGAACTGGAAAAATATCAGGGCAAGCTTGCGTTGTTGACCCGCGAAGCCAAGTTTAAAGAACTAACTGTCATTGCCGTATTTGAAGGTAATGATGCCGCAGGCAAAGGCAGTTCAATTCGTCGAATTACCAGTGCCTTGGATGCGCGACGATATAATATCATTCCTGTCGCCGCGCCTACTGAAGAAGAACGTGCCCAACCTTATTTGTGGCGTTTTTGGCGACACATTCCCCGGCGTGGACGGGTGACCATTTTTGATCGCTCCTGGTATGGCCGGGTATTGGTTGAGCGGGTTGAAGGTTTCTGTTCAAAAGCAGACTGGATGCGTGCTTACAACGAGATCAATGATTTCGAAGCACAACTGGTGCGGCACAAGATTGTAGTAATCAAATTCTGGCTCGCAATCAGCAAGGACGAGCAACTGGTACGCTTTAACGAGCGGGAAAAAATTAGCTTTAAACGGTTCAAGATTACCGATGAAGACTGGCGAAACCGTGAAAAATGGGAAGACTATGAACAAGCGGTTTGCGATATGGTTGATCGAACCAGCACTGACTGTTCACCCTGGACCCTGGTTGAAGCCAATGACAAGAACTTTGCCCGTATCAAGATTTTAAAGACCTTATGCAGAGAAATTGAAGTGGCAATGGAAAAATAGATTTAAGTAAAGTACATCTAACTTTTTAAGCTCCAGTTCAGCGTATTTAAAGAGCTTACTTAATTATCTTTAAAATTTCATTTGGGATTGATGTTGATTTGACAGTTATTTCAAAATATTTCGTGCCGCTGGTTAATTTCGTGGACAATAAGCACTATAAAACAGTAATAAAGAGACTCCATTGACAGACACGAAACATTTTTTTAGTAGTGAAGGTGGCTTGGCCGAGGTGATACCGGGTTATCAGCCCAGGGCAGCCCAACTTGAAATGGCAGAGGCTATTGCCCGTGCCATCGACAGCAATCAAAATTTAATTGCCGAAGCAGGCACGGGAACCGGCAAGACTTTTGCCTATTTGGTGCCGGCAATTTTATCCGGCAAAAAAGTCATTATTTCGACCGGCACCAAAAATCTGCAGGATCAGTTGTTTAACAAAGATTTGCCGGTAATTCGCAAAGCGATTAAAACACCGTTTATTGCCGCATTGTTAAAAGGTCGCAGTAATTATTTGTGTACTTATCGTTTGCAAAACGCTTTAACGTCAACTTTTGGTTTTAGCAAGGAAGATGCGGTTGCGCTGGCAAAAATAAAATCCTGGTCAAAGCGCACCAAATCCGGTGATACCTCAGAAATGTCCGAGGTTAACGAAGCTGATCCGGTCTGGTATCAGGCGACCTCGTCCCTGGATAATTGTCTGGGTCAGGATTGCCCTGATTATGCCGAGTGTTTTTTGGTTAAGGCCCGAAAAAAGGCGCAGGAATGCGAGATTCTGGTAGTCAATCATCATTTGTTATGCGCTGACTGGTCGATACGCGACAGCGGTTTTGGCGAGTTATTGCCCAACGCCGAAGTCGTTATTATCGACGAAGCGCATCAACTGGCCGATACCGCGTCCAATTTTTTAGGCATTACTGTCAGCGCCAAGCAATTAAATGATTTGGCAAAAGATGCGTTGATGGAATATTTTAAAGATGCAACTGATCTGCCTGCTTTGCGAACTGCCTGTGAAGACCTGGAACATGAGGTTAAAGATTTGCGTCTGGCGTTTGGTATCGAACTTAAACGCGGCGATTGGAAAGATATCGAAAACAATCCGAAAATAACCGCCAATTTGATTGCGGTTAAAGAACAGTTACAGCGCCTTGCCGATCAACTGGAACTGGCTTCGGTTAAAACCAAAGGCTTGGATTCATGCTTTAAACGTGCTGATGAACTGTTACAACAGTTAAAGATTATTCTTGAAGACAGTAGCGGCAAATGGATACGCTGGTACGAAACCTATAAAAACACCTTTACTCTGAGTCGAACACCGCTGGATATTGCCTCCGAATTTCATTCATTTATGCAACAGCATCAGGCCGCGTGGATTTTTACCTCGGCGACCTTGAGCGTGGCCAACAAGTTTGACCATTTTGCCAATAACCTTGGGCTAGCCAATGCCGCCAGTGAAAGTTGGGGTAGTCCTTTCGATTACGCTCATCAATCCCTGTTTTATCATCCCAAAGGTTTGCCGCAACCCAATGACCCCGAATTTATTCCAACTATCGTAGACTTTGCCGTGCCGGTGTTGCAGGCCAGCAAGGGCAGGGCATTCTTTTTGTTTACCAGTCATCGTGCATTGAAACAGGCGGCTGAGTTGCTGGAGACAAAAATTGATTTTCCGTTGTTGATTCAGGGTAGTCGCCCCAAGGCCTTGTTATTGGATGAATTTAAGGCGGCAGGTAACGCGGTGTTATTGGGGACCTCTAGTTTTTGGGAAGGTGTGGATGTTCGCGGCGAGGCATTATCCTGCGTTATCATCGACAAACTGCCTTTTGCATCGCCGGGTGATCCGGTGTTGAAAGCGCGTCTTGATGCCATGACCAAACAGGGCCGAAATTCGTTTTTTGAATATCAGTTGCCCACCGCCGTCATTGCCTTAAGACAAGGTATAGGCCGTTTAATTCGAGATGTTACAGATCGGGGTGTGTTGATGGTTTGCGACCCACGCTTGTTAAAAAAATCGTACGGCCAGATATTTTTAGACAGTGTTCCGGCGATGAAGCGTACCCGTGATATAGAAGACGTGCGGCTGTTTTTTAAAGATGAATCGTTAGATAAAGAGATCGAATAATGAAATTATTGGCAGTAGAAACCTCAACCGAAGCCTGCTCGGCAGCCTTGATCATTGATAGTGAGGTTGCAGAGCGTTTTGAATTGGCCCCCAAAGAACATACCAAACTGATCTTGCCGATGATTGATTCATTAATGGCTGAAGCAGGTTTGAAACCTAAACAACTTGATGCGCTGGCATTTAGTCGTGGGCCGGGTTCGTTTACCGGCGTTCGCATAGCTACCGGCGTAATTCAGGGTATTGCCCTAGGGGCCGACTTGCCGGTTGTTCCTGTGTCTACACTGGCTGCGCTGGCTCAGGATTTTTTTGAAAATAATCCTCAAGACGCTGCCTTTGTGGCAATGGATGCGCGGATGGAAGAGATTTTTTGGGGTGTTTATCGTTGTGATAGTGCAGGTTACGCTGAACTGATGGGTAACGAAGTCGTTACACCGGCTGATTTTGTCGATTTTCCTGAGTTGCTGGGGGTCGGTATTGGTTCGGGTTGGGGTGTTTATCCTCAGGAATTAATGAGCCGTCTGGTTAATCGTGTTATTCGCTATGAGGCAGAAAGATTGCCCAGAGCCAGGGCCATTGCCAAGTTGGGCGTGCGAGGTTTTGAACTGGGTTTGGCCGTCCCGGTTGAGCAGGCCATGCCGGTTTATTTGAGGGATAAAGTAGCCAGGAAAGAATCTGAGCGTTAAATTTTTAGTTCAATAACAGAATCTTGCTATAGATTTTGTTATTGAACTAAAACATTTCAGTTTGCTCATGCCAAGTTCACAAGGCTTTCAGCCATCACTTGATTTCTGCCGTTCTTTTTAGCCAGATACATTGCCTTATCTGCTCGTTCCACCAGTGTTTCAATCGAATCGTTTGGTTTTAGGCTTGAGACACCAATTGAAACGGTTACAATTCCAATCGATTCTTTACTGTCCTTCCTTTTTAAAGGGTGTTTTGCTAAAGCACCCCTTATTTTTTCTGCAATTTCCATTGCTTTATTAAATGGTGTGTCTGGCATGATAATAGCCATTTCCTCTCCACCATAGCGGGCGGCATAATGGTGATCAATAATATGTTGTTTCATTAAATTAGCGGTATATCTGAGCACGTTATCACCTACTTGATGGCCAAATGTGTCATTGACTTTTTTGAAATGATCAAGGTCTAGAAGCAGCAGGCAAAGTTCAGAATTGTCTTGTTTGTTAGTATTTATGTGTTCATCAAGTTTTTGATCAAAAGTCCGGCGATTGAATAAACCTGTTAGAGCATCAGTTTTCGCCATTTCATTAGTCTCTGCCAGTTCCTGACGTAGTAGATTTAATTCAATTGCGCTTTTATCAAGTTGATCTTGAAGTATTGAACTGGTTGCGGCTAGGTTCAGTGTTTCAGTCATGATCTCGGTCAAGATCATTTTGATGTCAGATACCCCTTGATTGTCTTCCAGTTTCTTGCTGTAGCTTTGAAAGTGTATTGTTGCGGCATTTGCTTTAACTCCTGTAATATCAATTGCCTCGCTGGTATTATTAATAAGATTCAACAGGTTGCAGTTTATTTTTTCCAGGGACTTTAATGATATATTGCAAATATGTTTATTAAAGAGATTGAGATTTAGTTTAGAGGTAAATACTGTCTGATTACTAAGTAACATGTCTATTTCATGATTTAACGATATATTTCTGCCGGCAATATATTCATAAAAAACTGTAAAATTAAGGGGATCAATAGCAATTTTATGCTTTGACATTAACGGAATTATTCGTTTTATGTATTCTGAAATTTCTTCCAGGGATGCATTGTATTCTGGGAAAAATGTTAAATTTTCGCTCATAAACTTAAGTATTTAAAAATCATTTAATATTATTTTAATTGATTTATTCTAGTCAATATTTTTAGTATTTCAAGGATAAACAGCAGTACGTATAACTACTTTTAGTTTTAATATTGATATGCTTTATAATGTTTTTTTAAATAGTCTTTTATAAGCAATGGATTGTAATTATTTTTTCGTAAATAATTATGAATATATTTTTACTTAATAATCGTTTTTTTAAATCGGTAGATAACTTTTCAAGTGAATATAGTGTTTTTTCTTAAAAAACAGCATATAAGTTAAGTTATTTAAACTGCAAATATTATAAGGTAATTGTGATGCGAAGAGATTGTATTCAGGGGCTATACTTCCAGGCGTTGTGGCTTGGGAAAGTAAGTATTATGAGGGAAATAACAAGGCAGATAATTTTGGCTAATGCGAGAAGGTCACTTCTATAAGTAAATGGCCGGTTAAACAAATATTTAAATAATCAGGTGGTAATGGTTTTCTTTAGTAATGCTTCCATTTGTTCTATAGACAAGGGTTTGCTATAAAAGTAGCCTTGTATTTCATCGCAACCTTGCAGTCGAAGCAATTCCCGTTGTTCTTCTGTTTCGACACCTTCAGCAATGGTCTTCAGACCCAGACTCTTCGATAAATTGATAATGGCACTGACGATAGCCTTATCATCTGGGTCGATGATAATATCGCGAACAAAAGATTGGTCAATCTTAATTTTATAAACCTTAAATTTCTTAAGATAAGAGAGTGACGAATAGCCAGTTCCAAAATCATCAATTGACATACGTACGCCAAGTAGATTTAAATTATTTATTACAATACTGGCATCTAAAGGATTATGCATTGCTGCACCTTCTGTTAATTCGAGTTCCAGATACTCAGGTGGTAATCCTTCTTCTGTGAGTATGCGGGAGACCAGTTTTAGCAGATCGGGATGACGGAATTGAACAGAAGAGAGGTTTACTGCCATAATTATTGGCCGAAACCCACTGGATATCCAGGTTTTAGCTTGACGCACTACGCTTCTTAACACCCATTCTCCGATTGGCAGGATTAACCCAGTGCTTTCTGCAATAGGAATGAATTCTGAAGGTGAGACCAGACCAAAATCCGGATGCTGCCAGCGTAATAAGGCTTCTGTACCAATAATATGTCCAGTATCTATGGCTATTTGTGGTTGATATTCTATATGTAGTTGATTGTTAGTCAGTGCATTCCGTAAGGCATTGGTTAAATGTAGATTGCGAGATGAACGCTCTTGCATTTCTGTGGTGAAGAATCGATAACAATTACGTCCTTCGTGTTTGGAAAGAAACATTGCTGCATCTGCACATTTGAACAGCGTTTCCAGATCGGTGCCATCTTCGGGATACTGAGCAATTCCGATTGATGCGGTCAAAGTCAATTCGAGATCCTCAATCTGGTATGATTCTCCAATAGTGTTCAGTAATTTTTGTGCAACCAGTTCTGCTCCATTTGCATTAACTGCAGGCAACAATAGAATAAATTCATCTCCCCCCATCCGAGTTAATGTATCGCCCTCTCGAAGCAAGTTACGAATTCGTTTGGAAAACTCAATTAACAAGATATCGCCAACACTATGCCCGAGGGTGTCATTAATGTCTTTAAAGTGATCTAGATCGATGAATAATAATGCTAAATTTTCTTTGTTACGCTTTGCAAGTCTGATTGCGTAATTGAAATTTTCATGCAACTGGGTACGGTTGGGTAAGCCAGTAAGTGAATCAAACATAGTTAAATAACGCATACGTTCTTCAGTATGCTTTTGCTCAGTTATGTTTTCATATATACCGAGTACACCGATGGTTTCATTCGAGTCATTTTTAAGCGGGACTTTAGACGAGCGCAAATTAACCAAACTTCCGTTAAATGTGGTTTGTACTTCTTCATAAAAAAGCTTTGATACGCCTGAGTCCATGACCTGTTGATCATCAGTTCGATAAAGTTCAGCCTGTTCGCACCAGTCTAACTCGTAATCGTTTTTACCGATAATACTCTGTTGATCAATGCCGGCATCTGCAGCAAAGGAGGTATTACACCCCAAATAACGTAAATCTTTATCTTTCCAGAAAATACGTACAGGGGCAGTATCGATAATGGTTTTTAGTAGGCTGTATGCCTCTGAAAGAGATTTTTCGGCTTGTTGACGTTGGGTCTCGCGGTCAAAGTTAGCGATTGCGAAATCAATATTTTCCGCCATTTTTACAAATAATCTTTGTGCGTCATGATCAAAGAGGTTGAACTTGGATGCGTATACATTGAAAGAACCAATAACCTTGCCATTTCTGTGCAAGGGTAACGCCGCTGAATTGCATAAACCAAATTTTGCACCATGCTGTTGCCATAAAATTGAGTCAGAACCAAATTCTAAATTCGAACTCCAGTAGGATTGGTCTTCATGTATGGCATGTAATGCGGCGCAATCATATCTATTCGTCGATATTTCAATGTCTTCTAAATATTCTGTGCCACTGCCATAGGAGGCAACCGATTTAAGTTGCTTACTTTGTTCATCCAGCAAGCCTATCCATGCCATTTCGACACCGCAAAGGAAAACCACATCGAAGCAAGCTTGCATAAATAAGGCATTTTCATTGGTAGAATGAATAATTGCTTGATTGGACTGATTTAAGGCATTGTAAAGAAGGACCAGGCGTTGGTTCTCTGCTTCCGTTTTTTTGCGAGCGATAATATCCGTATAAGTCGCGACATAATGAGTGATGCTTTGATCGTCATCTTTTACCGCTCGTATCGATAACCAACTGGGATAAATATTGCTATTTGATCGACGATTCCAAATCTCTCCTTCCCAAGCGGAGGTGTTTGTAATGCTTTTCCAAATATCGGCGTAAAAAGTCTCGTTATGGCGATCTGATTTAAGAATACTTATTTTACGTCCCGCCAACTCTGCTTCGGAGTACCCCGTCATTGTTGCGAAGGCTTTATTGGTTCTTAAAATGATCCCAGACTTGTCTGTGACGGCAATTGATTCCTGGCTCTCAAAGATAGTGGCGGCGATGCGTAGTTCTAATTCTTGTCGTTTACGTTCGGTAATATCGTTGAATTTGATCCGGGTCATCCGGTCATTATCGACAGTTGTCACGATCATGCAACTGAGTTGAGCGGTAAAGACAGTATTATCTGAGCGTTGGAAGGATAATTCCAATTTGTGTTCTTTTCCTAGAGAAAGTTTCATCGCCCTGAAAGCAATATACCAGCGCTCACTATCTTCGGGCGTAATTAATTCTATGAAGTGAGAGTTAATTAATTCATTAGGTTCCGTGCCAAAAAAGGCGGCTCCAGTTGGGTTGATTTCAGTTATAAAACCGTCGAAAGTGATTGTTAGATCGCCCATTGGGATAGAATCATCCTAGTTATTTAAAGGGGGGTTAAGTATCATTTTATCCTCCGGATTGACAGAAAAAATCTGTTATTTTTGTTACTAATGAATCTATGGTATGCGTATTGTAAGCTATAACTGGCAAAGTATAGTTGTTTAATAAAATAACTAAAATTTTGGGGGATTATGAACAATATAGTAACCGGTGTTAATGGTGTCGTTATGAATGTTGATGCCGAAAAGAACCGTTAAAGTCATGGTTATTGATGATCATCCTTTTGTAGGCGAAGGGATAGCTTTGCTCATTAATCGTGAGTCACATTTTTGCGTCTGTTGTGAAATAGGGGATGCGAACGAAGTAATGGCTATCAAACGCAAGTGCCCTCATGATCTGCTAATTCTTGATTTATCGTTGGGGGATCAGTTTAGCTATCACTTGATCGCAGAATTACGAGAAGAGTTTCCTCAGTTACAAATATTAGTGATGTCGATACATGACGAAATAGTTTATGCAGGGCGCGTCTTGCAAGCCGGTGCGCAAGGCTACGTCATGAAACAGGCTGCAACTGACACCTTGTTGTATGCCTTACGTGAAATACTGAAAGGCGAGTTATATGACAGCAGTAAAATGCGTACCCGACTCTTAAATCAATTGGTTGCTAGTGACAATAAATCAAGAGCATCTAATGATTTAAGCTCCATCGAAACAACTGTTCTGCAATTAATCGGCAAGGGTATGGGGAATATGGAAATTGCCATGATTCTAAATCGTAGTGTTAAAACGGTTGAAGCGCATCGCTTAAACATTCGCCGCAAACTGGATCTTCATTCCGGTCGAGACTTAACCAAATATGCTATTCAGCAGCTTGAAAAAACAAAATTATTAAATTAGGCGGCTATTCCGGGAATAGAAAACCTGTTTAGAAAATTCATTTCGGCCAGATTTCACGTTCATAACTTTTAATAGCATTACTATTCGTCTCAAATGAACAAAAAAACTGACTCAAAATGACTTTTCCTCGCTACGGTTTCTATTCTTGGATACTCTTCTAGAGTTATGCCGAGCAGGTAGCTCGATTAGGCTACTGCTTTGGATTTGCCTTCAGGAAACTGCATGCTCATGCAATGCAGACTGCCGTATTGGTAAACCAAGGGCCGACAGGGGATGCCGAGAATCTTACGGTCAGGAAAACAACCGGCTAGCCGTTCCATAGCAATCGCATCCATCGGGTCGCCGTAAGTTGGCACCAATATGGCGTGATTGGTAATTAAAAAGTTGGCATAATTGGCCGGTAATTGTTGGCCGTCTTCATCATAAATTGCTTGCGGTAGCGGTAACGGAACCAAGTGATAGACTTCGCCATCATCAGTTCTGAAATCCTGTAATTGCGTTTCCATGAATTTCAAACTGTTGTAATGCGCATCTTCCGGATCATCACTGCTGGTATAGGCAATGGTGTTCGCCGAGCAAAACCTGGCCAACGAATCTATGTGGGCATCGGTATCATCACCGGTCAGATTTTCCTGATCCAGCCAGAATACGCGTTTTGCACCTAGACGTTGTAATAATTCCTGTTCTATATCCTGTTGGCTGAGGCCGTTATTTCGGTTAGGGTTTAACAGGCATTGTTTGGTAGTCAGAATGGTGCTGATGCCATCCGTCTCGACGCTTCCTCCTTCCAGGATAAAATCAATATCCGTGTAACTGGAACCTTTAAACGGTTTTGAATTTAAAAGTTTGTGGTTCAGGTCATTGTCGTGTTGATGTGTGTATTTATCGCCCCAGCCATTGAAAAGAAAATTCATGTGTATGATGGCGTTGTCTTTTTCTACGCTGAGAAAAACGGTATCCCTGACCCAGATGTCGTTAACGGCAGCATGGATAAAATCGATATTGTCGTTGTTACTGATTAGAGATTGGATATGTTGTTGATGACTGTCGTCTCTGCACACAATATGCAGTTTTTGGAACTGGCTGATGGTGTCGCTAATAACACTGTAGGTTTGTTCTACGTCATCAAGATTTATAAAGTCGCCGGTTTTATGTGGCCATGCGATGAGTATAGCTGCTTGTTTTTCCCATTCTGCTGGAAATCTGTTCATAATTTTTTGTTCCCTGTAGTTGTGAGCTCCGGCTGTGTGCCGAAATCTGAGTGGAGCAACAATGCTTGCAAGCGTCCAGTCTTCCTCTTTCCCGTGAGGATTTTTTAAATTAAAGTGTTTTCCTCTTTTTCAAAAGGCGAGGTTGGCGCTTAGCATTTCTTTAGCATGTGCCAGCGTATTGGCGGTTATATTGACGCCGCCCAGCATTCTGGCCACTTCCTCGATTCGTTCTTCGGTCTCCAGTAACCTTACATTGGAGGAAGTTATATCGGTTTGATTGTTCTTTTCAACATAAAGGTGGTGATGCGCTTGTGCAGCGACTTGTGGAAGGTGAGTGACGCACATGACTTGCCGGTTATGGCTTAAGCTGCGCAGTTTTTGTCCGACGATTTCGGCAATGCCTCCGCCTATGCCTGAGTCTACCTCATCAAAAATCATGGTCGGGGTGGATTTATCACTGGATGTGGTAACTTGAATTGCCAGGCTGATACGCGATAATTCGCCGCCTGAAGCTACTTTAGCCAGAGGTTTTGCTGGCAGCCCCGGATTGGCGCTGACCAGGAATTCGATTTTATCATTGCCATTAAGTTTGGGTGTCTCGCTCTCCAGTGCGGAAATATCGACCAGAAATTCACCTTGCGGCATACCCAGATCCTTAATCATGTCAGAAATCTTTTGTTGCAGTTTTTTGCCTACCTGCAGACGCTGTTCAGATAATTGTGCAGCGAGTTGGTGATATTGGGCTAGTAATTGTTCGACGTTGATGGTTAGCTCTTCAATGTGTTCACTGCTGTGGGCCAAGCCATCAAGTTCGTGTTCAAGTTTGCAGACCAATTCGGGTAATTGGTCTGGGGTAACGTGATGTTTGCGGCTCAGGTTTTGAATGATGCCAATCTGATTTTCCAGGGTTTCCAGACGCTGCGGGTCAGCTTCTTGAGATTCAAGAAAGCGGCGTAATTGCAGTGCTGCTTCTTCAAGCTGGATCTGGGATTCAGTGAGCAGAGTGCAGATTTCGTTTAATTCCGGAGCGAATTGGGCAATGTGGCTTAGTTCGCCGAGACAATGGTTAAGCATTTGATTGACCGATTGTTGGTCATTTTCATACAGTAGATCTACTTGGGCTTGACCTGTACTTAAGATTTGTCCGAGGTTGGCCAGTTTGGCGTGTTCTTCAGAAAGTTCTGCATAGTCGAAGTTGGCCAAATCCAGTTGCTGCAATTCTTCCAGCTGATAGCGCAGTAATTCTTCGCGTTCGGTTTGATCAACGCTTGATTTAATTAGGTGTGCCAGTTCTTTGCTGGTTTGATGCCATTGCCGGTAACTGGTGTTAATACTGTCTAGTAAAGGTTGGTTTTTTGCGTAGGCATCCAGCAGGCGGCGTTGCTCGTCATTGTTAAGTAGCGTTAAATGAGCATGTTGCCCGTGAATCTCGACCAGTTTTTCGCTGAGTTCCTGCAAAGCCTGCAAAGTGACCGGACGGTTGTTGATATAGGCTTTGGAGCGACCATCATGATTAACCAGGCGACGGATCAGGCATTGTTGCTCGGCATCCAGTTCGTGATCTTTAAGCCATTGTAGCGCTAATGGGGCATCAGCCAAATCAAACTCAAGATTAATCTCAGCGCGTTTGCAATTGGGTCGTACATAGCCGGAATCGGCTCGGTCGCCTAAAGCAAGTCCCAAGGCCGTTAATAAAATAGATTTGCCGGCTCCGGTTTCTCCGGTCAGTACCGACATGCCTTTTTCCAGATCGAGATCCAGCGTTTTAACGACAGCAAGGTCGAGAATATTAAGATTTAATAGCATGAGGATCGTTGTGGTAACCACTACTCCAGTTTAGTTTATTCCTGAGGATATAATAAAAATCATGGCCTTCAGGGTGTAAAATTCTAATAGGTTTTGGGTCTTTTTTAATCAAAATCTTGTCGCTGATCAATACTTCAGGAATTTCGATATGATCGCAAGTCACCAGTGCGTTGATTTGCTTGGTTTGGCAAAAGCTTATTTCAATTTCAGCCGAATCGTCAATCACTATAGGCCGATTTGATAAAGTATGTGGATTTAATGGTACTAAAACCAGAGCATTTAACGAAGGATGCAAAATGGGGCCGCCAGCTGAAAGTGAATAGGCAGTAGAGCCTGTCGGTGTAGAGATTATGAGGCCGTCAGAGCGTTGCGAGTTTAAAAACACATTATCTATTTTGGTGATAATTTCTATCATGCTGGGTGTTACCCAGCGGTGAATAACAACTTCATTGACCGCCGTTTCTTCGTGGATGATGTGGCCATTCCGAATGATTTTGGTGCGCAATAAATACCGATTTTCTTTCTTAAACTGTCCTTGAAGAATCTGTTGGAGCTTGTCAATGAGTTGGTCGGGTGAAATATCCACCAAAAAACCCAGTCGTCCCAGATTGATACCTATCAACGGGATGTCGTATTCCACGATGGCGCGGGCGGCAGCCAAAAAGGTACCGTCTCCGCCAACGGCAATAACCAGATCACACTGCTGTCCCAAGGTGTTGATTGGGCATGATTTGACTAATGGATTGTCAATGAAATGGGCGCTATCTTTGGCGACCATCACCGTATAATGATGTTGTTTTAAAAATGTATACAAGACAGCAAGGGTTGTAGCGATACTGGGATCGCTGGGTTTTCCGATTATGCCTATGGTCTTGAAAGAAGTCTGCATCATGGAATAATAATCAAAAAATGATTTTGATTATACAAAAAAACGTGGGCATGACTATGAGTATTACAAATTTATTGCAATTTAATGTGTTTGAATAATAGCAGGCTGGGTTTCAACTTATCCTGATTGAGTCCCTGAAAAGTTGTTATTCTGTGTGTTATGTCATTTTAGTGTTACTTGGGGTCTTGGGAAGGTGTTGTAAATGTGGATACAAAGAGAGTTTTTTATTGCTGGAAAGACAGAGGGGATTTCATTTAATCACCGACGAAATCTTGAGTGTCATTCCAGAATTGGCAGGAGTTGAATGCGGCTTGCTGCATATATTTATTAAACATACTTCGGCGTCTCTGACGATTAATGAGAATGCAGATCCGACTGTACGCCTGGATATGGAAAGTCATTTTAATAGGTTTGTTCCGGAAGGGGCGCCTTATTACAAACATGCTTATGAGGGTGATGATGATATGCCTGCTCACATTAAAAATTGTTTGTTGGGTTCCAGTTGCAGTGTGCCCATTACCAAAGGCACTTTGAACTTGGGTATCTGGCAAGGCATTTATCTTTGCGAGCATCGTAATCAAGGCGGCAACAGACGAATTGTAGTGACATTACAAGGTCAGCCTAAAGTTACCATCAATAAATAATTCAATCTAGCTAAAGCGCTTTGTTTATGTGGCACCCGTTAACTAGAACTTACAAAGGTCTAAATCTGTTATAATGGTTTACATACCTAAAGAGTGTCCTGTTGGACGCTATGCATTAACACTATTATAACAAGTTGAAATATCAGTGGATTTAAAACATATAAGAAACTTTTCCATTATCGCTCATATTGATCATGGCAAATCGACGCTGGCTGATCGTTTTATTCAAATATGTGGCGGATTAAGCGCAAGGGAAATGTCTGCTCAAGTACTCGATTCCATGGATATTGAGAAAGAACGCGGAATTACAATTAAAGCGCAGAGTGTCACTCTCGACTTTAAGGCAAAAGATGGTGAAACCTACCAGCTTAATTTTATTGATACGCCGGGCCATGTTGATTTTTCCTACGAGGTTTCCAGATCTCTCGCGGCATGTGAAGGTGCGTTGCTGGTGGTTGATGCCGCGCAGGGGGTAGAGGCGCAAAGTGTTGCCAATTGCTATACTGCCATAGAACAAGGCTTGGAAGTAGTTCCAGTCCTGAATAAAATTGATTTGCCATCAGCCGAACCTGAGCGTGTAGTCGCCGAAATCGAAGAAGTTATCGGTATTCCTGCTGACGAAGCATTGATGATCAGCGCTAAAACCGGGCTTGGTGTTCAAGATGTCCTGGAACAGTTAGTGCTTAAAATCCCTCCTCCGCAAGGTGAAATTGATGGCCCCTTACAGGCTTTGATTATTGATTCGTGGTTTGACAGTTATCTGGGTGTGGTATCGCTGGTCAGAATTGTGCATGGCAGTATTCGCAGAAAACAAAAAATCACCATCATGTCTACCGGTAAGTCTTTTATTGCCGAAAAGGTTGGTGTTTTTACGCCGAAACGCCTTGAAAAGGAACTGTTAAATACCGGCGAAGTTGGTTATGTTGTTGCCGGAATTAAAGACATTTTTGGTGCGCCCGTCGGCGATACCATCACTTGGACTGATAAGCCGGCTGCTGAACCGCTTACCGGTTTTCAAAAAGTTCAGGCACGAGTTTTCGCTGGTTTATATCCAGTTAGCTCCGATCATTATGAAGACTTGCGTGAAGCCCTTAATAAGTTAAATCTGAATGATGCCTCGCTTTATTTTGAACCGGAAACCTCGCAAGCTCTGGGTTTCGGTTTTCGTTGCGGCTTTTTGGGTATGTTGCACATGGAAATTGTGCAAGAGCGACTGGAAAGAGAATACGATGTTGATCTGATTACTACTGCGCCAACAGTTATCTATGAAGTCATTACTCAAAATGACGAGGTTCTGATGATTGATAATCCGGCCAAACTTCCGGATATGGGGACTATCAAAGAAGTCAGGGAGCCAATTATCAGAGCCAATATTCTGGTTCCTCAGGCTTATCTGGGCGGTGTAATTACTTTGTGTATAGAAAAGCGTGGTGTGCAGAAAGACATGCAGTATGTCGGGCGCCAAGTGTCGTTGCATTATGAAATGCCGATGAGTGAAGTTGTGCTGGATTTCTTTGACCGCTTAAAATCAGTGAGTCGTGGTTTTGCTTCTTTTGATTATGAGTTTTTACGTTTTCAAACAGCCGAGTTGGTTAAATTGGATGTGTTGATTAATGGAGAAAAAGTAGACGCCTTGTCTATCATCGTCCATCGTGATTTAAGTACTAATCGTGGTAGAGATCTGGTTGAAAAAATGAAAGATCTTATACCACGGCAAATGTATGAAGTGGCGATACAGGCGGCGATCGGTTCCAAGGTTATTGCCAGATCTACCGTTAAAGCGATGCGCAAAAACGTAATCGCCAAATGTTATGGTGGTGACATCAGTCGTAAGAAAAAACTGCTGGAAAAACAAAAAGCCGGTAAGAAACGCATGAAACAGGTCGGTAATATTGAGATTCCACAAGAAGCGTTCCTGGCCGTCTTGCAGCTTAACAAAGAATAAATGTCAGGTTCAAGGCCAAAGGTAACAAGACTTGAACCTTGAACCTTTGGCCTTGAACCTTAATTCCTCAACCTTTAACCTGAATTTATCATGGATTACGATTTCTCTTTTTTTCTTGCCGTTGCCACGCTCGTTACGGGTGTTGTTTGGGGTGGTTATTTACTGTTGCTTAAAGCTCAGGGCGCCCAATTTGATGAGGAAAATGAGCCTATATTAGTCGAGTATGCGCGTTCATTTTTCCCTGTTGTGTTGATTGTATTGTTGCTTAGATCATTTATTGCCGAGCCTTTTCGCATACCCTCAGCGTCAATGATGCCGACTTTATTGATAGGCGATTTTATTTTGGTGAATAAGTTTACTTACGGCATACGCTTACCGGTAATCAATGAAAAGATCATTAAATTGAATGAGCCTAAACGCGGAGATATAGTCGTTTTCCGTTATCCTAAAGATCCAGCCGTCGATTATATTAAGCGCGTCATTGGTCTTCCGGGTGATCGTATTGCTTACTACGACAAAAAACTGACCATCAATGGAGAGGCAATTAGTCAGGTCTCATTGGGACGCTATCAGGGCGTGGGTCAAGGCGAGGATATGACCGGAAATGAGCATTTGTTAGAAGATTTGACCGGTATTGATCACAGTATCCTAATCAGAAATGGCGCGCCCTCGGCTGAAGGTGTTTATGTTGTGCCTAAAGGAAGTTATTTCGTGATGGGGGATAATCGCGATAATAGTAATGACAGTCGCTATTGGGGTACGGTTCCGGAAGAAAATCTGGTTGGAAAAGCTTTTTTCATCTGGATGAGTTGGGATTGGCAAAATAAAGGCGTGGGCTTAGACCGCATTGGAACAGTGTTGAAATAGACAGCTCTGTACTTTGGTTTTTTAAATCACAGATTGTTAATTAAATATGAATTTTTGAACTTAAAGTATCTTTTTTCTAATCTGTGAGTCCTTGTAATTAATATACCATCTGGAGAAAAGTATGATTTTTTCATTTAAACGTCAGCAAGGCTTTACCCTGATTACGCTGGTTTTAATTTTAGGGTTGATCGGATTTTTTACTTTATTGACACTTAAGATAGTGCCTATTTATTTGGATCACGGTAAAGTGAGTAGTGCTTTGACAGCGCTAAAACAAATGCCGGATATTCAATCTAAAAGCGAAGCTGAAATAAGGGAGAGTTTAGCCAAACGTTTTAATATTAATTATGTTTACGATGTTACCAAGGATGACATTAAGATCATTAAACACGGTAGCTATCTGAAAGTTGATATTGAATATGAGACTGTTGTTAAACTGGCTGGTAATTTAAGCGCTTTAGCTGAATTTCATGACTCTATTGAGGTAGGCCAGGAGTGATAAAAAAGCCTGAAGAATTGTGTAAAAAATTGGGGCTGACATTTAATAATCCTCAGCTTTTTACCAGCGCGTTAACGCATCGAAGTGCAAGTTCGAACAATAATGAACGATTAGAGTTTTTAGGCGATTCTATCCTGGGTTTTGTTATTGCCCAGAAAATATTTGAGTTGTTTCCCTCCGCCGCTGAAGGCGTCTTAAGTCGATTAAGGGCGAGTCTAGTCAATCAGGGTTCATTAGCTGAGTTAGCTCGAAATAATCAAATGGGTGATTATTTGTTGTTAGGTTCGGGCGAATTGAAAAGCGGCGGGTTTCGTCGTGACTCTATTTTATCCGATGCCGTTGAAGCCATTATCGGTGCGCTTTACAACGATCAGGGCATGGAGGTTTGTCAGGATTGGATTTTGCAGTTATTTGCAAAGAAACTGGAAAGTTTATCCCTCGATAATTGGCAGAAAGATCCCAAAACACAGTTGCAGGAATTGATGCAATCCAGAAAAATGGAATTACCTGTTTATAAGGTATTGACCATGTCCGGCCTTGCCCATGAACAAACTTTTAAAGTGAAATGCTCTACACCGCTGGTTGCAGAAGCCTGTATAGGTTCAGGGAACTCCAGGAAAAAAGCCGAGCAATCGGCAGCTGAGCTTATGCTCGAATTATTAGATAAGGATAGTAAATGAATTGTGGTTTCGTAGCCTTGATTGGGCGCCCCAATGTCGGCAAATCAACTTTGATGAATCATTTATTGAAGCAAAAAATCAGTATTACCTCACGCAAACCTCAAACTACCCGGCATCGAATCCTGGGTATTAATACCACTGATGCCGGACAAGCCATTTATATGGATACGCCGGGCATGCATAACAGCGAAAAGCGGGCGTTGAATCGGTACTTAAACCGCACCGCAGACACGACTCTGTTAGGCGTTGATGTTATTGTCTGGTTAATCGATGGCTTGTCTTGGCATGAATACGATGAGGTGATCTTTAAAAAACTGGAACAGGCAGGATTGCCGGTTATTCTTGCTGCTAATAAAGTTGATAAAGTAACGGATAAGGAAGCTATTTTAACGTTCTTTAACGAGGCTCAACATCGTTTTCCGTTCAAGCATTTAGTGCCAATTTCAGCTTTAAAAAGAACCAATCTTGATGAGCTCGAAAAACTGATTATGGCATTGCTACCTGAGCAGGATTTGATTTATCCTGAAGACCAGGTCACGGATAGATCAGAGCGATTTTTAGCTGCCGAAATTGTCCGTGAAAAGCTAACCCGACGGTTGGGTGATGAGTTGCCTTATGCGCTGACCGTTGAAATCGAGCGCTATGAAGAAAATCCCGGTATTACTAAAATATATGCGATTATTTGGGTTGAACGGCTGACTCAAAAAAATATCGTGATCGGCAAGGATGGCGAGATGTTGAAAAAAGTGGGGACTGACGCCAGGATAGATATTGAAAAGCTAATCGGTCATAAAGTTTATTTACAGCTTTGGGTTAAAGTGAAAAAAGGCTGGTCAGATAGCGAGCGAGCTTTGCAAAGTCTGGGCTTTAATGACTGAAACCACGGTTTATTTGCAGCCTGCTTTTATTTTACAGCAGCGCAATTATCGTGAAACCAGTTTGATTATTGATGTAATAACGCGAGATTTTGGATGGATTTCGATTTTGGCCAAAGGCGTAAGAACAGCCAAATCAAAAACGGCAGGGATGCTGCAGCCTTTTATTCCCTTGGTGGTATCTTATGTTGGTAAGGGTGAATTAAAAATACTGACCGATGCCGAGCGTTACCCAATTTCCCTTCAGGTTTGTCAGCTACATAATTTTTCGGTTGATAAAATTCAGTCATTTAAAGAGTTAAAGGGTCTGGGAATTTATTGCGGTTTTTACCTTAATGAGCTAATTGTTTGTTTCTTGCACAAATATGATCCACATCCCGAAGTATTTGATGATTATAGGGACTGTTTGTTTTGTCTGGCAAATTGTGTGAATCTTGAAGCGGCTTTGCGATTGTTTGAGCTGAAGCTATTGGAATGCACAGGTTATGGTTTGCAATTTGACTTGGACAGTCTCGGAAAATCAGTCGATCCATTAAAAAAATATCAATATATTGTAGGGCAGGGGGCAATTGAGACCAGGGAGGGATATTTGTCAGGCAGTACTTTATTGGCTTTAAATAAACAGATACTTACAGATTCTCAGGTTTTAAGTGAAGCAAAGACATTGATGAGGCGGGTTATCGATGTTTATTTGCAGGGGAAACCACTTAAAAGTAGAGCTGTCATCAGTAAAATAATGTCAATTGCTCAGTAACTATTGAAGATTAGAATGAATTTGAATAGATAGAAACTATACTGTTTACAAATTCTTGCTCATTTCAACATTAATTCAACAAATACCTATAATGAATAAAACACCAATCTTGCTAGGCGTAAATATTGATCACATCGCTACTATAAGACAGGCTAGGGGTACTCTTTTTCCAGAGCCGCTTCAAGCTGCCCTGGTTGCAGAGCAGGCAGGAGCAGATGGAATCACTGCGCATTTACGTGAAGACCGTCGACATATTCAGGATAGAGATATTTATTTGTTAAAAGAAAGGTTGCACACCAGGTTGAATATGGAGATGGCAGTGACCGATGAAATGGTCGGTATTGCATTGCAAGTACAGCCATTTGCCTGCTGTTTGGTGCCTGAAAAACGCGAAGAGTTGACTACAGAGGGTGGGTTGGATGTTGCTGGTAATCTGCTACGTTTGCAGTGGGCCTGCGATCAATTGGCGACTGCCGGCATTGAGGTGTCGCTGTTTATTGACCCCGATGAGTTACAAATTGATGCCGTAATAAAAGCGGGTGCTCCGGTAGTCGAATTGCATACTGGGTGTTATGCCGAGGCGAGTAATCCTAAACAGCAAGCTTTGGAACTTGCACGCATCAGGCAGGCTGTTGCTTATGCGCACAGCGCCGGACTTCAAGTAAATGCCGGGCATGGTTTAAATTTTTACAATGTTGAGGCCATTTGCGCAATACCAGAACTGGTCGAGCTTAATATCGGGCATTCAATTATTGCGCAAGCCTTGTTTTCAGGCTTAGCTCAGTCGGTCAAAGACTTAAAGCGTATTATGCGTAATGCAAGATTACAGCAAAGTGGCTGATTTTAAGGAAAACAAGTGGCCCTGGCATTTTATCAATTAACTCATGCAGGTGATCGCGAGATTAATCAGGACTTCATGGCGCACCTTATCAATGATACTTATGCGTTGTTCGTTGTTGCTGACGGCTTGGGTGGACATCATGCCGGGGAAAAAGCATCCCGTTTTTTCTGTGAAAGTCTGCTAAAGTCTGCTGAAACTTATGGCAAGCAAGTAGCCCGAAATCCTGTAGATACTTTTGTAGCCTGGATAAGTGAAGCTGTCAATGAAATGAAAAGGAAGTTCTTAGATGATCAGTCAGGGCAAGAGGCCCACACCACCTGTGCGATTCTTTATCTGGATGAGCAACGGGTTGTAACTGCTCATTGCGGAGATACCAGAATTTACAGAATGAATGCTGACAAAATCTTATGGCGGACTATGGATCATTCAATACCGCAACAATTACTGAATGAAGGAAAGATTACAGAGCAGCAAATGGGGCAGCATCCAGAACAGAATCAGTTAACGCGAAGTATCAATATTCTGAAAGCAGTCGATATGGAAATAAATATTTACCCAGCTATGCAAACAGGGGAGACTTTTTTGCTTTGTAGCGATGGCTTTTGGGAATATGTGAAACCCTCTGAACTGATGCAGTTGGCAGGAATTGCTAATGGTAAGACCGAGATTGGCAAGTTGGCGCGTTTGGCAATAATTCGTGCTCGCGGGGGAAGTGATAATGTTACTGTGCAGTGGGTAAGGCGGTATTGATTATATGCTTACGAGTGAGATGCTGTTTTTTGGCAATCAATTTAAGGTTATTGATTTACAGAGTTGTTATATGTGGATTTAAACAGCCATATACTAACAATACTTGGCTATTAATAGGCTTATTTGTACTGACGAACTAAAAAAATGTGACAATGTCATTATCAAAGTCTTATTATTTTCTTTTTTATAGGCTCTATTCCTTATCTAACTAACGGCACTAAGGTTAATGCATGTTGACACACCATAAATTTTCAGTAAATTTCATTTTAGTTGCCGGAGCTTTATTGTCTGGATGCACAACAACGCGGCAAATTGTTATTGATCACCCTACAATACAGGCTACTCAGTTCCAACCTTTACATGGTTTTCAGGTAATTGATGGTGATGATTATTATGTGCGCTTGATTTCTGAGTTTGATTTTAAGGGTGATAATGTTTTGAAAAGCGGTTGTAGCAATATTGGACCGTCTTATGAAAAGGGCGATTTGTCTGCAGCCATCATTTACAGTGTGCGCAACGAAGTGCTTAAGTTTAGTCGCGAGGCTACAGGTTTTTTATATCAGGCTACGACAGGTAAGTGTAATTTTACTTTTGATGCCAAAAAATTATATTTAACACCTTGGATCCGATTGGACTCGGGAAAGGAGACTGTGGTTGATTATAATTTTTACACTAATGCCAATAGCGATGTCGATGTGTCTGGCTTAGTGGGTGATGTCAATGCAGCCAGCAATTTGTTGGCGTTAACCGGTGTAGGTATGGGGGCAGCAATTGTCGGCCAGGTTACCGGGCAATGGGTAAAGAATAATCAGCAATTCGCACCAACATCCCCGGCGACTCATCAATCAGCCAAGCATAGTTCGGAGTCGCATTCTTTGCCTGCGTTGACAGCTTTTACTGGAAATGTTGGAACGCTCAATCAAACTATATTTAAGGTTTACGATGTCGCTGAGGGTGGTATTAATGTCTTTAGTTCAGATGCTAAGTCATTAGGTGAACTAAAGATATATCCGGAGATTCTGTCGTCTTTGTTGTTAAAAACTATGGCAGATGGCATTCCTGATGCCCGCGATTCATCTTTCGAAGAAATAAGCTATGCGCCAATAAAATCAGCATCCGGGGAAATTAACCTTCAGCAAATGCTCGAACAATCCAAACTTCCTGAGAAGCCAAACTTGAAGCCTGACTGGAATAATTATCTGGAGGTTGAAAGTAATTGCAGGAAACTGAAGTTGGAAATGAAGAATTTGGGTTTCAATAAGTTTGATCGTGATGCAGTGCTTTATTATTACTTGGCAAAAAATCCTGATTGGCATAACTACAATATTGACCGGCAAAAAATGCTGACTGATGAGATGAGGCCAAAGGTTATAGACAGTTATCGCAATAAAAACTTTGCTGGTTGTCTGGCAGTTGATGATTATTCGGTCATGAAAACAATGGGTTTGTCCGTAAATACGGCTTTGGATTGGGAGCAATTTGGTGATGCAAGTCAGAAAAAAGAGCAGTTGTATACACCTCTCAAGTCAATAGAAAGGCAGTTGCTAGCGGTACTTAAAAATACCAATGTAACGGAAATGGAATCTCAGTTATATCCTTTATTGAATACAACAAAAAATGGTGAGGGCACTGTGTTGCTGCAAAATCATTTAGGTGATTTTGGTCTGGAAGCATTGTTAAATCCTCCGGTTTTGCCTGTGGTTGTCGATGCAAAGGCATCTCCAGAAGTACCTGTTGCACTAGTCCCTGCGACAACAGTAATTCCAGGTGAGGGTGTTATCGTTACTGCACGACAATTGGCGCAAGTTGCCTCTGGATTATCAATCTCAGAATTAAGCTGTGTACGACCTGTTCCTGATGGTAATGGAAAATATGCTGGTAATTCAGGGCTTCTATTATTTGCAAGAAAAGAAGGTGCTCGGGTCAAGGGGGGAGGCATGGAATTTGAATTTTCAGGTGGCAAAATTACACGCATTGCTTTTCAGTTATCCACTTATCGCGATTTTGAGCAGGATTTGTTGGATCGACCTGAGTTAGGTGGTTGCCGAGTTGATCCTACCTTAGTGATAAAGTTGCATTAATCAGTCAATTTTGACTGTCTGAAATTACGGAGTCAGACCTTAAAGAAGCGTCGCTTTTATAGGATAAAAACTAAAGTTGGCTTTGTTTGAAAATATAATCCATAATATTTTTGCGGTAAATAATAACTACAACTATCAGGAGAAATATTATGGCTCTAATTACTTGGACAGCTAGTCAATATGGAACAAACGTAGGCTTTGCAGATCAGGAACATCAGATATTGTTTGACAAACTTAATAAATTGTATGATCTGGCAACAGGTGGTGCAGAGCGTACTGCAATAGGTGCTCAACTGGATGATCTGATTTCTTATGTTGTTGATCATTTTGCTCATGAAGAAAAAGAAATGTTGGCAAAAGATTATGCCGGTTACGCAAGACACAAGGAAGAGCACAATGCTTTAGTTGGTATTTGTGGTGGCTTGCAAGCAAAGTTCCACGCAGGTGAGGCGGAAGTTGATGAAAGCGTCGGTCAATTGGTTAAAGGCTGGTTAGATAGTCATATTCCCAGTTATGATATGCCCTATGCGGATGCTTTAAACAGCTGATCGATTTCAGGTTAATAATAAAAGGCCTGTGAGTTGCATTGATTCACAGGTCTTTTTTTTATGCTCAATAAAATCAGGGAAAGGACAGCTGGTATAGAATGCCCTCATGGGTTAAAATTGAAAAGTTTATTTGTGATAATTATTACGTAAAAAGGATTGGGGCTTGAAAGCTTAGAAATCCCGAAACGATATAGTGCATACAAAAGTTTATAACTACTAACGAGGGGGCTGCTCCGTGAAGAAAACAAAGCAACTTTCCGCAGGTCTGATCTTAATGGCTTTTGGCCTTGGAACAGCGCAGGCGGATTACACGCTCAATTTAATGAAAGGGGTTACAAAGGTCAGTAATGACATTTATGACCTGCACATGCTTATTTTATGGATTTGTGTAGCCATAGGTGTGGGTGTGTTTGGTGTTATGTTCTATTCGATTTATCATCATCGTAAATCAAAAGGACATAAAGCGGCGCAGTTTCATGAAAATACGACCGTTGAAATTATCTGGACTATTATCCCGACTCTGATTTTAATCGGTATGGCGATACCCGCTACCAAGACCATGATAGAGCTGAATGATGTGCAAGCATCTGATATGTCAATTAAGGTTACAGGTAAACAATGGTATTGGGATTACGAATATCTCGATAATGGTGTTCATTTTGAAAGCCATTTGGATGAGGCGAGTGAAAAAACTCATCGTACAGCTGGAGCAGATCCTCGTTCTGTTCCACATTATTTATTGAATGTTGATAAGCCTTTAGTAATTCCGGTCAACAAAAAAGTTCGGTTCGTCTTGACTTCTGGTGATGTGATTCACTCTTGGTGGGTTCCTGATTTAGGCTGGAAAAAAGATGCAAACCCTGGTTTTATTAATGAAGCATGGACTTTAGTTGAGAAGCCCGGCACTTATCGCGGCCAATGTACTGAGTTGTGCGGTAGAGACCATGGTTTTATGCCGATTGTTGTTATTGCAATGGAGCAACCTGAGTATGATGTCTGGGTTGCGAAGACACTGGAGCATCAAAAGCAAAAGCCGGATTTGAGCGATCAAACTTCGGGGCAGCTTATGGCCCATGGAGAATCAGTCTATTTGAAAAATTGTGTTGGTTGTCATCAAATTAACGGGGCTGGCGTTCCCGGTTTAATTCCTGCTTTAACGGGTAGTGCGAAGGTCACTGGAAAGTGGGAAGCATTGGATGGTTTCTTACGCGCAGGTACTGCCAAAATGCCATCGTTTGCTAAATTGAATGCCAAGGAATATGCAGAGTTGATGACTTATGTGCGCAACAATCTGGGTAATAAAGTCGGTGATGAATTGCAACCCCGTCAAACCGCGCTACCTGATGATGACGATGAATAAGATCGCGATTTTCATATTGACTCATTTTCTAACTATTCTCGAGGTATAAAGTATGTCTGCTGTCGTAGTTGAACATGATCATCACGCCGATGATCATCACGATCACGGTCCTGCCAAGGGACTGTTAAGATGGATAATTACCACTAATCACAAAGACATTGGCACATTGTATCTATTGTTTGCGCTGGCCATGTTTTTTGTGGGTGGATCAATGGCAATGGTTATTCGTGCCGAATTATTTGAACCGGGTTTACAGTTTGTAGATCCAGCTTTCTTTAATTCCATGACTACCATGCACGCCTTGGTTATGGTTTTTGGTGCAGTTATGCCGGCCTTCGTTGGTTTGGCAAACTGGCAAATTCCTTTAATGATAGGTGCCGCTGATATGGCATTGCCACGCATGAACAACATGAGTTTCTGGATGTTGGTTGCTGGAGTATTATTGTTGGCCAGCACTTTATTTATGGAAGGCGGAGCTCCTAATGGTGGTTGGACTTTATATCCACCGTTGGTATTGCAACCGATTACGGTCGGGAAAGCGTTGCCATTCGCAGTTTTCTCTGTGCATTTATTGGGTATTTCATCAATCATGGGTGCGATCAATATTATTGCGACTATTTTCAATATGCGTGCGCCAGCTATGAAACTGATGGACATGCCATTGTTTGTTTGGACCTGGTTGATTACTGCTTTTTTGTTGATTGCTGTTATGCCTGTATTTGCCGGCGCAGTGACTATGTTATTAACCGATAAGTTTTTCCATACCAGCTTCTTCAATGCAGCAGGTGGTGGTGATCCGGTTCTTTATGAACATATTTTCTGGTTTTTCGGGCATCCTGAAGTGTATATCATGATTCTGCCAACTTTTGGCGTTGCATCAACGATTATTCCAGTATTTGCCCGTAAACCTTTATTTGGTTATGCATCGATGGTTTGGGCGACAGCTTCTATTGCGTTCCTGTCCTTTATCGTTTGGGCGCATCACATGTTTACGGTTGGTATGCCAATTGCGGGTGAGTTGTACTTTATGTATGCCACAATGTTAATTGCAGTTCCTACCGGTGTTAAGGTCTTTAACTGGACTGCGACTATGTGGAAAGGTGCGATGACTTTTGAAACGCCGATGTTGTTTTCAATTGCCTTTGTTGTGTTATTTACCATGGGGGGATTTACCGGCTTGATGATGGCAATCGCTCCTGCTGATTTTCAGTATCACGATACTTATTTTATCGTTGCCCATTTTCATTACACGTTAGTTCCTGCATCTGTTTTTATCTTGATGGCGGCGGGTTACTTTTGGCTGCCTAAATGGACTGGCCATATGTATAACGAAAAAATTGGTCAACTGCATTTTTGGTTATCAACCATTTCGGTCAACATTCTGTTTTTCCCACAGCATTTCTTGGGTCTTGCAGGCATGCCCCGTCGGATACCAGACTATGCAGTTCAATTTGCTGACTGGAATATGATATCAAGTATTGGTGGATTTATCTTTGGTGCCAGTCAATTACTATTTTTGTATATCGTGATAGATACCATCAAAGGCGGTACAGGCGAAAAAGTATCTGATGAGGTTTGGGAAGAAGCGAGCAAGCACAGTCTGGAATGGACTTTGCCATCACCGGTTCCTTATCATACCTGGACGACACCGCCGGCGATTGTGCCTACTGAACACGTTTTGGACTCTCATTAAGGCATAGAAAAATACATTGCCTAACTTCTGTTTTGGCAATGTATTGACTAAAAATAAATGACTACTAAAAATAAAAATATTTTAACGGCTTTAATTCTTGGGGTTATCACTGTGACTTTTTATATTGTCGCAGTTGTGCAAGCCGTTTCAAAATGAGTGAAGATGTCAGCAAGAAAAACGTTAAGTTAGCGAGAATATTGCTGTTAGTCGCCCTGGGAATGTTTGGTTTTGGCTATGCACTCGTTCCTCTTTACGATGTTTTGTGTGAATGGAAATGGTTAGAGCGAGATAGACCTGATGCCATTAAAAAAGCGCCAGAGATTGGATATACAGTTGATTTGAACAGGGAAGTAACCGTTGAATTCATGACGACACTTAATGAATCGACGCCAATGGTATTTCGTACAGAAAAAAAACAGTTAAAAGTGCATCCGGGTGAATATTACACGGTTAATTTTTATGCTGAAAATAAGACTGATAAGGCCATGGTCGCCAGAGCTATTGCAAGCTTTTCACCTGCCGTCATAAGTCGTTATTTTGAAAAAATAGAGTGTTTTTGTTTTTCGGAGCAGACTTTTAAGGCGAAAGAAGCAAAAACAATGCCGATGCGTTTTGTGATTAATCCTGAGATTCCTGAGGAATACAAAACTATTACGCTGTCATATACATTTTTTGATAATACTGAAAAATCAGTAAAAAATTAAAAGGGGAAGCTTATGTCTACAAACACCGCTTATTACATCCCACATAAAGCGACCTGGCCGGTTATTGGTACGGTTGGTTTAGTGACTATGCTGGCTGGATTTGCAAATTATTTAAATGGTTCATCAATAGGTCCTACATTAATGGTGGTAGGTCTGGTTGTTTTTATTGTTATGTTAGTGGGATGGTTTACGTTACAGGCTCATGAAAGTGAGGCCGGAATGTACAGCACTCAGGTGGGTGTTTCCTACCGTATGGGCATGATGTGGTTTATTTTTTCTGAGATCATATTTTTTGCAGTGTTTTTTGGTACCTTGTGGTACACGCGTAACTTGTCTGTGCCTTGGTTGGGTGAGGGCGCTACCAAAGAATTACTGCATTCTACTTTTGAAGCGACTTGGCCAACTAATGGCCCCGGTAAATTAGGTGGTGATTTTAAACCTATGGGTGCTTGGGGTTTGCCTTTTTTAAATACGCTTCTTCTGTTAAGCAGTGGTGTAACATGTACTTGGGCGCATCATGGTTTACTTGCAAAAAATCGCGACCAGTTAATCAAAGGCTTGATTGCAACAGTATCGTTAGGCTTTTTATTCGTTACTTTTCAAGCATTCGAATATCATGAAGCTTATACCGAAATGGGTTTGACCTTAGGCTCAGGTGTATACGGATCAACGTTTTTTATGTTAACCGGTTTTCATGGGTTCCACGTTTGCGTTGGTGCCATCATTCTAAGTGTCGTACTGTTTCGTAGTTGGAAAGGTCATTTTCAACCAGAAAACCATTTTGCTTTTGAAGCAGCGGCTTGGTACTGGCATTTTGTTGACGTGGTGTGGTTAGGTTTATTTGTATTTGTGTACTTGATCTAAATCCGCAACACACAAAAAAAGCGCTGCCTAACAAAACAGGTGGCGCTTTTTTTTTGTCATGTCATGAGAGTTGTCGATAAGCAAAGGTTAATGCATGCGAAAAGTGAAGGACGAAAGCCAAAAACGACTAGTTTGGTTTTTTGGAGATTTATAATTAAATAACTATCTAATGATTAATTACTTAGCTATATCGGTTTGCACCTGTTGGTTG
>SESD01000232.1_pt1 | contig 34849 bp, 34 predicted proteins | sample 3171411 | NCBI WGS metagenome assembly SESD01 (sample SAMN06051880, study PRJNA518727) | freshwater metagenome | biome: subpolar coniferous forest; feature: holomictic lake; material: water; isolation source: holomictic Lake 442, 16.5 m depth | place: Canada: near Kenora, Ontario | collected...
GAGTTCCAGGGCCATCATCTTGGGCAGACCACACTGGTGCAACTTGAGGGTCGGTCCAACGACGATCACGGAACGACCGGAGTAGTCGACGCGCTTACCGAGCAAGTTCTGACGGAAACGTCCCTGCTTACCCTTCAACATGTCCGAAAGACTCTTGAGCGGGCGACCACTCTGTCCCTGTACCGGACGGCCACGACGGCCGTTGTCGAACAAGGCATCCACGGCCTCTTGGAGCATGCGCTTTTCGTTGTTCACGATGATGTCGGGAGCCCCGAGATCGAGCAGACGCTTCAAGCGGTTGTTGCGGTTGATGACGCGACGGTAGAGGTCGTTCAAGTCAGACGTCGCGAAGCGACCACCGTCGAGCTGCACCATGGGGCGCAGGTCTGGTGGAATCACTGGCACGGCGTCAAGAATCATGGCGCGCGGGTCGTTGATGCGCTGACCGTGGTCGTCACGACGATTGAAGGACTGCACAATGGACAGACGCTTCAAGAACTTGGCTTGACGCTGGGCGCTGAGCGGCTTGCGGCCGTCCTTCGGGTCCAACATCTCGCGCATCATGCGCTCCTCTTCGTCGAGGTCCATGCGCTCGATCAGCTTCACGATGGTTTCGGCACCCATGCCACCTTCGAAGTACTCCGAGTACTTGAGTTCCATCTCGCGATAGAGCTGCTCGTCTTCGATGATCTGACGCGAGTGAAGGGTTTCGAAAGTATCGAAAGCGCGCTGGGCGAGATCCTTCGCGTCGGCGTAACGCTCGCGGATCAAGTCCAAGTCACGCGCGGCCTCACGAGTGAGGTTGCGGATGGCCGTGTCCTTTTCGCCGTCGGCTTCCGCCTTGGCGAGACGCTCTTCGTTGTCGGTGGCCTTGCGCTCGAGTTCCTTGACTTCGTACTCGTCGAGTTCCTTGAGTTCGTCGGTCAGGGCTTCACGCAGGTCAGTGACGTCGGCGTGGCGCTTGTCCACGTCTACGAAAGTCACCAAGTTGGCGGCGAAGTAAATAACCTTCTCCAACTGCTTCGCCTTGAGTTCTTCCTTCGGGGCGGTGCCCATAAGAAGGTAGGCCAACCAGGAACGTGTTCCGCGCAGGTACCAGATGTGTACGACCGGGGCCGCGAGGGCGATGTGGCCCATGCGGTCGCGGCGGACCTTGTCACTGGTTACTTCGACGCCACAGCGCTCACAGACGATGCCCTTAAAACGGACACGCTTGTACTTGCCGCAGGCACACTCCCAGGCCTTTTGAGGTCCGAAAATCTTCTCGCAGAAGAGTCCGTCCTTTTCGGGGCGCAGGGTGCGGTAGTTAATCGTCTCGGGCTTCTTGACTTCACCGGACGACCAGCTGCGGATGTTGCTCGCCGTGGCGAGACCAATACGCAACTCATTGAATTGGTTGACGTCTACGGGGCTCATGACAACTTCCTTTCGGCGGCGCGGCGGGCATCATCTTCGTCACTACCACGCTCGGGTCGACTGATGTCGATTCCCAATTCGCGGGTGACTGAGAAGAAGTCCTCTTCGGTGTCGGCGAGATCGACGTGGGCACCGGTGTTGGTCAGCACTTCCACGTTCAAGCACAGCGACTGCATTTCTTTGATCAAAACCTTGAAGGATTCGGGGATGCCCGGCTCCGGCAAGTTCTGACCCTTGACGATTGATTCGTAGGCGCGTTCGCGACCCTTCATGTCGTCCGACTTAACGGTCAGCAACTCTTGCAGGGCGTAGGCGGCACCGTAGGCCTCGAGGGCCCACACTTCCATCTCACCGAAGCGCTGGCCACCGAACTGTGCTTTACCACCCAAAGGCTGAGCGGTAATCATTGAGTACGGTCCCGTCGAGCGTGCGTGAATCTTGTCGTCGACCATGTGGGCCAGCTTCAAGATGTACGCGTAGCCGACCGAGATCGGGTTGTCGTAGGCCTCACCGGTACGACCGTTGAACAACACGGCCTTGCCATCTTCTTCGCTACTGAGCAAACGAGTGCCGTTGGCACCGTCGGCGTTGAGCTCCGAGAACATCTGCTTGATGGTGGGCTTACCCAAAGAGGCCGCTTCGTTGTCCCAGTGCGCGCCGTCGAAGGCGGGCGTGGCGACGTAGACGGCGGGCTCGGTACGAGGGCGCGTCTTGCGGTAGGGACGGTCGACGGCGAACTGGTCGTCGTGTCCGGAGGTGCCGGCTACTGCCGAAGTCTCCTGACCCTTCCAACCGTGACGCGCGACGTAGCCCAAGTGCGACTCGAGCACCTGTCCGACGTTCATACGACTCGGCACACCCAGCGGCGACAAGATGATGTCGATTGGGGTTCCGTCGGCCATGAAGGGCATGTCTTCCTCGGGAAGAATCTTCGAGATAACGCCCTTGTTACCGTGGCGCCCGGCGAGCTTGTCACCCTCGGAGATCTTGCGCTTCTGCGCGACGTAGACCTTGACCAACTGGTTCACGCCCGGCTGCATTTCGTGATCTTCGTCACGGCTGTAGACCTTGACGTCAATAACCTTGCCGGATTCACCGTGAGGAACCTTCAGCGAGGTGTCGCGAACTTCGCGGGCCTTCTCACCGAAGATGGCGCGCAGGAGGCGCTCTTCGGGAGACTGCTCGGTCTCACCCTTCGGGGTGACCTTACCGACGAGGATGTCACCGGGGCCGACTTCGGCACCAATGCGCACAATACCCATGTCGTCGAGGTCCGCCAAAATGTCGTCCGGCAGGTTCGGGATGTCACGAGTGATTTCCTCGGCACCGAGCTTGGTGTCACGAGCATCAATTTCGTATTCCTTCACGTGGATCGACGTCAAGACGTCGTCACGCACGAGGCGCTCGTTCAAGATGATGGCGTCTTCGTAGTTGTAGCCCTCCCATGGCATGTACGCCACGAGCAGGTTCTTACCCAAAGCCAGTTCGCCATTTACCGTCGAGGTACCATCGGCCAGCACGCTGCCCAAAACGACCTTTTCGCCACCACTGACAACGACCTTTTGGTTGATCGAGGTGTCCTGGTTGGAGCGACGGAATTTGTTGAGGTTGTACTGCTTCTTGCCGAGCTTCTTGCCGTAGCGGTCAGTCTGGTCCGCATCGTAGGTCACGACGACTCGGTCACCCGATACGTCGGAGACCACTCCGCTACCTTCTGCGAGGACCACGTCACCGGAGTCCAAGGCCGCACGACCTTCCATGCCGGTTCCCACGAAAGGGGCCTCCGGCACGATGAGCGGCACAGCCTGCTTTTGCATGTTGGCGCCCATCAAGGCACGCTGGGCGTCGTCGTGTTCCACGAAGGGGATCAGTGACGTCGCCACCGAGATGACCTGCTTGGTCGACACGTCCATCAGTTCCACTTCAGCCTTCGGCACGAAGTCGATTTCCGAGGTCGTCGAACCCGACTTATTGGCCGAGCCCACGCGCAAACCGGTACCGGTCGGACCACGACGAACGAGCACGCGCTCGTTCTTGATGGTGCCATCGGCTTCGAGTTCCGTGTTGGCCTGGGCGATAACGAAACGCTCTTCTTGGTCGGCGGTGAAGTAGCGGGTTTCGCCGGTCACCTTTCCGTCTTTGACAATGCGGTACGGCGTCTCAATGAAGCCGTACTCGTTGACCTTGGCGTAACTCGCCAAGTAACCGATCAGACCCACGTTCGGGCCTTCCGGCGTTTCGATCGGGCACATGCGGCCGTAGTGGGAGGAGTGAACGTCACGAACTTCCAAACCGGCACGCTCACGCGACAGACCACCAGGTCCGAGTGCGGAGAGGCGACGCTTGTGGGTCAGACCCGACAAGGGGTTGTTCTGGTCCATGAACTGGCTCAACTGCGAGGTCGCGAAGAATTCCTTAATCGACGACATCACGGGTCGGATGTTCACCAAGGACTGCGGCGAAATCGACTCGACGTCCTGTGAACCCATGCGCTCGCGCACCACGCGCTCCATGCGACTGAGTCCGGTACGCAAAGCGTTCTGGATGAGCTCACCCACGGTGCGAATGCGACGGTTAGCGAAGTGGTCCTGGTCATCGATGTGGTACGTGGTCACCTTGGCCGTGCGGTCGCGGGTCAGGTTGAGCAGGTAGGTCGAGAAGGCCAGCACTTCGGCGCGGGAAAGAACGTGAAGGTCGTCGGTGGGCTGTTCGAGAACGTCGCCGAAGAGCTCCAAGTTTTTCGCGACTTCGGAACCCAACTTGGTGTTGAGCTTGTAGCGGCCCACGCGACCAAGGTCGTAACGCTTCTCCGAGAAGAAGACACCGTCGAAGTACAAACGCGCAGCCTCAATGCTCTGCAGTTCGCTCGGACGAGCACGACGGTAGATCTCCAACCAGGCGAGAACGGTTCCCAAGGTGACGTCGAGTTGCACGACAGCGGTGGGGTCAAAGTTCTGCTTGTTCGACCAGCGAGCCAAGTTGGCCCACCAACCCGAGACGAAGTCCAACCACTCGACGTAGAGGTCCAGCAAGACGGCGTAGTCCTCGTCGGTCGCCTTGACGCCCTTGGTCTTCAAGAACGCGGTGAAGGTCGGCACGAAGTTTTCGTTGGCCTTCGATTCGTTGTCGAAGAAGGTCACTTCGCCACGCGTGAAGCGGTCGTGGCGCTTGACAGCGTTTGCCACGGCGGTCAACGCACGACCCACGGAAGCGGCGTCGTTGTCGATATTCACCGCAGCGCGGAATTCATCGATGGCGTTTTGCACCTTTTCGAGCTCGCGCTCGAAGTCTTCGAGGCCACCACGCAACACGGAGGTCGCACGACGGAAACGCTCGAACGAGCGCGCGGCGTGTGCACCGAGCAGGAAGAAGAGCTCGGGGTTTTCGCGCTCGAAGTTTTCGGCGGACGACACCAAGGTCTCGACTTCCTTGCGGGTAGCCGCAAGCTTTTTGAAGCTCGCGACGAAGGTGTCCGCGCTGGTGAAGAGAGCGTCGAGGTCAGAAGTAGCAACCGATGAACCCTTCTCCAAAGTGGCACGCAAGGTGTCGGTGGCCTTCTTGAACTTGTCACCCGAGACGGCCAAGGTTTCGGCCAAGACGCCGAAGTTCGCCACACCAGCGAGCAGAACCGAGTTTTCCCCTTCGAGCTTGACGACGTCAGCGATCAAAGCCTTGTTGGCCTTTTCGAAAGCGACGATGCCGCTCAGCAAGGTGGCGTTGCTGCGGTCGATACGTGGGTAGTCCATCTTCTTGGTCAACCAGTCGGCGAATTCCTTCTGACGACTGTCGTTGTTCAAGAAGGTCTGCTTTTCCTTCTGGCTCTTGCGGGAGTCGTCACGGAATTGTTCGTCGACGAAGTCGAACTGCTGAACAATCTTCAAGAACACGTTGGTGTCGTAGAAGTTTCCGTCCAGCGCGTTGCGGTTGTTGTCGAGCTTGGTGTCCAAGGCGCGCAACACGGTGAAGAGAGAAATACGACGCTTACGCGCAATGCGGAAACCGACGTTGGCCGGCTTGCCCTTCTTCTCCTCGAGGTCAACCTGCAACCACTCACCACGGGCGGGGTGCACGGTGCCTTCAAAGATGGTCTTGCCATCTTTGCCCGGCTGGTAAATCGCACCGGGTGAACGAACGATCTGCGAGACCACGACACGCTCGGTGCCGTTGATGATGAAGGTCCCCTGCTCGGTCATCATGGGGAAGTCACCCATGAAGACGGTCTGCTCTTTGATCTCTTCGGTGTAGTCGTTGGTGAAGATGGCCTTCACGAAGATGGGTGCCGAGTACGTCATGGCACGCTGGCGACATTCCTCGACGCTGAACTTGGGTTCGGCCTTGAGGTCAGGGTCGGAAGTGTCGTAGTCCAAGATCAGCGACAAGGTGACGGGAACGGACACGCCGTTGACGTTCATGTTGCTGGTGATCTGCACCGGCGAGATAGAGCTGAAGGCTTCAGTGAGACCCTCCTCTAAGAACTCGTCAAATGACTTACGTTGGACCTCGAGCAAATTCGGAAGCGCGTACGCCTCGCCGAGGGATGAGAAAGAGAAACGTTCGGAGCGTGAAGAGCGCGGCAAGTGCCAATCCTCCAGGTCGTAGAAATAGGGTCACATCAGGTGCTGCATACCGCTTCCGTGCGTGGGGTGGTCAAAATGAGGATGACAAAGTCACGGGCAAGAGACGGTCTTGTAACTCTAGTGGTAGTGATGGCTCACGTGCAAATGGCGTTCCTCCGAGGAGAAACGCTCAGCAGCACTCTGCCGTGGGACGTACCCTAGGCAGAGTTAGTAGCGAGGTCAAGCACCTACCACCAGTCGAAGGTCCCTCCCGGTGCCCATGTGGGGCGCCGGGAGGGTTCCGACCAGGGTGTTACTTGAGTTCGACAGTGGCGCCGGCGGCCTCGAGGGCAGCCTTCGCCTTCTCGGCGTCAGCCTTGGAAACCTTCTCCAGAACGGCCTTAGGGGCACCGTCCACGAGGTCCTTGGCTTCCTTGAGACCAAGGTTCGTCAGGGTACGAACTTCCTTGATCACGCCGATCTTCTTGTCACCAGCGTCGGTGAGGATGACGTCGAAGTCCGACTTCTCCTCAGCGGCGTCAGCACCGCCAGCGGAACCGCCGGCAGCCGGAGCGGCAGCAACGGCCACGGGGGCAGCTGCGGTCACGCCGAACTTCTCTTCGAACTCCTTGAGCAGTTCGCTCAGTTCGATAACCGACAGCTCAGCGATGCCGTCGAGAATTTGCTCCTTGGTCAATGATCCAGCCATGGTGCTTCCTTTCCTATTTCCTTGTGATTGTTGGTAAAACTCGGTTATTCGGCCGGTTCGGCGGCGGGAGCCTCATCGGCACTCGCACTGGTTTCGGTGTCGACAGAAGCCTGGGCCTCTACGTCACCGGCAACGTCGGTGACCTCGGCCACCACGTCGTCGCTCGCTGCTTCCACAGCGTCCTCAACCCCGGCCGGAGTCTCGGCGACCGGCTCGGCAACGACCGGGCTCGCGGCGGCCACGGGGCCACCCTTCGAGTCGATCAGGGCCGAGAGGCCGTAGGCGAAGCTTTGCGGGACAGCCTTGAGCAGGCTGGCCATGTTGCGCATGGGGGCCGCAAGGGCTCCCGCGAATTGGGCGAGGAGAACATCACGGCTCGGCAGGTCGGCCAGAGCCTTGAGGTCCTTCGAGCTCAGAGTACGTCCGTCCATAACGCCACCCTTGAGAATCAGGGTCGGGGTCGCCTTGGCGAAGTCGATCAGAATCTTGGCGACGGCAGAAATGTCACCCTTAACGAAGGCCACGGCCGTGGGGCCGTGGAGAAATTCGCTCAGCGACTCGCTCTGGGTGCCAGAAATAGCCCTTTTGACCAGGGTGTTCTTGAGAACCTTGTACTCCGCACCGGCGACCCGCAAGGTCTTGCGCAGGGTCGAGATTTCGGCCACGGTCATACCGCGGTACTCGGTGGCGACGGCGGTAGGGGACTCTTCGACGCGTGCCTTCACTTCGTCGATGACAGAGACCTTCTCGGCGTTGATCTTGCTCATACTGCTCCTTCACCGGATGCCGCCCGGTACGGGCCGTGGACATCCTGAGCGCACGAGCACGGCCGAGGCCATACCCGAACAACCTCGTCAGGCGAGTTGTGAAACTCATTACGGGGTTTCCCCCACCGGATGTCTACGGCGTTCTATCAAATCTGTTGCTCTCCCGAAGGAGTGCAGAACTGCGAATATAGCAACGCGGATCGCTCCGCGTCAAAACGAGTTAGGCGGTGACGAGGATGTCTTCCGAGTCGCGGGCGCGCACGGGGTCAATTTTGACACCCACACCCATGGTCGACGAGACAGTGGCGCTCATCAAGTAGCGGCCCTTCGAGCTGGCGGGCTTCACGCGGAACAGTTCGTCCACGACGGCCTGCACGTTGCGCGCCAAGTCGCTGGCGGCGAAGGAGACCTTGCCCACGCGGATGTGCACGTTGCCGACCTTGTCGGTGCGATACTCCACGCGGCCACCCTTGAATTCACCCACGGCCTTGGCCGTGTCCATGGTGACGGTGCCGGTCTTGGGGTTCGGCATCAAACCACGTGGTCCGAGCACGCGGCCCAGTCCACCGACCTGGCCCATGAGGTCCGGGGTCGCGATAGCGATGTCGAAGTCCAAGAATCCACCGGCCACCTTGGCAACCAGGTCTTCCGCGCCGACGAAGTCGGCACCGGCGTCACGGGCGGCTTGGGCTGCTTCACCGGAGGCGAAAACCGCCACGCGGTTGGTCTTACCGGTACCGGCAGGCAGGGAAATGGTTCCACGAACGATCTGCTCAGCCTTGCGAGGGTCAACACCCAAGCGGCAGGCCAGCTCGACGGTCTCGTCGAACTTCGCGCTCGAAAGTTCTTTGACCTTGGTGACGGCCTCAAGAACTCCGAGAAGATTCTCGGGGTTCACCTGTGCGGCGGCCTTGTTGTAGTTCTTACCGTGCTTCATGATTTTTTCTCCTAGCCCGCGACCGAAATGCCCATGGAACGTGCCGTGCCCGCAACCTGCAGCTTGGCTTGTTCTAAGTCATCGGTGTTGAGGTCTTGCAACTTCGTCTTCGCGATTTCTTCTACCTGCGCCATGGTGACCGTAGCGACGGTCTCACGACCGGCCAAGTGTGCGCCCTTTTCCACTCCGGCCGCTTGGCGCAAGAGCACCGGCGTCGGAGGTGTCTTGAGGACGAAGGTGAAGGTGCGGTCTTCGTAGATGGTGATGTCCACCGGGATGACGGTGCCTTTCTGGGCTTCCGTGGCGGCGTTGTACTGCTTGCAGAACTCCATGGTCTGAATGCCGTGGGGCCCAAGGGCAGTACCTACTGGCGGAGCGGGCGTAGCCCCTCCCGCCGGAAGCTGGATTTTGACAATTGCGGTGATCTTCTTAGCCATGATGGTCTTTCTTTCTAGAGCTTCGTTACTTGAGAGAATTCGAGTTCGACCGGGGTCTCACGGCCGAAGATGTCGACCAAGACCTTGACGCGCATCTGGTCTTCGTTGATTTCGGCGACGTGACCATTGAAGGTGGCGAAGGGTCCGGACTTGATTTGCACGTTGTCGTTGATCTCGAACTCGTGGGTCGGTGCGCGACGCTTAGTCACGGGCTGCTCCACGCCTTCGACGATGGGTCGAATGATGTTGTCGATCTCGCGACGCGTCAACGGGGTGGGCCGCATTTTGGACTGACCCACGAAACCGGTGATGCCGGGCGTGGCGCTGATGGTCGAGAAGACTTCGGGGTCGGGAATGCAACGTACCAACATGTAACTGGGGAAGGACTTCTTGGAGACCTGCTGCTTCTTGCCGTTCTTGAACTCGGTGACGTCCTCCATGGGGACGTGCACTTCGAGAACGCGGTCGGTCATGTCGTGTGACTTGATCACGTTGTCCAACGCGGCCACCACTTTCTTTTCGTGACCGGAAAGAATGTGCACGACGTACCAGCGACCCGGACGGTCGAAGGCGGAATCAATTTTGGGTTCGGCCTCGTACTCGTCTTCGATGATGGTGACGTCGGGGGCGTCGTTCGTCACTTCGGTGTCGAGGGTGTCGGTGTTGTCAAATTCGGTCATGTCTGGCCTTACTTGTTGAAGAGGAACTGAACGAACTTGGAGCACGCGTAGCCCAGTCCGAAAATGAATAGGGACATAAAAATCAATACGCCTAAGACGATTGTGGTGTAGTTCAGAAGTTCGGGACGTGTGGGCCAGGCCACTTGACGCATCTCGTGACGTACCTCACCGAAGAAACCACCGATACTCACACGTGAGCGGCGGCGGCGTGAAGCAGCCACGGCGGTGTCGCGACGTGACGAAGTGGAGCCGTCGGCTCCGGCCTTCTCCTGTCGCTGCATCATGCGCTTGGTTTCGCGGTTCATCTCACTCTTCTTCTTCGTTACATCTCACTGCGTCGAGGCGTACCTCTTGCAGGGCAGGAGGGATTTGAACCCCCAACCCTCGGTTTTGGAGACCGATGCTCTGCCAATTGAGCTACTGCCCTATGACCCGCACCGCCGCTTCCGGCGTCACGCGTCAGGGTCTTGCATCCTACCACCACGCTGGTGGACCCTCTTTATCGAGTTTCCTTGTGCGTGGTGTGCTTGCGGTCCCAGCGGCAGAACTTCTTCATCTCGATACGCTCACGATCATTGAGCTTGTTCTTCATCGTGATGTAGTTCCGTCGCTTGCACTCTTCGCAGGCCAGGGTCACCTGAATCCGCTTTTCGTTCTTAGCCATCGTTTTCTCCTCAACCAACCTGATACTGCACTGTCACATCTGCGACCCTTGCGGATCTGCCTGGTAGCGGCGGCGGGAGTCGAACCCGCGACACCACGATTATGAGCCGTGTGCTCTAACCACCTGAGCTACGCCGCCTGGCGAGCCCTCTGTGAGGATTGAACTCACGACCTTCTCCTTACCATGGAGACGCTCTACCACTGAGCTAAGAGGGCACTACACCGCTACGCGGCGCGAGGGAATAGCCTACTGCCCCACGGGACCCACTTTCCAACCGACGGCCTCGCCGACCGGCGCGGACCCTGCCGGCTACTACCCTTGACGTCATGCGAACCCGACTAGTGGAGCGAGACGACGCGGCGGCGATGCTGGCCATTTACAACCCCGAGGTCATCGAAACCGAGATCTCCTTCGACTTGGTTCCGCGTTCCCTCGAGGAGCAAGTCGACTGGATCAGCGCCCACCAGAGCTCCCACCCCTGTCTGGTAGCGGTGAACGACGTGGATTCCGTCGGAGAAAAAGGGGCCTTTGGCGACCGAATCATTGGTTTCGCCTCAGTATCGGCCTTCCGTGAGCGCCCCGCCTACGCCACCACGGTCGAAAACTCTATCTATGTCCACCGCGAAGTACGCGGGCGTGGCGTCGGAGACCAACTCTTGCGGGCGCTCATCGCCACCGCCGCCGACTACGGTTTTCATTCGCTGATCGCGCGTATCGTGGGCGACAACCAAGGCTCGATTGTTCTGCACGAAAGGTGTGGATTTACCCTGGTCGGAACCGAAATCGAAGTTGGTCGCAAGCACGGGAAATGGCTCGACGTGGTGGAATACCAGCACGTGATTCCCGAGACGCGCTAGACCTCCAGCGCGGGTCCGCGGACGTCGTTAACACCGGGCCATGACCACTGGGTCCAGCGACCAAGCGGCACCAGAAACATTCCGGCCAATATCGCTAACACCGAGACCATCTCGAAAACGTTGGCGTGAATCAGACCGTTCAGGAGCTGGCGACCACCCGGCAAACCGATAAAGGGGGCCACGATCGACAGGGTCAGGAGCCAGAAATGCTCCCGCTGAACGTAACTCGCCCCCAGCAGGACCAAGCCCCACGAGAGATACCAGGGTTGCACCACGGGTCCGAGAACCACGAAAAGAATCAGCGATACGGCCAAGGATCGAACCCATCCGCGGCGATCGGAAGTAGCAAAGAGCCAGCCCGAGAGACCGATGGCCAACAAAAACCCGAATAATCGGGTCACGGTGAGAACGGGCGTCACCGATACGTCCCAACCGCAGGCATTAAATAATTTGGCCAGCCCCAGACCCAGACCGGTAGCGGGCGCCGCCCAGGAGCGCACCGTTCCCGGCGTTGACAGATTTTTCACCCAGCCCAGGCCAAAACCCGCCGCGAGGGTGGCTGCGCCCAGAACACCGAGGCTAATCAGGCCACCCTTAACTGCCGTAGTGAGTCGACGGGTCAGCGCAACTCCAGAACCCTGCCATGACCAGGCAATATAGAGAAGACCCAGCGCCGCGGGCGCCTTGATGGCCGTGGCACAGGCCACAAAGAAAAAGCCCCACATGGGACGCTTCACCGTGGCCAAAGCAATGCCCAAAGCCAATAAGGCGGCCATCAAACCATCGTTGTGGGCCCCGCCGAGCAGAGTGAGGAGTACCACCGGATTAGCGGCTCCCAGGATGAGGATTTCTCCGGCATCGCGCTTCATGCCGCGCGCCAAGAGTGGCAGGGCGATGGCCATTATGGCCACAGCGACCACCTCGAGCAGGCGCAGCAACAACACCGAGGCGAGTGCGTGATGGTGCGTCAGCCGCACCAAGAAACCATCGATGGCGAGAAAGAGCGGTCCATACGGCGCGGGAGTATTCCCCCAGAGAGGGTCCACCGGCAAAGTGAAGGGGTTCGATCCCTGACCCAAGGTGAATGGTCCATAGGTGTAGGGACTGATGTGGTAGCTCGTCATTTCACCTTGGGCGGCGTAACTAAACACGTCACGTGAGAAGAGTGGCGGGGCGACGATGAGCGGTACGCACCACACCCCGAGAAGCAAGTACAACTTTTTGAGTGGTGCCCCCACATGATTTTGAAGGACTTCGCTGAGTCGCAGCCACACTCGCATCAACATCACTAGTCCCCCGAATACCAAGGTGATGGAGTAGAGCAAGGTGGTTTCGTTGTTGGTGCCGCTGTTCTGCAGGGACGTGGGTACCCCGAAAAACCAGGTGTGCGCTACTTCGAGTTTGAAAGGAGAATTCGAAAAACTACAGCCGGCCACGATGGCGGTGATGGCGATGAAACCCCAGACCATGGGGCGCCAGAGGAAATCCCAGTTTTCGAACTCTCCCGGCGTAAAGCGACCCAGTGGCGTGTACCGACGTTCGAGGAACTGAATCAGTGATTCAATCCCGGTGGCCGCGTCGACGTAGCGACGGTGAATCCACTGTCCTAGTCGCAGTCGTGATCTCACCGGGGCTCTTTTCGTCAACGTCATCGCTTCGTAATACTGCCACCTCGAGTCGCCTCGAGACGGCGTCAACTCATCGAAATGAGTTGACGTGGTGGGCCAGGAGGGATTTGAACCCCCGTAGGCAAAGCCGTCTGGTTTACAGCCAGATCCCATTGGCCGCTCGGGCACTGACCCGTCGAAGAGCCTACCCGCTGGAAATGGCCCTCTCCAAACCGGGAGGGCCGGGAGTGTTTAGGATTTGAGTATGCCTAGTTTCGACGTCGTCTCTGAAGTAGATATCCAAGAAGTCCGCAACGCCGTGGACCAAGCCAACCGTGAAGCCACGACGCGCTTCGACTTCAAGGGCACCGACTCGGAAATCACGTTTTCCGAGAAGGAACTGACCTTGAGTTCGTCCACCGAGGACCGCCTGAACGCCCTCTACCAAGTACTCATCGAAAAGATGGTCAAGCGTGAGGTGTCGCTGAAGACCCTCGATCCCCAAAAAGTCGAGGACGCCTCTCGTGGCGCCGCCCGCCAGAAGGTCATCCTCAAGGCCGGTATCAGTCAAGAGATCGGCAAGCAGATCAACAAGCTCATCAAGGAGCTCAACGCCAAAAACATTTCGTCGTCGATTCAGGGTGATCAAGTACGCGTCACCGGAAAGCAACGTGACGACCTGCAACGCGCGATGGCGGCGATCAAAGAAGCGGACTTGCCGGTGCCGGTGCAGTTCACCAACTTCCGGGACTAGTTTCCGGCCAGCTCCTCGCGGGTGACGGCTAATTCAATATCTTCCATCTCGGGTGAGTGAAAAATCTTGTTAAAGATTTTTAGCTTCAGTACCCAGAAAATGGCGAAACTCGTAAGCGACAGACTGTTCACCACGACGGAGTTGATGAGGTGCGGCCAATGGTGTGCGTTGATGAGATGGCGGGCTACTAACGAGCCCACGCCGCTAAACCCAATTCCCAAAAACGAGAGCATCCAGAAGGGGAAAATTTCGCTCTTGAAGCTACTCTTGCCGGTCTTGCGCCACGTCCAATTCCGATTCAGGAAATAGGAGGGGAAAGCGGCGCTGATGTTGGCGAAGAGTGTCGCCCACACCGCCGAAGGAATAATGCGTGCTCCGTACACAATGGCTAAGACCGTCTGGGCGAAAATTGTCGACAACACCGAAGCCATCACGTAGCGATACATCTTTCGACCCTGATGCGAGTGGAGATAGTCCCACCCGCGTTGAAAGAGATGTCGCACGAAACCGAGGTTAGTCGGCAGTCAACTACTGGATGATTCCGCTGCGTGCCACCGTGGCGTACCAAGAAGCAGAGGGCTTAAGGGTACGTTCGAAGGTCAGACGGTTCACCTCCACGATGCCGAACTGCATGCGGTATCCGTAGGCCCACTCGAAGTTGTCCAGCAAGCTCCACTGGCAATATCCCCGAACGTCGATGCCGTCGGCAATGGTGTTGTGCAGTCCACGGATGGCGGCGTTGAGGTAGCGAATCCGGTCTTCGTCCTTGGTGGTGCCGATGCCGTTTTCCGTGACGTAAATCGGCACCTGCGCGACGCGGGCGGCGTGACGCACGGTGGCTTCGACGCACTCTGGCCAAAAGGCGTAACCCATGTCGGTTCGTTCGATGTCTTCGTCTTGGATGTATCCGTCAGGACCGAACAGGCCCTTGGAGTAACACTGCACACCGATGAAATCGTCCCCCCGACACGCTTCAAGATACAGATCTTCCATCTCGCGTTCCCAGCGGTCACGATGCTCTTCCCCACCGGGCAAGGCGATGTTGTCGCCCATGGACAAAGTAAGGCCCACGGGAAAGTTGCCCGGACCCGCCACCAGCGCGTCGCGCATGGCCTTGTGGCAGTCGCGCATCACCACGTTGATCTCTTCCCAACGCTTGGTCGCAGCCGTGCCCGGGGGGAACACGCCCATCTGCCAGCCCATGAAGGCCACGATGTTGGGTTCGTTAATGGTGCACGCGATTCCGATGCGCGCGCCCAAGTGCTCGCCGACCTTGGCCGCGTAGCGACCCATCCACTCCACGATCTGAGGTGATTCAAAACCACCTTCGTCGGCTACCCATAGCGGGAGGGTGAAGTGGTGCAGCGTCACCACCGGCACGATGTTGCGCGCGTGGCAGGCCTCGATCACGTCGAGGTAGTGATTGAGAGCGACCTGGGAAAACTCACCCTTGGCCGGTTCGATCCGAGCCCATTCCAACGAAAAGCGAAAACTATTTAATCCGAGGTCGGCCACGATGTCGAGGTCCTCTTCGTAACGGTTCCACGAGTCGCAGGCGTCGCCGCTGGGCTCAAAACACGGCGTACCTGGTGCGTGTTCGAAGCGCCACCAGTCCGAGTTGTAGTTGCCGCCTTCAATCTGGTGCGCCGCGGTCGCGGTGCCCCACAGAAAACCTTCGGGGAAAGAGAGTGCATTGTCCATAGGTGAATTATGGCACTGCCCCTAGACTGAAATGCGTGACACTCCCCCCTTGCCCCGTACAAGTGGCCTCATGACGAGCGCTCTGGATTTCCTCGTCACGCTGCTCGACCTCGAGACCATAGAAGTCAATATTTTTCGGGGCATTCAACCCAACGAGGAGCGACAGCGCGTCTTTGGGGGCCAAGTCGCCGCGCAGGCCCTGATGGCCGCCGGCCGCACGGTGGACCGCGGTCGCGTGCATTCTCTCCATTCGTACTTCCTGCGCTCGGGCGATCCCAAGGTCCCCATCTTGTATGAAGTTGACCGCATCCGCGACGGCAAGAGTTTCACCACGCGACGGGTGGTCGCCGTGCAGCACGGTCGCGCCATCTACAACATGCAGGCGAGCTTCCACGTCGACGAAGACTCTTTGGAGCACCAATTCCCCATGCCGGAGGTTCCCGGACCCGAGACCATCTTGCCGATGTACGAACGCATCGTGGCAGCCGGGGGCGACGCCGATGAGTGGTGGGGTCGACGTCACCCCATCGACCAGCGCTTCGTCGGAGAATTGCCCTGGGGGCCCAAGGCCAACAAGGAGCCGCGTCAACGTATCTGGATTCGCGCCGACGGTACCTTGGGTGATGACCCGCTCCTGCACGCCTGCGTCATCACCTACGCCAGCGACATGAGCCTCTTCGATTGCATTTTGGCCCCCCACGACGTGCACTGGGATAATGGAAATTTCATGGGTGCTTCCTTGGACCACTGCATGTGGTTTCACCGTGACGTGCGTGCCGACGACTGGCTCCTCTACGACACCGATTCCCCGATCGCCCACGGGGCGCGAGGTCTGGCACGAGGATTTATGTTCGACCAATCAGGACGACTATGCGTCTCGATGGTCCAAGAAGGACTCGTCCGACTTATTTAGCGCTGTGAAATCGGCACGTAGTCGCGACGCGGCTCGCCGGTATACAACTGACGCGGCCGCGAAATCTTCACGTCCTGTTCGAGCAGTTCTTCGTAGTGGGCTAGCCAACCGGACACGCGAGGAATCGCGAAGAGCACGGTGAACATTTCCATCGGGAAGCCCATGGCCTGATAAATCAAGCCCGAGTAGAAGTCCACGTTGGGGTAGAGCTTTCGACTGATGAAATAGTCATCATTCAGTGCCACTTCTTCGAGCTTGAGGGCAATGTCCAGCAGAGGGTTACGACCGGTCACTTCGAAGACCTTGTCGGCGGTCTGTTTGATAATTTTCGCCCGAGGGTCGTAGTTCTTATAGACGCGGTGACCAAAGCCCTGCAGCTTCCCGTTGCCGGCCTTCACGCCCTCGATGAAAGCTTCGACATTGTCCACGTGACCAATTTCTTCGAGCATCTTGAGTACCGCTTCGTTGGCCCCACCGTGACGCGGTCCGTAGAGCGCAGCCGTGGCGGCGGCAGTGGCGGAGTAAGGATCCGCGTGCGAAGAGCCCACGGTGCGCATGGCGGTGGTGCCACAATTCTGCTCGTGGTCCGCGTGCAGGATGAAGAGTACGTCGAGTGCCTTGGCCAGCACCGGGTTGGCCTGGTAACGCGGCTCAGCGACCTTCCACATCATGGAGAGAAAGTTCTCGGTGTACGACAGGCTGTTGTCCGGGTACACGAAGGGCATGCCCACACTGAAGCGGTGGGCGGCGGCGGCCAGGGTCGGCATTTTCGCGATCAGTCGCACCATCTGCTTGTGCAGGTTCTCCTTGTCGAAGATGTCCTTGGAATCGGGATAGTAGGTCGACAGCGCGGCCACGGCCGAGACCAACATGCCCATGGGGTGCGCGTCGTAGTTGAATCCTTCAAGAAAGCGCTTACGGACGTTCTCGTGAATAAAAGTGTGATAGGTGACTTCGCGTTCCCACGCAGCAGACTCCTCCGTCGTCGGCAATTCACCGTGCACCAAGAGGTAGGCCACTTCGAGATAGCTGGAGTGCTCGGCGAGCTGCTCAATGGGATAACCGCGATAATGCAGGATCCCATTGTCCCCGTCAAGATAGGTAATCGAACTCTCCGCTGACGCGGTCGTCATGAAACCAGGATCGTAGAACCACACTCCCGGCACCGCCTTGGAGAAGGCCGTTGCGGGGACACCACCATTGTCGATAGCTATTTCGGTAGACACCCCTGTGCGGTTGTCAGTTACGGTGATTGATTCAGTCACGTCGGCCTCATTCGGAGTTGCGTTCACTCCTATCCTAATTCAGGACGCCCCCAAAGATTTCAGCCCGCGAGCTGCGAGCTGCTCGGTTCGCCCGTGACCTCGATGACCGAGTTGTAGTTACTACGCCCCGCCGGCCGAAGGGAACCGGTCAGGGTCGCCGACAAGTGGGCGTGTTCCCCCAAAATCAAAGGGATTCTGCAGCTTCCCGTGAGGCTGGACTGGTGCGCCACTCGCAGCGAGAGTTCACAGCGCGTCACTGGCTGCGATGAGTTCGTCGGGCGAAAGGTAATTCTCACGGAGCCGTTGGCCGCTAGGTCGGCAGAGTTAGCGACCACCACCGATACGACGGCGGAGCTCACGGGCTGCATAATCAGCGTGCCGTTGGTCAACGGGAGCGGCGTCGGTGACACCGACACCACGGCCAGCGACAGCCCGCCCGTCGAGGCGAGTTGGCTCTGCGATGCCACGCCGTCCAGCAGGGACAACGTTACTCTGGCCAACTCGTTGTCGTGCGTGGCGCGCAGCGTGACGTGACCGGGCCGGTGGCGTAAATAGTTTCTCGTCGCGTTCCAGGCCCGGCTCGCCGCACGGTTGTTGCGCCGAGCCTGCGCAAACGAAGGACAGTGCACCTTCGTGACCTCAACGCGGCTGGCCGTGGCCAAGTAGCTCACGACGCACTGCGTGAGCGCCACTCGGGCTTCGGTCAGCTGCACCAATCGGTCTTGAATGTTTCCCGACACGGCCGGCGTCCGCAGGCGATCGGCACGTGGTATGAGTCCTGCTGACTCGGTTGCCAACACGCGGAGTCGCGCCACGTAGGCGGGACGCGACATGGCGGCTGAGTTCCTTATCAAGCGATCAATGTTGGTGGCGAGTTGGTCGTCGTCGGCCACGATTCCTTGCGATACGGCAGCGAAGTCGGTATTAGTGGTCTCTTGAATTGATACGGAGTTTCGTGCCGCCGACACGACGTCGCGCACGAAGACCCACCCCACCACCACGACAACCACGGCGACCGCCGCCTGAATGCGTCGGCGACGTCGGCGTTGGGAGCGAGAGGTGGCCACGGCATACGAACTTACTCAAACGCGGGCTGGCGGTCCCGAGAACTAACATTCCACCATGACGCACCGGCTCTTCTCCCGCGGAGGAAGTGACCCGGGCGCGCCCGAAGCCATCTTGGATCCCGAGATCACCGCCGCCACTATTCGGGTCTTTGCTCTCGTGGGTGAAGCCGTCGCCGAAGCCACGCACGCCCTCTTAGCCGGGGACCGCGACCTCGCGAAGCGGGTTGTCGACCACGACGTTGAAATTGACCGACTCGTCAGCGACCTGATCCGCACGGTCGAGAAAATTTTGGTTGACGGCACTGAGCCCAGCCGTGAAATTCGCAGTCGCTTGCTCACCTTGCTACGGATTCTGCCCGAAGTAGAGCGCAACGGTGATTTGGCCGAGCACGTCGCGCGGCGCGCGGCGCGCGGTCTAGGTGGTGAAATGTCGCCGCGTAGTCGAGGACTCGTCGAGCGCATGGGCGAAGTGGCTGCGGTCATTTGGCGCGAAGCCACGGACGCCATCCTCGACGGCAACTTGCAAGCCGCGAGTTCCATCGAAGACACCGACGATGAACTCGACGATTTGCACGTCAGTCTCACGGCAGAACTGGTGTCGGGGTCAATGAGCGTTCCCGTGGCCGTAGAGGTCGCCATGATCGGTCGCTTCTACGAGCGCTTCGGTGATCACTGCGTCAACCTGGTGCGACGACAGGTCGCCGCACGTCCCTAACGGCGCGATTGCAAAACTTCGGCAATCTGCACTGCATTCAGCGCGGCACCCTTGCGGAGATTGTCCCCCACCACGAAGAACGACAGGCCGTGCGTGACCGTTTCGGCCCGACGAATGCGACCCACGTAACTTGGGTCCGTGCCGGCAGCCAGAATCGGCTGAGGAATCTCGGTCACCACGACGCCCGGGGCCACCGACAGCAACTCGCGCGCGCGGTCCGGCGAGATCGCTCGCTCGAACGAGGCGGTAATCGACAAGGAGTGCCCCGTAAAGACGGGAACGCGCACGCAGGTGCCCGCCACTAAGAGTCCGGGAATCCCCAAAATTTTGCGCGACTCGAAACGTAACTTCTGTTCTTCATTCGTTTCTTCGAGGCCGTCGTCCACGATGCTGCCGGCTACGGGCACCACGTTGTGCGCGATGCGGGCCGGGAAGACCACGGCGTCGGGACCGGTCCAGGTCGAGCCATCAAAGGCCAAGGCACGAAAACCGTTCGACACGGTGGCTTCTACTTGCGACGCCAACTCCTCCACGCCTTCGCGCCCAGTGCCACTCACCGCTTGATACGTCGACACCGTCAGCGCCAGTAGCCCGGCTTCAAGGTGTAGTGGCTTGATCACCGGCATGGCGGCCATGGTGGTGCAGTTCGGGTTCGCCACAATTCCCTTGGGAATGTTGTCCAGGGCGTCGGGGTTCACTTCCGATACCACCAAGGGAACGTCGGGATCTTGACGCCAGGCGGACGAGTTGTCCACCACGATGGCACCGGCCGCGGCAATGCGCGGCGCTAGTTCGCGTGATGAGGTCGCGCCGGACGAGGCGAGAACGACGTCGAGACCGTGGTAGTCAGCCGTGGCGGCGTCTTCGACCATTACGGGACGACCCGCAAACATCAAAGTGCTCCCCGCAGAACGCGCCGACGCGAAGAAACGAATCTCATCGAGAGGGAACTGACGCTCCTCCAACAAGGCTCGCATGACCGTCCCCACCTGCCCAGTGGCCCCCAGAACTCCTACACGCATCGCTACTCCTTAACTCGCGTCCAAACCGAAGGCTGTGTGCAGCGCTCGGACGGACTCTTCGACTCGATCGGCGCGAACTACGCACGAAATACGGATGGAACTGGTGGAAATCATTTCGATGTTGACCCCAATATTCGACAAGGTTTCGAACATCAAAGCGGTAACGCCAGGATTCGACTTCATACCGGCGCCCACCACCGTGACCCGCCCCACGTTGCTGTCGGTTGACACCTTGGCGGCGCCTACTTCCTCGCGCACGGCTTCGCAAGCTCCGCGTGCCGCGTCCACGTCCGTCAGGGCAACCGTGAAGGAAATGTCAGTGAGGCCATTTTCGGAAGTGTTCTGCACAATCATGTCGAGGTTGACCCCTCGTTGGGCGAGCTCTCCGAAAAGTCGGGCGGCCACACCGGGTCGGTCAGGTACACCGCTAACGGTCACCTTGGCTTCTGAGGTGTCATCGGTTACTGCGGAAACGACTGCCTGCTCCATATCGGAGTCCTCCTCTACTATCCACGTTCCTGGTTCCCAGGTAAAACTCGAGCGCACGTGCAGGGGCACGTTGTGGCGACGGGCGTATTCCACGCTGCGCAACATCAAGACGCGACCACCCGTGGCGGCCATCTCCATCATTTCGTCGAAGGACACTCGCGCCAGACGACGCGCCTTCGGCACGACGCGAGGATCGGCGGTAAACACGCCGGTCACGTCGGTATAGATCTCGCAGACGTCGGCGTTGAGCGCAGCGGCCATGGCGACGGCGGTCACGTCTGAACCACCACGTCCCAGAGTGGTGATGTCACGGCTTGCCGAGACTCCTTGAAAACCCGCGACCACGGCCACGTGGCCATCGCGGAGAGCCTCACGGATACGGTCGGGTCGTACTTCCAAAATCTTCGCGCGGGTGTGCTCATCGTCAGTAATGATGCCGGCCTGCGAACCGGTAAAAGAAGAGGCTTCGATGCCCTCGGCCGCGAGTGCCATGCACACCAGCGCCATGGAAATGCGCTCACCGGCGGTCAGCAGCATGTCAATTTCGCGTGGTGGTCGATTCGGGCTCACATCATCGGCCAAACGAAGGAGATCGTCGGTGAATTTGCCCATCGCCGAGACCACCACCACGACGTCGTTACCCGCGCGGCGGGTCCGCGCGACGTGATTGGCGACGGCGCGTATGCGTTCGGCATCGCCGACCGACGTTCCACCGAACTTTTGAACGATTACACCCACCCCTACAAACTAGTTGCCACGCTTTTCTCGCACTTCGGGGCACCGCTAGGATGCACCTATGCCTACCGAAAAAAGAGCTCGCCAGAAGGCCGCACGCCGTGAAAAACTCGCCCAACAGCAAAAAGAAACCAAGCGTCGCCAATTACTGCGACGCTCCGCGTGGGTCGTCGCCATCACCGCAGTGGTTATTGGTTCCGTCTGGGGCTTGACCGGATCTTCCCCTTCCGCGCCCTCCACCACCACGAAGGCCACCACCTCTACTGGGGGAAGCACTACGACGACGACCGCCACGGGAAGCGCCACCACGCAGGCCGCCGCGAACGCCTTGGCCGTCAGTGCGGGCTGCCCCGCCAAACCCACGACGCACGCGAACAATCTCCAATGGTCGAGCGCACCGCCGATGACGATCAACACGATGTCGACCTATTACGCGCATTTCGAAACCACGGCGGGTAACTTCACGGTGGCGCTCAACCCCAAAGTAGCTCCGCAGACGGTCAACAACTTTGTCTTCCTGGCGAGCCACGAGTACTACGACTGCGTGATCTTTCACCGGGTGATTCCCGGCTTCATGCTGCAAGGTGGCGACCCCACCGGTACCGGCATGGGTGGCCCCGGCTACACCATTGCGGACGAGTTCCCCACCAAGACGGCGAACGCGGCCGTACAGTACCCCCTGTACTCCATCGCTATGGCCAATACCAGCGCGGCGCATAGTGGTGGCTCACAGTTCTTCATCATCACGGGCGCGGAAGGCGAGGCGCTACCGAATAGTTACAGCCTCTTCGGTTCGCTGATCAGCGGCACTGACACCGCCATGAAAATCAATAATGACGGTGACCCCAACGCCAATGACGGCACCGGAACCGCGTTGAAAATCACGCACCGCATCCTCCACGTCACCATCTCCACCACTCCACCCACCAACTAAGAAAGTACGCCTCGTGTCCGATCTCATCCCCCACCCCGACGGCTCCAGCCCGAAGACGCAGCAGTTCTCCGCTGCCCCGCCGATGATCATCGATCCGGCGAAGACCTACTCGGCCACCATGGTGACCTCCAAAGGAACGCTCGAAATTCTGCTGGACCCCCTGGCCGCTCCGGTCACGGTGAATTCCTTCGTCTACTTGGCGCGCTTTCACTACTTCGACGGAATTGTTTTTCACCGCGTTATTCCCGGCTTCGTTCTTCAAGGTGGCGACCCCACCGGCACCGGCACCGGTGGCCCGGGTTATCGCTTCAACGATGAGTTGCCGAAGCCCGGTCGTTACGAGCTCGGTTCCTTGGCCATGGCTAACGCCGGTCCGAACACCAACGGCTCACAGTTCTTCGTGATTTCGGGCCCGAGCGGGGTGGCCCTGCCGCCGCTCTACGCCCTCTTCGGCAAGGTCGTCAAGGGACTTGACGTCGTGGCCGCTATCGACGCCATCGGCACCGGATCGGGCAAGCCGACTGAACTCGTGGTCATCGAATCCGTCACAATTACCGAGTCCTAATCCTCCACCTCAAAAAGGTCGGTGGCCGCCAGCGTCCGCAGGGTGGCTGGTGACAACAGGCTGGTCAGTCGCGTCATCATCTCCCCGGGAAGCGCCGTACTCACGAGGAGTGCTGGCCGATAACCCAAACCTTTCGTAGGGGCTCCCCCCCGGGGATCGATCATGGTCGAACCCAGCACGGTCGCGGTTGCCCCGAGGGCGATGATGGCGTGCGCCTGCGACAGGGCCTCGCCCACGAGCGTGCCGCGCCACACCGCGGCGGCGTGCAAAGGGGAGCCGTCGAGTAACACCACCCAGTCGGCCGCCGCGATGCGCTGGGCCATGTCCGCGTTATCCGCCTCCCCACGCTGCGTCAGCATGAGCACTTCCACCCGTGCCCCCACCGCCTCAAACAACAAGCCCACGGACACCGCCGCCTCGGTCGGCTGCATGAAGGCGGCGGCCGTGGGCAAAATCACCACGGCGAGGTCGGACCAGTCGGTGGCACCACTAAGCCAAAGACGGAGGGACTCCTGGGAACCGGCCACAATCGTTCGGGACATACCCCAGTCTCCCACGAAGCATCGACGTCGAGTCGAACTAGGGTGACGCCATGACATTTTCACAAATTGGGGTAATCGGATCCGGCATCATGGGTAGTGGTATCGCGGAGGTAGCGGCCACCGCGGGTGCCACTGTTATTTTGCGGAGTCGCTCGCAGGCCACGGCCGACGCCATGCTGGCGGGACTCGAGAAATCTTTGGCCAAGCAGGTCGAGCGCGGCAAAAAGACGCAGGAGGACGCCGACGCGGTGCGGGCTCGGGTCACGGCGACCAGTTCACTCGCCGATCTTTCGAACTGCGATCTCATCATCGAGTCCGTAGTGGAAGACCTCGCGGTGAAGAAAGCTCTCTTTGCCGAACTTGACGGCATCGCCAAGCCGGGAGCCATCTTGGCCACCAACACCTCGACCTTGCCGGTCGTGGAGATGGCCATGGTGACGTCACGTCCCGCGTCGGTATGCGGTGTCCACTTCTTCAACCCCGCTACCGCCATGTCCTTGGTCGAGATCGTCCGACCATTGACCGCCAGTGACGAGACCATCGCCGCCGTGACCGAATTCGCCACCAGTTGTGGAAAGGAGCCCGTCACGGTGAAAGACCAAGCTGGCTTCATCGTCAACGCCCTCCTCTTCCCCTACCTCAACAACGCAATTCGCCTCCTCGAACAAGGCGTCGCGACCAAGGAAGGTATCGACACCGCGATGAAGGGTGGCTGCAACTTCCCCATGGGGCCTTTAGCGCTCTTGGACCTCGTCGGCCTCGACACCTCGTTGGCTATCTTGAACGCCCTCTACACCGAATTCGCCGATCCCAACTATGCCCCGGTGCCCTTGCTCAAGCGCATGGTCGCCGCCGGCACACTGGGTCGAAAGTCGGGCTCGGGTTTTTACGACTACCGTCGATAACGAGAGCCATACGAAACGGGGAACCTCATGACCGATCGAGCGAAGCCGTGGGTAATGCGAACGTATTCGGGCCACTCGTCGGCTACGAAGTCCAACGAGTTGTATCGCACCAACTTAGAGAAGGGCCAAACCGGCCTCTCCATTGCCTTTGACCTGCCCACGCAAACGGGTTACGACCCCGACGACCCGGCGGCGGCCGGTGAAGTAGGAAAAGTTGGTGTACCGGTGGCCCACCTTGGCCACATGCGTGAACTCCTCAATCACATCCCCGTCGGCGAGATGAACACCTCGATGACCATCAACGCCACCGCCGCGTGGCTGTGGGGTCTCTACTTGGCCTACGCCGACGAGCAAGGTGTCTCCAGCAAGGTTCTTCAAGGAACCACGCAAAACGACATCGTCAAGGAATACCTCTCGCGCGGCACCTACATTTTCGCACCCGAACCTTCACGGCGTCTCATCGTCGACATGATTGCCTACGGCATCGATCACGCCCCTAAGTGGAACCCCGTGAACATCTGTAGCTACCACCTACAAGAAGCTGGCGCTACGCCCGTACAAGAAATTGCCTTCGCCCTCGCCACCGCAATCGACGTCCTCGACGCGGTGCGCGACTCGGGGAAAATTCGTCCCGATCAAATTCATCAGGTGGTAGGTCGTATTTCCTTCTTCGTGAATGCCGGCATTCGTTTCGTCGAAGAAACCGCCAAGATGCGCGCGTTCACCATCATGTGGGATCACATTTGTCGTGAACGCTACGGCGTCGAAGACGCCTCTCTGCGACGCTTCCGCTACGGCGTGCAGGTCAACTCGCTGGGGCTCACCGAACAGCAACCCGAAAACAACGTGCAGCGCATCATCTTGGAAACCCTGGGCGTGACCTTGTCGGCCGACGCCCGCGCCCGTGCCGTCCAACTCCCCGCCTGGAATGAAGCCTTGGGACTACCTCGTCCCTGGGACCAGCAGTGGTCGTTGCGCATCCAACAGGTTCTGGCCTTCGAGACCGACCTTTTGGAATACCCCGATATCTTCGACGGTTCTATCGTCATGGAGCGCCTTACCACCTCGCTCGTGAACGAGGCGACCAACGAACTCGAAGAAGTCCTCGCCATGGGTGGAGCCTTCGCCGCCATCGAAGAGTTAAAGAGTCGTCTGGTTCGTTCACAGGCCGCCCGCGTCGCGCGCATCGAATCTGGCGAGCAAATTGTGGTGGGAGTTAACCGCTTTATAGAAACGGCCGAATCTCCCTTGACGAGCGGCGAGTCCCTCGACGCCATCATGGTGGTAGACCCCGCCGAAGAGGCCGCGACGATTCGGTCGGTCGAAACGTGGCGCGCCCAACGTGACGAAACCGCCGTCGCGGTGGCCATCGCCGAACTCGAGCGCGTGGCGCGCAGTTCCGATGGCGCCGACAACATCATGATTCCCACCATCGCGCTCGCCAAGGCTGGCGGCACTACCGGCGAATGGGCCGGCACCCTCCGCTCCGTCTGGGGTGAATACCGGGCCCCTACCGGCGTGAGTGGGGCCATGTCCTCGCGGGGAGCGAACTTCGCTGATCTGGTGACGCGCTCGGAGTCCCTCGCCACACGACGGGGGGCCCGACCCAAGTTGCTAGTGGCGAAGCCCGGTCTCGACGGTCACTCCAACGGGGCCGAACAGATTGCCGTGGCCGCGCGCGATGCCGGATTCGAAGTGGTGTATCAAGGTATTCGACTCTCTCCCGAAGAAATCGTGGCCGCCGCGCGCGACGAGGACGTCGACTTGGTTGGTATATCGATTTTGTCGGGATCTCACTTGTCCCTCGTGCCACGCATCGTCACGGGTCTTCGTAATGCCGGCGTGGACGCTCAGGTGATTGTCGGAGGAATTATCCCCGACGAGGACGCCACCGCTTTGCTATCGCAGGGAGTGGCGCGGGTGTACACGCCGAAAAACTTCCAACTCGCCACCATCATGAGCGATTTATTAGACCTCGTGGAGTCACGTTTCTCAGCGAGCTAATCGCAGAACTTTTTGGGTTCGTTGCGTAGCGATAACTAAATAATTCGCTTGTTCAGCAGGGTTGCTCCCGCAAACCAGCGACCGCTGAAGCGCCACGACGTGTCGGCTACTTGAGGGGCAGCGCTTTCCGCAATCACCTCGGTCACGAGGGCGTGAAGAGCAGCCACCACGGCGGCCGACTCTTCTTCCGGCAGGGGTGTGTGCAACACCAACCGCACGCTCACAGGGGAACGTTCCCGTGCTTGCGCTTGGGGAGTTCTTCGCGCTTACCCAAAAGAATGGACAGGGCCCGTACCACCACGCGACGCGTCTCGGCAGGATCGATCACGTCGTCCACGTAGCCACGCTCGGCCGCGAGATAGGGATTGACAAAACGCTCTTCGTAGTCATCAATTAATGCGGCACGACGAACGTCACGATCGTCGGCCTCGGCGAGTTCCCGACGGTGCACAATTTCCACCGCGCCCGACGCACCCATCACGGCCAATTCCGCCGTGGGCCAGGCGAAGGCTAAGTCACAGCCAATGGACTTGGAGTTCATCACCACGTACGCACCACCGTAGGCCTTGCGCGTGATGATCTGAATACGTGGCACCGTCGCTTCGCAGAAGGCGTACAGGAGTTTGGCGCCGTGGCGAATAATTCCACCGTGCTCTTGATCGGTTCCGGGCATAAATCCCGGCACGTCGACGAAGGTCACCAAAGGAATGTTGAAAGCGTCACAGGTACGCACGAAACGCGCGGCCTTCTCCGACGAGTCGATGTCGAGCACGCCCGCCATAATCATGGGTTGGTTTCCCACAATTCCCACCGCGTGTCCGTCGATGCGCGCGAAACCACAGGTGATCTGGCCCGCCCAACTCGCCGAAACTTCGAGATACTCACCGTCGTCGACTACCGAGGCGACGACCTTTCGCATGTCGTAGGGCTGGTTCGCGCTCTCCGGAAGAATCGAACGTAACTCCTCGCAGAAGCGTTGCGGGTCGTCGCTGGGCATTCGTGGCGTGAGACCCATGTTGTTTTCCGGCAGAAAGGAGATCAAGTAACGCACTTCGTCCAGGCAGGACTTGTCGTCCGGTAGGACGAAGTTAGCTACGCCCGACTTGCTGGCGTGGGCCATGGCACCGCCCAACTGTTCGAGGCTTACTTCTTCACCGGTGACGGTACGCACCACGTCGGGGCCGGTGATGAACATGTGGCTGGTGTCTTTCACCATGAAGATGAAGTCGGTCAAAGCCGGTGAATACACGGCCCCACCGGCGCAGGGCCCCATGATGACGGAGATCTGCGGGATAACACCCGAACTCGCGGCGTTCCGACGAAAGATGCCACCGTAGGACGCCAGCGAAACCACGCCTTCTTGGATACGAGCTCCCGCGCCGTCATTCAGCCCAATCATGGGTACGCCGAGAGAAAGTGCGAGGTCCATAATCTTGTGAATCTTTTCGGCGAAGACTTCGCCGAGAGCCCCACCGAAGACCGTAAAGTCCTGCGAGAAGACACAGACCTTGCGGCCGTCAATCGTTCCGAAGCCGGTGATGACACCGTCGGTGTAGGGGCGATTGTCCTCCAGCCCCATGCCGTAGGCGCGGTGGCGCGCAAGCATGTCGAGTTCTTGGAAGGAGCCGTCGTCTAATAGGTAGTCAATGCGCTCGCGGGCGGTCAATTTCCCCTTGGCGTGGTGCTTTTCAATAGCGCGTTCGCTCCCGGGGAGCCGGGCTTCGGCACGGCGACGTTCTAGATCTTCGAGGCGCTGAGCCATGTTGTATTCCATACCGTCAGGCTACCGAACCCGCGATGGGCATGGGGAACTCCGGCTCCCGTGACGTCGTCCGCTTGCCCCGTACGGGGTGTTACTAACAGCGTGTAGGTTTTTTATCCAACCGCCACCCGGGAGTCCACCATCATGAGTGACAGCAACATGCGCCGATACGAAGATCTCAAGAAGAAATTTGGGAAGCGTGGATGGACGCGTACCGTGTCGCTGCGCAACCTTCCCTTCGACGAAGTCATGTCACGCCTCCTCGAAGTCGAGGGGATGAGAATTATTAAGACGCACACCGATGGCATTGATGACGGCGTCGTGGCCGAATTTAAGTGGAAGGGTCACAAGACCAGCATCTTCTTGGACAACTTTTATCCGCACAACGTGTGGCACTCCGAAATCATCGTGGCCACCAAGGGCGACGAGGCCGACTTGGCTCGCGCGGTGGCGCTGGTGGAAGGATTCAATCGAGAAAATCTCACCGTCGACGATCTCTTTCGTGACGGTCCCGGATCCAGCGATAACGCTTCGCCCTTTTAGTGCTGCGGGCCGTTGTCCTGCACGAGTTCAATGAGTGTTCCGAAGGAGGTCTTCGGGTGCACGAACGCCACGGTGGTGCCACGTGAGCCCGGACGGGGTGACTGATCAATCACCCGCCCGCCCGCGGCCTTAACGGCCTCGAGGGCTTGGGCGCAATCCGCAACGCGGTAGCCCACGTGGTGGAGGCCCTCCCCGCGAGTCGCCAAATACTTGGCGACGGGCGAGTCATCACGCGTCGGCGTGAGTAGTTGCACGTAGGAATCCGCCACGCGCAGCAAAGCTTCAGCCACGCCGTCGGACTCAACGACTTCCCGGTGCTCCACCGTGGCCCCGAAGACGTCGGCGTACCACGTAATGGCGGCGTCGAGATCGTGAACGGCGATAGCTACGTGGTCAATTTCGGTCAGTAACAGTTCCACACGATCTCCTTAGGCGTGACGACGGAATATGGTGAGACGATCTTCGCCCACGCGCTCACGTAGTGCGTGATCGGTGATCCCCAGTCCTTCTGACTCCGCGAGACAGAGCACACCAATCTTTCCTTCGTGGCGGTTGTGGTGTACTTCGAAAGCCGCCTCGCCCGTTCCCTCCAAAGGGAATACCGCCGACAGCGGTGGCACGACGAGGCCTTCACAGATTCGCGCGTTGGCGTCCCAGGATTCGCGGTAGTTCGCGAAATGCGAACCCTTGATGGTCTTGAGCTTCATCCACAAGTGGCGGTTGTCGTATTCAATCATGTAACCACTCGTGGCGGCGCAGGTCACGATGGTCCCCCCACGCTTGGTGACGAACACCGAGGCGCCCATGGTCGAACGGCCCGGGTGCTCAAAGACGATGTCCGGGTCGGCGCCCACCAGGCCGCGAATGTCCTTGCCCAAGCGACGCCATTCGGCTTCGTTCTGGGTGTGCGGGTCGCTCCAGAATTGGTAGTTCTTTTCTTTCCGGTCAATAACGTGCTCGCAGCCGAGTTCGCGCAACATGGCCGCCTTCTCGGGGCTGGACACCACGCCAATGGGGGTTCCGCCCGAGTTCAACACGTGCTGCACGGCATAACTACCGATACCACCCGACGCTCCCCAGATCAGGACCTTGTCACCCTGGGTGACGGGTGCACCGTTGGCCGAGACCAGCATGCGATACGAGGTGGAGTTGCACAGGCCATTGACGGCTGCTTCTTCCCATGAGAGGTGCGTGGGCTTGGGCATCAGTTGGTTGGCTTTGACGATGGAGATGTCGGCCAGCCCACCGAAGTTGGTCTCAAAGCCCCAGATACGTTGGTTGCTTCCCATCATCGAGTCGTCGTGGCTGCTGGGATCTTGGTCGTCGAGGTAGTTGCAGTGCACCGTCACCACGTCACCGATCTTCCAGTTCCGCACCGCGCTACCCACACGCAGAATCACCCCGGAAGCGTCGGAGCCCACGACGTGGAAATCTTGAGCGTGACGCTGGCCCCACACCGACTCCTTCCCGAGTCGATCCAGGAAGCCGAAGGTAGACAATGGTTCGAAGATGCTGGTCCAGACGGTATTGAAGTTGATCGACGAGGCCATGACCGCCAGGTAGACCTCGTCGGGAGCGATCTCGGGCAGCGGGACTTCGCCGACATGAATACTCTTACGTGGGTCCTTATCGTCACTGGCCACACCCGCGAACATGTCGGCGTCCTGGCGGCGGACGAAGACCGCGCGGGTGGAGGTGGGCATCGGCAAGGAAGCCAAGACGTCGGCGGTGGCACCCGCCCTTACGGCATCAAGTAGTTCGCTCATAAATCATGAGGTTACCCGCCGGTAATTGGTCGTCGCGACAAGCGGTACTGTAATGGTCAGTCCGCGACTAGGCGGTTGACAAGGAGTTCGTATGACACGCAGCGTTATCGTGGCTGGAAGTCGCACCGCTATTGGAAAGTTGTCCGGGGTCTACACCTCGCTCAGCGCGCAGGACTTGGGCGGCGTCGCCATCGCCGGCGCCCTCGCGCGTGCCGGCGTGAGCGGCGACATCGTCGAAGCGGTTCTCATGGGTCAAGTCATCCAGGCGGGTCAGGGTCAGATCACGGCCCGACAAGCCGCCGTCAAGGGTGGGATCCCCATGAGCGTGAACGCCACGACCATCAACAAGGTCTGCCTCTCCGGACTGCAAACCATTTACATGGCCGACCTGCTCATTCGCGCTGGTGAGGCGGAGGTCGTCGTGGCCGGTGGCATGGAATCCATGACCAACGCGCCGTACTTGCTCCCCGGTGCGCGTGGTGGTTACCGCATTGGTGACCAGAAGGTCATTGACTCCATGATGTTCGACGGACTCACCTGCGCCTTCGACAACTGCGCCATGGGACTGGCCACCGAGCGTTACAACAACGGATCCATTTCGCGCGCGCGTCAGGACGAGTTCTCGGCGCGCAGTCACCAACTCGCGGCAGCGGCAGCGGCAGCCGGAAAGTTCGATGACGAAATCGTCGCCACCCCCGTCCCCCAGCGCAAGGGTGACCCCGTGATGGTGACCGTCGATGAAGGTGTCCGTGGCGAGACCACCGGTGAATCGCTCGCCGCTTTACGCCCCGCCTTCGACAAGGAGGGCACCATCACCGCCGGTAACGCGTCACAAATTTCTGACGGTGGCGCCGCGGTGCTCATCATGTCGGCCGAAAAGGCCGCCTCACTCGGCCTCACGCCGCTCGGCGAGCTCGTCGCCTACGGCCAAGTGGCCGGTCCGGATGCGTCGCTGCTCTTGCAGCCCGCTAACGCCATCGCGGCGGCGGCGCACAAGGCGCACCTGGATCCCCGTTCGCTCGACCTCTACGAAATCAACGAGGCCTTCGCGGCCGTGGGCTTAGCCTCGGCCGACTTCCTCGGACTCGACGAGAACAAGATCAACGTCAACGGTGGCGCCATCGCCCTCGGTCACCCCGTCGGCATGTCCGGTACGCGGGTGGCACTCACCGCGCTGCTCGAACTACGTCGTCGTGGTGGTGGCACGGCTGCGGTCGCGCTCTGCGGTGGTGGCGGTCAAGGTGACGCCGCCATCTTGCGCTCGCTCTAAAGAGTCGGCACAAAAGAGTCAACAAAACGGTAACGCCGGTGCCCGATGGTTTCGTCGTCGGGTAGCTCGAAGACGAAGGCCCCTGCTAGCGGATACTCCTTCGGAATGAGATCGTTCACGTTCACGTCGCTGATCAGTTCGACGAGGTCGCGGACTGTCGGAAAGTGCGCGACGAAAATAAGGGACTGCGTCACTGGATCAAAGGTGGAGAGCTCGAAGAGCGCGTCGCTCCCCGTCACCTCGCGGCGACCGTTGTAAATCAATTCCGACGTTTCGAAACCTACGCACAGTGGTGTTTCTTCAAAACTTTCCCGAAAGGTCTCGCGAGTCCGCACCGCCGCGCTGACCAAGGCGACCGCCGGGCCGAAGCGACCAAGGCCCACGGGGTCGTTGGCCGATGCACGAAGTTGGTGGCATTGGCCTCGGCCCGCAACCGTCAAGCGTCGGGAAAAGTCGTCCGGTCCGGGAGCGGCCTGCGCGTGACGGACCACCGTGAGATACCTCATTCTCCCATTCTCCCGTAATTACACGGCTGAAATTCGCTGTTACAGATGGCCGTTACCCTTGGCAGATGTCGGAAAAAAACACTAGCTATCTCTATCCCGTGATCACGACCGTGACTCCCAAGCGCTACCAGCACGGTTTTTGGGTGGTGTTCTACCTTAGTTTGGGCGTCAGTATGTTCTTCGAAGGTTCGATCCCCGCGCATTCGAACTTTGCCTACCTCTACCGAGATCTCTTCGCTCGCCTGCCCCTGGCTCTCTTCGGGGCTGCGTTCGCACTCGCCATTCTCCGCCGCCATCGCTTCAGCATTCGCGCCGCTTTTCAACGCCTCTTCGAGACCTATTCAAAATTTCATCTGGCGATGGCGCTGCTGTTCATTACCGCGTCGGGACAAGTTATTTTGCCACTCTGGAATCTCCTTACTGATCGCAGTTCTGCGTCATGGATGTTTGCGCCGAACAATCCCCACTACACGGCACCCATTGTGGTGACGCTCGTATCGCTCGTGGGAGCGGGAATCTTGGCACCGCTCTCGGAGGAAATTACCTTCCGTGGTTTCTTATTGGATTTCGAACGTAACAAGCATCGCCGACTTCTCGTCGCCATTGGCATGTCGTCGTTTTGGTTCATGATGATGCACCCCTCCTACGAGTGGGCCAACGTCTTCGTCTTTGCCTGTATTCAGTCGGTGTTCTATCTCAACACCAACAACATCGCCTTTACCATGCTCACGCACGCGTGGTGGAATTTCTACGTCTTTGCACCGAGCGTGTGGTACTTCCTATTCCCGAGCCAGGTCATCTCCTACAAGGTGACCAGCCTGAACCAGATCATCGCTCACGGCTGGGGGCACGTTCTCGCCTGGCTTCCCTGGCTGATCATCAGCGGGGTGTACCTGTTTTGGCACAAGCAAATGTGGCGCATCCACACGCCCGCGACGAATGTGCGGGCCATCACTCGCCAAGAAAGAAAGAAGGAAAAGAAGAACGAAAAGAAGTGGCGAGAGTACGAAAAGGCTTTAGCGTGGGGGAATGCACAACGCGCTCAGTTACCTTCAAGCAATCGTTATGGGTCTCCTGCAGGGGATCACCGAGCTATTTCCGGTTTCCAGCCTCGGCCACAGCGTGCTCTTCCCCGCACTCCTGGGATGGAAATTTAATCAATCGTTTTTCCTAGCCTTTATCGTGGGTCTCCACGTGGGCACGGCCGTCGCGCTCTTGGTCTACTACCGCCAGACCTGGAAGGATCTCTTCCTCGGTACGTGGTCGCAGGTGCAGCGAAGCCGCCACGACGGCCTCGGCAGTCTTATTCGCTTGAACGACAACTCCATTAATCGCCATTATCGCCAGATGGCCCTGCTGGTGATGGGGACGATCCCGGTAGCCGTCGTGGCCCTGGTGGCGCAGAAGCATCTACGCGCCTTATTCGCCAAGCCCGAAGCCGCGGCTCTCTTTCTCTTCCTTAATGGACTGATCTTGCTCGGAAGCGAACTACTGCGACGTCGAAGTGGTCGTCATGCGGTGACGGTGACCTTGGATTCGGTATCCCCGCGACGCGCCCTGGCCGTCGGGTCGGCGCAAATTCTCGCCCTCTTTGCGGGAATTTCTCGCAGCGGCGTCACGATGTCGACCGGGCTGTGGTTCGGCTTTAGTTACGAAGAAGCCGCCAACTTTTCCTTCTTGTTGGCCACCCCCGTCATTCTCTTGGCGGGTCTGGCCGACCTTCCCAAATTGATGGGTCCGGCGGGAGATGGCATACGGCTGCAATCACTGGTCGGCGCAATCGTGGCCGGCGTGGCCGCGTATCTGGCCGTGCGCTTCTTGGCTAAGTGGTTCACCACCAAGACCCTGTGGCCCTTCGCGATGTACTGCTTGGTGGTGGGTGGCGCCTGCGCCATTCGATTCGCCTAGTTAATCGGCGAGGGTGCGACGGCCGTCAATGGCCCGACCAAGAGTGAGATCGTCGGCAAACTCTAAGTCGCCACCGACGGGCAGCCCGCTCGCGGGTTGCGAGAACTTCAGACCGTCATGGCGCAGCAACTTGGTGAGGTACAGGGTCGTCGCTTCGCCCTCCACCGTCGGGTTTAAACAGAAAATTACCTCGGTCACTTCTTCGTGGAGGCGACGAATGAGTTCGCTCACCCGCAAGCGATCGGGCGTGACCCCTTCCAGAGGATTCAGCACGCCGTGGAGGACGTGATAGGTCCCGTGGAAGGCGCCGGAGCGTTCGACCGCGGCGACATCACGAGGGTCCTCCACCACGCAGATGATGCTGGGGTCACGTCGGGTATCCGCACAAATGGGGCATACACCACCTGATTCGGCGATGTTGCAGCAACGCTCACAGAACGAGAGCTTCTCGGTCATCTCGCCGAGCGCGGTGCTCAAGCGACGCACGTCCTCTGCCGGCTGACGCATGAGCCAAAAAGCAATGCGCTGGGCGGACTTGGGGCCAACTCCGGGGAAACGGCCCAGTTCGTCAATCACGCTTTGCAGCGACGGCGGATAATTCACTTAGAGTTCCTCGGCGCCCGGGAACACTTCATTCATGAGCAGCATCGACAAGGACGACGCCGACTCGTCATTCGGGGTGAAGGTTTCCATGGGCTCCTCCTCAACGGTCGCGGTGGGGCGCGGTGGCGTGGCGAAAGGAGCGGCGGGAGCCGGGGCCGGACCGGTATCCATGGCCGCGTCCACCAGCCATTGAAATTGATAGTTCATCTGGAATTCGTGTTCCAACGCGCCACGCAATCCACTTTGAATT
>SESD01000233.1_pt1 | contig 34351 bp, 36 predicted proteins | sample 3171411 | NCBI WGS metagenome assembly SESD01 (sample SAMN06051880, study PRJNA518727) | freshwater metagenome | biome: subpolar coniferous forest; feature: holomictic lake; material: water; isolation source: holomictic Lake 442, 16.5 m depth | place: Canada: near Kenora, Ontario | collected...
TAACAAATGCACTGGCGCTGGCCAACATAGCGGCAGGTGTGGCTAAAGATAATGCGCAAGGGCAAGTGACAATAAGCACCGCAGCTGCAGTCATTAATGCACGCCCGTGATCAACATTCCACAATAAAGCGGCGGCCGTGATGGCGCTTAAAATAATAAAAAATAGAAAGGGCCTCGCTACTCGATCTGCCAATTGCGACAACCTTGGTTTTTCAATGGCCGCTTGGTTGATTAAGTTAACAATCTGACCATATTGAGTCGATTCACCTATGGTTTCCAGCATGATATTGACGGTTTGACCTAAGTTATAGCTACCCGCTATCACACTATCGTGCAGATTTTTATGGATAGCGGTTGATTCGCCCGTTAATAGCGATTCATCAACTTTAGTCTGTCCTAATATAAGCTTACCATCGGCAGGGAAAGCCTCGCCAATATTGACACGAACGATGTCACCAATATTGAGCTGGCTATTCAAAACTCGCGTATATGAACCGTCTAAGTTTTGTCTCTCAGTATTCTCGGGAATGCGACTGACTAAGGCTTCCATCGCCCCTAGTGTTTTACTATGAAGTTTGACTTCGATTAAGCGTGCAGATAATAAAAAGAATACAAACATAGTCAGTGAATCAAAATAAACAACATGACCCCACCAACCGCTTGGATCAAAGGTTGCGGCAGAACTCACAATAAAAGTGATGCCTATGCCTAACGCTACGGGTAAATCCATGCTTATTTGTCTAAATTTTAAATCGCGCCATGCGTTACTAAAGAATGAGTGGCTAGAGAACATCATTACCGGCAAGCTTAAAAGCCATGCTGCCCAGTTCAGTAAATGACTAATGTCAGTGGATATGTCGCCCGCTTTTGTGAAATAGCTTGGGCTGGCATACATCATGACTTGCATCATACAAAAACCAGCGACCAACCAACGCCAAAAGGCGGCGCGACTTTTAGCCGTTGAATTAAGCTGATTTTCATTATGAGAGGCTGGGCTTGCGCTATAGCCTAGTTTTTGAATAGCACTTAAGATGTTTGACGGTAGAATTAAATCTGGTGACCATACAACCACAGCGCGCTTTTTTGACATGCTCACACGCGCACTAATAATGCCAGGTAAGACAGTTAAACCCCGTTCAACAATGCCTGAGCAAGCTGCACATCGTAAGTCATCTAATAGTAAACTAGACTGAACGAGGGGATGTGCAGGATCGTCGCCAAACGGTTGGCTAAAACGCTGCCATTGATCTTGAGTGTCTAAAATGGTCCAAGATGGATTTGGTATAGCCGTCTCTGTCGTGAAAGTATTAGCTAGCAAAAAGGCATTCCGTTAAACAATATGATTGCATATTTATGTCAGAAGTTTAGAGTGATTTTTAGGTGTAATTATATATTGAAAATCAAGTAATCAGCCCCATACTAGTGTTATGTGAAATGAAATGGAGTGAAACATGCGCTTTGACAAATTAACGACTAAATTTCAACAAGCACTCAATGATGCACAAAGCTTAGCCGTTGCAAATGACAGCCCGACAATTGAATCTTTACATTTACTAGACGCTTTAATTAAACAAGAAGATGGCGGAACAAGCTCTTTACTGGCGCATGCTGGCGTACATTTAACACCGCTTAAAACTGCTGTAGCGAGCGCTATTAGCAACTTACCGAAATCATCAGATAGCGCTGGTGAAGTAGCGATATCACGTGATTTGAATAACCTACTGAATATTACTGACAAGCTAGCCTTAAAACGTGGTGATGGCTTTATTGCCAGTGAGATGTTCTTGTTAGCGCTGGCTGATGATAAAGGCCCAGCAGGCAAATTACTTAAAACGCATGGATTATCTAAATCAGCGATGGAGCAGGCCATTAACGAGGTGCGTGGTGGCGAGCAAGTAAATGCCTCTGATGCTGAATCTAATCGAGAGTCTCTCAAAAAATATACAGTAGATCTCACAGAAAGAGCTATGTTAGGCAAGCTAGATCCTGTGATTGGGCGTGACGATGAAATCCGTCGTGTGATTCAAGTATTGATGCGCCGCACTAAAAATAACCCGGTATTAATTGGTGAACCTGGTGTAGGTAAAACCGCCATTATTGAAGGTTTAGCGCAACGCATTATTAATAGTGAAGTACCAGATTCACTTAAGGGTAAAAAGGTCTTATCTTTAGATATGGCCGCGTTATTGGCTGGGGCTAAATACCGTGGTGATTTTGAGGAGCGTTTGAAATCTGTACTAAAGGAGTTGTCGCAAGACGAAGGTCAAACCATCCTATTTATTGATGAAATTCATACGATGGTGGGCGCTGGTAAAGCTGAAGGTGCCATGGATGCGGGCAATATGCTGAAACCTGCTTTAGCACGTGGAGAGTTGCACTGCGTAGGGGCGACAACCCTAGACGAATATCGTAAGTACGTCGAAAAAGATGCCGCTTTAGAACGTCGCTTCCAGAAAGTACTCGTTGATGAGCCAAGTGTTGAGGCCACTATTGCTATTTTGCGTGGGTTACAAGAGAAGTATGAATTGCACCATGGCGTAGAAATTACTGACCCGGCGATTGTCGCAGCTGCGGAGCTCTCACATCGTTATATTACAGATCGATTTTTACCTGACAAAGCCATTGATTTGATTGATGAGGCTGCTTCGCGCATCAAGATGGAAATAGACTCTAAACCAGAGCTTATGGATAAGCTGGAGCGTCGTTTAATTCAGCTCAAAATTGAGCGTGAAGCAGTGCGCCGTGAAAAAGACGAAGGTAGCAAAAAACGCTTTGACTTAATTGAAGAAGAAATTGTTAAATTAGGCAGAGAGTATGCAGATTTTGAAGAAATATGGAAAGCTGAAAAGGCGCAAGTGCAAGGCTCTTCAAATATCAAAGAGGCGATTGAAAAAATAAAATTTGAGATGGAAGAGGCTACCCGTAAAGGTGAGTGGCAAAAAGTCTCAGAATTGCAGTATGGCAAATTACCAGCACTTGAAGCGCAGTTAAAACAAGCTTCCAATGCAGAAGCCACTTCAACCCAAGCTAAAAATAAAATGTTACGTACTGAAGTGGGTGCAGACGAGATTGCAGAAGTAGTGAGTCGTGCGACGGGCATTCCTGTAGCAAAAATGATGCAAGGTGAACGCGGCAAGTTGCTGACGATGGAAACAAAATTGCATGAACGTGTGGTGGGCCAAGATGAAGCTGTGCGACTAGTATCAGATGCTATTCGTCGTTCACGCTCAGGGTTAGGTGACCCCACTCGCCCCTATGGCAGTTTCTTATTTTTAGGGCCAACTGGTGTGGGTAAGACCGAGTTATGTAAGGCGTTAGCAGGTTTTCTGTTTGATAGTGAAGATCACTTGATTCGCATTGATATGAGCGAATTTATGGAAAAACACTCCGTAGCACGCATGATAGGCGCGCCGCCTGGCTATGTCGGCTATGAAGAAGGCGGCACTTTGACAGAGGCAGTGCGTCGTAAACCATACAGTGTCATTTTGCTAGATGAGGTAGAAAAGGCACATCCGGATGTATTTAATGTGCTGTTGCAAGTCCTAGATGACGGTCGTTTGACCGATGGCCAAGGTCGCACTGTGGACTTCAAAAATACCGTCATTATCATGACCAGCAATTTAGGCTCACAAATGATACAGAGCATGAGCGATCAAGATTACCAATTGGTAAAGCTGGCGGTAATGGGTGAAGTTAAAACTCACTTTAGACCCGAGTTTGTCAACCGTATCGATGAAGTCGTGGTCTTTCATGCACTGGATGAAGCCAATATTAAATCAATTACAGCGATTCAATTACAGTACTTGGCTAAGCGCCTTGCTGCTATGGATATGCAGATGGAAATTACCGATGCGGCTATTTCTGAAATCGCCAATGCAGGCTTTGATCCAGTCTATGGTGCAAGACCACTTAAACGTGCGATTCAGTCTGAGATTGAAAATCCATTAGCACGTGAAATTCTGACGGGCAATTTTGTGGCTAAAGATATGATTAAAGTTGACGTTAAGGCAGGTAAGATTGTATTTTCAAAATCAGCAGTCTAATTTTTAAGCGCGCACTGAAGAGGGGTAAGTTTGTTCAGAAGCTCTTTGGGTCATTCGCTTTGCGGGGTAGTCTTTACTGTGCTTTTCATGGCTGCAGGGACAGCGTGTGCTGAGTTAAATACATCGCCATTAGATAGTTTTGACAGCGAACCGCCCATCATTAAAGATTTATTGATAAGCGCTAATAGCTTAGTCAGTAATGAAGATGATATAGAGGCTACTTGGAAAGCTGCTTCTATGTATTGCAAAGCTGCACGCTACGGCAGTGCTGAAGCGGCTTACAGACTAGGCATGTTGTATGCATTTGGTCGTGGCGTGCCTGAAAATCGCAACTATGCGGCAAACCTATTTGGCATTGCATCAACGCATGGGCATTATGAAGCGCAACAAATGCTCGAAACGATACAAATCAAAACTGCAGATACGCCACTGTGTTTAGTTGAAGATGTTGCCCCTGAAAAAGCCTCAATTCTAATGACGGCAGATGCAGAATCTACCCCTGAAATTGATCAATATATCGCCAATCTTCCCAAAAATAAACGCTGGGTTTTGAGTTTGGTAAGCTCTATTTCGAAATGGTACAACGTCGATGAAAAATTAGTACTGTCAATTATTTCAGTAGAATCTAATTTTGTGAATATTGCAAAATCGCATAAAGATGCACATGGATTAATGCAATTAATTCCCGATACTGCTGAGCGTTTCAACGTTAAAAATGCTTTTGATGCCAGTCAAAATATTAAAGGTGGGGTGGCTTACTTGCGCTGGTTATTAGCCTATTTTAAAGGCGACGTCACGCTTGCAGTAGCGGCTTACAACGCGGGTGAAGGTGCCGTAAATAAGTACAAAGGCGTTCCACCTTATGCAGAAACACGCCAGTATGTTAAAAAAGTCTTAGCGCGCTACCCATTGAAAACGCATATTTATGATGCTGACATTACCGCCCCTTCACCTGTATTTAAAACAGGGAATTTTAAGCGATTCATCTAATTTATTAGCTTTACTTGTTTACCAAAAATTAAGAGCCTATCAAAATGCAACAAATGACACACCAAATTGCCGTGAAAACGCAGGGAAGAAAACTTTACGACATCACAAACGAAGTCACTATATGGGCTAAAAATTGCGGCCTACGCACAGGATTAATCACGCTATATATTCAGCACACTTCGGCAAGTCTATTAATTAATGAAAATTATGACCATGACGTATTAGTTGATATGGAAGCATTCTTTAGCCGATTAGTGCCAGATGGTGACCCATTATTTATTCATACTATTGAAGGGCCAGACGACATGCCAGCCCATGTGCGAAGTGCACTCACGCAAACACATTTATCTATTCCATTAATAGACGGCAAGGTTGCATTAGGGCAATGGCAAGGTATATTTCTGTATGAACATCGCCATGTGCAAAGCCAGCGTAAAATTTTGCTACATCTCATTGGCTCATAACAATTTGACACAGAACTGTTACATCATAGTCATTGCCCAGTATTAACCTTCCGCTAAAATAGTGACCGATTCATATTGTTGAATCATCAGTACCAATAGCTTAATCAAAAAGGAAAGTACTATGTCTATGTTGTTGCGTTCTATGTTGGCGTTAGGGTTGATAGCGGTCTTTGTGGTAGGTTGCGAACAAAAAGAAGTGACTACGCCTAGCGCGGCTCCGACAATTCCAGTAGCTACGCCAGCATCAGAAAAAGAAGTGACTGGTGGTTATGAACCTACGGCAGAAGAGCGCATTCCTGGCATTACCATTGATGCTGCAGCCTTAGATGCTGCTTTAATTGCAGCTGAAGCCGAGGCAAGTCAGACTAAAAAATAAATTAGCTGCCAACATCACCACGGCTTTAACTCTGGAGGACTTTTAATACCTTCAATCAGCAAGACAATCTCAATGTCATCACCAATCGGACCTTTAGGCTGAGATCCCCAAGCAAAGCCGTAATCCGAAGCCTTGATTACTGTATGAGCCTCAAACCCTGCCCGCTGACCGCCCCATGGATCATTGCCGAAACCAAGCAGTTTGAAGGGGAAAGAAATTTCTTTTGTGACTCCGTGTAAAGTTAAATTTCCAGTCAGAAGCCCCTCATCTTGAGTCGTTGCTTCAATCTTTGTGCTGATAAAATCCATCCAGCCGAATTTTCCAGCGTCCAGATAATCTGCTTTTTCACGTATATGCGCATCACGTTTGGCATGATTTGTGTTAACACTCATCACATTAATTTTGGCTTCTACGCTGGACTTAGACAAGTCTGAACGATCAATCAGGATTTTCCCTTTAATGTCAGGAAAAGTCCCTGTAGTTTTGGATACAACATGACGAATAGTAAAGCTGGCAAAGCTATGTGTGTTGTCAATGGCGTAGGTGTCGGTATCAGCGACTGCAGGTAAATTAACCAATAAAATAAGCAAAGTAAGCAGTTTTTTCATGTATCACTCCACCTTAGGTTATGCGTTGAATCTGATTAAATAGAATACTGAGAAGTCTTAAAGTATCAGCTTAAGGTCATGCGCAATATCAACTGGTTTTTCGCCATAATCGATGTAAAGTCTTATCTTACCCGCTTTGTCAAAGACATACATCCCAGCACTATGATCAACCGTATAGCCCCCTTTACCTTGGACATCCACTTTTTTAGCATAAATTTTAAAGGTTGCAGTAGCGGCAGAGGTTTCTTGCTCATTACCGCGCAAACCAATAAATCGTTTATCAAAAGAGGGGACGAATTGAGCTAGCACTGCTTGGGTGTCTCGTGCTGGATCGAGCGTGACAAACAATACTTGTAGCTCATCAGCGCGTGGCCCAAGCAATTTCATGGTTTGTTTGAGGTCTAACATCGTCGTTGGGCAAACATCTGGACAATGCGTATACCCAAAAAATAGCACGACCGCTTTACCTTTGAAATCCGTCAATGCCCGCGGTTTGCCTGTATGGTCAGTTAGCCTTAAAGTTTGTGCAAAGTCTGCACCGGTAATGTCCGTAGCAACAAATTGATTCCCCTCAATAGCGGGTTTACAAGCCGTTAAAACACTTATGAACAAAAGCATCAGAAAATATCGCATATCGCTTCGAAACCTTAATTAATCTTTACTATTATGAATATATCTCTATATTTAAAGCATATTTGATTTTAACATGCGACAAGAATTACACCCTTTAGTTTACAATAATACTTTTACAAAATTAGTTCAAAAGGTAGCAACATGGCAATTCCAACCTCAATGGCAGACCGCGACGGCGTAATTTGGTACGACGGAAAGATGGTTAACTGGCGCGATGCCACAACCCACGTATTAACGCATACTTTGCATTACGGCATGGGGGTATTTGAAGGCGTACGCGCTTACAAAACTGACAAGGGCACAGCAATTTTCCGTCTAAAAGAACATACAGACCGACTATTTCGTAGTGCGCATATTTTGCAAATGAAGATGCCTTTCAGCAAAGAAGAGCTCATGGAGGCGCAAAAAGCCGCAGTACGTGAAAATAATTTAGAATCTGCCTACATGCGTCCAATGGCGTTTTATGGTGCAGAGGCAATGGGAATTTCCGCTAAAACGCTCTCAACCCATGTGATTGTTGCCGCATGGAAATGGGGCGCATACATGGGTCAAGATGCATTAGATAATGGAATTCGTGTAAAAACATCTTCATTTTCACGCCATCATGTGAATATCACAATGTGTAAAGCTAAAGCCAATGGCAATTATATGAATAGCATCTTAGCCCACCAAGAAGCAGCGATGGACGGCTACGATGAAGCTTTACTATTAGATGTAGATGGATTTGTTGCAGAAGGTTCTGGTGAAAATATATTTATTATTCGCAATGGTAAACTCTATACGCCAGACCTCACTAGCGCGTTAGAAGGTATCACCCGCGACACAATCTTACAGCTTGCTGCAGAGATTGGTCTGACTGTGATTGAAAAACGCATCACTCGCGATGAAGTATATTCAGCTGACGAGGCCTTTTTTACCGGAACCGCAGCAGAAGTAACTCCCATTCGAGAACTTGATCGCCGTAATATTGGCACAGGCACCGCAGGTCCGATTACCAAACAATTACAAAAAATGTACTTTGATGCGGTAACGGGTAAGTCAGCTAAGCATGCAGATTGGTTAACTTTGGTATAAATTTTAAAATGACTATCATAGACGCAATTGAAATATCGGCAAAAGATTTACCCTTACACTGCCCTAATGATGATGTGGCACTTTGGTCATCTCATCCTCGGGTGTTTTTAGATGTTGCCAAAACTGGACATGTAGCTTGCCCCTATTGCGGTACAAAATATAAACTTAAAGCCGGGGAAGTGATTTTTCAGCATTAAAATCGTTTAATCTGCGGTGTAGATTGTATACAAGGTGCTTGAATGATATTATTTAATGATAAATATGTATTTAATAAAGGGACGTTATGTTTACATTAACAGTTAGCTTCAACTCTGTTGCAGCGTATATTGTTGCGGCAGATCTCGTCCTTCTGCTTTCATACTTATTATTCATCATGAATAAAAAGAAAAAGTTAGAAAGAACCATTACTCGAATAACCGATTTTGTAACCGAGTATTTTTTAAATACTGGCGTGGAAGTCCTTGTGACTTGCTTTCAACTCCCAAACTCTGCAAACTTTAATGTGCAGATTGAATCTGCTCCATTAAAAAGATTCAGATTCTCCAATATTTTAGAAAGTAATTTAATCTCCCATATTTTTAGAATCACGGGTAGTAAAGTTGAAAAAATATACTGGCGTTTCCCAGTAACTCCTCAAAATGAGGCGATGTTTACTGACGAAAATAGTAAGGTAGAAAATGATGATCCGTATCTGACTGAGATGCGCGCTGCAGCCGTCGAGGGCTATACGGTCTCTGAAGTTAGTTGGGAAAAAGATTAAGGCATCATTCCTTAATTATAAGGACTTCCTATAAAGTCTTTATTTCCGCAGATTTACCCCACAATCTTTCTATCACCTGCTTGGCGTTCTTGGCCTTACTGTTGGTCCAAAAATTGACCTCGCAGGATTGCTGAACACTCGACAGCAAACCTGTTTCAATTAAACGATTTTTTAACTGGTTAGCTACTGCCAAACCAGTTTCAATCAAAACAATGTCTTGACCAACGACCTCTGCAATCAGATCTCGCACGAACGGATAATGTGTACAACCCAGCACGATGGTATCTGCACCCTCTGCCAGCAATGGCGCGCAATATTGTCGTATTAATTCTTTGGTGCTATTAACTGTTAATTCGCCTCGTTCGATACACTCCACCAAACCTACACAGCCTTGGGTAACCACTTCTACATTACGCCCATAACTTTCTAACAATGCCGCAAATTGTGCGCTTTTGAGTGTTCCGACCGTAGCTAGAATGCCGATAATGCCATTTTTACTGGCTTCTGCTGCAGGTTTAACTGCAGGCTCCATGCCTATAATTGGCAAACTGTACCTTTCACGCATAGCGTCAATTGCAGCGGCTGTTGCCGTATTACAAGCAACAACAAGGACTTTAGCGCCTTTAGCAATCAAAAAATCTGCTATGGCAAAGCAACGAGATTGAATTTCTGCGTTAGTTTTGCTGCCATAAGGTGCATATTGACTATCGGCAACATAGAGAAGTTGCTCATAAGGTAGTAACGCATGAATATGTTTTAAGACAGAAATCCCACCTACGCCAGAATCAAAGACGCCTATTGGGTTATTCGCAATAGATCTTTCGCTTGAGATAGTGGGTTGTGCGCTCATGGCTAGGTTGTCATCAGTTACAATGCATATATTATAAACTATAGAGATTATAAGCCAGCAAGGGGCTTCATTATGGGAAATAGACTGAGTAAAATTTACACACGCACAGGCGACGATGGCACTACAGGGTTAGGCGACGGCAGTCGTATTAACAAAGACAGTTTACGTGTTGAAGCCATGGGCGATTTGGATGAGTTAAACTCTATCATCGGCATCATGCTAACAGAATCCGTACCAAAAAATTTGGAAGTTATACTCACGCACATTCAGCATGACTTATTTAACGTAGGCGGTGAAATTTGCATTCCTGGGTATGTTATTTTGCAGCAATCTCGCGTTGCTGATTTAGAGGAGTCAATTGATCTATTAAACGAGCACTTAGCACCTCTAAAGGAATTCATTTTACCTGGAGGCGCAAAAGCTGCCGCTTATTGCCACCTTGCACGCACAGTATGTCGTCGCGCCGAACGCAAACTGGTCGAGCTACATCGCAACGAAAAAGTAACCGACATTTCATTGCAATATTTAAATCGTCTGTCTGATTTATTATTTGTGATGTGCCGCAGCATTAATAAAGAAGCTGGGATCAGTGATGTATTGTGGAAAAATGAGCATGGTGCAATTTAAGCTATAATCCAACCATGATTAAAAAACTGTTAGATAGAATTTTTAAGCCCAAGCACGCTAAGTCCGAGCACAATCAAGTTGCGATTGCTAGAACGCAACAAAACCAGCCACACAGACCGATACTCAGGTCAAAACCAGGCGCAAAACCAAGTCATAAAAATGTAGATTTTATCAATCATGGCGCACTATCCATAGCATATAAAACCCATAAAATAGACCGTAATTTATTAAGTAATGCTGCACTTAAAACAACTGAAGGCTTACATAAAGCCGGCTTCGAGGCCTACATTGTGGGTGGTGCGGTACGTGACTTACTGCTGAATCGCACACCTAAGGATTTTGATGTGGCCACAGATGCCACCCCTGAAGAAGTGAATCGAATTTTTAGACGCTCGCGCCTGATTGGCAAAAGATTTAGATTAGTGCATGTTTTATTTGGCGATGAAACCATAGAGGTTTCTACCTTTCGTGGCAGCCATCTTGAAGCTGAGGGAGACTCCAAAGTTTCCGATTCTGGTCGCATTATTCGGGACAATGTCTTTGGCTCAATTGTAGATGATGCAGTACGCCGTGACTTTACTGCTAACGCTTTATACTACGACCCAGCTAGTCAAGAAGTACTCGACTTTCACAATGGTTATGCTGATATTAAAGCGGGCGTATTACGCATGATAGGTAAGCCAGAAACGCGCTATGCCGAAGACCCCGTGCGTATGTTACGTGCAGTGCGTTTATCCGCCAAATTAGGCTTAAAGATAGAACCTAGCACCCAAGCACCTATTGCTAAAATGGCTGACTTATTGCAAGACGTGCCCCCGAGTCGCTTATTTGATGAAATGCTAAAGCTGTTTTTATCTGGGCATGCCATGGAAAGTGTGACGGCGCTTCGTGAACAACATCTGCACCATGGTTTATTGCCTATGCTAGATGTAGTGTTAGAGCAACCGATGGGCGAACGGTTCGTTATGCTAGCATTACAAAATACTGATAACCGCATACTCTCTGGCAAGTCTGCTAACCCCAGCTTTTTATTTGCAACTTTGCTATGGCATGAAATGCTCGCGGCTTGGGAAGTCTATAAAAAAGATGGTCATCACGCGATTCCAGCACTTCACATGGCGATGACAGAAGTGATTGCAATGCAGGCGGAAAAGCTAGCGATTCACAATCGTTATACTGCCACCATGAAAGAAATTTGGGGATTACAACCGCGCTTTGAACAACGCGCCGGCAAAAGACCTTTTGGCTTGCTTACACATCCACGCTACCGTGCTGGCTATGATTTTTTATTATTACGCTGCGAATCTGGCGAGCTGCCCATGGAATTAGGTGAATGGTGGACCGCCTTTGCCGATGCGGATGGAGATACCCGCACTGCCATGCTGCAGGCCGATACTGCGCCTAAAAAACGTAGGCAAAGAACCCGCAAAAAAATTAGTACTGTTGTAGCTTTGTAAGAAAACTGACGTATTGCTAAAGATTTCAGTGATGCCAAAAGCTTACATTGCGCTAGGTAGTAATCTACAAGACCCCGTCAAGCAGGTGCAATCTGCCTTACGTGCTGTGGCAAACATTCCCAACACACGCCTAATTAAGCAATCATCACTTTATCAAACGGCGCCGATAGATTGTGTGAGTGACTCTCAGCAGCCTGTGCCTGACTTCATTAATGCGGTTGTACTGCTAGAAACTGACTTAACGCCGATAGCATTATTGGAAGCTTTGTTTGATATTGAAAATACTGCTGGGCGTGAGCGCCCCTACGTGAACGCGCCCCGAGTATTGGATTGTGACCTATTGCTATATGACAATCTATCAATAAGCACTAGTAAACTTATATTGCCTCACCCGCGTATGCATAGTCGTGGTTTTGTTTTATTACCATTATTTGAAATTGCACCGCATTTATCACTGCCAAATCATGGCAAAATAGCGCAATTAATACAAAACCATCAATTTACAGACATAAAAAAACTTTAGGTTTAAAAAAAGTCACATGAGCATTTTTAACAGATTTCCTTATATCGTCATTGAAGGCCCTATTGGTTGTGGTAAAACCACCTTGGCTCAAATATTAGCAGATAAGTTTCCTGTAGATTACTTGTCTGAAAAAGCGGAGACCAACCCATTTTTACCGCGCTTTTATCAGGATGCTCAACGCTACGCCTTACCTACTCAGTTGTTCTTCTTGTTTCAGCGTGCAAGTCAGATTGCTGATTTAACCCAACGTGACATGTTTGCCAAACCCATTGTCGCTGATTTTTTCTTAGAAAAAGACCCTATATTTGCACGGTTGAATTTAGATGATGAGGAATATGCTTTGTATCATCAAATTTATCAGCATCTACAATTAAAAGCACCCAAACCTGATTTAGTGATTTACTTGCAAACGCCTGTTGATTCATTGATGGAGCGTATTGAAGAGCGCAATGTCAATTATGAGCTCGACATTCCACGCGAATACATAGAGCGGTTAGCAAACGCCTATAGTGAGTTCTTTCATAGCTATGACACTTCACCAGTACTCATTGTCAATAATGAGAAACTTAACATATTAAAAAACCCAGACGCGCTAGATTTATTACTCTCACGTATTTTGCAGATTAAAGGTCAACGTGAATTCTTTAATCCGAATTTTGACTAAAGCCTAGTGCATCAATCCCACTCATGAATTTAACTGAACTTGAAAAATTGGCAAAATCTGGCGAAAAAATTGCCATGCTGACTTGCTACGATGCAACATTCGCCAAAGTGATGGAATTAGCAGGCGTCGATATGCTACTGGTGGGCGACTCACTTGGTATGGTGTTGCAGGGTGCTGAAAATACGCTAAATGTGAGTATGCACCATATGACTTATCATACGAAAAGTGTTGCCGCTGGGGCACCAAACACAGTCATTATGGCGGATATGCCGCTGGGTAGTTATGAGCATGATGATGAAGCGGCATATAAAAATGCACTATGGTTGATTAGATCTGGCGCTGATCTCGTGAAATTTGAAGGGGGTGGCAACAAAGTAAAAACTGCCCGCTACTTGATTGAACGTGGCATCCCAGTTTGCGCACATTTAGGCTTTACCCCACAATCAGTGAATCAGTTGGGTGGCTATAAAATTCAAGGTAAAACAGATGAAAGTGCAGCAAAAATCATGGCAGATGCTATCGCCATGAGCGAGGCTGGGGTCAGTTTTATCGTATTAGAAATGGTACCAGCAGCGCTTGCTAAAAAAATTACCGAAAGTATTAAAACCCCGACTATCGGTATTGGTGCTGGCGTTGACTGTGGTGGTCAAGTCTTAGTCATACAAGATTTACTAGGTATTTATTCTGGGGTGTCTGGAAAAAATCCAAGCGATTTCAAAATTCCTCGTTTTGTTAAAAACTTCTTACACGAAACCAATAGCATTCAATATGCCATTAGTGGCTATGTGCATGCCGTGAAAAATAAAACATTTCCTGCGCAAGAGCATAGTTACTAATGCAAATCATCCACACCGCTAGTGCATTAAGACAAGCACTAAAAAGTCAAACCAATATAGCGTTTGTACCCACCATGGGCAACCTACATGCGGGCCACATCCATTTAGTAGAAATTGCCAAACAACATGGGCAGTGTGTGGTGGTAAGTATTTTCGTAAACCCGCTGCAATTTGGTGCAAATGAAGATTTAGCTACCTACCCTCGTACTTTAGAAGCTGATTGCGATAAACTTAAAACAGCTGGGGCAACGATTGTATTTGCACCAACAGTAGAGGAAATGTACCCCGACTTTGATGGGAATACACTCAATCAAACCATGACCATTACAGCCCCACCCATTGCCAATGAACTATGTGGCGCATCACGACCAGGGCATTTTTCTGGCGTTGCTACCATCGTCATGAAGCTCTTCAACATGGTGATGCCACAAGTAGCGATATTTGGCCAAAAAGATTTTCAACAACTGTTTATCATCAAACAGCTTGTCAGGCAGTTTAATTTACCTATCAAAGTGATTGGCGTTGATACAGTACGTGAAGCCAATGGTTTAGCGATGAGCTCACGCAACGGCTATTTATCAGTTGAACAGCACCATCAGGCCAGCCAATTAAATCAATCTTTACAAAACATTGTCACTCAAATTCAAAATAATACCCAACAAAATCATATTGTTAACTTTCATCAACTTGAAAATGAAGCCATTGCTTTGCTCAAAGCACAAGGTTGGATAGTTGATTATGTTTCAATAAAGTCAGCGCTTACACTTAGCAACGCCTCTGGCACAGACTCACATTTGGTAGTGTTAGCTGCGGCCAAATTAGGCAATACACGTCTCATCGATAATATTGAATTTTTACGCGCACTGCATTAAATAGGGACAAGGCTTCGATAGAAAATCGTCGGCATTATTTAGGTGGCAAACACTCGCATAATGGATTTAAAATTGGAAGTCACACTTGAAAAGACTATAATGCACTCCCTTTTAATAATTGGCTAACCGCATGCAAAGAACCATGCTCAAATCTAAGTTGCACCGCGTGCATGTAACACACGCAGAATTGCACTATGAAGGCAGTTGTGCCATTGATGAATTGCTTCTAGAAGCTGCAAACATTAATGAATATGAGCAAATTCATCTTTATAATGTAACCAATGGTGAGCGCTTTAGTACCTATGCTATTCGTGCTGAACGTCATTCAGGTATTATTTCAGTTAATGGCGCTGCTGCACATAAGGCGCAACCTAAAGACATTATGATTATTGCCAGCTATGCAAATTATCAAGAAATTGAACTACAAAAGTTCTCCCCCCAACTTGTGTATGTAGATGACCAAAACCGCATACAATCTCAACGTAACGCAATTCCAGCACAGGCCGCTTAAATGACAAAAGATGTAGACACCGCAAAATTAGATGCAAATTATTTAGAATCCATGAAACTCGCAGTCGTTGATGCGATTGAAGATATTAAAGGCTTTGATATTACTGTAATGGATGTGCGCAAGCTCACGTCTATGACGAGTTATATGATCGTTGCAAGCGCAACATCTAGTCGTCAAGCCAAAGCTATCGCAGACAATGTGCGTGAAAAACTTAAAGAAAAGGGTTATTCAATCCGTGGCACTGAAGGCGAAAAAGAAGGTGAATGGGTATTAGTTGATTTAAACGATATTGTTGCCCATATTATGGTGCCTACAACCCGTGCCTATTACAATCTTGAACAACTATGGGGTGAAGCTGAATCACGCCGCGGCCATATTAAGGCAGATAGCAACGAAGATTAATGCGGTTTAGGATTTTAAACCGCATCGCTGGCTGTCTTACAGCCGCTTAAAGGATAAGCATTGAAGCTACGCATTATCTCTGTCGGCCACAAAATGCCAAGCTGGGTTGAAACGGCATGCATTGAATATACTAAACGCATGCCACGTGAAATTAGCGTAGAAATTATTGACATCAAACCCGAAAAGCGTGCAGCAGGCAACAGCACAGAAAACATCCAACTGATTGAAGCCAAAAGAATATTAGAGGCAATTGGCAAAGATTACTGCATCGCCTTAGACGAGCGCGGCTCAGAAGTAACCACCCTACAATTAGCTGATAAGTTAAAAGATTGGCAGTTATCAGGACGTGATGTTGCATTGATTATCGGTGGTGCAGATGGCTTGCATTCAACTGTAAAACAAAAAGCCGACTGGCTTTGGGGATTATCGAAGCTTACACTGCCACACGCCATGGTACGCGTGATACTGACCGAGCAACTATATCGCGCCCATTCGGTCATTAATAATCATCCCTATCATCGAGAATAACAATGACGTCAGCACAACCAACCTATGAAAAATCTTTAGTTTGGTTTAGACGTGACTTACGTGACTATGACCATGCGGCGCTTTATCATGCGCTAAAATATTCAGAGCAAGTTTTTTGTGCCTTTGTATTTGACACAGACATTCTTGATCACTTAACTGAAAAATCGGATCGCCGCGTAGAATTTATTTGGGAAAGTATTCGTGAGCTGAAAACTACACTTCATGCCAAAGGTACTGATTTAATTGTCTTACATGGCAGTGCGCTTCAAGAAATTCCACAACTGGCACGAACGTTAAAAGTTGAAGCGGTATTTACCAACCATGACTACGAACCTAACGCTATCGCCCGTGATGTGAGTGTAGCGGAACGACTTCAAGAAATTAATATTCAGTTTCATCACTATAAAGACCATGTCATTTTTGAAAATGATGAAATATTAAACCTTGCAGGAAAGCCCTACGGCATATTTACGCCCTATAAAAATAAGTGGCTAAGCACTGTCAATGATTTTTACATTAAGCCCTATCCTGTTGATCTCTATTTAAAAAAATTAGCTAAATTTGAAAGTGTTAGTGAATTGCCAAGCTTAGAAAGTTTGGGATTTAAGCGTACCAATTTATCTAGCCTAGCCTTACCTACGGGTATGCAAGGCGGAATAACGCTATTTAATGACTTTAAAGATCGCATGAGTCGCTATAAAGAAGCACGAGATTATCCTGCCATTAAAGGTGTGTCTTATTTATCCGTACATTTACGATTTGGCACCGTCTCTATCCGTCATCTAGCGCGTACTGCTATTCAAGAAGCTAACGCTGGCGCGCAAACTTGGCTCAATGAACTTATTTGGCGTGATTTTTATGTACAAATTATGCATCACAAACCTAGTGTAGCTTTGGGTCAAGCCTACAAATCTGAATTTGAATCGCTGTCTTTTCTAAACAGCCGTGAACTTTTTCTTGCTTGGTGCCAAGGCAAGACTGGGTACCCCTTAGTCGACGCTGCCATGCGACAACTTAACACTACAGGTTTTATGCACAACCGTTTACGTATGGTGACAGCGAGCTTTTTAGTTAAGGATTTATTAATTGACTGGCGGTGGGGGGAGCGATATTTCGCAGAGAAACTCATCGATTATGACCTTAGCGCTAACAATGGTGGCTGGCAATGGGCAGCTAGCACTGGCTGTGATGCACAACCTTGGTTCAGAATTTTTAACCCTATCACGCAGAGTATACGATTTGATTCACAAGGTAAGTTTATTCGGAAATATGTGCCTGAATTGAAGAACTGCAATGACAAAGAGATACACTCACCTTGGTTAATAACGCCCCTTCGCCTTCAAGCTCTAAATTTGCACATAGGGACCGATTACCCTGCACCAATAGTTGATCATGCAACTCAACGTGGATTGGCGCTAGCAATGTATAAAAATGTTTAGGCATTTCAAGTAACATCCCCATACGCTTAAAGTAACAAACATTATGTATAATATGTTTTATATAAGACATAAGTGTTTTATAATCATCGTACTATTCAGATAGCAGTCCTTTAATTTTTTGGAAGATTATTATGGCACTCGTTTCCTTACGTCAATTGCTAGACCATGCCGCTGAACATGACTACGGTCTAGCGGCCTTCAATGTGAATAACATGGAGCAGGTACACGCTATTATGCAAGCCGCAGACGAAGTGAATAGTCCAGTGATTTTGCAAGGCTCCGCTGGTGCGCGTAAATATGCTGGCGAGGCATTTCTTCGGCACTTAGTCTTAGCTGCTATTGAAACTTATCCGCACATTCCCGTTGTGATGCATCAAGATCATGGTCAGTCTCCTGCCGTTTGCATACAAGCGATGCGCTCTGGTTTTTCTAGCGTAATGATGGACGGTTCACTTATGGAAGACGCCAAAACACCTTCCAGCTATCTATACAATATTGAGGTCACTAGAAAAATTGTAGAGATTGCCCACGCCATTGGCGTTTCAGTAGAAGGGGAATTAGGCGTACTTGGATCATTAGAGACAGGCCTAGCAGGAGAAGAGGATGGCTCTGGCGCTTCTGGCATATTAAGCCATGCACAGATGCTTACCGACCCTGAAGAAGCTGCCGATTTTGTGCGACAAACTGGGGTTGATGCCTTAGCAATAGCGATTGGCACATCCCACGGGGCATACAAATTTACCAAGCCTCCTACAGGCAAAACTCTTGCCATTAGCCGTATTAAAGAAATTCATGACCGCATACCTAATACACACTTAGTGATGCATGGCTCATCTTCCGTTCCGCAAGAATGGCTACATATCATTAATGAATTCGGTGGTGATATGGGAGAAACTTATGGCGTGCCGGTAGAAGAAATTGTTGAAGGCATTAAGCATGGTGTGCGTAAAATTAATATCGACACTGATTTGCGCATGGCCTATACGGGGTCTATACGAAAATTCTTTACGGAAAAAAGAAAAGAATTTGACCCAAGGAAATTTCTAAGCGCCTCAACCATTGCCATGCGAGCAATTTGCAAAGCCCGTTATGAAGCTTTTGGCTCTGCAGGACAAGCTAGCAACATTAAGCCAATTTCATGCGAACAAATGGCAATACGCTATAAATTAGGTGAGCTACAAGCGATTGTTAAATCATTATAAATGCCAAATAAAATATAAGGAATTGTGAAATGCGTCGCAATCTTGTAGTAGGTAATTGGAAAATGCATGGCAACATTAATAGCAACCAAGTATTGCTTGAATGCCTAATTGACGGCTTAAAGGAATGTAAAAATGCTGATTACGTAGTCTGCGTGCCTAATCCTTATTTATACCAAGCAAGATCATTGTTAGAAAATACCAATATTGCTTGGGGGGGTCAGAATGTAAATCAATTCGAAGAAGGTGCTTTTACTGGGGCAGTATCCCCTCACATGCTCACAGACCTTGGTTGTAGCTATGTATTACTTGGGCACTCCGAAAGACGCGTTTTGTTTCATGAAACCAATCTTTCAGCAGCTGCTAGATTTGATGCGGCGATTAAAGCCGGTTTAACACCAGTCTTATGTGTAGGTGAAACCCTTGCCGAACATGAGGCAGGATTAACTGAAGTGACCGTTGCAAGTCAGATGGATGCTGTCATGGCAACACTGGGAGATGAAGGCTTTGCTAGAGCCATGCAGCTAAACATGGTATTTGCCTATGAACCAGTATGGGCTGTAGGTACAGGCAAAACAGCAACCCCTGAACAAGCGCAAGAAGTTCATCAATTTATTCGCCAACGCATTGCAAGACGCAACGCTGAGGCCGCATCAAAGGTGCGTATTATTTATGGCGGAAGTGTGAAAGCGCAAAATGCAACACAGCTATTTAATATGCCAGATGTGGATGGCGGACTCGTTGGCGGCGCCTCTTTAAATGCAGATGAGTTTATTGCTATTTGCCGCATAGCGAATGATCGTGCTTCGAGCAACTGTCTAACCTAGTACACTTTTAATACTAGTGGGCTATTTTTTTAGAATGATAGGCCACAATACGTTCCACTTCATTACGACTACCCATCATCACTGGCACACGCTGATGCAAGCCATTAGGATGCACCTCCAAAATGCGCTGTATACCGGTTGTTGCTGCACCTCCAGCCTGCTCCACAATAAAACTCATTGGGTTAGCCTCATACATTAAACGTAATTTACCACCTTTAGATTGCAACTTACTATCAATCGGGTACATAAACACACCCCCACGTACTAAAATGCGATGCACTTCAGCTACCATAGAGGCCACCCAGCGCATATTAAAGTCTTTTTTACGAATACCTTCTACGCCTTGCAAACACTCATCAATGTATCGTTGCACAGGTTCTTGCCAAAAACGATAATTAGACATATTAATAGCAAACTCTTGCGTATCTGCCGGCACTTTAATATCTGGATGACTCAAATAAAATTCACCCGCACCCGTATCCAAGGTGAATCCATTAACGCCATTGCCAGTCGTCAATATCAGCATGGTCGATGTGCCATACAGTGCATAGCCAGCACATATTTGCTTTGTACCTGCTTGCATAAAATCACTCAATACAGGCTTGGCGTTGGCGCTTTTTAAAATAGAAAATATCGTGCCGACTGAAATATTCACATTCACGTTAGAGGAACCATCGAGCGGATCAAATAAGAGTAAGTATTGACCTTGCTGCCTGTGCTTTCCGGCAATCTCAATAACATCATCCATCTCTTCAGAAGCCATTCCTGCCACATAACCGCTCTTCTGATTTTCTTCAATGAAAATATCATTGGTAATCACGTCGAGTGCTTTTTGCACCTCACCCTGAACATTTTGAGAGCCTAAGCTACCCATATTGCCAGAAAGAGCACCTTGGTCGATGGCCAGCGAAATCTTCTTACACGCAGTAACTATATCTTTAAGCATCGCACTTAGTGCGATGCTATGCTCACCTACAAGATGTTGTGATAAAAATTCTGTAATGCTAACGTGTTGAGTCATACAACATTCCTAATTTAAATGGCTTAGTCAAAAATAACCGTTACGCCAATATCTAAAGTGCCTAAAAATTTAAAGGTCTTATTTTCGCACTCTCAAATTGTCCCACTTAAGCGATGTTATTGCTAAGAAAACTACGATAATGTTAAAAAAATCAAAATACTAGACAACTAAGCCCTGCTCAGTTAAAGTAATAGCTAGCGTTTCCGTTGATATTCTTATCACTTTTGTTTATACATTCAGATGACAGAGTTTAAGAAATATCACCAATAGGGGTCTTACAATGCACAGCAAAATAACAACTTATGCCAAAACAACAGTCGCCATCGCTAGCTTGTTGGCACTCACCTTGCTGTCAGCTTGCGCCACGCAAACCAACAAAGATCCTCTAGAAGGCATGAATCGTGGCATCTATAAATTTAATGATGTCGCTGACAAGGCACTTATAAAGCCGGTAGCTACCGTATATAAAACAATAACACCTTCGCCTGTTCGTACAGGATTCAATAATTTCTTTAGCAACTTAGGTTCAATCACTACCGTTCTAAACGATTTATTTCAGTTCAAATTTACGAACGCCTTTACTGATGCTGGACGATTTGTCATCAACAGTACATTTGGTATTGCTGGCTTTATTGATGTCGCTGGAATGGATAATATAGAGAAGCATAAAGAAGACTTTGGTCAAACTTTAGGTTACTGGGGCGTAGGTAGTGGCCCATACTTAGTATTGCCAATTCTTGGCCCATCAAGCGTACGTGATACCACCGGCCTGTTATTTGATACAGCAACATCTGACCCTATCACATACACACATAACATAGGTGAAGTTAGACTTCACAACCAGCTTCGTTTAGCTCAGTTGATAGACAAGCGTACAGAACTACTGACGGCAACTGACTTGATTGATGAAGCGTCTTTAGACCCGTATGCTTTTATGCGTGATGCCTATTTGCAAAGGCGTGCCAGCTTGGTACAAGACGGCTTAGTACCGGACGAGTTTATTAAAGACGATAGCGAAGAAGCTAGTAAATAATAATTAGAGCTGTGAGTAGTGGGTTTAACCCCGTTATTCACAGGCTACAGTCATGCGCTCAATTAAAATGGAGCCCACCTGTTTAGAGCCCTGAATCACCACATCAGTCCCAATCCCAACAATCATTTTCAACATATCTGCCATATTGCTGGCAATCGTAATCTCTTCTACTGGGTGAATAATCACACCATTTTCAACCCAAAAACCAGCGGCCCCTCTAGAGTAATCACCAGTCACCATGTTGACGCCCGTGCCCAGTAGCTCAGTGACTAATAGCCCTGTGCCCATTTGCTTAAGCATGCCAGAAAAATCATTAGCGCCTGATTGCACGATCAAATTATGATTCCCACCAGCATTGCCAGTAGTTTTCATACCTAGCTTTCGCGCTGAGTAGCTACCCAATACATACCCTTGCAACACACCCTCTTTTACTAACTGCCGCGCCTGTGTAGCAACGCCTTCATTATCAAAAGGACTGCTTGCTAAGCCTTTTTTTAGATGTGGATTTTCTACTATATTTAATAATGGGCTAGCAACTTGCTTACCCAAACTATCTAGCAAGAACGATGACTTACGATATAAACTACCCCCAGAAATTGCGTTGATTAGCGTAGAAATTAGGCCGCTTGCTAGAGGCGCTTCAAACAGCACCGGTACTTGGCAAGTACTTATTTTTCGTGAATTTAAGCGCCGTACTGCCCGCTCGCCCGCCAATCTGCCAATGTCAGCCGCAATTTGTATATCTTCTGAAGCGCGTGCGGTACTGTACCAATAATCACGCTGCATGCTGTCTTCAGATTCAGCAATAACAGAACAACTTACTCCATGTCTAGAACTTGGGTAACCCCCAGTAAAACCATGGCTATTGCTATAGGCAAAATAACCTTCCCCAGTTGAAACACTTGCACCTTCAGAGTTTGTTATTCGCGCGTCGACACTTAAGGCTGCCGCTTCACATTCTTTAGCAAGCACAATAGCTTCATCTACGGAAATATTCCAAGGATGGTGCAGGTCCAAATCTAAAATATTCTTAGCCATTAAATCAGCATCAGCCAAGCCACAAAACTCATCTTTAGCGGTGTATTTGGCAATATTGCAAGCTGCAGCCACGGTGTCTTTGAGTGCTTGTTGAGTTAAATCTGACGTGCTGGCATGGCCTTTTTGTTGTCCAAAATAGACGGTCACCGACATGCCTTTATCCCGGTTGTATTCTATATTTTCAACTTCGTTCAAGCGTACTGAAACATTCTGCCCGATGCTTAAGCTTAGTTCAGCCTCTGCTGCACTGGCGCCAAGATTTTTTGCAACTTTAAGCACATCTTCCGACATTTGCTTAATTTCATCTAAACTATAACTAAAGCGCAAATCTGCCATAACCCTCTTATCTTTCACCAAATATACCAAGTGCGCGCTGAGTATGCGCTAAAAATATGTTCTAAAAACTAAGGCTGTTATAATACCGCAGTATGAAACCTAAAAAGACAAACAGCGGTATTGATTTTAGTTACGATGCAAATTTAGCCTCTAAATTAAATGCTGAAGAACCTATTAGCAAAACGCAACTCAAGGCTGAGGCAGATGAACAACAAGCGCTTGGCGTTCGGCTAACAGAGCTACCTAAAGACAAACTATTGAAACTAGACCTGCCAGATGCTGTAGTGACCGCAGTGCTAGATTCTAAAAAAATTACCGCTAACGGTGCCACTCGTCGACATAAACAGTATTTAGGTCGACTGATGCGTGAAATTGATAACGCGCCTATCTTAGAACAGCTCGCTCGCTGGGATGGTAAACACACTGCAGAAAATGCCTATTTTCATGGTCTAGAGCGCTGGCGTGATCGTATGATTGCAGATGCCGACGTATTAGCTGAATTTATTGCGCTTTACCCACAAACGGATATTCAACAACTACGTACTCTAATTCGAAATGCGCAAAAAGAACTGGCCGCCGGGAAGCCACCTAAAAGTAGCCGTGAGATATTTCGCCTGTTGCGTGAAGTGACGCAAGTGACACAAGAAAATAGCGATGCGGAATCAAACTACACCCCAACCGATGAGCTAGACAATAACGTTTAGTTAAAAAATATGGAACACTCTCCCGCTATTCTGCACGCAAAAGAGCTTTTATTCTTACTCGGTATTATTTTAGGCGTAGGCACAGTAACAGGCTTTATCGCCCGACGACTAAAAATACCAGATGTGGTGATGTTTTTATTAGCGGGAATGGCGCTAGGCAATGCAGGGCTGGGTGTTGTTAATGTAAGCGTTGATTCTACCTTGAATCAATTGTTATTGATTTTTGGCTCCTGCTACATTCTGTTTGATGGTGGCGCCAGCGTCCGCTTAAACGTACTTAAAGGCGTATGGCCCACATTGCTCTCTTTAGCCACTGTGGGCGTGCTCATCAGCGCAGTTGTTACCGCATTTGCCGCTCAATATTTATTACATTTACCCTTTATTTTCGCCATGTTATTGGGCGCAGTCATTGCCTCGACAGATCCAGCAACCTTAGTACCGGTATTCCGACAAGTTAAGGTAAGGGCTAAAGTCGCACAAACTGTCATGAGCGAATCTGCTTTTAATGATGCCATGGGTGCAATCTTAACCTTTGCCGTGCTAGGTGTGGCGGTGTCAGGCACAGATTTTTCTATTAGCGCAAACTTACTCTCTCTATTACAACAATCCTTACTCGGCTTAGTTGGCGGGGCAGTAATGGGGTACTTAGCCGCTTTATTTATTGCCCATGAAAAATACAGCTTTCTAGCTGAATACGCACCCATCGTCACCCTCATGTCTGTTGCGGCAGCTTACTTAAGTGTAGATAACCTGCATGCTAGCGGCTTTATGGCGGTATTTGTATTTGGCATCGTATTAGGCAATAAAGATTTACTGGGCTTTAAAATGAATGAAAATGAAGAAAGTAAATTAGAAGACTTCATCCTGACAACATCGCTCATTATGCGTATTTTTATTTTTGTATTGCTAGGCTCACAAGTCAATTTCGCGCTACTTCATCAGTATTTTTGGGAAGCCTTAGGTGTGGTGATTGTGTTTATGCTCATCTCACGCCCGTTAGTGGTATTTGCCTGTGCACTACCTAACCGCAGTGCTAAATGGACGCTTCAGGAATTGCTATTTATGTGCTGGACACGCGAGACCGGCGTGATACCAGGCGCACTAGCAGGCATGTTAGTCGGCATGAAAGTGCCCTATAGTGACGTGATTGCATCCGTCACTTTTATGGCCATTTTGCTCACTATTTTAGTGCAAGCCACTAGCACCAAATGGCTTGCCACTAAGTTGAATTTGCTAGAGCACTAAATACTATCTATAAATTTATGGGCGTGAATTTAATACCGCAGTTGTTTTAAATTCAGCCCCATCGTGTTGCAACTCAATTGGCACAGTCTGCCCGGCATAACGCTTCACTGCCGCAAATAAATCATCGGCTTTATCTAACGTAACGTCACCAATTTTAAGTAGCGCATCCCCTTTAACAATATTGGCTTTAGCCGCCGGCGAATCTTTAATCACCGCAATGATTTTCAATCCTGGCTCAGCCACATTCATATCGGTGTCATCACTAGCTACTTTAACCAACTTGATGACATGCACACCAAATAGTGGCATAGGTAACTTAGCCCAATAACTTGCATAATATTGGTATTCGATTGGCCCTTCGACTAAATCTTTTTCATCTACTACTCCACCATTTTTAGCCGCTTGTTTAATCAATTGAAATTTAGCGCTACTTGTCTTAGCTGAGCCATATTTCCGATACACCAGTACCGTGTCGGCTTTAATGGCTTTGCCATGTTGCAACGCTGCTTCAACAGGCGAATCGGTGCCACTAAATCCAGAAAAACCCATCATGTCATAACCATTTTCAAGCATACTAATATTGTCATCCTCTTTATGATTACTTAGATACATTTTAGTATCTGGATTAGGGCTTTGTGATTTCAGTTGAGGGGCGCTCTGTGATTTATAATTTTTTGCATATAAATTCTCATCTGCTGCGTACAACTGAGTTGCAACAAGCATCATGCCTAGACTCAACAAGCAAGCAAGCATCAAACCGGCTGATGGCTTTTGTTTAATGATTACTTTCGTTTTAACTGACGATTGATTGGTTAAATTTTTAACATAAGTACGCATGAAAAAATCCTTTATTGTTGGTAATGGTATGATGAAGTCTTAACGTAGTACTAATGACAAACAAATGACAAAAGAATTCATTAAAATTGGTTTAGTTTCTATTAGCGATCGTGCTAGCCGCGGCGAATATGAAGATTTAGGCTTACCCTCTCTGAAAAATTGGTTAGATAGTGCGCTCATTACGCCCATACAATTCGAGACACGATTGATTGCAGACGAACAAGCTGAAATTGAATCGACCTTAATCGACTTGGTCGATTATGAAGCTTGCCATTTAATTTTAACTACGGGTGGCACAGGCCCCGCTTTGCGTGACGTCACGCCAGAAGCGACACTTGCTATTGCAGACAAGCAAATGCCAGGCTTTGGCGAACAAATGCGGCAAATTAGCCTTAACTTTGTGCCCACCGCTATTTTGTCTAGACAAGTAGCAGTGATTCGTAAGCAATGTTTAATTATCAACTTACCAGGGCAGCCCAAAGCAATCGCCCAAACACTAGCCGGCTTAAAAGATGATAAAGGTCATCAAAAGGTACATGGCATTTTTGCCGCCGTACCTTATTGCCTAGATTTAATAGGTGGCCCCTATATAGAAACTAACGAATCAATAATACAATCCTTTAGGCCAAAATCTGCCCTTAAAACACCCGCTTAAATCACTATGTCAGAATTCGATTTAATCCATCAGTATTTCACTCGTGCAACGCACCATACCAATTTAGGGGTAGGTGATGATGCTGCGCTCGTTACTATAGCGAACAACATGGAACTAGCTATTTCAGCGGATATGTTAGTAGCAGGCACACACTTCTTTGCTGATGCAGACCCTTATCAGTTAGGCTGGAAATCACTCGCAGTGAATCTGTCCGACATGGCAGCCATGGGTGCCAGTCCTAAATGGGCGACATTGGCCATCGCGCTACCAGAAGTGAATCAACCATGGCTAACCGAATTTTCCCGTGGTTTTTTTACCTGCGCCGAAGTATTTAACGTCGATTTAATTGGCGGCGATACCACCCGCGGTCCGCTCACCATCAGCATACAAATTATGGGGGAAGTACCTACTGGCCAAGCAATTAAACGAAGTGGCGCTAAGCTTGATGATGAAATTTGGCTGTCAGGGCATTTGGGCGATGCAGCCTTAGCTTTGGCACACATGCAGGGCAACTTAACGTTAGCATCAGATGCTTTTACAAGCTGCGCCAAGGCGCTACACACGCCACAGCCAAGAGTGGCTTTAGGATTATCCTTACGTGGCATTGCAAATAGTGCGATTGATATTTCTGATGGTTTATTGGCAGATTTAGGCCATATTCTCGAACGCTCAAATGTAGGCGCGGCTATTTATTTAGCCAATATTCCACACTCGGCACATTTAGGCATTGAGTTACTAAAAGAAGCCTCTGAAAGAAAAAGCAATATCGGGGTGCGCAGTGACAATGGGCCCAACTCTTATAATAAAAACATCCTCAGTATGCTATTAGCAGGTGGTGACGATTATGAGTTATGCTTTACTGCCCCTGCTGAACAACATGCTGGGATCATCCAACTGAGTGAATCACTCAATCTACCCTTGAGTTGTATCGGGCGCATTACTAATAATGCACAATTAACAGTGCATGGCTTTAATGATGAAATCATAGATTTAAAGGAAGCCGGTTTTGACCACTTTAAATAAACATCCGCAAATTAAGACCCCAGATTTACAGTTTTTACTACAACACCCCGCCCATTTTTTTGGTTTAGGTTTTGGGAGTGGCTTAGCGCCAAAAGCCCCTGGCACTTTTGGTACATTAGTAGGACTACCATTATTTTGGCTGATTTCCGTATACCCATTAATAACCCAGCTAATAGTCATTACCACCCTATTCTTAATAGGCATTTATTTTTGTAATATCACCGGGAAAGCGCTAGGGGTATCTGACCATGGCGGTATAGTTTGGGATGAAATTGTGGCCATGATGTTAGTGCTCGCTTTCACACCCAATGAATGGCAATGGTGGTTAACGGCATTTTTATTATTCCGTCTATTTGATATTTGGAAACCATTTCCAATTCGACAATGTGATGCCAAGCTCAAAAATGGTTTTGGTGTAATGTTTGATGACTTACTCGCGGCCATTTATGCCATTTTAATTTTACAGACGGTAATTAGGTTTTCCTAAATGACAGCCGATAATGATTTAACCTCCTTGGCCGAACAACTAGGCCAGCACCTAAAACAACGCAAACTCACCCTCACGCTTGCAGAATCATGTACTGGTGGTTTATGCGCTGAAATTATCACCAGAGTCTCCGGCAGCTCAGCTTGGTTTGAGTGCGGATTTATTACCTACAGCAATCAATCTAAAGAAATGCTGTTAAATGTATCCAGCAGCACCTTAAAGACTTTCGGTGCGGTGAGCGAAGAAACTGCAATTGAAATGGCGATGGGGGCATTAAGCAAAAGTGGTTGTCATTTAAGCGCTTCAGTCACCGGCATTGCCGGCCCTACCGGGGGAAGTGAGGCTAAACCTGTGGGTACCGTATGCTTTGCTTGGGGAAGCTTGAATTGTGATCTACTCACGACCACTCACCACTTCATTGGCAACCGCCAACAAATTCGCCAGCAATCAGCAAAAACCCTAATTGAAGGGCTGATTGCCCTTACCTTAAGCCTTGATTTATGAAATAATTACAGGCTCGTAAAAGCGATAAAAAATTCAGAAAACATAAAGGCAAAACACCATGGATGATAACAAAAGCAAGGCACTTGCCGCGGCTCTAGCACAGATTGAAAAACAGTTCGGCAAGGGATCCATCATGCGCATGGGTGATGGCAGTATAGGCGAGGATATTCAATCGGTTTCTACTGGTTCGTTAGGTCTTGATATTGCACTAGGTATTGGTGGTTTACCACGCGGTCGTGTGGTAGAAATTTATGGTCCTGAATCATCAGGTAAAACCACATTAACGCTTTCTGTCATTGCACAAATGCAAAAAGTGGGTGGCGTGGCTGCCTTTATTGATGCTGAACATGCGCTAGACCCACAGTATGCGGCTAAGCTGGGGGTTAATGTACCAGATTTGCTTATTTCACAACCGGATACTGGCGAGCAAGCGCTTGAAATTGTCGACATGCTAGTCCGTTCTGGCTCGGTAGATATTGTCGTCATTGACTCGGTGGCTGCACTCACACCACGCGCTGAAATTGAAGGTGAAATGGGCGATTCACACATGGGCTTACAAGCACGCCTAATGAGCCAAGCCTTACGTAAATTAACAGGTAACATTAAACGTACCAATACTTTGGTAATTTTCATTAACCAAATCCGCATGAAGATAGGCGTGATGTTTGGTAGTCCAGAAACCACTACGGGTGGTAACGCACTTAAATTTTACGCTTCAGTACGCTTAGATATTCGCCGTACTGGCGCAATCAAAAAAGGTGATGAAGTCATCGGTTCTGAAACCCGTGTCAAAGTCATCAAAAACAAAGTGGCGCCTCCATTTAAACAAGCTGAATTTGATATTCTTTACGGCGAAGGCATTTCACGCGAAGGTGAAATTATTGAGCTTGGCGTTAATGCAAAATTCTTAGAAAAAGCCGGTGCTTGGTATAGCTACAATGGTGAGAAAATTGGTCAAGGTAAAGATAATTCACGCGACTACTTAAAAGCACATCCTGCGATTGCTAATGAGATTGACGCAAAAATACGCGCCAATATGAAAGCCTTAGCAGAGGCAATGCCAGCAGTACGGGCTGAAGAAGATTAATCACGTAACTCATTATCTAACGGGGCCAGCTCATAGAATTTCAAGCTAAAAGTTTACGGCAGCGTGCGCTAGATTATCTGGGCAAGCGCGAGTACTCTTACTTTGAGCTGGCTCAAAAATTAAAAGCTTTTGCCGAAGAAACTGACGATATCCCCGCCATACTGGATGATTTTAAGAAACGGGGTTGGCTAAGTGATGCTAGATTTACCGAGCAACTCGTGCATGCTAGAAAAGCTCGGTTTGGCAGTGCTCGAGTTGCCAGTGAATTGCGTGAAAAAGGTGTGGCGGATGACTTAATTGCCAATGCGGTGGATGAAATAAAAGCGCATGAATTAGAACATGCACGTGCCGTGTGCAAAAAGAAATATAAAGCCAGTCCAACTAGCCGTGAAGATTGGGCTAAACAAGCAAGATTTTTACAAAGCCGAGGATTTGGCTTTGATGTCATTAAAAAGGCATTAAATCAGACTGAAGTTGAAGAGTAAGAAAATAGCTCAAAGATATTAATTGAAAAATAAAATGACCATTAAACTAAGTAGCAACCCTAGCAGCAACGAAATCCGCAAAGCATTTCTCGACTTTTTTGTTTCAAAAGGTCACCAAGTCGTTGCCTCCAGTTCGCTGGTGCCTCATGGCGACCCTACGTTGCTATTTACCAATGCTGGGATGAATCAGTTTAAAGACGTATTCCTTGGCTTTGACAAACGGCCTTATACTCGCGCCACTACTAGCCAAAAATGTGTACGTGCTGGTGGCAAACATAATGACCTTGAAAACGTAGGCTACACGGCGCGTCATCATACCTTTTTTGAAATGTTGGGTAATTTTAGCTTTGGTGATTACTTCAAAGAAGACGCTATTGCTTACGCATGGGAATTATTGACTGATGTTTTCAAACTCCCAAAAGACAAGCTCACCGTCACCGTATATGCCGATGATGATGAATCATATAATATTTGGCTCACAAAAATTGGTGTGCCAGCGGCTCGCATTATTCGCATTGGTGACAACAAAGGCGCACGTTACGCCTCTGACAATTTTTGGATGATGGGCGATACCGGTCCATGCGGCCCTTGTACTGAAATATTCTACGACCACGGCGAACATCATTTTGGCGGCCCTCCTGGCAGCCCTGATGAAGATGGTGATCGTTTTATCGAAATCTGGAATAACGTATTCATGCAGTTTAATCGCGATGAAGCAGGTGTAATGCATCCGCTACCTAAACCATCCGTAGATACAGGCATGGGCTTAGAGCGCTTGTCAGCAGTATTGCAGCATGTACATGCGAACTATGAAATTGATTTATTCCAAGGGTTAATCGCCGCCGCCGCTCGCGAAACCAAAACTACTGATTTAACTAGCCCTAGCTTAAAAGTATTAGCGGATCACATTCGGGCCTGTTCGTTCTTAATTGCCGACGGCGTGATTCCAGGTAATGAAGGTCGTGGCTATGTGTTACGTCGTATTATTCGCCGCGCTATTCGCCATGGTTACAAGTTGGGCTCACGCGCTGCATTCTTCCACAAAATAGTAGCGGACTTAGTGGCTGAAATGGGCGATGCTTACCCAGAACTAAAAACTGAACAAGCACGTATTACCAGTACGCTTAAATTAGAAGAAGACCGTTTCTTTGAGACCATAGAAAATGGTATGGAGATTTTAGAAACAGAACTAGCCCTTATGACTAAATCGGCTAACCTCACTTTCAATGGTGATTTAGCGTTTAAACTGCATGACACCTTTGGCTTCCCTCTCGACTTAACGGCTGACATCTGCCGCGAGCGCAAGATGTCGGTAGATAGTGCTGCATTTGATGCTGCCATGACACGCCAAAAAGAACAGGCGCGCTCAGCAGGTAAATTCAAAATGGCCGCCAACCTTGAATACAAAGGCAAAAACTCTGAGTTTAAGGGCTACACCACGCTAGAAACTAGCGCGAAAGTATTGGCCTTATACAAAGACGGCAGCACCGTGAATCAGCTTACCGAAGGTGAGCAAGGCATTGTAGTGCTTGATGAAACACCCTTTTATGCAGAATCTGGCGGCCAAGTAGGCGACAGTGGCATACTAAAAAGTAGCAATGGAATTTTCGCTGTTGAAGATACGCAAAAAATTCAAGCTGCCGTATTTGGTCATCATGGCATTTTAAAAACGGGTACGCTTAGTGTGGGGGACAGCTTAAAAGCCAATGTGGATTTAGTCGCACGCACTAACATCATGCGCAACCACTCTGCGACACACTTAATGCACAAAGCCCTACGAGAAGTATTAGGTAGTCACGTACAGCAAAAAGGCTCACTGGTTGATGCCGATAAAACCCGCTTCGATTTTGTGCATAACGCCCCATTAACCAATGAACAAATTCGCCAAGTAGAAAACCTTGTTAACGCTGAAATCCTTGCTAACACAGCCTGTCAGGCACGGGCAATGTCCATTGAGGATGCCCAGAAAACAGGTGCAATGATGTTGTTTGGCGAAAAATATGGTGACGAGGTTCGTGTACTGGATATTGGCGCTTCACGAGAATTATGTGGTGGCACGCATGTAAGCAGAACCGGTGACATTGGCTTATTCAGCATCATGGCTGAAGGTGGTGTTGCATCCGGCATACGACGTGTTGAAGCGGTGACAGGAGAAAATTCACTCCTTTATGTTCAAGGCATGGAAACGGCCTTGGGTGGCGTTGCCGGCACCTTAAAAGTGTTACGTGCTGAAATCCCCGCGCGGGTTAATGCATTATTAGATCAAACGCGCCGCCTAGAACGCGAGCTGGCTGCTTTAAAAGGCAAGCTAGCTTCTGCCAAAGGGGATGACATTGCTAATCAAGCAGTAGATGTAAATGGCATCAAGATGCTTGCGACCACACTGGAAGGTGCGGATGCCAATACATTGCGCGAAACAATGGATAAGCTAAAAGATAAACTAAAATCTGCTGTTATTGTTCTGGCAAGCGTGAATGACGGAAAAGTAACTGTAGCAGCTGGCGTCACCTCAGACTTAATTAGCAAAGTCAAAGCCGGTGAGCTAGTGAACTTTGTTGCACAGCAAGTTGGCGGTAAAGGTGGCGGTAAGCCAGATATGGCGATGGCAGGTGGCACCGATGCGAGTCATTTGCCACAAGCGCTTGCTAGTGTAGAAGGCTGGATAAGCAGTAAATTGAATTAGCAATTAATTTTAAATAGCATAGACAAAAAAAGAGTTAAAAATGGCACTTATCGTACAAAAATATGGTGGCACCTCAGTCGCTAATCCGGAAAGAATTCGCAATGTAGCGCGTCGTGTGGCACGTTATAAGGCAATGGGGCATCAAGTCGTAGTGGTTGTTTCTGCTATGTCTGGAGAAACAAATAAACTCATCAATCTAGCCAAAGAACTGATGGCTGAGCCGGATCCGCGTGAATTAGATATGATCATCTCAACGGGTGAGCAAGTCACTATCGGCATGACTGCGCTCGCATTAATCGAGCTAGGTATTAAAGCCAAAAGTTATACTGGCGCACAAGTTAAAATTCTGACTGACGACGCTTACACCAAAGCACGCATTCTAGACATTGATCAACACAATCTTAAAGCAGATTTAGATGCGGGCTATGTATGTGTAGTTGCAGGCTTTCAAGGCGTAGATAAGGATGGCAACATCACAACATTAGGCCGCGGTGGCTCTGACACTACTGGCGTAGCACTAGCCGCGGCACTAGGAGCTGATGAGTGTCAGATTTACACTGATGTAGACGGTGTTTACACCACTGACCCACGCGTAGTGCCTGAAGCACGCCGCTTAAAATCAATCACTTTTGAAGAAATGCTTGAATTAGCCAGCCAAGGTTCAAAAGTATTGCAAATTCGCTCCGTAGAATTTGCAGGTAAATATAAAGTTAAGTTACGTGTGCTCTCCAGTTTTGAAGAAGAAGGCGACGGCACACTAATAACATTTGAGGAAGAAGACAACATGGAACAACCCATTATTTCAGGCATTGCATTTAATCGTGATGAAGCCAAAATTACCGTACTTGGCGTGCCAGATAAACCAGGTATTGCCTATCAAATTTTAGGTCCTATTGCTGACGCTAATATCGACGTTGACATGATTATTCAAAACACTGGTGCAGATGGAACAACGGATTTCACCTTCACTGTGCACAAAAATGAGATGAATAAAGCCCTCAATATTTTGCGTGAAAAAGTACAAGGTCATATTGGTGCGCGCGAAATCAGTGGTGATGACAAAATTGCTAAAGTCTCTGTTGTAGGCGTAGGCATGCGTTCGCATGTTGGTATTGCTAGTCAAATGTTCCGTACGCTCGCTGAGGAAGGCATCAACATTCAAATGATCTCAACTTCAGAAATTAAAATTGCTGTAGTGGTCGATGAAAAATACTTAGAGCTAGCCGTACGTGTTTTACATAAAGCTTTCGAACTAGAAGGCATGTAGTTTATTGGTAAGCTTAATCAATAGCTTTTGATTTAATTTTAAATTGATTTTTAGGCACGATTGAAGTAATATCGCGCCCTCAATTAAGAAACATTAGTTGAAATATTAGCGTAATAAACGGAGAGCTGGCCGAGTGGTCGAAGGCACTTCCCTGCTAAGGAAGCATACGGGCTTAAATCTGTATCGAGGGTTCGAATCCCTCGCTCTCCGCCAATTAGCTTAAAGATGAAATTTTCACTTTAAGAAATAAGCAGTATGTCGTA
>SESD01000234.1_pt1 | contig 34299 bp, 27 predicted proteins | sample 3171411 | NCBI WGS metagenome assembly SESD01 (sample SAMN06051880, study PRJNA518727) | freshwater metagenome | biome: subpolar coniferous forest; feature: holomictic lake; material: water; isolation source: holomictic Lake 442, 16.5 m depth | place: Canada: near Kenora, Ontario | collected...
CGAGGCGGCCGGGCGCTGGCGTCTGCTGTCCCCCCGGGCCCGGCGACAGGCCGGCGTGTGGACCCTCAACGGACCCATGGACCTGGCGGTGGTCCAGCCTGGCAGCGGAGCCTCCCTGGGCCAGGGCCGCATCGACGGCGACACCCCGGCCATCCGCTGGACCGGCGCCGAGTGGGAGGGCCTTGCCCCCCTGCGCTGGGACGCCCTGGATGGCAGCGGCCGAGGCACCTGGCACCTGCCCGCCGGCTGGAAGCGGGAGGCCGATGGCCGCCTGCGGGTGGAGCAGGGCCCCGTGCGCTGGCAGGCACCGACCGAAGATGCAGCCACCCTCCTGGCCATGGACGCCGACCGCCTCTGGGCCGCACCGGGCTTCCAGACGGGGCGCCTGGAGGGCGTGAAGGCCCGGCTCACCGAGGGGTCTCTGCGGGCCTCCGTGGCCGACCTGAGCCCGGGCATGGTCACCTGGCCAGGGGCCCTGACCTTTGATCGCTCGGACGGCTGGCGCGGTGAGGCCCAGGGTGGCGCCGCACCGCGGCCGGCCCCCGGAGCGGGCTTCCAGCAGGTGGAGCTGCGGGGCTTCAAGGCCCACCGGGCCCTGCCCACCGGGGAAGAGCGCCTGGCCACCGAGGGGGCCCGCTGGACCCCGGCGGGCCTGCGCCTCGAAGGCAGTGTGATATGGGAGCAGCCAGCGGATGGCCAGCTCCTGACCCTGAAGGCACCCCGGGTGCTCATCCGGGAAGGGCAGGGGAAGGACCTGCCGGCGGACCTGCCCGTGGGCTACGCCGTGGCGGAGGGTCAGGCCCTGCTGACTTGGGGCCGGCGCCTTCTGTCGTCTCCCCGCATCCAGGTGGAGCGGGCCTCCCGGCGCTGGACCCTGCAGGCCCCCGTGCTGGGCCGCGGGGAAGACGGTACCTTCACAGGCGGCGCTGGCTTCGGCGCCCCCCGCTCCTGGACCATCGAGGGCCCGGTACAGGTGAACCTCTTCAGCGGTGGCACCCTGCGGGGGGCGCACCTGGTGTGGGAGGACGCCCTCTGGACTTTGACGGGCCGCCCGGCCGCCTGGTCCCGCCTGCGGGAGCGCCTCTCTGGTCCGCGGATCCTGCGCCGGGGCGATGTGGTGACCTTCCCTGAGGGCCTCAGCGGCACCCTGGCGGCGGCGGACGGTGACCTGTCCCTGCGGGCCGAGCGGGGCCAGAGCGAAGGCTCCCGCATCGTCCTCAGCGGCGGCGTGGAGTGTCAGGGCCAGGGCTGGCGCCTGGCGGCAGACACCGTCACCGTCACCGTGGGCCCCGACCGCACCGTGAAGCTGGTGCAGGCCCAGGGTGCCGTGAGCCTGCGGGGCCGCCTGGGCGAAGGGCAGGGCGAGGCCCTGGAACTGGAGCCCGGCCCCCAGTCCGTGAAGTGGCAAGGCCGCGTCCGCGGCAAGGGTGCGGGTCCCGGCTGGTGATGCGGTCAGGATTCGGTCAGAAAAGGCAAAACGAGCGATCCACAGATCCCACAGATGGGTGCCGACCCAAACCCCGCTCGATCTGCCGTTATCCCCGCTGATCCCCGTCCATCCCCGGCTAAGGCTTTTGCTTTATCGCTTTATCCGTGAAATCCCAAAATCGGTGGCGAAGTTTTTTTCGCTTTTGGCAGTGATCCTTATTCTCTCGTCGATGCCCCTTATTCTTTGACCGCCAAGTGAGATGAGGCACCATGGAGGGCCTGTCCCCCACTGGAGCTTCCATGCCCACGTTCCGCACCCTGTCCGCTGTTGCCCTGGCCCTGGCCCTTTTCCCGGTCGGCTTAGCCAAGGCCCCTGAAGCCGGCGCCACCAAGGCCTCGCCCCTGGCCAGCCTGCCCTTCCGGGCCCTGGGGCCTGCGGTCACCTCGGGCCGGGTGGGGGACATCGCCGTGGACCCGCGCAAGCACGACACCTGGTACGTGGCCGTGGCCTGCGGGGGCCTCTGGAAGACCGTCAACGGCGGCACCACCTGGGCCCCCATCTTCGACAAGCAGGGCCCCTACTCCATCGGCTGTGTGAGCGTGGACCCCCGGGACTCCAACACCGTCTGGGTGGGCAGCGGAGAGAACAACTCCCAGCGCTCGGTGGGCTACGGGGACGGGGTGTACCGCAGCCTGGACGCCGGCAAGACCTGGGAGAACCTGGGCCTGGGGGCCAGCGAGCACATCGCCAAGATCCTGGTGGACCCCCGGGACAGCGCCGTGGTGTATGTGGCGGCCCAGGGCCCCCTCTGGAAGGAGGGCGGTGACCGCGGCCTCTACAAGACCACCGACGGCGGCCGCACCTGGAAGGCGGTCCTGACGGTGGACGCCCACACCGGCGTGACGGACTTGGTCATGGAGCCCGGCAACCCCGAGGTGCTCTACGCCGCCACCTACCAGCGGCGCCGCCACGTCTGGGGCATGGTGGACGGCGGCCCTGGGTCCGGCATCCACAAGAGCCTCGACGGGGGCCGCACCTGGACCCGCCTGAAGGAGGGCCTGCCCAAGGAGGACATGGGCCGCATCGGCCTGGCCGTGCCCCCCGGGGCGCCCACCACTGTGTATGCCACCATCGAGGCCGCGGGCAAGACCGGCGGCTTCTTCGCCAGCACGGACGGCGGCCACAACTGGGAGCGCCGCAATGAGCAGGTCTCGGGCAGCGCCCAGTACTACCAGGAGCTGATCTGCGACCCCAAGGACGCCCGGCGGGTCTACAGCATGGACACCTGGATGCAGGTCACGGAGGACGGCGGCCGCACCTGGAAGCGGGTGGGCGAGAAGTCCAAGCACGTGGACAACCACGCCCTCTGGGTGGACCCCAGCAACACCCAGCACCTGGTGGCGGGCTGCGACGGCGGCGTCTATGAGAGCCGGGACCGGGGTGCCACCTGGGACTTCAAGGCCAACCTGCCAGTGATCCAGTTCTACCGGGTGGCCGTGGACGAGGCCAAGCCCTTCTACACCATCTATGGGGGCACCCAGGACAACTACACCCTGGGCGGCCCCTCCCGCACCCGCAACCTGCACGGCTCCCTGGCGGCGGACTGGTTCGTCACCCAGGGCGGGGACGGCTTCTACACCCAGGTGGACCCCACGGACCCCAACACGGTCTACTCCGAGAGCCAGTACGGTGGCCTGGTGCGCTTCGACCGGAAGACCGGCGAGCGGGTGGACCTGGTGCCCCAGCCAGCCCCCGGCGAGGCCGCCTTCAAGTGGAACTGGGACGCCCCTCTGCTGCTCAGCCCCCACGCTCCCAAGCGCCTCTACTTCGCTGCCCAGAAGCTCTTCCGCACCGACGATCGCGGGGACTCCTGGAAGGCCGTGAGCCCCGACCTAACCCGGAAAATTGCACGTGAGTCCCTCAAGCTGATGGGACAGGTCCAGTCTGTTGATGCAGTTGCAAGAAATACTTCCACAAGCTTCTACGGCAACATCGTGGCCCTCTCCGAGAGCCCCAAGGTCGAGGGCCTGCTCTACGTGGGGACCGATGATGGCCTGGTGCAGGTCAGCGAAGACGGCGGGCAGGCCTGGCGCAAGGTGGAGACCTTCCCGGGGGTGCCGGACCGGTCCTATGTCTCCTGCCTCTCCGCCAGCCCCCACCAGGCGGGCACCCTGTTCGCCGCTTTCGACAACCATAAGGAGGGGGACTTCAAGCCCTACCTGCTGCGCTCCGGGGACCGGGGCCGCACCTGGACCGCGATCGTGGCGGGCCTGCCGGAGCGGGGCAGCGTCCTCACGGTCCGGGAGGATCCGGCCCGGGAGGGACTGCTCTACTGCGGCACCGAGTTCGGGCTCTTCTTCAGTCTGGACGCCGGGGCCTCCTGGTCCCGCTTCACGGACCTGCCCCCCATCCCCATCCGGGACCTGGCCATCCAGACCCGGGAGGGCGACCTGGTGGCGGCTTCCTTCGGCCGTGGCTTCTTCGTGCTGGATGATCTGACGGCCCTGCGGGAGGCCCGGGCAGAGCTGCTCAACAAGGAGGCCCACCTCTTTGGCCTACGGTCGGCCCTGGCCTACATCCCCGCCGTGCCCCTGGGCGGCCCCGGCAAGTCCTTCCAGGGCGACGGCCTGTTCCTCAGCCCCAACCCCCCCTTCGGTGCCGTGTTCACCTACCTGGTGAAGGCCGCCCCCAAGAGCCGCAAGGAGGCCCGCAAGGCCCAGGAGAAGGAGGCCCGCAAGGCGGGGCAGGACGTCACCGTGCCGACCTGGGACGCCCTCCGGGCCGAGGACCGGGAGCAGGCCCCGGCGGCCGTGCTCACCATCGCCGACGCCGCTGGTCGGCCCCTGCGCCGCCTCACCGTGAAGGCTGCCGATGGCCTCCACCGCACGGCCTGGGACCTGCGCCTGCAGGACCCCCGCCCGGTGCGCCTCAAGGTGCCCGGCGAGCGGGATCCCTGGGACTACGGTGCCAAGGGTGCCCTGGCCGCCCCTGGCCGCTACCAGGCCAGCCTCTCGTTCCTGGTGGACGGGGAGCTGAAGCCGGTCTCCGGGCCCGTCTCCTTTGATGTGAAGCCCCTGGATGCCGACCGCCTCAGCCCAGACCAGTGGCAGGCCTTCAGCGCCTTCTGTGACCGGGCCGGGGACACCCTGCGCCGGACCCTGGGGGCCTCGGAGCGCATCACAGACGCCCGCAACCGCCTCGACCATGTGCGCAAGGCCCTGCTGGAAACGCCAGCGGCGGACTCCGCCCTTCTCAAGGACGCCCGGACCCTGGATGGCACCCTGAAGGACCTGCGGGAGGCCCTCGATGGCGATGCCACCGTGGCCGCCCGCCAGGAGCCCACGGCCCCTGGCCTCCTGGGCCGCCTCGGGGAGGTCACGGGCAGCATCTGGGGCACCACCCAGCTGCCCACAGCCACCCAGCACCAGAATCTGGCCTGGGCCGAAGCAGGCTTGAAGGACCTGGAGACGGGCTTCGAGAAAGCCCTGGCCACGCTCTCCGGTCTGGAAACAGCCCTGGATACCGCCAAGGCCCCCTTCACGCCTGGTCGTATGCTCCGGTGAGGTGCAGGAACTGTGCCATGTGTGGTCTGATAGACGCATGACCGAAACCACCCCCTGTCTCGAGGCCGTGAGCCTCCAGAAGCGCTACGGGGACCGGACCGTCGTCCGGGACGTGAGCCTCTGTGTGGGCACGGGGGAGGTGGTCGGCCTGCTGGGTCCCAACGGGGCCGGCAAGACCACTACCTTCTACATGGTGGTTGGGGTAGAGGCGCCGGACCGGGGCACCATCCGCTGGCTGGGGCAGGATGTGACGGCCCTGCCCATGCACCGCCGGGCGCGCCTGGGGATCGGCTACCTGGCCCAGGAGTCCAGCGTCTTCCGGGGGCTCACAGTCTGGGAGAACCTCATGGCCCTGGGGGAGCTGCAGCCCATCCCCCGGGAGGAGCAGGTGGCCCGCTGCGAGCGCCTGCTGGGGGACTTCCATCTGGGCAAGGTGCGGGACACCCTGGGCATGAGTCTGTCCGGTGGCGAGCGGCGGCGCTGCGAGCTGGCCCGGGCCCTGGTGACGGAGCCGCGCATCATGCTGCTGGACGAGCCCTTTGCGGGTGTGGACCCCAAATCTGTGCTGGAGATCCAGGGCCTCATTGCCGATCTGAAGGCCAGGGGGATCGGGGTGCTGATCACCGACCACAATGTTCGTGAGACCTTGCAGATCGCCGATCGCGCCTATATCTTGGCGGACGGGATGATCATGAAGCACGGCTTGCCAAGCGAGATTGCCGAAGACCCCGACATCCGTCGGGTGTATCTGGGCGATCGGTTCAGGCTGGATTGATGGCAAACGGACCCTTCCTCTCGCAGCGCCTGGCCCAGAGCCAGACCCTGGCCCTGACCCCGGCGATGCAGCTCAAGCTCAAGCTCTGGCAGATGAACCTGCAGGAGCTGTCCCAGACCATCGAGCGGGAGCTGGAAGAGAATCCCCTCCTGGAGCTGGCCGAGGACAGCGATACCCCCACCCTGGAGGCCATCGAGGAGGGCCGAGATTCGGACCTGGGCGAAGAGGCCCCGGATGTCGCCATGGATGCCTCGGACCTGCCCGAGGGCCAGGACCCCAGTGAAGCCAGCGCCGGACCGGACGGTCCCGTGGAGATGAACCCCGAGGGGGACCTGGAGAAGTTCACCGAGGAGGGCGTGGCCCAGGTCCAGGAGACGGACATGGGGGCGGAGAACAGCTGGGACCAGGATCTGCCTCGCACCAGCAACCTCGCCGACGAGGACCGGCTGTCCTGGGAGGACCGCCTCAGCGCCGTGGAGTCCCTGCAGGACCACCTCATGGGCCAGCTCTACGAGACCCTGGAACACACGGATCCCCGGGCCCCCCTCATCGAGCGCCTCATCGACCGCCTGGACCCCAAGGGCTTCCTGCGCATGGACCCCGACCAGACCTCCCTGGAGGCCACCCCGGAAGCCCTCGCGGCCGACCTGGGCGTCTCCTTGGAGGACCTGCTGGCGGCCGTGGAGATCCTGCAGGAGTTCCATCCCTCGGGCGTGGGCTGCTTCACCGTGAAGGAGTGCCTGTTACTCCAGCTCAGCCACGCGGGGGCTGAGCCCGATGACCTGGCGGTGCGCATCATCCAGGACCATACTGTGCTGCTGGCCCAGCGGGACAGCGGCAAGCTTCGGAAGGCCTTGGGCTGCACCGAAGAGGAGCTCGCCGAAGCCATGGAGCACCTGAAGCACCTGAACCCCTCCCCGGGCCGGGCCTTCGACCCCGACGGCGAGCGGGTGGTGAAGCCGGATGTGGTGGTGCTGCGAGGCGAGGATGGCAACTGGAAGGTCTTCCTCAACGATGAGGGCCTGCCCCGCCTGAAGGTGAACGGCCAGTACCAGCGCTTCCTGGCCTCCAGCGAGGCCAAGTCCGACAAAGACTTCATCCGCGACCGCTTCCGCAGCGCCCGGGACTTCATCCGGGGCGTCGAAGACCGCAACCGCACCGTCCTGCGGGTCTCGGCCCAGATCGTGGAGCTGCAAAGGGACTTCATTGAGCACGGCATCGAGGGCCTGCGGCCCATGGTGCTGCGGGATGTGGCGGAGGCCACGGGCTTCCACGAGAGCACCATCAGCCGGGTGGTGAAGGCCAAGACCATCCACACCCCCCAGGGCCTGTTCGACCTCAACTACTTCTTCTCGGCCCGCCCCAAGGACACCGACATCTCCGCCACGGTGGTGAAGCACCGCATCAAGGCGCTGGTCCAGGCCGAGGACCCCGCCAAGCCCCTCTCCGACGAGGCCATCGCCGGACTGCTCGACCGGGACGGCATCAAGGTTGCCCGCCGCACCGTGAACAAGTACCGGGAGGAGCTCCGCATCCCCCCGGCCTCGCAACGCCGGCGCCGCTAGGGGCCGGCCCCCATCCACCGGGCCGCAAGGCCCCACGCAGGAGTGACCCATGAAGGTCCACTACACCGGCCGGCACATGGAGCTCACCGAGCCCCTGAAGCAGCACACGAAGGAGCGGCTGGACAAGATGGCCACCTACCTGGACGACATCATCGACGTCCACGTGATCCTCAGCGTCGAGAAGCACCGCCACGAGGCGGAATTCACCCTGAAGACCCGGGCCGACGCCTTTGTCGCCTCGGCCACCACGGCTGACATGTACGCCAGCATCAACCAGGCCATCGACAAGCTCGATGCCCAGGCCCGCAAGCAGCAGGGCAAGCGCAACACCCGCCCCCACGACAGCGCCAAGGCAGTGCCTGCGGAGGAATAGGCTGAAATCCTTCGGTTTTCAGATCAAAAAGGCCCCGCGTCGCGGGGCCTTTTTGTGCATGGATCGGGTTTGGTCTTCCTGGCGCCGACCTTGATCGCGTTATCCTTGAGGCTCCGGAGTCCGCCATGCCCGATCCCACCCATCTCTATGCCCCCAAGACCTGCACGGACCCCATCCAGGTCTGCGAGAAGTGCCGGAGCAACTACACCCTGGACCACTTCCAGCACGGCGTGGCAGGCCAGGAGTGCGTCTGCCGCCGCTGCCTCGAGGTGATGGGCTACAAGGCCCAGGCGTGACAGCAGGGCTCCTGGCGCCCGAGGCGATCCTCGAAGGTGCGCTTGCTGGCCGCCGCGTCACTGCCGATGAGGCCGTGGTGCTGCTGGAGCAGGCGGAGCTGACGGACCTGGCGGTGGCTGCCACGGCCCTCCGGGACCGCCACAACGACCCGGCCCGGGCCAGCTATGTCATCGACCGCAACGTCAACTACACGGACGTCTGCAACGTCTACTGCACCTTCTGCGCCTTCTACCACAGGCCCGGCGACAGCCGCGGCTATGTGCTCACCCGGGAGCAGCTGGCCCAGAAGGCTGCGGAGACCCGCGCCATCGGTGGCACTGGCTTCCTGCTGCAGGGCGGGGTGAACCCGGACCTGCCCTGGGACTACTACCTGGATCTGGTGCGCTTCCTCCGCCACGAGCAGGGCATCTGGGTCCACGGCTTCTCGCCGGTGGAGATCCAGATGATGGCCAAGCTCAGCGGCCAGGACCTGCGGAAGACCATCGCCGACCTGCGGGATGCGGGCCTGGGCTCCATCCCCGGCGGGGGCGCCGAGATCCTGGTGGACCGCATCCGCAAGAAGATCGCCCCCCTGAAGGGCAACCGCGACAAGTGGCTGGAGGTCATGGAGGCGGCCCACGAAGAGGGCGTGAAGACCACGGGCACCATGATGTTCGGCATCACCGAGACCCTGGCGGAGCGCATCGAGCACCTGGCGGCCCTGCGGGACCAGCAGGACCGGGCCCTGGCCCGCACCAACGGCGGCGGCTACACCGCCTTCGCCGCCTGGCCCTTCCAGAGTGGCCACACGCCCTGGGAAGGCAAGGTGCCCAAGCCCACGGACGTGGAGTACCTGCGCACCATCGCCGTGGCGCGGATCTTCCTCGACAACTTCGCCCACATCCAGAGCAGCTGGGTCACCATGGGCCGCAAGACGGGTCAGCTGGCCCTCCACTACGGCTGCGACGACATGGGCAGCCTCATGCTGGAAGAGAACGTCGTGAGCGCCGCCGGCACCTGCTACACCGTCAACCGCGACGAGATGGAGCGCATGATCCGCGCCGCCGGCTACCAGCCCTGGCAGCGGGATAACGTCTATGGCACCGTCCCGGCAGGCTGAACAGGAAATAACAAGGTAGGTTGGACGGCAGGTAGGGGCTTTTGTATCCCCTTCATCCCCTTCATCCCTGTTACTAAAAAAAGCAGTTTCAACAGGGATGAAGGGGATGAAGGGGATGTCCTTGCCCTGTCTTCGGTAGAATTCTCTGTGGTTGCCTGTGTTTGGTGCGGCGGCCGCCCTGTTCTGGAGATGCCATGCCCGGCTACCGCTCGCTGACTTCTACGCACGGCCGCAACATGGCGGGGGCTCGGGCCCTGTGGCGGGCCACGGGCGTGAAGGAGGGCGACTTCGGGAAGCCCATCATCGCCGTGGTGAACTCCTTCACCCAGTTCGTGCCGGGCCATGTGCACCTCATGGAGCTGGGGCAGCTGGTGGCGCGGGAGATCGAGGCGGCCGGGGGCATTGCCAAGGAGTTCAATACCATCGCCATCGATGACGGCATCGCCATGGGTCACGACGGCATGCTCTACTCGCTGCCCTCCCGCGACCTCATCGCCGACTCCGTGGAGTACATGGTCAACGCCCACTGCGCCGACGCCATGGTCTGCATCTCCAACTGCGACAAGATCACCCCCGGCATGCTCATGGCGGCCCTGCGGGTGAACATCCCCACCATCTTCGTGTCCGGCGGGCCCATGGAGGCCGGCAAGGTGCAGTGGCAGGGCAAGACCATCGCCGTGGACCTCATCGACGCCATGATCAAGGCCGGCGACGACAAGGTGACGGACGCCGAGGTGGACAGCTTCGAGCGCTCGGCCTGTCCCACCTGCGGCTCCTGCTCCGGCATGTTCACTGCCAACTCCATGAACTGCCTGACCGAGGCCCTGGGTCTCTCCCTGCCCGGCAATGGCACGGTGGTCGCCACCCACGCCGACCGCCGCAACCTGTTCCTCCAGGCCGGCCGAGTCATCGTGGGCTTGTGTCACCGCTGGTACGGCCAGAACGATGCCTCCGTGCTGCCCCGGGGCATCGCCACCTTCGCCGCCTTCGAGAACGCCATGGCCCTGGATGTGGCCATGGGCGGCTCCACCAACACGGTGCTGCACCTGCTGGCGGCGGCGCAGGAGGCCGGTGTGGACTTCACCATGGCCGACCTGGACCGCATCTCGCGCAAGGTGCCCTGCCTCTGCAAGGTGGCTCCGGCCACCCAGGACTACCATGTGGAGGATGTCCACCGCGCCGGGGGCATCTTCGGCATCCTGGGCGAGCTGGACCGGGCGGGCCTACTACACCGGGCCGCCGCGACCGTGCATGCGCCGACACTGGGTGCCGCCATCGACCAGTGGGATGTCCAGTGCAACGCGGACCCCGCCGTGCACCACTTCTTTAGCGCGGCGCCGGGCGGGGTACCTACCCAGGAGGCCTTCTCCCAGGACTGCCGCTACCCGAGTCTGGACCTGGACCGCAGCGGGGGCTGCATCCGGGACCTGGAGCATGCCTACAGCCGCGAGGGCGGCCTGGCGGTGCTCTCCGGCAACATCGCCGTGGACGGCTGCATCGTGAAGACCGCTGGAGTGGATCCCAGCGTCTGGAAGTTCTCGGGCCGGGCCCGGGTCTTCGAGAGCCAGGATGCGGCGGTGCTGGGCATCCTGGGTGACACCATCGTGGCCGGCGATGTGCTGGTGATCCGCTACGAGGGCCCCAAGGGCGGCCCCGGCATGCAGGAGATGCTCTACCCCACCTCGTACCTGAAGTCGAAGGGCATGGGCAAGGCCTGCGCCCTGCTCACGGACGGCCGCTTCTCCGGCGGCACCTCGGGCCTGTCCATCGGCCACGCCTCGCCGGAGGCCGCCGACGGTGGCGCCATCGGCTTGGTGGAGGAGGGCGACACCATCGAGATCGACATCCCGGCCCGCAGCATCCACCTGGCCGTGAGTGACGCTGAGCTGGCCCGCCGCCGCGCCGCCATGGAAGCCCAGGGCGACGCCGCCTGGCAGCCCGCCAAGCCCAGGGCCCGCAAAGTCTCCGCCGCCCTCAAAGCCTACGCCCTCATGGCCACCAGCGCCGACCGAGGCGCCGTCCGCGACGTCAACCAGATCCGACGAAGGTAGCGGCTGAACAAGAACTACGCTCGCAGAGAAAGGACGAGAAAGCGGAGGGTCGCTGAGGAAAGCAGTTCTCTGCGAATCTCTGTTCCCTCATCTTTTCTCTGCGAGAGTAGTGCCCTTCTTTCTTCAGCCCTTGAGCGCGGCGATCAGGGCTTCGGCTAGGGGGCGGATGCGGCCGGGTTCGCTTAGGTAGGCGCCTCTTGCGGCGACGAGGCGGGCGCTGGAGCGGCCCAGCACGGCGGTCTCCACGAGGCCGTGGGCTTTGAGGGTGCCACCGGTCTGGACGAGGTCCACGATGGCGTCCGCCAGGCCCAGGAGGGGCGCCAGCTCGGCGCTGCTGCTGAGGGGCACCAGCTCGGCGGTGAGGCCCTCGCGGGTGAGCCAGGCCTCGGTGGCCTTGGGGAACTTGGTGGCCAGCCGCAGGTGCGGCTTGGCGCGCAGCTCATCCAGGGTGACGCCGGTCTGGGCGCAGAGCGACAGGCGGCAGGCACCGAAGCCCAGGTCCGCCAGCTCCAGCAGGTCCATGTCCATCTCGTCCAGGGTGTCCGAGCCCACGATGCCCAAGGAGGCCACGCCCGCCGCCACATAGCGGGGCAGATCAGCGCCCTTGAGCAGCAGGGCCGCGACGCCGGGGGTGGCGGTGGGGATGCGCAGCACCCGGGACTTGAGGGCCACGGGGTCCAGGGCCAGGGGCGTGCCCGCCAGCTTGGGCACCAGGTCATCCCCCAGGCGGCCCTTGGGGAAGGCGATGAGGAGGGTGGGGGCACTCATCGGGGCTCCTCGAAGAGGTCGGGTCGGGTGCCCGCCAGGTCCAGGAGCCGGGACAGGCGCACGCAGAAGCCCGCGGCCTGCCAGGGCTTGCCGAGGCCCGGGAAGAGCCGGTCGTAGCGGCCGCCGGAGGCCAGCTCCTGCTGGGCGCCCGGGGCCCAGAGGCGCAGGGTGGGGCCGGTGTAGAAGTCGAGGCCAGCCACATCCGCCAGGTCCACGCGCAGCTCCAGGTGGGCGGGGAGGATGGGCAACAGGCCCTCCAGGGCCTTCTCCATGCGCACCACGTCGTCCTGCAACAGATCCGCGTAGGGGCTGCGAGCCAGGGCCTGCAGGCTGCGGGGGCCGTCCAGCTCGGAGAGCAGGGCCTCGGCGTGGGCCGTCAGGCGGGCGGCGGCGGGGTGACCCTCCAGGGCCTGGGCCACCCGGTGCGGGGCGCGGCGGGAGAGGGCCGCCACCACGGCCTGGGCCAGGTCGGCGGGCAGGGCCTCCGCTTCCAGTGGGCGGCGCACCAGGGCCGCGTTGCCCAGGTGGAGGATGGCGTTCTTCAGACCCAGGGTGCCGGGGATGGCCATGAGCAGGCGGGCCAGCTCCAGGTCGGCCTCACCAGAGGGCTCGCCCTCGGGCTGGATGCGCTCGCAGCCCACTTCGAAGCGCTCGGTGGCCTCCCAGGGCTGCAGGGGGCGACGGAAGACGGCTCCGGCGTAGGCGACCCGAGGCGGGGGCTCGGGGAAGCTGCGGGCCAGGAGGGCGGCGAGGGCCACGGTGAAGTCCCAGCGCAGGGCCACCAGATCGTCGCCATCGAAGAAACGCAGGGCGCCATCGGGCACGGGCTCCCGCAGCACCAGGGAGGGGTGCAGCTCCCGGTAGCCGTGCTCGGCCAGCAGGGCCATGAGGGATGCCTCCCAGCGGCGCAGGCGCTCGGCTGGGCCGAAGAGCAGATCAGGGAAGTGGGGGGTGCGGATGGGCATCAGGCCGGCCCTCCCGTGCGGTCCGTGTGGCGGCGCTGGAGCACAGCCACGGCATCCAGCAGGCTGGCACCCTTGGCGAGCAGCAGCATATCCAGGTGGAAGAGCAGGTCCGCGGCCTCGCCGACGAACTCCTCGCGGTCCTCGTTCTTGGCGGCGATGACCACCTCGCCAGCCTCCTCGATGACCTTCTTGCCGATGCGGTCCACGCCCTGGGCGAAGAGCTTCTGGGTGTAGCTGCCCTTTAGATCAGTAGCGGCCTTCCGGCCCGCCAGCAGGGCTTCCAGGCGACCCAGCCAGGGCAGGGTGGTGGGCCAGGCCTCGCCGTCGAAGCAGCTGGCCGTGCCCCGGTGGCAGGTGGGCCCTTCGGGTTCGGCCAGGATGAGCAGGGCGTCCTGGTCGCAGTCCGGGCGCACCTGGATGAGCTTCAGGCGGTTGCCGCTGGTCTCACCCTTGACCCACAGGGACTGGCGGGAGCGGCTCCAGAAGGTGACGAAGCCGGTATCGAGGGTGAGCGTGAGGGCCTCGCGGCTGAGCCAGGCCACCATGAGGACCTCGCCAGCGGGGCTCTGGACGATGCCCGGGATGAGGCCATCGGGGCCGAAGGTGAGGCTGTTGAGGTCCATGTCAGATCCGGATCGAAAGGCCGTGGTCGGCCAGGTAGGCCTTCAGGCGAGGGATGGGCAGCAGGTTCTCGTGAAACAGCGTGGCGGCGAGCACGGCATCGGCGCCGTGGTGGAGGGCGTCGAGGAAGTGGCGCTCGTTGCCGGCCCCCCCGGAGGCAATGAGGGGAATGGGCAGCTCTGAGGCCCAGTCCAGCAGGTCCAGGTCGAAGCCATCTCCGGTGCCGTCCCGGTCCATGGAGGTGAGCAGGATCTCTCCCGCACCCAGCTGGTTCAGCTCCCAGAGCCAGTCCTTGGCGGAGCGCCCGGTGGGCTCGGTGCCGCCCTTGAGGTAGACGCGCCAGCCCAGCTCGGCGTCGCGCTTGACGTCCACGGCAGCCACCACGCACTGGCGCCCGAAGGCATCCGCCAGCTCCGTGACCAGGGCTGGCCGCAGGGAGGCGGCGCTGTTCACGGCCACCTTGTCGGCGCCGGCGCGCAGCAGGCTGCGGGCGTCCTCCACCTTGGCCACGCCACCGCCGACGGTGAACGGAATGCTCAGCTCGTGGGCCACCTCGCGCACCCAGGACTCCCGGGTGCCGCGCTGCTCCAGCGAGGCGGCGATGTCGAGGAAGACCAGCTCGTCCGCCCCGTCGGCGTCATAGCGCCGGGCCAGTTCCACCGGGTGCCCGATGTCGCGGAGGCCCTGGAACTGCACTCCCTTCACAACGCGGCCCTGCTTCACGTCCAGGCAGGGAACGACGCGCTTGGCGGGCATCAGGCCCCCCCTTCGAGCGCCGCCCGGGTGAGGGCGTCGTCGAGGGAGACGAAGCCCTCCATGAGGGCTTTGCCGCTGATGATGCCCACCACACCGGGGATGCCGGTCAGGGGCTGGAGGTCGGAGATGGCCTTGAGGCCGCCGGAGGCCTGCACCTGGAAGCCCGCCTTGGCCACGAAGGCCGCGGCCTCCAGGCCCGGACCTTCCAGGGTGCCGTCCCGGCTGACATCCGTCACCAGGGCCCGCTTGAAGCCCAGCCCCTGGAGGGCCTTGAAGACATCCACCGAGGCGGTGGCGCTGGGGGCCTGCCAGCCCCGGGTGACGATGCGCTCACCCTTGAGGTCCAGCGCCGCAACGACATGGTTGCGCGACAGCCCCGCGAGAGCCGTGGGGTTCTCCACCGCCAGGGTGCCCACCACGGCGTCAAAGCCCTGGGCCAAGACCTCCTCTACGGTGCGCCGGTCCCGAAGGCCGCCGCCCATCTGGAAGCGGATCTCGGGGAAGCGCACGGGGAAATCCGTGAAGCGGCCCTGGCGAGGCTTTCCGAAGGCGCCGTCCAGATCCACCAGGTGGATGCGGCGGGCCCCGGCCTCGGCCAGACGCTCCACCCATTCCTCAGGCTCGAAGTCATAGAAGGTGGCCTGCTTGAGGTCCCCGTGGCGGAGGCGGACCAGGCGGCCCTGCAGAAGATCGAGGCTGGGGATCAGTTGCATGTCGCCTCCGGAGGGGTGGCAGGAGCGCCCATCCAGGCCAGGGCCGAGCGCAGGAGCTGCTGCCCGAAGGCACCAGACTTTTCGGGGTGGGGCTGGAAGCCCAGGACATTGCCGCGGGCTTCCACAGCGGCGAAGGGGCGGCCGTGCTCGGCCCGGTAGACCGTGCCCGCGCCGGGCTCCAGGGCATAGCTGTGGACGAAGTAGAGCCAGCCCTCTTCGGCCTCGGGGAGGCCGGGGTGGCTGCTCTGGCTGGTGACTCGGCTCCAGCCCATGTGGGGCACCTTCACGCCGGGACCCAGGCGTCGCACCAGGCCCGGGACGAGGCCCAGACCCGAGGTCCGGGGCGCTTCTTCACTGCCCTCGGAGAGGAGCTGCAGACCCAGGCAGATGCCCAGCAGGGGCCGGCCTTCGGCCACGAAGCTGGGGATGGCACCCCACCAGCCGCGCTCCACCAGGGACCGGCGGGCGGACTCGAAGTGCCCCACGCCCGGCAGGATGATGGGGCCGCGGTCCGCGGCCAGATCCGGAGTGGTGGCCCGCCGGTGGTCCAGGCCCAGGCGGTCCAGGGCCCCCTCCAGCGAGGCCAGGTTGCCGGCATCGTAGTCGATGAGGGTGATGGGTGCGGAGGGGCTCATGAGGTGAGGGTCCCCTTGGTGGAGGGGACGTCGCTGCCCTCGATGCGGGTGGCCAGGCGCAGGGCCTTGGCCAGGGCCTTGAAGAGGGCCTCGATCTTGTGGTGGGTGTTCACGCCGCGGATCAGGTCGGCGTGGATGCAGAGCCCGCCGCGCATGGCGAGGGCGATGAAGAACTCCCGCACCATCTCGGCCTGGAAGCCGTCCCCCAGGATCACGGGAGGCAGCTCCGGGGAGAACTCGCACCAGGGGCGGCCGGAGAGGTCCACCACCACCCGGGCCAGGGCCTCGTCCAGGGGCACGTAGGCGTGGGCAAAGCGGGCCAGGCCGACCCGGTCACCCAGGGCCTCCTTCAGGGCGTCGCCCAGGCAGAGGCCCACATCCTCCACCAGGTGGTGGCTGTCCACGGGCAGGTCGCCCTTGGCCTCGACCTGGAGGCCGAAGCCACCGTGCTTCGCCAGCTGGGCGAGCATGTGGTCGAAGTAGCCGAGCCCGGTGTGGATGCGGGTCACGCCGCCATCCAGGGCAAGGCTGAGCCGCACCTGGGTTTCGGCGGTGGTGCGGGACATGGTGGCGGTCCTCATGGCAGCTCCTGGGTCAGGGTGGGGAGGAGGTCTCGGAGGGCGGGGGCCTGCAGGTCGTTGGATTCAGCGAAGCGGGCGCGGTCGGGGCCGATGGCGGCGAAGCGCCAGGTGAGGTCGGGGCGCAGGGCTGCGGCCGCGCGCAGGCAGCGGGCATCGTCGATGGTGTCACCGGCGAAGACGATCTCCTCGGCGCGGAAGGCATCCGCCAGCTGCAGCAGGCCAGCGGGCTCGGGCTTGCGCAGGTGGGGCGCCGCATCGCCGATGGCGGGCAGGCTGAACTGGAGCACCTTCCAGGCCAGCAGGACCTCCTCGGGGGGACGGCCCGTGAGGACCGCCAGCTCCCAGCCTGTGGCCTGGAGCTCGGCCAGGGTGGCCAGGGGCTTCTCGAGGAGAACCGTGTCGGCATAGTGCTTCTGCACCACGGTCTGGGCGCAGGGCTCCAGGGCGGCGATGCGGGCGTCGAGCTGGGGGAAGCCGCCCGTGGCGCCCTCCAGGATGGGCTGGAGGTCCACATCCCCGAAGGCCTCAGCCAGGGCCAGGGCACCGGCGGTGAGGCGGAAGTCGTTGTTGAAGCCACCCAGCCGCTTGAAGGCGCGGAAGCAGCCGTCGGACCAGGGCAGGGCGGGGCGCAGCTCAGCCAGGGCCCGGGCCACAGCCTCCAGGAAGCTGCGGTCCGCATCGATGAGGACGCCGTCCACGTCCAGGGCCAGGAGCCGCCGGCGGGGTCGGGGCGCTGGGGCCGGCAGGGTCGCTCCCAGCAGCCCTGCCACGCGGGCCATGTCGGCTTCGCTGCCCACGCTGAGGCGGGCGGCATCAGAGCCAGGCAGGCGGCGCACCTTCACCCCGGCGGGCTCCAGCAGGGGTGAGGGGTCCGGAGTGATGTGCAGGAAGTTGCCGGCGCTGGGGGCCACCGTGTGAGTCGACAAGGCCGCTGCAAACCGGTCCCGGCGCTCCGGCAGGGCACGGACGGCGGGCTCGAACTCGGCAGCGAAATCGAGGGCCACATCCAAGGCCTCCAGGCTTGCGGAGGGGATGGAGTAGGGCAGCTGCAGGGCGGCGAGGCGGGCCATGAGGGCGGGGTCGCCCAGCAGGTAGCCCAGGCGCCAGCCGGCGGAGGCCAGGGCCTTGCTGAAGGTGCGCAGGAGCACCACGTTCGGGTAGCGGTCCACGGCCAGGCGGTGGGTGGCGGGGGCGAACTCGGCGTAGGCCTCATCCAGCACCACCAGCGGTGGCTCGGGCCGGGCGGCGGCAGCCTCCAGCAGGGGCTCCAGGGCCTCCGGGGAGAGCCAGGCCCCGGTGGGGTTGTTGGGCAGGGTGAGCCAGAGCTGACGGCAGCCCAGGGCTTCGAACCAGGGCGCCAGGGGAAAGCCCGTGCCCTGCGGTACGGAGCGGACCTGACCCCCGTGGCGGCGCACCAGCAAGGGATAAAGGCTGAAGGCGGGCTCGGGCATGGCCACGGTGTCCCCGGGGCTGAGGCCCGCCAGGGCCACCAGGTCCAGCAGGGCGCCGCTGGAGGGACCCAGGAGCAGGCCACCCTCGGGGGCGCCCAGGCGGCGACGCAGGCGCTCGGTCAGCTCCCCTTGGCGCTCGGGATAGAGGTGGAAGGGTAGGTCCTGCAGGCGCGCCAGTAGGGCCGCCCGGGGGGCCGCCGGCCAGTCCGCTGCCGCCTCGTTCATGTGCAGACGCAGCCCCGCCAGGGCCTCGGGGGGGCGCTGGTAGGCGGGCAGGTCAGCCAGATCGGGGCGGAGGAGGGGCATGGAGGCTCAGGTTGAGGGTGGCAGGGAACCCGGCTTTCCCGGGTTGGGAAGCGGGGCGGGAAGGGTTGCGGGGCGGGCTTGCTAGGACGGCCTGCGGGCGCGGAGCGCGGCGCTGCGGCCATGGTGGGGCAGTCCCTCGGCTTCCGCCAGGCGCTGGACCCAGGGGGCCATGGCGGCGGCATCAGTGGGGGACAGGCGCAGCAGGCTCTGGCGCTTGAGGAAGGTGGCCACACCCAGGGGGCTGGTGTAGCGGGCGCTGCGGTCCGTGGGGAGGACATGGTTGGGGCCGGCCCCGTAGTCACCGAAGGCCTCCGCGCTGGGGGCGCCGATGAAGACCGCCCCAGCGGTGGTGAGGAAGGGCAGCCAGGCGTCGGGATCCGCCACGGCCAGCTCCAGGTGCTCGGGGGCCCAGGCCTGGGCCAGGGCGATGGCGATGTCCCGCTCGGCGCACACCAGGCGGCCGTGGGCGGCGAGGCTCTGCTCGAGGATGGCCCGGCGGGGCGAGGCCGCCACCCGGCTCTGGAGCTCGGCGTCCACCGCTGCCAGCAGGGCGCGGTCGGCGCTCACCAGCACGGCGGCGGCGTCCGGGTCGTGCTCGGCCTGGGCCAGCAGATCCTCAGCCAGCCAGGCGGGATCGGCGCTGGCATCGGCGATGACCAGGACCTCCGTGGGGCCGGCCAGGGCATCGATGCCGCAGGTACCAATGAGCTGTCGCTTGGCCTCGGCCACGAAGCGGTTGCCGGGCCCGGCCACGAGGTCCACGGCGGGCTCCCCGTAGGCCAGCCAGCCCAGGGCCTGGGCACCGCCAAAGGGATAGAGCTCCGTGAGGCCCAGCTCCGCCGCACAGGCCAGCACCAGAGGATCGACGCCCCAGGCGCCGGGCAGGGTGGGCTGGGGCTTGGGCGGGGTGACGCCCACGATGCGGGCCACCCCGGCCACCTGGGCGGGGATGACGGTCATGGCCAGGGTGGATGGATAGAAGGCTCGGCCCCCGGGGATGTAGACACCGGCGGCTTGCAGGGCGCACCAGCGCTCACCCACGGTGCCACCACCGGGCAGGGCAAGGCTGAGGTCCTGCAGGCAGGTCCGCTGCCCCTCGGCGAAGCGCCGCACGTTGGCGATCATTTCTCGTAGCGCTGCCATGAGGTCCGGCTGGTCGCGGTCCAGATCAGCCCGGGCGGCTTCCAGGGCTGAGGCGGGAATGCGCAGGGTAGCCGGGTCCAGGCGCACGCCGTCGAAGCGCTCGGTCCAGTCCAGCACCGCCGGCAGCCCGCGCTGGCGCACGTCACCGAGGATGGCCGCAACGGCCTTCCGCGTGTCCTCTTCCATCCCCGCATTCCTGGCCAAAGAGGCCACCCACCCGGGCACTTGGTCCCGGCAGTTCAGGTCAGTGGTTGGGATGAAGTAACACCTATGCACCTCGGAGGTGAAGCGCTAAGTCTGCCAGATTCATACGGGGAGAACAACTGTAAATGCACTTGCAGCAACCTGCTTCAGCCTGCGTCGCGGGACTGCGATGGGGCGCTGTCCTGTCGCGGTAGAGGTACCCGTTGTTAACGAACAACCACAGCCTGAAAGGACAAATGCTGTTGACGGGGATAAGAGCAGATAACCGGGGATAACTGCAAAAAGCAAAAAGGGCTTAGCCACCGATTTGGGGATTTCACGGATAAAGCGGTAAAGCAAAAAGCTTTAGCCGGGGATGGACGGGGAAGGCGGGGATAGGGCACTTGGCGCATCCCGTATGGGCTGACTTCCGGCAGCGCCGGAAGCCGCCTCCGGCGGGCCCCTGCGGGGAGTGGGTCGGCGCAGTTTGTGGAATCGGTGAAATCTGTGGATTCGCCTCTGGACTTGAAAAGCTGGGAGGGGTCATCGCCCATCTGCGCCAGCTGCGTCATCTGCGGTTCCGCTTTATCCCCTAAATCCCCAAATCGGTGGCGATGTTTTTCCCCCGCAACACCCCGCCCCTCCGCTCCTCGGCAATCCTCAGCGTTCCTATTGGCCTGTGCAGTTATCCCCGTCCATCCTTCTTCCCCGTCAAAAGCATTTGAAACATGGATTAAGGAACAAAGAAAAAGGCCCCGGGAGGCCTTGTTCTGTGGCGCTGATGCTCAGCTTCAGGCGGGCTGGGCCACCAGGGCGGGGAAGAAGCGGCGGATCTTGGTGGGGGCGGGGAACTCGGTCCACTCCCAGCTGTCGGGGGCGGACAGGATGGCCTGGGTCAGGGCCACATGGAGGGCGTGGCCGGCGGCGTGAGCCTCTACCAGGCCCAGCAGGGGCGCACCCAGGAGGGCCAGATCACCCACCAGGTCGAGCATCTTGTGGCGGACGGCTTCGTCCTCGTAGCGGAGGGAGTCGTTCAAGGGCCCGTCGGCGCCGAAGACGACGGCGTTGTCCAGGCTGCCTCCCAGGGCCAGACCGCGGGACCGCATGAGCTCCACTTCCTGCGCCAGACAGAAGGTGCGGGCGGCACCCAGCTCGCGACGGTACTTCTCGGGGGTCAGGGTGAGCTCGCGGCTCTGCCGACCCAGGGCGGGGATGGGGAAGTCGATGGTGTAGCGCAGGCGGAGGCCATCATAGGGGAGGGCGCGGATCCAGCGGTCGCCGTTCCTCACCTCGATGGGGCGGGTGATCTTCATGAAGCGGCGGCGGCCATCCAGGGTGCGGGTGCCAGCCTGCAGGATGGCCTCGACCCAGGGGGAGGCGCTGCCGTCCAGGATGGGGAGCTCTTCGCCATCCACCTCAATGCGGAGGTGCTCGACCTCGAGGCCGCTCAGGGCCGACAGCAGGTGCTCGATGGTCTGGAGGCGCACGCCGTCCTTCACCAGGGTGGTGGACAGGACCAGGTCGCCGGCCAGGGCCGCCTTCGCAGGGATCTCGATACCGGTGGGGGTGTGGACGAACACCAGGCCCGTGGCCGCGGTAACGGGGACGAGGCGCACGGTGCAGGGCCGGTTGCCATGCAGGCCATGGCCGGCGAGGGTGATCTCGCGGCTCAGGGTCTGGGGTGTGGCACTGCGGGGCATGGGAACCTCTGGGGGTTCCACAGCGAATCTTGTGCCATTATCTAAATTAAATCATTGCATGATTTAATTTAGATATAGAAAAGAAGAATTGTGGGTTCTAAACCACACAGTGTGGTCAGCCCGAGTGCGACTACCTCGGCCGGGCCCGCTCCCAGTCTTCGGGGGTGGTGAGCTTCAGGTTGGTGCTTGGGCTCTCGATGAGCTGCACGCTCAGGCCCAGGCGCTCCAGCAGGGCCACATCGTCCGTGCCCGTGAACCCGTCTGCCTCGGCGGCGGCAAAGGCCCGAAGCCAGGTCCCCAGGGAGGCGATCTGGGGGGTCTGGGCCCGGAAGAGGACGTCCCGGGGTTCGGTGCCCAGGACCCGGCCGCGGGCGTCCACCCGCTTGAGGGTGTCCGTGGAGGGCTCCCCCAGCAGGGCGCCATCACAGTGGGCCAGGGCGGCGAGAGCCGCGCGCAGGGGCCCGGGGGGCGGGAAGGGGCGGACGGCGTCGTGGATCATTACCGGAGCCAGGGGCTGCAGGGGCAGGGCCTGGAGGGCAGCCAGCACCGACTGCTGGCGGGTATCTCCCCCTATCACCACCACACAGGGCACACCGAAAGCCCAGCTTTGGGCCTCCGCCAGGTGGGACTCGGGCACGGCCAGGGCGATGCCGGCCAGGGTGGGCATGCCCTTCGCCAGGAAGGCTTCCACGGTGGCCTGGAGCAGGGGACGGCCGTCCCAGTCACGGAACTGCTTGGGGACGCCTCCCCCCATGCGCACACCGCGGCCCCCGGCGGGAATCACCAGGAAGGGGCGCAGACCGTCAGCGCTGGCGGGTGATGAAGGGCTCGACACCACGGTCCTTGAGGATCTTGGCCAGCTGCTGGGCGGTCTGCTCGGCGTCCTGGCGACTGGTGTAGCTGCCGACGCGCACCCGCTTCACGGAGAGCCCCCCTTTGGTGGTGGCCGACTGCAGGGTGACCACGCCGAAGGTGTTCTCAAGTTCGCGTGTAAGTGCTTCGATATTCTTGGGATTGGTCAGCGATGCCACCTGCACCACATAGGGGTTCGCCCGGTCGAAGGCCGGATCCAGTGCCACCGGCAGGCCCATGGCGTCCACGGTGCGCAGGCGGACCCGGGCGGTACCCTGGCCCTGGAAGCCCAGCTCCTTGGCCCCCCGGCGGGAGACGTCCAGCACCCGATTCTTGAGGAAGGGCCCCCGGTCATTGACCCGCAGGACCACCCGCTTCCGGTTATCCAGGTTCTCGACCTCCACGAAGGCGCCGAGGGGAAGGGTCCGATGGGCACAGGTGAACTGATCCGGGTCAAAGGTGTCGCCGTTGGCCGTGGGCCGACCGGAGAAGCCGTCGCCGTCGCCGCCGTACCAGCTGGCCGTGCCCTCTTCAATATAGGGCTGCCCCTCCAGGGCGCTGCCGCGGCCGTGGGAGCCCACCGGTGCCAGGGCCAGGGAGGCCGGTGGGCGGGTGCAGTGCAGGGTAAAGCTGAGGAGCACCAGCCCTGCCAAGCCTGGGGCGCGCCACCTCATGATGCGGAGGAAGCCCCCTCTGCCAGGCACCACCGGAACTGGAGGGTCGAAGGCGACCTGGATCTCGTGGATCCACGACACGCACGCCTGACTCCAGTTGGATGGATGGAAGAGGGACAGCATCGGACTCCGCAAAGATCGGGCGGTTCATGATGACGAACCTGCCTCATATTCGAATTTCAGTATACGTAAAGAGAGCCCACTTGTAAAGGACCGGTAAATCATTTGCGATATATGGATGGGGGCTGGCGACTTACTGCTTATCCGGTATCTGGCCCACCCGGAAGGGCTTGGGCCGATTCCCCTCGGCGAGGAACGGGGCGGGCAGGTGCTTGGCGGCATCCCGGGCCACGGGTTCCGAAGCAAAAGAGCCCAGAAACACCTGGTAGCAGGTCCGGCCGTCCCGCATGGCCATGGGCAGTACGAAGATGTCCGGCTCCTGGTCCTTCAGGAGGTCGGCTGCGTGCTGGACGGTGTCCACCTGGCAGGCAATCTCCAGGCGCAGGGTCCAGCGGCTCTCCAGGGCCTTCCGCTGCTCTTCGCCTTGGCGCAGCACCAGAGGCCAGTCGCCCTTGGCGATGGCCTTCAGCCGGTCAGTCCGGGAGGCGGGACCCGCGGGGGCGGCCGGGGCCGCTGCCTTGGGGGCTTCGGCCGGAGGCTTGGACGGCTCGGCGGCGGGGGCTGCCGTCTGGGCAGGCTCGGGCACCGTTGTCGCAGCCGGGGCCGGGATGGGGGCAGGTGCCGGGGTCGCTGCCGGTGCGGGTGCCGGGGTGGCCGGCGGTGGGACCCGCTTCCGGGCGGTCAGGCGGTAGCCCAGCACCAGCAGGGTGCTGAGAAGGATGACCCCGCCCAGGACCCACCAGGGCCGGCGGGAGGGGGGGGCATCCGCAGCCGTTTCCTCCGCCTCAGGGGCGGCCGGCTCGGCTTCGGGGAGGGCTTCCCGCTGGATGGTCAGGGCGGGCTCGGGGGCGGGCTCGGGAGTGGGATCGGGGGTGGCGCTCATGGGGACCTCTGGGGGCGGGGGCGGGGCCTCGGGCTCGGGGGCGTCCCAGGGTGGCAGGGGCTCAGACAGGGTCTCGAGCTCGGGTTCGGGAAGAGGCTCGGGCAGGTACTCGGGTTCGGGCTCTGGCCGGACCTCCTCCATGAGGGTCGGCTCCAGATCTTCGTGGCGGATGGGCAGGGGGCCCGTGATGACGGGCTCCGGCTGCTCGAGGGCCATCTCCAAGGCGTGCCGGTCCAGGGGAGGGAGCTGATGGAGGCGGCCCCAGCCCATCTCCCGAAGGAAGAGGGCAAAGGCCCCCAGCCGGAAGGGCTCGATGCTGGCCTCGCGGCCCAGTTCCAGGAGGGTCCGGGTGCCGTCCAGCATGCCCGTGGCCCGGGCGAGGTCAACGGGGAGCGGCATCTCCAGCAGCCGCCGCCCTTCCAGTACCACGACCTGGTTGAGGGCGCCCAGCTCGTCCAGCACGGCCTCCCGGTCCGCCAGGCTCATGACGCCCCCCAGGAGCAGGGCGGGGGTGTCAAAGGGCAGGCGCACGACGGTGGCGTCCAGGGGGCGGGCGTCGAAGGTGGGGGTCTCCTGAATAGCCAGGCAGGCCCAGACCACGCGCTCCACCTGGGCTCGGGCCACCTCCAGGAGGTCGCGCTGGGTGATGAAGCCCATCTCGATGAGGTTCTTCCCCACGGACATGCCGGGATTCAGGTTGGCCAGGGCGTAGTCCAGCTGGGCCTGGGTGACCTTCCGCCGCTCCACCAGCAGGTGGGTGAGGCGATCCTGGGGATGGGTGCTGGCGGCGTACACGATGTCGCCCATGTCCAGGTAGATGGTGCGGGTCAGGTCCTGGCCCACCCGCCAGACGCCGGTGGCCTTTTCCCGGTGGTGGCTAAAGAAGTCGCGGAGGGCAGGGAGGCTCATGTCATCACCATCCAGCGCTCGAGCTTCAGCTTGCCCACCTTCACCAGGAGGGACTGACCCGGGTGCAGGGCCAAGCGGGAAGCGGGGTCCATGGCCTTCTGCCCATCCAGGCTGACGGCCCCCTGGGTGATGAGGCGCTCGGCCTCCTTGCGGCTGGCGGCCAGGCCCCGGTCCACCAGCAGGCGGGAGAGGGGGACCTCGCCTTCGGTGGCGGCCACGGCGACCTCGGGGGCCTCCTCTTGGCTGCGCTCGCTGAAGCGCCGGGTCCAGCGGTCCTCAGCCTCCCGGCCAGCGGCGGCGCCGTGGAAGTCCGCGACGATCTGCCGGGCCAGGCCCTTCTTGGCGTCCATGGGATGGCCCTGCTTGAGTTCCTCGATCTGGACGGGCAGAAGGTCCGTGAGGAGCAGGTACCAGTCCCACATGAGGGTGTCGCTGACGCTCATGGCTTTGCCGAACTGGGTGTCCGCATCCTCCATGAACCCGATGTAGTTGCCCAGGGACTTGGACATCTTCTCCACGCCGTCCAGGCCCACCAGCAGGGGCACCGTCAGCACGATCTGGGGCTTCTGGCCCATGGCTTCCTGCAGGATGCGGCCCTGCATGAGGTTGAACAGCTGGTCGTTGCCGCCCAGCTCCACGTCGGCCTCCAGGGCCACGCTGTCATAGGCCTGGCTCATGGGGTACATGAGCTCGTGGATCGAGATGGGCTCCTGGGCGTTCATGCGCTTCTGGAAGTCGTTGCGCTCAAGCATCTGGGCTAGGGTGAAGCGGGAGGCCAGGCGGATCCACTGCTCACCCCGGAAGTCCCCAAACCACTCGCTGTTGAAGCGGATGATGGTTTTTTCGGGGTCCAGGATGCGGAAGACTTGGGTCTTGTAGGTCTCCGCATTGGCCAGGACTTCCTCGCGGGAGAGGGGCGGCCGGGTGGCCTTCTTGCCCGTGGGGTCGCCGATGAGCCCGGTGAAGTCCCCGATGAGGAAGGTCACCTCGTGGCCGAGCTTCTGGAACTGGGCCATCTTGCGGATGAGTACGCCGTGGCCCAGGTGGAGGTCGGGGGCGGTGGGATCGAAGCCGGCCTTGATGCGCAGGGGCCGCCCTTCCTTGAGCTTGGCCGCAAGCTGCTCCAACTTGTGGCAGGTCACGGTGCCCTTGGTCAGGAGGGCCAGGGCGTCAGGAACGGACAAAGCAGTGGCGGTCATAGGCTGAATCTTGGCTTAAAACCCCTTCCGGCTCAATCCTGATCGGCGTTCTGGCCCCGAGGGGCCCGCACTTCGAGGGCCAGGAGCGGGCGGGGGCCCGGGTCCTTGGGGTGGGGGCGGGGGCCAAAGGTCACGGTCACTGACCGCCCCTTTTGGGGTCGCCAGCCCAGGGTGACCTTGCCACCCATCCCCTTGTTCAGCTGGAGGCCATCCCCCTCCAGGAGGTCCGGGCTGAGGTCCGGCACCGGTGCCAGGTCCTTCCGCCAGCGGGCCGCGGCTGTCAGGAAGGCCTGCTCCGAGGACCAGGTTTGGGCCAGGGCGGGCTGGGTTGCATAGAGGCTCCGGCAGCCGGCGTCTGTGTGCAGCTGCGCCACCACGGTGCGGAAGTCCTCCCACTCGGGGCGGGCCTGCTCCAGCACCCAGCCCTTCACCTTGCTCTCGAAGGCCTTGGGGTCCTTGCTCACCCGGTTGGCCACATAAGCCAGGCCCCCGGCGCAGGTGACCATCACCACCACGGCCGTGATGCCGCAGCCCAGGAGCACCTTGCCCCAGGTGGGCAGTCCGGTCTTGGTGGGGACGCCCACGCCACCGTTGTCCCAGGATCCATCCGCCATGGGGGTCTCCTAGAGGAGGTTGCTCGCCAGCTCCGCCAGCCGGCTGCGCTCGCCCTTCATGAGGGTCATGTGGCCGGAGATGTCCAGCTGCTTGAAGTGCTCCGCCAGGTAGCTGAGCCCATTGGTGCTGGCATCCACGTAGGGGTTGTCGATCTGGTGCGGGTCCCCGGTGAAGATCACCTTGGTGCCCTCCCCGGCGCGGGTGAGGATGGTCTTCACCTCGTGGGGCGTGAGGTTCTGGGCCTCGTCCACCACCAGGTACTGCTTGGGGATGCTGCGGCCCCGGATGTAGGTGAGGGGCTCCACGCTCAGGTACCCAGCTTCTTCCAGCTGGCCTCCGGTCATGGTGCTACGGCGACGGGCCTCGGTGTTGGCGGCCACGATGAACTCGAGGTTGTCGTAGATGGGCTGCATGTAGGGGCGCAGCTTCTCGCTGATGTCGCCCGGCAGGTAGCCCAGGTCCCGGCCCATGGGCATGACGGGGCGGCTCACGAGGATCTTGTCGTAGGCCTCGTCATCCACCACCTGCTGGAGGCCGGCGGCAATGGCCATCAGGGTCTTGCCAGTGCCCGCCTTGCCCAGGAGGGTGACCACCTGGACCGCGGGATCCAGCAGCAGCTCCATGGCGAACTGCTGCTCCCGGTTGCGGGGCTTGATGCCCCAGGGGTAGGCGTCCATGCGCTTCAGGGGGCGCAGCAGGCCCTCCCCGACCATGAAGCGGGCCAGGGCGGTGTGGCTGGGATTGGCCAGGTCGATGAGGGTGAGGAACTGGTTGGGCTGGAGGGCCAGGGCGGGGTCCGGCGCGAGGCCGCCGTCGTAGAGCTGATCCACCTGGGCCGAGGCCACTTCCCAGGTGCGGTGGCCGGTGTAGAGCTCGTCCATCTCCACCATGTCGGTGGTGTAGTCCTCGGCCTGGACGCCGATGGCGTCGGCCTTGATGCGCAGGTTGGTGTCCTTGGTGACCAGCACCACCCGCTCCTTGCGGGTGTGCAGCAGCTCCCGGGCACAGGCCAGGATCTGGTTGTCAGCCTTGTGCTTGTCCGCTGAGAGGATGCCCACGTCCAGGCTGTGGGCGGCCACGTCCACCTTCAGGGAGCCACCGCCCTCCAGGGGCACACCCCGGCTGAGGCTGCCCAGGGCCCGCAGGCGGTCCAGCAGGCGGGAGACGGAGCGGGCATTGCGCCCCACCTCGGTCTGATCCTTCTTGAAGTGGTCCACTTCCTCAATCACCACGATGGGCAGCACCACGTCGTGTTCCTGGAAGTGCAGGATCGAGTTGGGGTCGTGGAGAAGCACATTCGTGTCGAGGACAAACACCTTCTTGCCAGATGGTGGGACCAAAGCGACCTCCAGGACTCGCCGAGCCTACCATTAAGGGGCCCAGGCATGCACGACTGGGATTCCGGCCCGGTGTGATGACAGAATGACCACCCCCCCGGAGGACCCGAATGAGGATTCCCGCCATGGCCCTGGCCCTGAGTGTTGCCCTTGCCGCCCAGCCCCCCCTGACCTACCCCCCGACGCCCCGTTCGGCGGTGGTGGATGACTATTTTGGGGTAAAGGTGGCCGACCCCTACCGCTGGCTGGAGGATGACAATGCCCCGGAGACCAAGGCCTGGGTGGAAGCCCAGAACAAGGTCACCTCTGCCTATCTGGAGGCCATTCCCGCCCGGAAGGTGCTCCGGGACCGCATCACCAAGCTCTGGGACTTTGAGAAGTTCAGCGCCCCCTTCAAGCGGGGTGGCCGGTACTTCTACTCCCACAACTCGGGCCTGCAGAACCAGGCCGTCCTGTTCGTCACCGAGGACCCCGCCGCCCGGGGCCGGGTGCTGCTGGACCCCAACACCCTGAGCACGGACGGCACCATGGCCCTGGGGGGCCTGAGCGTCACCGAGGATGGCCGGTACCTGGCTTACGCCGTGTCCGCGGCAGGCTCGGACTGGCAGGTCTGGAAGGTGCGGGATGTGGTCACCGGCAAGGACCTGACCGACGAGGTCCGCTGGTCCAAGGCCAGCGGGGCGTCCTGGCTGAAGGACGGCAGCGGCTTCTTCTACAGCCGCTACGAGGCCCCCAAAAGCGGGGATGCCCTCACCGGTATCAACCAGAACCACCTGCTCTGCTTCCACCGCCTGGGCACGCCCCAGGCCGAGGACACCCTGGTGTACAGCCGCCCTGACCAGCCCGAGTGGTATCTGGGGGGCTCGGTCACCGATGACGGCCGCTGGCTGGTCGTCTCGGCCGGGAAGGGCACCAACCCCGAGTCCAGCCTGTTCCTCAAGGATCTGAGCCGGCCCGGCGCCCCCGTGGAGCCCTTCCTGGACCGCATGGACGCCAGCTACACCATCGTGGACAACGAGGGCGACCGCTTCTTTGTCCTCACCAACCACAGCGCCCCCCGGAACCGCCTGGTGGCCATCCGCCCGGGCCGCACCGATGCCTTCGCCTGGACCGTGCTCATCCCCGAGGCCAAGGGCCGGGACGTGCTGGAGTCCGTCTCCCTGGTGGGTGGGCGCTTCGTTGCCACCTGGATGCGGGACGCTCACTCGGCTGTGACCTTCCACGGCCTGGACGGCAGCAAGCAGGGGGACCTGGCCCTGCCGGCCTTGGGCACCGTCGGTGGCTTCGGTGGCCGCCGGGAGGACACCGAGACCTTCTACACCTTCGGCAGCTTCACCTATCCCGGCACCATCTTCCGGCTGGACCTGAAGTCCCGCCGGAGCCGCATCTTCCGTGAGCCCAAGCTGGCCTTCCGGCCGGCAGACTTCGAGGTGAAGCAGGTCTTCTACCCCAGCAAGGACGGCACCCAGATCCCCATGTTCCTGGTGCACAAGAAGGGCCTCAAGCTGGACGGCAAGAACCCCACGCTGCTCTACGGCTACGGCGGCTTCAACGTGCCCCTGACCCCCGGCTTCTCCGTGTCGCGGATGGCTTGGCTGGAGCAGGGCGGGGTCTACGCCATGCCCAACCTGCGGGGGGGCGGCGAGTACGGCCTGGCCTGGTACGACGCCGGCCGCAAAGATAAAAAACAGAACGTGTTTGACGACTTCATCGCCGCCGCCGAGTGGCTCATCAGCCACAAGTACACCTCCACCCCGAAGCTGGCCATCAATGGCGGCTCCAACGGCGGCCTGCTGGTGGGGGCCTGCCTCACCCAGCGCCCCGACCTCTTCGGCGCCGCGGTGCCCGAGGTGGGGGTCATGGACATGCTGCGCTTCCATAAGTTCACCCTGGGCTGGGGCTGGAAGAGCGACTACGGCAGCAGTGAGACCAAGGAGGGCTTCGAGACCCTCATGACGTACTCGCCCCTGCACACCCTCAAGCCCGGCGTGAAGTACCCCCCGACCCTGGTCACCACCGGGGACCACGATGACCGGGTGGTGCCTGCCCACAGCCACAAGTTCACCGCCACCCTCCAGGCCGCCCAGGGCGGTCCCGCGCCCGTGCTCACCCGCATCGAGACCAGTGCTGGCCATGGCGCTGGCAAGCCCACCGCCAAGGCCATCGCCGAGCGGGCGGATGTGCTGGCCTTCCTCATCCAGAACCTTGGCATGAAGCAACCCCGCTAACCATAGTGTTGCGAGGTATCATGTCTGCTCAATCCCGTCCCCGGAGGCTTCCCATGTCCTGCCGCCTTGCCACTGCCTGCCTCGTGGCCCTGGCCACCCTGGCCCTCCCGGCCCAGACCCCACTGACCTATCCGGCCACCCGCAAGGCCGATGTGGTGGACGACTACCACGGCACCAAGGTGGCCGACCCCTACCGCTGGCTGGAGGACGACCTCAGCGCCGAGACTGCCGCCTGGGTGGAGGCTCAGAACAAGGTGACCCAGGGCTACCTGGGGACGATCCCCGAGCGCAAGGCCATCGAGGCCCGCCTGACCAAGCTGTGGGACTACGAGAAGTTCGGCGCCCCCAGCCGCCACGGGAAGGTCTACGTCTACTCCCACAACACCGGCCTGCAGAACCAGGGTGTCCTCTACGTCACCACGGACCTCAAGGACCGGGGCCGGGTACTGCTGGACCCCAACAGCCTCAGCACCGACGGCACCGTGAGCCTGGGTGGCACCGTGTTCACCGAGGACGGCAAGCTCATGGCCTACTCCCTCTCCAAGGGCGGCGCCGACCTGAACATCTGGAAGGTGCGCACCGTCGAGACCGGCCAGGACCTGGCGGATGAGCTGCCTCTGGGCCGCAATGGCGTGGGCGGCTGGGCCAAGGACGGCAGCGGCTTCTACTACACCCGCTACCCCCTGCCCAAGGATCGCAGCGCCCTCACCGGCGTCTTCAAGAACCAGCAGCTGTTCTTCCACCGCCTGGGCAGTCCCGTGGACCAGGATGAGGTGATCTACGAGCGCACAGACCAGCCGGACTGGGGCTTCGGCGCCGGAGTCACTGATGACGGCCGCTGGCTGGTGATCTACCAGAACCAGGGCACGGACCGCCGCAGCCGGGTCTTCCTCAAGGACCTGACCAAGCCCGGGGCCAAGGTGGAGCCCTTCCTCGACAAGTTCGACGCCACCTACCGCATCGTGGGCAGCGATGGCGACACCTTCTATGTCATGACGGACCAGGGTGCCCCCCGCAGCCGCCTGGTGGCCATCCAGAAGGGCAGCCCCGAGCCGGCGACCTGGAAGACCATCCTGGCCGAGGGCCCGGGCCGGGATGTGCTGGCCGGTGTGAGCCTCGTGGCTGGCCGCTTCGCCGCCACCTGGCGCATCCACGCCCTCAACACCGTCCGCCTCTACGACCTGGCGGGCAAGCAGGAGCGGGAGATCGCCCTGCCGGGCGTGGGCTCGCTGTCGGGCTTCGGCGGTCGCCGCACCCACACCGAGGCCTTCTACGGCTTCACCAGCTACAACCGCCCCACCACCCTCTACCGCTACGACTTCGCCACCGGCAAGAGCGAGGTCTTCCGCCAGCCCAAGCTGGCCTTCGATCCCGCGGCCTACGAGGTGACCCAGGTCTTCTACAACAGCAAGGACGGCACCCGCATCCCCATGTTCCTGGCCCACAAGAAGGGCCTCAAGCTGGACGGCACCAACCCCACGCTGCTCTATGGCTACGGCGGCTTCAACATCCCCGCCGCACCCGGCTACAGCCCCGCCAACCTGGCCTGGATGGAGATGGGTGGCGTCTTCGCCAACGCCGGCCTCCGGGGCGGCAGCGAGTACGGTCGGGCCTGGTACGAGGCCGGTCGCTTGAAGAAGAAGCAGAATGTCTTCGACGACTTCATCGCCGCCGCCGAGTGGCTCATCGCCGAGAAGTACACGTCCACCCCGAAGCTGGCCATCCACGGTGGTTCCAACGGTGGCCTGCTGGTGGGGGCTTGCATGGCCCAGCGCCCGGAGCTCTTCGGCGCGGCCCTGCCCGCCGTGGGCGTCATGGACATGCTGCGGTACCACAAGTTCACCATCGGCTGGATGTGGAAGAGCGACTACGACTGCTCCGACGAGGCCGACGGCTTCAAGTACCTCATGACCTACAGCCCCGTCCACACCCTCAAGCCCGGCGTGAAGTACCCGCCCACCCTGGTCACCACCGGAGACCACGATGACCGCGTGGTGCCGGCCCACAGCCACAAGTTCATCGCCACCCTCCAGGCCGCCCAGGGTGGAACGGCGCCCGTCCTCACCCGCATCGAGACCAATGCGGGCCATGGCTCGGGCAAGCCCACGGCCAAGCAGATCGCCGAGCGGGCCGACCAGTGGGCCTTCCTGGTGAAGAACCTCACCATGACCCTCCCCAAGGGCTTCGGGAAGTAGGCCCGCCGCAGCCAGCCGGCCCTCCTCTGCTATCGGGGGAGGGCCGGCGGTCCGTCCGAGGGTCGGCTCTGGCACAATGCGGCATACCCGCAGGAGCCCCATGCACACGGCCCATCGCACCCATGGCTTCACGGAGTCGGTGATTCGCGGCATGACCCGCCTGGCCCGGGTGCACGGAGCCCTCAACCTGGCCCAGGGCTTCCCCGACTTCCCCGCGCCGGAGGCCGTCAAGGAAGCCGCCGTGGCGGCCATCCGGGCCGACGTGAACCAGTACGCTGTCACCTGGGGCGCCCCCCGCCTGCGGGTGGCCGTGGCCGCCAAGATGCTGGCCTTCTACGGCATGGTGGTGGACCCCGAGACCGAGGTCACCGTCACCTGCGGCGCCACCGAGGCCATGGCGGCGGTGATGCTGGCCCTGGTGGATCCCCGGGACGAGGTGGTGGTCTTCGAGCCCTGGTACGAGAACTACGGGCCCGATGCCATCCTCAGCGGCGCCACCCCCGTGCATGTGCCGCTGTCGGCCACGGAACCCTTGGATCTGGACCGCCTGGCCCGGGCCTTCGGGCCCCGCACCCGGGCCATCATCCTGAACAGCCCCAACAACCCCACGGGCAAGGTCTTCAGTCGGGCCGAGCTGCAGGGCATCGCGGAGCTCTGCCAGCGCCACAACGCCTACGTCTTCACGGACGAGATCTACGAGCACATCCTCTACACCGGCGAGCACATCCCCATGGCCACCCTGCCGGGCATGGCCGAGCGCACCATCACCATCTCGGGGGCCTCCAAGACCTTTGCCATCACCGGCTGGCGCATCGGGACCATCATCGCCCCGGCCCCCCTCACCGCCGCCATCCGCAAGGTCCATGACTTCCTCACGGTGGGTGCCCCGGCGCCCCTCCAGGAGGCTGTGGCCACGGCCATGGAGACGCTTCCAAGGTCCTACTACACCGAGATGGCCGAGGCCTACCGCCGCCGCCGGGACCTGCTCTGCGGGGCCCTGGACCGCGCCGGCTTCCGCGTCACCCTGCCCCAGGGCGCCTACTATGTGCTGGCGGACTACGGCGCCTTCTCCCAGGCGGACGACACCACCTTCGCCACTCAGCTCATCCTGGAAGCCGGCGTGGCCACCGTCCCCTACAGCAGCTTCACCACCGAGTCCCAACCGCCGCCCATCGTCCGCTTCGCCTTCTGCAAGACCGAAACCCTCCTGGCCGAAGCCGGCGAGCGCCTGCAGGCCTGGGGTGGCAAGCAGTAGCAGGGGGGCGGGGGCTACTGGCGCCAGAACACCAGGCAGGATGTGGCCTGCGGGGCAGGGAAGTCGGCCTCTGACAGCCGCGATGGGGGGTCGTCCCACATCCCGCTCAGGTTGACCCTCCCTGGTCCGGAGGCTAAACTCGCAGGTCAAGCCGAAGTAGCTCAGGGGTAGAGCAGCGCACTCGTAATGCGCAGGTCGCAGGTTCAATTCCTGTCTTCGGCTCGGAACGAACCCAGGAACTTTTTCCTGGGTTTTTTTGCGCCCGGGCCCCTGGTCCGGGGCTGGTTACTGGGGCGCGGGCTTCAGGGGGTTGAGGAGCGGCAGCGCCTCCTCCTCCGGCACCACCTTGATGACCATGGAATCCCCGAACACCAGGAAGGCCATGGACCGCTCGGGGCGGTAGGCCGCTACCAGGTAGTAGGTGCGGCCGGACTCAGCCTGGAGGGTGGCCACCCGGGGGCCTTTGGGGAAGCCCTTGAAGCGGAACTCGTGGGCTCCCGGGGCCAGGGGCAGGCGCTTGTAGGTGAGGCGGGGCAGGCTGGCCAGGGGCGCGCCGTTGTCCGTGAGGTCCTGGTTGCTGGCGAAGAGGGTGGGGCCGCTGAGGTTCATGACCACCAGCTCCGCCTGGGGCGGCGCCGCAGGCTGTGGTTCGGTGGGGGCCTGGGCGCTCAGGGCAAGGAACCCGGCGGCCAAGGCAAGCAGGGCAGGGCGGAGGCTGCGCAGGGGGCGGGCCATGGGAGGCTCCTGGGGTGAATCCACCCTAGCAGGGGCACTGCGGAGGGGCCGGTCCCCTTATGTTGAAACTCAGGCTGGATAAGGGCCCAGACGATGAAGGGGATCACCACCCCTTCCGGAGGTCCCATGAACCTGCGCACCTTTCTCGTGCCCGCCCTCATCTGCCTGGCCGGCAGCCTGTCCGCCCAGGACCATGCTGCGGCCGCCAAGGCCCTGGTGAAGGAGGCCATCGCCTACGGCAAGGCGAACGGTCTGCCGGCCCTCCTCAAGGAGGTCAACAACGGCTCGGGCAAGTACCACGTCCAGAGCGGCGATGACCTCTA